>Ga0335084_10006882_pt1 | contig 11308 bp, 13 predicted proteins | sample Lox_Sample_44_FD_206721 | JGI IMG/M metagenome (GOLD analysis project Ga0335084, IMG submission 206721) | Soil microbial communities from Loxahatchee National Wildlife Refuge, Florida, United States - Lox_Sample_4.4 | ecosystem: Environmental > Terrestrial > Soil > Wetlands | place: USA...
TCCGGTCCTGCCAGTAGCGCTGGGTGCCGAACCACGGAAACGCCGCCGGAAACGCCGGGTCGTCCCAGCGCCGCGCAATCCACGCCGCGTAATGGATCAGGCGCAGCGTGCGCAGCGCCTCCACCAAGTGCAGCTCGCGCGGCTCGAACGCGCGAAACTGCTCGTAGCCCGAGAGCACCCAGCCGAGCTGACGCGACATCGAGCCGCGGTCCCCGGACAGCAGCATCCAGAGGTCCTGCACCGCCGGGCCCGTGCGGGCGTCGTCGAAATCCACGAAGTGGGGGCCCTGGTCGGTCCACAGGATGTTTCCGGCGTGGCAGTCGCCGTGCAGTCTGAGAGTGCCCACGGCACCGGCGCGCTGGTAGCAATGCGCAACCCCTTGCAGCGCAAGATCCGCCACGCTTTGCCATGCTTCGCGCAAGTCAGCTGGCAGGAACGCGTGCGCGAGCAACCAGTCGCGCGGCTCGCGGCCGAAGGACTCGATGTCGAGCGCCGGGCGCGCAGCAAACGGCCGCACCGCGCCCGCCGCGTGAATGCGGCCGATGAAGCGTCCGAGCCATTCAAGAGTGTCGCGGCGCTCCAGCTCCGGCGTGCGCCCGCCGCGCCGCGGGAACACCGCGAAGCGAAAACCCGCATGCGCGCAGAGCGTCCGGCCATTCAAGGCGAGCGGCGGCACCGCGGGGATCTCGCGCTCGGCGAGCTCGGCGACGAACGCGTGCTCTTCGAGGATCTGCGCGTCGCGCCAGCGCTCAGGGCGATAGAACTTCGCCACCACGGAGGAGCCGTCTTCCAGCCAGACCTGGTAGACGCGGTTCTCGTAGCTGTTCAGCGCCAGCAGGCGGCCGTCGCCGCGCAGGCCCGCGCCCTCGAGCGCGTCGAGCACGGTCTCCGGGGTGAGGCCGGCGTAGGGCGCGGTGGCGCTCATGCGATCAGCTAGACTATCACCGCACATGAAAGCCGATAGCGAAGACATCGTCGAGGTCGACGGCCTGCATTTCGCCTACAACTCGAATATCGTGTTCCGCGGGCTCTCGCTCAAGGTGCCGCGCGGCAAGGTGGTGGCGATCCTTGGCACCAGCGGCTGCGGCAAATCCACGCTGCTCAAGCTGATCGGCGGCCAGCTGCGGCCGGCACGCGGCGCGGTGCGCGTCAACGGTCAAGTGGTGCACGAGCTGGGCACCGACGCGCTCTACGCCATGCGGCGCAAGATGGGCATGATGTTCCAGACCAGCGGCCTGTTCACCGACCTCACGGTGTACGAGAACGTCGCATTCCCGATCCGTGAGCACACCACGCTGCCCGAGGAGCTGGTGCGCAGCCTGGTGCTGATGAAGCTGCACGCAGTGGGGCTGCGCGGCGCGCACGGCATGCGCGTCGGCGACCTCTCGGGCGGCATGACGCGGCGCGTGGCGCTCGCGCGCGCCATCGCCATGGACCCGATGCTCGCGATGTACGACGAGCCCTTCGCGGGCCTGGATCCGATCTCGCTCAACGTGATAGCAAGCCTGGTGCGGCGCCTTAACGACGCGCTCGGCGCGACCTCCATCATCGTCACGTACGACGTGAGCGAGTCGCTCAAGATCGTGGACCGCCTCTACGTCATCTCCGAGGGCGTGGCGATCGGCGAAGGCACGCCGGCGGAGCTGCTCGCCTCGGAGGACCCGCGCATCCAGCAGTTCCTGCACATGCAGCCCGACGGGCCGGTCAAGTTCCACTACCCGGCGCGCCCGATCCGCAAGGACCTGCGCCTGTAGCGCCGGCCTGCTTTCCCGCGCGGGTCGCAGGAGGGGGTAACGGGGGAACCTGGGTTCCCCTGTTTCTAGCGAAGGGTAACGGGGGAACCTGGGTTCCCCTGTTTCTAGCGAAGGGTAACGGGGGAACCTGGGTTCCCCTGTTCCTATGCCTTCGGGATGAACTTCAGCGCGACGCCGTTATTGCAGTAGCGCAGCCCGGTAGGCGGCGGACCGTCCTTGAACACGTGCCCGTGATGCCCGCCGCAGCGCTTGCAGTGGTACTCGGTGCGCGGGTAGATCAGGAAGTAGTCGGTCTTGGTCTCGAACGCGCCCGGGATAGTGGTGAAGAAGCTCGGCCAGCCGGTGCCGCTGTCGAATTTCATCGCCGAGGTGAACACCGGCAGGTCGCAGCCGGCGCACACGAACACGCCGGCGCGCTTTTCGCGGTCCAGGGGGCTGGTGCCTGCGCGCTCGGTGCCTTCCTCGCGCATCACGTTGAATGAGGCGGGCGAAAGGCGCTTGCGCCACTCGTCCTTGGAAAGCTTCACGGGCTCGTCGGCCGAGGGCGTCGCCACCCCGGCGGCGAGGTACGTCTTCCAGTTCTGCTGCAGCTCTTCGACCATCGCCATTCCTTTCTTCTGCGCGTGCGCGCACCAAGTCCAGGCCGCCAGGGGGGCGGCAAGCACAGTTTTGAGCAACGTCCGTCGATTCATGGGGCCTCCTTGCGCAGTTTAGTCGAAAGCGCCGCCCCGACCTGACAAGCGGGACGAGCCGGCAGAAGCCGGCGCCCGAAAAAAAACGGCCAGCGGGGGCTGGCCGTTGGACTGCGCGGGACGCTCGGGGTTCTAATAGGCGGCGGCGTTGCTCGCGATCACCGCACCGAGCACGGCGCCCACGATGAGGCCGCCGAGCACGTCGTGCGGGCCGTGATTGCTGTACACGACCATCGGCTGCGGCCGCACATACACGGGCTGCTGCACGTACACCGGGCGATGGACCATCACCGGCCGTTCCGCGTAGACCCGGCGTTGCGCATATTGCGGGTACTGCTCGTGCACGACGACGGTGCGCTCCTGCGGCCGGTAGTAGCGATACCCGTCCGCCAGCGCGGGGGTGGTCGCCAGGACAGTGGCGGCGGCAACTGCGGCAAGCGCGATCTTGTTCTTCAGCATGACGGTCTCCTTTCGTTGGTCCGACGCTTCCAATAACGCCGGCGACGGAGACATCGTCGACCCGGGGGCCTGTCACGTGTGTTACCGAGTGTAATTCGCGTAACGCGGCCGGGCGTGAACTAATTCCCTGCGCGCGCCGGCCGCTTCTTCGGCTTGCGTCGCGGGGGCCTGCGGTACTGCAGGAGCGTGCCTGCCTTGCGCTCGAACGGATCGCGGCGCGCCACTTCCTTGAGTTGACGGCCGCTCGCGAGGCGGAAATGGCGCAGCTCGTCCAGCGTTTCCGCGACTTCCCAGGCGTGCTTGGCCCCGCTCGCCCAGACCCGCGGGTCCGCGCGGCGCAGGTCGTAGGGCACGGAGTACTCGCGCAGCGTCTTGTGGTCGCGCCGGTTGCAGTACTCGTGAAAGTAGGACATCGCGAGCTCGCGCAGCGTGCGGTACACGGGGTCGCGCCAGCGCAGGAACACGCCGTTCGTCTTGGAGATGGCGCCCCAGCGCCCGTTGCGCCGGAAGAGCGCCACCACGTGGTCGTAGTCGCGCTTGGCACGCATGTCCATGAGCAGCGGCGGCTCGCCGTGCACCCACAGCGCCGCGGCCGCGAGCATCGCGCCTTCGATGCAGTGCGCGCTGCGGGTGCGCAGCACCTCGCGCACCGAGCGGCACGTATCGCCGTTCGGCTCGAAATTCTGCTTCAGGCCGAACAGAAAGTCCTGGATCTTGCGAGGGGTATTGAGCCGGCGCAGCACGGCGAACTCGGCCCTGGAGAGGCCGAGGTCCTCGCGCCGCGCAACGCGTTTCCGGGCAGCCATTCGCGGATCTTGACACGGGCCGGGCGGCGGGATGATACTTAACCTTATGGTTCAGTATCAGGACGCTACCCTCGACCGCGTGTTCGGCGCGCTGGCCGATCCCACGCGGCGCAAGGTGCTGGAGAGCCTTGGGCAGGGCGGCAGCCTCGCCGTGTCGGAGCTTGCCGAGCCGCACGGCATGTCGCTGCCCGGCTTCCTCAAGCACCTGCGGGTGCTCGAGGACGCGGGCCTCATCGCGCGCAACAAGGAAGGGCGCGTGGTGAGCTGCGAGCTGTCCGCTGCGCCGATGAAAGCCGCCGCGGCCTGGATGGCACGCTACGAGAAATTCTGGACCGACAAGCTCGACGCGCTCGCGCGCTACCTGTACCAGCAAGAGGAGCTGCAGACATGGAAAGAGCCGCACTCGCCGAAAAGCCCTCCGTCGTCCTCACGCACTTCTACCCCGTCGAGCCGGAAAAGGTCTGGCGGGCGTGGACCGATCCGCAGGCGCTGAAGCGCTGGTGGGGGCCCGGCGGCGAGGAGCCGGTCGCCGTCGCTGACCTCGACCTGCGCGCCGGCGGGCGGTTTCGCATGGTGTTCGGCGGCGCACAGGGCATGGACCACGAGGTGCAGGGCATCTATCGCGAGGTCGTGCCCAACAGCAAGCTGGTGTTCACCTGGACCTGGCCGCGCACCACGCCGGAGCGCGAGTCGGTGGTCACCATCGAGCTGAAAAAGGTGCCGCGTGGCACCGAGCTCCTGTTCCGCCACGAGCAGCTCTTCGACGAGTCCGTGCGCGACGGGCACCGCCGCGGCTGGGCGGAGTCGCTCGTCAAGCTCGAGCGCCTGCTGCTTGGCGAGCGCCCGAAACTGACGCTCAAGCGCTTCTACCCGGTCGCGCCGGAGAAGGTGTGGCGCGCCTGGACCGAGGCGGCCGCGCTGCGCCAGTGGTTTGGCCAGGCCGACGCCGCCGGCTGGTTCGGCGAGCTCGACGTGCGAGTGGGCGGAAAGCTGCGCATTGTGCTGCGCGATCCGGAAGGCATCTACCACGACGTGCGTGGCACCTACCGCGAGGTGGCGCCGCACCGCCGGCTCGTCTTCACCTGGAACCTGCACGACGCGCCGCCCGAGGCCGAATCGGTGGTAAGCGTGATCCTCAACCCGGTGCCCGGCGGCACCGAGCTCGAATTCACGCTCGATCCGGTGTTCGACCCGCGCGCGGCCGACGGCTGGCGCGGCGCGCTCAAGCGGCTCGAGGGCGTCGTTCCAACACTCTAGCAATCTGCGAAAGGAGCATGTCATGGCTTACGTAGATGGTTTCTTGACCCCGGTGCCGAAGAAGAAGCTCGCGGCCTACCAGCGCGTCTCCCGCAAGATGGGCCGCATCATGCGCGAGCACGGCGCGCTCGAATTCCGCGAGTGCGTGGCCGACGACGTGAAGTGGGGCAAGCGCACCTCCTTCCCGCGCGCGGTCAAGCAGCGCGCCGGCGAGACGGTGTTCTTCTCCTACATCGTGTTCAAGTCGCGCGCGCACCGCGACCGCGTGAACGCGCGCGTGATGAAGGACAAGCGCGTGATCCCGATGATGGACCCGAAGACTTTCCCCTTCGACGGCAAGCGCATGATCTACGGCGGCTTCGAGGTGCTGGTGGACCTATGAGCGCGGCTGCCGCCCCGTTCGTCATCACGCGCGCGGTCGTCGCGCCGCGCGCGCGCGTCTGGCAGGCCTGGACCGAGGTCGAGCACCTGAAGCAATGGTGGGGCCCGAAAGGCTTTGCCGTGACCCACTGCAAGGTGGACCTGCGCCCCGGCGGGACGATGCATTACTGCCTGCGCTCGCCCGACGGCCTCGACATGTGGGGCCGCTTCGTCTATCGCGAGATCGTGAAGCCGGAGAAGCTGGTCTGGATCAACTCCTTCTCGGACGAGAAGGGCGGCATCACGCGCCACCCGATGGCGCCCGGCTGGCCGCGCGAGATGCTCACCGCCGTCACCTTCGTCGAGCAGGGCAAGGGCACGCTCATCACGGTGAACTGGATGCCGATCAACGCCACCGACGAAGAGCGCCGCATTTTCGAGGACGGTCGCGCCAGCATGCAGCAGGGCTGGAGCGGGACCTTCGAGCAATTCGAGCAGTACCTCGCGCGATGACCGCCCCCGCCGCCCAACAGCGCCAGTACACCGTCAACGCCGAGCGAGTCTATGACGCGCCGCGCGAGCGCGTGTTCGCGGCCTGGACGCGCGCCGAGCACCTGGCGCACTGGTTCGGCCCGCGCGGCTTCAGCATCCACTTCTGCGAGGCGGACGCGCGGCCCGGCGGCATCTTCCGCCTGTGCATGCGCTCGCCCGAGGGGAAGGACTACTGGGTGCGCGGCAGCTTTCGCGAGGTGGCGCCCCCCGGGCGCGTGGTGATCCAGTGCTTTGCCGACGACGCGCGCGGCGTACAGCGGCTGGAGGAAGTGATCACCGTGTCGCTCGCCGACGAAGGCGGCAGGACGCGCCTCACGCTGCATGCGACGGCGTCCGGCGCCGGCCCCGAAGCCGCGGCGATGCTCGCCGGCATGGAGCAGGGCTGGAGCGAGACGCTCGACCGGCTGCGCGAGCGCAGCCGCGCGGTGCCCTGAAGCAAGTCTTGCAGTCACTTCCTGGAGAAAGGAAACGCATCATGCTGGTGAAGATCCTCATTGGTGTTGCCGTGGTCGCGGTGGCGCTCGTCGCGTATGTCGCCACGCGGCCGGACGAATTCAGCGTGTCGCGCTCGGCGACCTTCGCCGCGCCCGCGTCGGCGGCGTTCGCGCAGGTGAACGAGCTGAGGAAGTGGCAAGCGTGGTCGCCCTGGGCGAAGAAGGACCCGAACGCGAAGGAGTCCTACGACGGCCCCGCCGCGGGCACGGGCGCGAGCATGTCGTGGGCGGGGAACAAGGAGGTCGGCGAAGGGCGCATGACGATCGTCGAGAGCCGCCCGTCGCAGCTCGTGCGCTTCAAGCTCGAGTTCTTCAAGCCTTTCGCCGCCACCAACAGCGCCGAGTTTGCGTTCAAGGAAGAGGGTGGGCGCACGGCGGTGACCTGGACCATGCGCGGACAGAACAATTTCATCGGCAAGGCGATGTGCCTCGTCTTCGACATGGACAAGATGGTCGGCGGCGATTTCGAGAAGGGCCTGGCGGGCATCCGCCAGATCGTGGAGGCGAAGGCTGGCTAGGCCGGCCACACGCCCCGCAGACGACATTTACGCACTGCAATTGGCAAGGAGGCACCATGCCCATCGAGCCCTACCTCTTCTTCGAAGGCCGTTGCGACGAGGCGCTGGCGTTCTACCAGCGCGCGCTCGGCGCCAAGGTCGAGATGCTGATGCGCTACCGCGAGAATCCGCAGCCCGACGCCAACCCGCACGGCTCCGCCGACAAGGTCATGCACGCAAGCTTTCGTGTTGGCGACGCCGTGGTGATGGCCTCCGATGGCCGCTGCACCGGCAAGCCGAGCTTCCACGGATTCGCGCTATCGCTTTCTGCGAAGGATGAGGCGGAGGCGCGGATCTGCTTCGGGGCGCTCGCTGAAGGCGGGCAGGTGCAGATGCCGATCGCGAAGACCTTCTATTCGCCCGCATTCGGCATGGTGACCGACAAGTTCGGCGTCCTGTGGATGGTGATCGTCGGCGGTAAGGAGGCCGCATGAGCGCGGGCGAGTCGCGCTACAGCTGGGTGGTCGTCGCCGTCGGCGCGCTGATGACCTGCGTCGCTTTCGGCGCGGTGTTCGCGCTCGCCGTATTTCTGCAGCCGATGTCCGACGCGACCGGCTGGTCGCGCGCCGGCATCTCGGGCGCGATGACGCTCGTGTTCCTCGCCATGGGCGTGGGCGGCTTCGTGTGGGGCACGCTCAGCGACCGCTTCGGCGCGCGGCCCGTGGTGCTCGCGGCGTCCGGCCTGCTCGCGCTCGGGCTTGCGCTGGCGAGCCGGGCGAGCAGTCTGTTGGAGTTCCAACTCTCGTACGGCCTGCTCGTCGGCTTCGCCGGCGGAGGCTTCTTCCCGCCGTTCATCGCGGTGGTCAGCAATTGGTTCGACCGCCACCGCGCTCTGGCCGTCTCGCTCACTACTGCGGGCGTGGGCGTCGCGCCCATGACCATGTCGCCCTTCGCGGGCTGGCTGCTCACGGCGCAGGACTGGCGCGGGGCGCAGATGACGATCGCGATCCTCGCCGCGCTCGTCCTTGTGCCGGCGTCGCTGCTGGTGCGCCAGCCTCCGGCGCCACCCGCCGGGGCGGTTTCGCCGGCGGCAGGCACGGGAAGCGGAAGCGGGCTGTCGCTCGGCGAGGCGCTGCGGTCCGTGCCCTTCGTCGTTCTCGCGCTGACCTTCTTCGCCTGCTGCGCGATGCATTCCGGGCCGATCTTCCACACCATCAGCTACGCGATCTTCTGCGGCGTTCCGGCGATGGCCGCCGTCAGCATCTACAGCCTCGAGGGACTCGCGGGCCTGGGCGGACGCGTGCTGTTCGGCATGCTCGGCGACCGCTACGGCGCCAAGCGCGTGCTGGTCGCGGGGTTGCTATTGCAGGCGCTCGCCGCGGGCGCCTTCGTCTTCGCGAGCCGTCTCAACGAGTTCTACGCGGTTTGTTTCTTTTTCGGCCTTGCCTATGGCGGCGTGATGCCGCTTTACGCGGTGCTCGCACGCGGCTACTTCGGGCCGGCCATCATGGGCGGCGTGATCGGGGCGGCGTCGCTGGTCTCGAGCCTCGGCATGGCCCTGGGACCGCTGGCCGGCGGCTGGACCTTCGATACCTATGGCACCTACACCTGGCTCTACGTCGGCTCGTTTGCCGTCGGCCTCGGCGCGGTCGCGATCGCGCTGGCCTTCCCGCCGCTGCCGCGCGAGCCGCGAGCGGCGATTCTGCCTGCGTAGAGGCATTGCGCCGCCGCGAGAAGAGGCGGCACCCGAAGATGTGTGCACAGGAGGCTACATGAGCAGCGTTGGGAAGCCCGGCATCACGCCGTTCCTCTGGTTCGACGGCGACGTCGAAGAGGCGGCGAACTTCTACCGCTCGGTCTTCAAGGACGCGGGCGTGGAAAGCGTGCACCGGCCCGCGCCGGGCAAGCCGGTGCAGTCGGCGACGGTCACGCTGCGCGGACAGCGGCTGCACCTGTTCAACGGCGGCCCGCATTACAAGCACACGCCGGCGTTCTCGCTGATGGTGGACTGCGAGACGCAGGCGGAGGTGGACGAGCTGTGGGCGAAGCTCACGGCAGGCGGCAAAGAAAGCCGCTGCGGCTGGCTCGAGGACCGCTACGGCCTGTCTTGGCAGATCGTTCCTACGATCCTGCCCAAGCTGCTGCGCGATCCGAGCCCGGCCAAGGCAAACGCAGCGCTGCTAGCGATGCTGCAGATGGGCAAGCTCGACATCGCGCGACTGCAGCAGGCCCACGACCGGGCATAGAAGTCGCTTGCGCCAGTTCAATGCCCCTGTTGCGGGCATGTATATATTCACAGTAACGTGATTTGGGTGGTTATTTCCGCGGCACGCGGCCGCGCCGTGCAGCAGTTTCGAGCGCATGGCGCGCGCCGGGTGCGTGCGGCGGCGGAGCGAAACGCCAACCGAGCGAAACAGGACTGAAACACGCCGATCACCGTCGCTGCCTACAATTCCGCTCTTTCCTGAAATGCCAATGGTCATGCGAACCCTGCTGATCCTCGCCAGTGCCGCGGCGCTTGCCGCGTGCGGCCCGTCGGGCAACGGCCACAACGGCGCAAATGGCGGCATGCCGCCCGCCGAGGTCGGCGTCGTCACGGTGCAGCCCAGGGCGCTGCTGGCGCCTTTCGAGTACACCGGCCAAGTCGCCGGCTCGCGCGAGGTCGAAGTGCGAGCGCGCGTGACCGGCATCCTGCTGTCGCGCAATTTCGTCGAGGGCGGCCAGGTGAAGAAGGGACAGTCGCTCTATACCATCGACCCGGCGCCGTTCCAGGCCGCGCTGGCCCGCGCGGAGGCCGACGTCGCGGGTGCAGCGGCGCGGCTCGAGCAGGCGAAGCGCGATGCCCTGCGGCTCCGGCCGCTGATCGCCGAGCAGGCGGTGAGCCAGAAGGAGTACGACGACGCCGTGTCCGCCCAGGCGATCGGCGATGCCGACCTGAAAGCGGCGCGCGCGCGCCTTGACGAAGCGCGCCTCAACCTGGAGTACACGCGCGTGGAGTCGCCCGTGAGCGGCTTCGCCAGCCGCTCGCTGCGCTCCGAAGGCACGCTGATTTCCGGATCGGACGTGCTGCTCACCACGGTTACGCAGGTGGATCCCATCTGGGTCAACTTCGGCATCCCCGACAACGATCAGTTGCTGCTGCGCAAGGAAGTCGACGCCGGTCGCCTGCTGCTGCCGAAGGACGGCCGCTTCGAGGTGGTGGTGCGCCTCGCCGACGGCAGCGTCTATGCGCGCACCGGCCGCTTGTCGTTTTCCGACATTCGCATTTCCGGCCAGACCGGCACCAGCGACGCGCGCGCCGAGCTCCCCAATCCCGAGGGGCGGCTGCGTCCCGGACAGTTCGTGCGCGTCACCTTGAACGGCGCGACGCGGCCCGGCGCGGTGCTGGTGCCGCAGCGCGCAGTGCTGGAAGGGCCGCAAGGCAAGTTCGTCTACGTCGTGGACGACAAGAGCAGCGCGCAACCGCGCCCTGTGGAGGTCGGCGAGTGGGCGGGCAGCGACTGGATCATCACGGCGGGCCTGAGCGCCGGCGACCGGGTCGTCGTCGACGGCGTGATGCGCATCGGGCCCGGCGCCCCGGTGAAGGTCGCGGAGGCCGCGGTGCACAAGCCGGTCGCTGAGACCAAGGCGGGCGGGAAGTAGGCCATGCTGTCGCGGTTCTTCATCGACCGCCCGATCTTCGCGGCGGTGCTCTCGGCGTTCATCGTGATCGCCGGCCTCGCCTCGATGCGCACGCTGCCGATCGCGCAGTACCCCGAGATCGCGCCGCCGGTGGTGACGGTGCGCGCCGTGTATCCCGGCGCCTCGGCGGCGGTGCTCGAGCAGACCGTGGCGGCGCCGCTGGAAAACCAGATCAACGGCATCGAGAACATGATCTACATGTCCTCGACCTCGTCGGCCAACGGCATGGTCGAAATCCAGGTGACGTTCGACATCGGCACCGACGTGGACAAGGCCGCGCTCAACGTCAACAACCGCGTAAAGCAGGCCGAGCCGCGCCTGCCGCAGGAAGTGCGCCGCCAGGGCGTCATCGTGGAGAAGGGGTCCTCCTCGTTCCTGCAGGTGATCGCCTTCTATTCGCCCGACGGTCGTTACGACGACCTGTATACGTCCAATTTCGTGACGCTCAACGTGCTCGACCAGCTCAAGCGCGCGCGCGGCACCACCAACGTGCAGATCTTCGGCGCCAAGGACTACGCCATGCGCATCTGGGTGAAGCCGGACCGGCTGACCCAGCTCAGGCTCTCGCCAAACGACCTGATCCGCGCGATCAACGAGCAGAATGCGCAATTCGCGGCGGGCAAGGTGGGCCAGGCGCCGATCGGCGGGCCGCAGGAGCTCGTGTACACCATCACCACGCGCGGCCGGCTCTCCGAGCCGCGCGAGTTCGAGAACATCATCGTGCGCGCAAACCCGGACGGCTCGTCGCTGCGCCTG
>Ga0335084_10006884_pt1 | contig 11307 bp, 7 predicted proteins | sample Lox_Sample_44_FD_206721 | JGI IMG/M metagenome (GOLD analysis project Ga0335084, IMG submission 206721) | Soil microbial communities from Loxahatchee National Wildlife Refuge, Florida, United States - Lox_Sample_4.4 | ecosystem: Environmental > Terrestrial > Soil > Wetlands | place: USA: Florida...
GTTGGTCATCCGCTCGCCCACCCGCACGACCTCTTCGGGCGTCACGTTATAGCCCTGGGCCGCCCGCCAGAAGTCGGCGATCAAGGTGGCCCCCAGGTTCTTGGGCAGCAGCGCCAGGCGGGCGACGAAGGTGCACAGCATGGAGGAATCCTTGACGGCGGCCCCCACGTCCTGATTGAAGATGGTGAGGGCGGCCTTCCCCTCGATAGCAAATCGATCTACGGCCTGGGGCACGGGGATGCCGAACACCTCCTGCTCCGAGTGGCCGCGCGAGTGGTCCGCGCCCGTGAAGGTCGTCATGTAGTTCAGACCCATGGACATGAGGCCGCGGGGATCGTAGCCCGGAAACTCCAATCCCTTGACGTGCATGGCGTACTTGGGAGCGTCCCCGCCGATGCGCTGGGCGGCCAGTCGAGCCCCCTCGGCCAGAAGGTCGCCCACGCCCTCGCGGAAGGCCACCTTCCGCAGGACTGCCACTGCCGCCTCGTGGTTGCCGAACTTGAGGTCAAGGCCATCGACGTCGACCGGCTTCAGGATACCCCGCTCGTACAGCTCCATGGCCATGGCCACGGTGGCGCCAAAGGAGACGGTGTCCAGCCCCAACTCATCGCAGAGGCGATCCATGGCGATGCAGGCCCCCATGTCCGCGATGCCCATGTCGCTCCCCAGGGAGTAGAGCGACTCGAACTCGGGTCCCTCGGTGGCGTAACCGGCGTACGGGCCCGAGGACACCGCGCGCACCTGGGCGGCGAGGACGGGGCACTGGTCACAGGCGAAGTGGCGGACCCGGTACGTGGTGCCGACCTGGGCCCCGATGGCCAGGTACTCCTCGCCAGCCGCGTCCTGGAAGTTCAGGGCCGGCATATCCCCCTGCTTCACGGTCAGCTCCACGTTGCCGGCCGTGCCGAAGTTCCGGAAGCGCTGGTAGAGGACCGGGCTGTCCTTCATGGCCGCGTGGAGGTTTTTGACCGCTTCCTTGAATGCCGCAGGATCGACCGCGGGTGGCACCTCCTGGCTTCCCCGCACAGCGATGGCCTTCAAGTTCTTCGCCCCCATCACCGCCCCCAAGCCCTTCCGCCCGGCGGCCCGGCGCTCGTTGATGATAGAGGCGTACTTGACCAGGCGCTCACCCGCCGGTCCGATGCACGCAATCCGGATGTTGCCGTCGTGTAGCGACTGCTGCATGTAGAACTGCGTATCGATGGTATTAAGCCCCCAGTAGTCCTTGGCGTCGCGGATCTCCGCCCGGTTGTCGCTGATCCAGAGGTAGACCGGGGTCTCCGCCTTCCCCTCGACGATGACGGCCTGCACCCCGGCCGCCCGAAGCTCGTTGGGGAAGAAGCCCCCCGAGTTGGAGTAGCCCACGGTCCCCGAGAGGGGCGACTTGGCCACGAAGGCCACGCGGCTGGTGGCCGGCGCAGATGTCCCGGCCAGGAAGCCCATGCTCACGATTAGCTTGTTGTCCGACCCTAGGGCGTCCACCCGGGGATCCACCTCGTCGTAGAGGAGCTTGATGGCCGCGGCCGCCCCGCCCATGAACTGCCGCGCCAGGACCTCAGGGTACGGTTGTTCCGTGATCTGTTTGGTGGTCAGGTTGACCCGCAGGATCTTTCCCATCATCATGGCGTATCCTCCTCATTCACTGCCCATCCCGTCGGTCCATTGCGTCGGGGGAGCATCGTTTCCCCTGTCTCTAGGCGCGAGCGGCGTACGCCTGGTCGAGGATCTGACTCAAGTGACGAACCTGCACGGGCAGGTTGCGGCGCTTCACCCCATAGGCGAGGTGCATCATGCACGCCGGGCATTCCGTGGTCAGAATCGAAGCGCCCGTTTTCTCGACGTTGCCCATCTTCCGATCCAGCACCCCCACGGCCTCTTGGTGGTGCAGGAAGGTGTAGCTGCCGGCCGCCCCACAGCACCAGTCCGCCTCCGGCATTTCCTTGTACGTCACCCCCGGAATGGATTTCAGCAGCTTGCGCGGCTGTGCAGTGATCTTGGCGAACCGGTTGGAGAGGTGACACGGGTCGTGGTAGGTGACGATTCCCTGGAGCGTCCCGAGGGCGCCGTTCGTGCCGATGGCCACCAGGAACTCGCTGAAGCTCTGGATCTTCTTGGTGAGCCCCGCGGCCTTCTCGGCGTAGGCCGGGTCGTCCTTCAGGAGCTGCCCGTAATCCTTCAGGTGCGTGCTGCAACTGCCGCACTCCGAGACCACCGCGTCCAGCGCCATGGCGGGTGCGAGCCGCTCGATGTTCTTGCGCGCGATATCGCGGGCTGCCTCCAGGTCTCCGTAGGCGTGGGCGGGCCGGCCGCAGCAAGTATTGTTGAGGACGGTCACGGCGCATCCGTTTCGCGCCAGGACCCGCAGCGTGGCTTCGACGACCTCGGGATACTGGAAGCTGAAGCCGCAAGACACGAAATAGCCCACCCGGTGCTTCGGATTGGCGGGAGCGTTCCGGCCGTCGGTGCCCCGGCGGAAGATCTTCTCCGGCATGGACTCCACCACGTTGTTCGCCACGGCCAGACGCTTGTCCACGAGGCCCAGGAGTCCCGTCTTATAGGCCAGATCTGCCAGGCCGCTCCGCTTCCCCCAGGCGGCCATGCGACCGGCCCACTCCAACCGCTTGCTGTCGGACAGGACCTTTCGGAACGTGATGCGCTGAAGCGCAGGTTGTCCAAATCGGGACAAATATGCCTGCCGGATCGCGGTGACCACTTCATCCGTCTTCAGCCCGGGGAAGCAGTGGGCCGTGCAGCCGCGGCAGAGCAGGCAGTCGTCCAGCGCCTGGACCGCCTCGGAAGTCAGCTCGATATCCCCCAGGATCAAACCGCGCGCGACGGCCCAGCGGCCCCGGGCCAGCGAATGCTCCGAGCCAGTCACCCGGTATACGGGACAGCCGGCCTGGCAGAATCCGCAACGATTACACTTCGCAATCAGATCGTACAAAGGGAGGAGTTCTGTCATCGCCATGGTCCACCCTCCTCAGATCCCGCCCAGGAATCTTCCCGGATTGCAGAGGCCCCGGGGATCGAAGACCGCTTTCAGCCGCCGCATCACGTCGAAAGCTCCACCCGGCTTCCCCCAAGCATCCAGGTGAGCCTTGAGAGCCGCAGGAGCCGCCTGCAGGACCAAGCTTCCCTCTGCCTTCTCCGACTCTCGGCGAAGCTCCTCGAGAGCGCTGGCCAGGACCTCGACCGGGGGCGCCTCCGGCCCGAGCAGGTAGCAGGCACGGACAACTCCGCTTCCGGCGTGGGCAGTGACAGCAGCACGGAGCCTGTGGCGGCGGCCCAGGGCCTCGGCAGCAGCCAGGATGTCGGCCGTACGACTGATGAGAACCCCGATCTTGCACGTAATCCGTTCCGGGGGATGGCCGGGCAACAGGTCGAAGACGTTGCGGACAGTCTTCCACGCTGGCGCGGTCCGCTCAGCCGGGAGGGCCGCTGTCACCCGAGCCTTCGCATCCTGGAAAAGGCCGGTGAAGTCCCGCACCTGCCGTTCCACAGTCTCGCGGCTTCCCGCGAACGACACAGCCAGCCCGTACCCCGTCGCATCCAGACCCAGCGCCGGTCCCAGCAGGGTGACAGCTTCGGGGCCCAATAACTCCATCGCCTCGGGCAGCAGCACGGAATCCAGAATCTTGACCACCACGCCCGCGGCCTGGCTGAGTTCGGCGAACACTCCGGCGACGCTGGCTCGAACCGGTGGAAGCGGCAGGAGCTTGAAGGTGGCCTCCGAGATGATCCCGAGGGTGCCCAGGCTGCCGATAAACAGCTTGTTCATGTCGTAGCCCGAAACATTCTTGATGACCTTGCCGCCACAGCGGATCCGCTCCCCGTTCGGGAGAACGACTCGCATCCCCAGCACCCAGTCCCGCGCGGTGCCGTACAGCAGCCGGCACGGCCCGCTGCCATTCGTGGCAAGGATGCCGCCGACGGTGGCCTTCCCTTCAGCGGGCGGGTCCAGAGGGAGGAACTGGCGCTGCTTCGCCAGCTCGCCCTGCAGATCGGCGAGGCGCATGCCCGCCTCGACCGTGACGTTCAGATTGGGTGCGTCGAATTCGACGATCCGATTGAGCCGGTCGAGGACGACGGCCACATCGGCGCGGGCGGGGCGGTTGCCCATCCCCACGGCTGTGCCGCCACCCCATGGAATGATGGCCGCCCCCATCTCGATGCAGGCCCCCACGACCGAAGCGACCTCTTCCTGCGAGGCCGGATGCACGAGCAGGGCAGGAGAAACCCCATCCACGATACACGCCGCCGCGGCCGGGCCGTCACTCACGCGCGGTTTTCCGACGATTTCTTCCAGACACCGCTTCAGCCGATCCACCTCAGGCTGCATGGCGGACCTCCTCCGGGATCGGGAACATCTTCCCGGGATTGGCAAGGTTCCGAGGATCAAAGGCCTTCTTGACCTGGAGCTGACTGCGGATCTCGGCGTCACCGTGGACGAGGCGCATGGCGTCGATCTTCTCCAAGCCCACGCCATGCTCGCCACTGATGGTGCCGCCCAACTCCACGCACAGCTCCAGGATTTCCATCCCGGCCTTCATGACGCGGGCCTTCTGTTCCTCATCCCGCCAGTCGAACAGGATCAGCGGGTGGAGATTCCCGTCCCCAGCATGGAAAACGTTGGGGATCTGCAGGTTGTACTTCTTGCCCACCTCAGCCACCTTACGGAGCACCTTGGGCAGTGCCGTGCGGGGGACCGTGCCATCGCAGACCAGGTAGCTCGGCGTGATGCGCGCCACGGCCCCGAAGGCGCCGCGCCGACCGGCCCACAGGGCAGCCCGCTCCGCGTCGTCCTTGGCCACCCGGACCTCGCGGGCGCCATGCGCCCGACACAGGTCGGTGATGGCCTTGGCCTGCTGCTCCAGGTCATCCTTCAGACCGTCCACCTCGATGATGAGGACTGTCGCGCAGTCCAAGGGAAACCCGCAGTGGATAGAGTCTTCCACCGCTTTGATGACGAGCTGGTCCATCATCTCGAGAGTGGCCGGCACCATGCCAGCGGCGACGATGGCCGAGACGGTCTCGCTGCCCTCCTCGATCGAATCATAGATGGCGAGCAGGGTCTTCACGCCCTCGGGCAGGTGCACGATGCGGGCGACCACCTCGGTGCAGATTCCAAATGTGCCCTCACTCCCCACAAAGACCCCGGGGAGATCGTAGCCCGGGACATCGGGGGCTTTCCCGCCGATCTGTGCCACCTCGCCATCGGGCAGGACCACGGTCAACCCGAGGATGTGGTTCGTGGTCACCCCGTACTTGAAGCAGTGCGGGCCGCCGGAATTCTCGGCCACGTTGCCACCCAGGGTGGCCGCCTTCTGGCTGGCCGGGTCCGGGAGGTACTGATATCCCAGGGGAGCGAGTGCATTGCCGAATTCCAAATTGAACATGCCCGGCTGTACCCGTGCCCGCAGATTGGCGCGATCCACCTCAAGGATCCGATTCATTCGGATCATCTCGAGCACGACGCCCCCCTTGAAGGGGATGGTCCCCCCGCTGAGGTTCGTACCCCCGCCGCGGGGCACGAAGGGCACGCCCAACTTGTTGCATACTTTCACAACCCCTGCCACCTCTTCGGTGGAGTGGACGAAGGCCACTGCATCCGGGCGTCGCTCCTCTAAGTAGGCATCATACTTGTAAAGCTGGAGGTCCACGCCCGAATCCAGGACGTTCTCCTTGCCCACGATCTTCCGGAGTTCAGCACCGAGCGCACGCGACGCCATGTGTATCCCTCCTCTTACGCTCACGCTGGCGAGCATTGACCCGTCGGCCGAAGGGCGCTGCTCTCGACCAGAGACGTCTATCGCTTATGAAACCCCGGTGCCCTTCCTGTCTAGAGCCTCAAGAGAGATGGAAAGGGACCCTGGAGCATCCGCTGGATATGAATCAGGGGCGCCGCCGAAGACGTCCCGAAATGTTCAAGGATCTTTCGTCGAGAAAAGGTATCCGTGGAGAGGACAGCCGGACGGGAATGCCAGGCATGGGGGGTGGGCGAATCGGCCACTCCGTGGAACGCTTCGGTCCGAGATACTTCACACCAGGGGCACGAGCGCATAGGGCACCTGGGGGAGCCACGGGTTGCCCAGAGATCAAAAAAGCGCTGTCGTGATGTCAAGGGAACCACGGGCTCCGACCCCTGTCAAGGATACCTTATGGGCTACGCTCCATTGGTTCGATGTTCTAGACCTGAGATTACCCTGGGGAACAGGGGGAGAGGGAGCGGGGGTCGACCTCTGGCGCTTTCTACCCGCCTACGAAAGTTCTCATCAATGAGCGGATCGTCCGCTCAGCTTTGGGTCCGGGGAAGGCGAATCGGAAAGCAGCGACCTCCGGCCGTTACCTACGCGAACAGGCCGGCCTTGCGGCCGGAGGAGAGCTTGACGGCAACGTCAATGGCGTCCAGCATGCTCTGGTGAGCCGCCGTGCCCTTGCCGGCCTTCCCGAAGGCCGTCCCGTGATCCACGGAGGTGCGAATGATGGGCAGGCCCAGGGTGACATTCACTCCGCTCACCGAGGTCCACTTCTGCGCGGCCTTGTCGAAGGTGAAGCCCAGGGTCTTCAGTGGAACGTGTCCCTGGTCATGATACATGCATACCACAATGTCATAGACGCCGCCGCGGGCCCGGCCGAAGACGGTGTCGGGAGCGATGGGTCCATCCGCCTTGATGCCTTCGGCCTTGGCCTCCTCGATGGCAGGGATGATCTCTTTGGTTTCCTCGTCGCCGAACAGGCCGTGCTCCCCGGCGTGGGGATTCAATCCGGCCACGGCGATCTTTGGTGCGGCGATGCCCAAAGCCTTCAGGGCCCGATCAGCGAGGCGGATAACGGTCAGCACGCGCGCCTTCTTCGTGCGCTCGATGGCCTGGCGGAGCGAGACATGCGTGGACACGTGGACCACGCGCAGGTCATCGCCCAGCAGCATCATGGCGTAGTCCTTGGTGCCGGTCATGGCCCCGAAGATCTCCGTGTGTCCCGGATGGGGGCAGCCCGCCTGGTTGATGGACTCCTTGTGGATCGGGCCGGTGACCACCGCATCGATCTCGCCGGCCAGAGCCATCCTGATGCCCCGTTCGATGTATTCAACCGAAGCCTTGCCACACATGGCGCTGACCTTGCCGTACTGCAGCTTCGAAATGTCCACGTTCGCCAGGTCCAAGACGTCAATGACGCCGTGGGTGAAGCGGGCGTCGGCCACCTTGGCGATGGAAGCGAGATTGAGGGTAAGCTTGGTGATCCGCAAGGCATCTGCCATGCAATTCTTGTCGCCGATGACGAAGGGTCGCGCTTTGGCGTACACAGAGGGATCAGCCAGGGCCTTGGCGGCGATCTCTGGTCCGATGCTGGCGGGATCTCCCATCGTGATGCCAAGAATCGGTCGCTCCATGGTGGCCTGCCTCCTATTACCCAGTGGCAATCAGCGCTCAGCTATCAGCCGTCAGCGTCTAGCAGGTTGCTGAAAAAGGCCCATCTGCGGAGACCCACCTGTGGTGGGTACCCCCGCGCTTGCGCGGCGCTGCGACGTACGCTCAAAGTACGCCTCGCACCTCGCCGGGTACCCATCGAGAGATGGGTGCGCCGCCTTGCATCTTTTTGAGCAACCTGGGCGAAATCGGGTTTCTCAGCATCCTTACTAGGACTGATGGGTGACACCTGACGCTTTATACCACACCACGCTGCGCCAGTCACCGTTCCACTCCGACGGCACATGCCTCTGGGGACAGCGGTCAGTCTGCCATCAGTGATCGCAGGTAGGACACGGTCTCGAGCGCTTGGGCCCGGCGGTCTCCGCTGGGCGCCAGGCAGACTGATACGGCGCCCTCGTAACCCATGTCCCGAAGCGTGTCGAGGATGGCCCGCCAGTCCAGGACGGCCTTCGCCCGGGTGCCGGGCGGGACGCGGCCGGGGTCGTAAAAGTGGAGGTGCTGCACGAGTCCTGTTGCAGCGCGCAGCCCTTCGGTGACCGACACCTCTTTCCGATGGAGGTGGTGGGTGTCCAAAACCAATCCGAGCGCCGGGTGGTTGATGCGCCGGATCCAGCTCACTGCTTCCCCAACGGTACAGATGAAGTTGCTATCCGCCTCGTCGGTGGGAGCCAGCAAGAGGGTGGTTCCCACCGACGCGCCGAAGCAAGCGAGTTCGGAGAGAATCTTTTCCGCCTGGCTCTCCGTCTCGGCCGAACCCCTGCTCGGCAGGCTCCCCTTGGAGCCGGCGAGAGTCACCGGCGCCCCAAAGTGGCCTGCGAAATCCAGCAGATCCTTGACCCGGTACAGGGCGCGGGCTCGATTCATCGGGTCCGGGTGAAGCAGGGTAAGACCGTCGGCCACGATCCGCCCACTGTTCACCGCTGTCAGCGACAGGTCGAAACGCTTCAGGGCTTCATCCATCTCGGCCACGCCGACGGTCCCCGGGGGACCCGGGAAGAACTCGATGCCGTCGTAGCCCAGCGCCTTGGCCTCGGCGACCAACAGGTCCGGCGTCCCCAGAAGCAGATTCACCATGTAGCCGGTCTCGACGATATCCGGCGTGCTGGCCAGCAGACTCAACCGCATCCGAGACTCGAAACCACCTTTCAACTATCCACAGATTGCGCAGATTCCACAGATTTCCCGGGGGACATGATCAGGCGTCGGTGTTCGAGCGATCGCGCGCCGAAGTTGAGCAAGAGGCCAATAGAGTGGCCGCTGGCCTTCAGGTAATTGATCACCTGGGCTTCTTCGATTCCTGAGAGTCTGGCCAGGGCCTTGAGTTCGACAATGATAGAGTCAAAGCATACGAAATCAGCCCGGAACGCCGTGGACAGTCGCTCGCCTTTGTAGAAAACGGGTATTTCGACCTCGGCGCGAAACGGAATGTTCCGCTTGGATAGTTCTCTGGCGAAAGCTTCCTGGTAGACGGCTTCTAAGAATCCTGCCCCCAGCTCTCCATGCACCTCCAAAGCTGCTCCGATGACCGCGAAGGTTCTCGGATCTCTCTCCACGGCCTTCCGCCTCCGTGAATCGGCGCAATCTGCGTAATCTGCGGATCCCTAGGTGGTTGTTACCTCGCCGATCTGGGCGGCGACGGCATCTCCCACCACACCTGTGACAGCGCGACCACCGATGTCCGCAGTGTGGTGGCGGGGGTCTTGCAATGTCGCTTCCACCGCCGCGTCGATGGCCTGGGCGGCTCTTGCTGCCTGATCATCCTTCTTCCGTTCAGCCAGCCATTCGAGCATCATCCCGGCAGACAGGATCATCGCGATCGGGTTGGCGATTGCCTTACCCGCGATGTCCGGCGCCGTCCCATGGGAAGGCTGGAACAGACCGTAGGTATCGCTCACATCGGCGGATGGGGCCATGCCGAGGCCGCCCACGGTGCCGGCGGCGAGATCGGAGATGATGTCCCCGAACATGTTCTCGGCCACAACCACATCGTAATGGAGAGGCCGGCGCACCATGAACATGGTCATGGCATCCACGTACGCGTGCTCGGTTTGGATGCCGGGGAACTCGCGCGCCACCTCGTAGAATATCTGGCGGAAGAAGGCCATGCTCTTCAGGACGTTCGCCTTGTCCACACAGGTGACTCGCCGCACCCTATCCGCCGGCGCACCGTGCCGACTGGCTGCAATACGGAAGGCGTAGCGAACGATCCGCTCGGTCCCGGGGCGGGTGATGACCATGTTGTCCACGGCCACGTGCTCACCCACCTGCACTCCGGACCCGCGCGAGGCGTACAGCCCTTCGGTATTCTCCCGCATGATCACGTAGTCAATGGCCGGACCACCGGCGAGGGTCGGCGGAACGCCAGTGTATCGCTTGATCGGGCGGATCCCCGCGTACAGATCCAGGACGAAACGCAGGGTGAGTTGCGGCATGATCTCCGTCCCGTTCGGGACGCGAATGCTGGGGTCGCCGGTGGCGCCGAACAGGATGGCATCTGCGGTCTTGCATGCTTCCAGCGTTTCATTGGGCAGATCCGTCCCCGTCTCCTGGTAGCAGCGCGCGCCCGCCCGATACTCCTTGCATTCGAAGCGGAGGCGGGGGAACTGCGTCTCAATAGCCCGGAGGACCTTCAGGGCCTCCGCCATCACCTCGGGCCCGATGCCATCGCCAGGGATAACCGTGATGCGATAGGTTGCCATGCGCAAGTACTCCTTTCGGCCCCCTCGATCGACCTCGTCTACGCTTCACTCCGCAACTCGAAATCGGCGACCCGACAACTCTCTTCAGGGCCCCAGAAGCCGGAGGTTCAAATCATGCCGGGTCATGCCCATCGAAGGCTCCGCGCATGATCGGCTTGCCTCCCTCCACCAGCAAGCGGCCCCGACTGTACACGCGGTCCACTTCGCCAGCCTCGGTCAGAAATACCAGGTCTGCATCGCACCCTTCGGCGATCCGTCCTTTTTGTCGAAGCCCCAGGAGATCGGCGACGTGACGGGTCGCGAAGGTGACCGCCCGGCTCCAGGCCAGCCCATCCCGTACCAACTCTCGCATCGTCTGGAGCAACGACTCGGGGCCGGGCATGTACTGTCCGACCGTATGCCCGGCGGCATCCAGACGCGGATAGGCCGCTCCACTGTCGGTGCTGAGCGTGATCCGTGACGCCGGCACGCCGGCGGCCAAGGCTTCCAAAATCGCCTTGGCCGGGCGAATGGCCCGGGGGTGGCCGGTCTCCGGTCGCTGCATGGCCGTGAGATCAATGCTCCCGCCTGCGCGCCCATACGCCTGGGCTTGCTGCCAGAGACGAGGGTTCCGGTTGGTGTGGGTCGCCACTATGAGGTCTGCGGGGATACCGGTCTGCCGCTGCACTTTCTCTAGGGGGGCCAGACCGTCTGGATGGTCGCCGACGTGAGCGTGCAGGACCGCACGCTTCCCTGCCAGGCGGCCGCCCGTCCATGCCGCATGCGCCAGCCGGCAGAGATCCTCCACCGAGCAGGCGGGAGCTAACGCCTCTGAGATGGAAACCTTGATCCCCACTACCCGATCGATAAAAGCCACATCCGCCTGCGGGTCACCTGTGAGCGTCGGCACCGGGACCTTCCAGCCTCCGGTATAGCAGAACGCGCTGATCCCCTCTGACTGTAGCGCACCAGCCCGGGCCAGCAGGGCCGGAATCGTGCGGCTCAGACTGTCGGCACCCAAGGGGGAGACCACCGTGGTGACGCCTGCACTCACGATGCGGTCGATCTGCAAATCGGTCGTCCGCGTCATCGGGCCGCCCAAACCGCTCGCCCCCATAACGTGGATGTGCCCGTCGATCAGCCCGGGCAGGATGGTGCGGTTGGCGGCCTCGACGACTTCGCCCTCGCCGATTCCGGTG
>Ga0335084_10006885_pt1 | contig 11306 bp, 8 predicted proteins | sample Lox_Sample_44_FD_206721 | JGI IMG/M metagenome (GOLD analysis project Ga0335084, IMG submission 206721) | Soil microbial communities from Loxahatchee National Wildlife Refuge, Florida, United States - Lox_Sample_4.4 | ecosystem: Environmental > Terrestrial > Soil > Wetlands | place: USA: Florida...
CAAACGCCGACCGCACACTTTTCATGCTGGCGCCCGCCATCGCCTTCGTGCCGGCGCTCGTGGCGAGCGCGGTCATCCCGTTCGGCACGCCGCTCCCCACGCCGTGGGGCGACGTGCCGCTGATCGTGGCGGATCTGCCTGTCGGCTTCCTCTACATCCTCGCGATCGGCTCGCTCGGCGTGTACGGCATCGTGCTCGCGGGCTGGTCGTCGAACAACAAGTACTCCCTCCTGGGCGGCCTGCGCGCGTCCGCGCAGATGATCTCCTACGAGATCGCCCTGGGTATGAGCTCCGTCGCCGTGCTCCTGCTCGCGGGGAACGTCACGCTCTCGGAGGTCGTGATCCGCCAGCAACAGTCGCTGTTGACCTGGAACGTGTTTCCGCTCGGGCTCGCGTATTTCATCTTCACCGTCGCGGCGTTCGCGGAGACCAATCGGTTGCCTTTCGACCTCCCGGAGGCGGAGGGCGAGTTGATCGCCGGGTATCACACCGAGTACAGCGCGATGAAGTTCTCCATGTTCTACATCGCGGAGTACGCGAACATGGTGACGGCGTCGGCGATGATGGCGACGCTCTTCTTCGGTGGCTGGGACATTCCCTTCACCCACTGGGACGATGCGCCCCCCTGGACGGTGGTGAAGGCGCTGGTCACGATGCTCGTCTTCGCGCTCAAGGTGACGTTCTTTCTGTTCCTCTACATCTGGGTGCGCTGGACGCTGCCCCGGTTTCGCTACGACCAGCTGATGGCGCTCGGGTGGAAGGTCATGCTGCCCCTCGCGCTCGCGTATCTCACGGTGCTCGCGACCGCCATCTGGGTCCTGCACGAGCGTATGGGCTGGGCGTACGACACCCGGTTCGCCCTCGCGCTGTGCGGGTTGAACGTGGCGCTCGCCATCCCCCTGTTCCTCGTGCTCGATCGCGGGAACCTCATTGCGGGCTCCGAAGCCCGCCTCGGACGGGAAGGGCCGGCCTGATGACGATCGGCGTGAAGATCATGAAGCGGCCGGTCCGCGAAACGTCGTACGTGCGGGCGACCTTGAAGGGCATGGCGCTGACGCTCCGGCACATCTTCCGCCCGAAGGTCACGATGCAATATCCGGAGGAGAAGAGCAGCAAGGACTGGACGATCTCCGGGCGCTGGCGGGGCACGCATCGCATGCTCACGGACGAGCAGGGCCGGGCCAAGTGCGTGGCCTGCGGGCTGTGCCCGCAGATCTGCCCGGCGAACTGCATCAAGCTCGTGCCCGGAGAGGACGAGCAGGGAAACCGCTATCCCCTGATCTACGAGATCGACGAGTTCCGCTGCGTGTTCTGCGGCTACTGCCAGGAAGTCTGCCCCGAAGAGGCGATTCACGTGGGCGTGCACTACGAGAACTCGGAGTACTCGCGGGACCGGTTCGTGTACGACCTCGAGCGCCTGTGCGCGCAAACGCACCCCGTCTCGACCCTGTGGGATCCCTCGGATCCCGCGGGCGAATAGCGCGTGCCGCTTCCCCTGCTGCTGTTCTGGGCCTTTGCCGGCGTCGCCGTGGTGAGCGCGTTGCTGTGCATCACGCGCCGCAATCCGGTGGCGAGCGCCTTGTGGCTCGTGGTGACGATGTTCCAGATCGCCGCGCTGTTCGTGCTGCTCGACGCCCAGTTCATCGCCGTGCTGCAGGTCCTGGTCTATGCCGGGGCCATCATGGTCCTGTTCCTCTTCGTAATCATGCTGCTCAACCTGGGGCGGAACAGCGTCTCGGACATCCGCGGGCCCGCGGGCCTCGCCGTGGCCACGCTGCTCGCCGGCGCGGTGGGCCTCCAGCTGTTCATCGTCGCCCGGAGCGCGCCGCCCGGCAGCCCGGCCGGCGCGAGCCCACTCGCCCTCGCCGAGCAGACGGAGGGGATGGTGGGCGTCGTGGCGCGGCCGCTCTTCACCACGTACCTCGTCCCCTTCGAGATCACGAGCGTGCTCTTGCTCGTGGCGATCGTCGGCGCCGTCGTGCTCGCGAAGCGTCAACTCTGATGCTGCTCGGTCCCGCCCTGTCCGTCTCGGCCGTCCTGTTCGCCCTCGGCGTCGCCGGCGTGCTGGTCCGCCGCAACGCCATCGTGATCTTCATGTGCGTGGAGCTCATGCTCAACGCCGTGAACCTCACCTTCATCGCGCTCGCGCAGACCCTCGGTGTCGCCGGACAGATCTTCGTGTTCTTCGTGATGGCGGTGGCGGCGGCGGAAGCGGCCGTGGGCCTGGCGATCATCCTCGCGATCTTCCGCCACGGCCGGACGGTCAACCTGCAGAACATCACCCTGCTCAAAGGCTGAGCGCCTTGGCCGCCCTGGCCGTCACCTGGCTCCTGCCCGCCCTGCCGCTCGCGGGGTTCGCCGTCAACGGGATGCTGGCGTTGACGGGCTCGAAGAACAAGCGCGCCGTTTCGGTGATTGGCGTCGGCGCGCTGTTTGCCGCCTTCGCGCTCGCTGCGGCCATCGTCGCGCAATTCATTCGCACCCACGCGGAAGCCCCGATCATCCTGCGCTACTGGTCGTGGATGCCGGTCGGGAGCCTGCAGGTCGACTTCGCGCTCCAGGTCGATCAGCTGAGCGCCGTCATGATCCTGATCGTGACCGGCGTCGGCGCGCTCATCCACCTGTACAGCGTCGGGTACATGCACGAGGACCCGGGATACGCCCGCTACTTCGCGTATCTCAACCTTTTCGTCTTCTTCATGCTGATTCTGGTGCTCGGCGCGAGCTTCCCGGTCATGTTCGTCGGGTGGGAAGGCGTGGGGCTGTGCTCGTACCTGCTGATCGGTTTCTGGTTCAACGAGAAGATCAACGCGGACGCCGGGCTCAAGGCGTTCATCGTGAACCGGATCGGGGATTTTGGGTTCCTCGTCGCGATGTTCCTGATCTTCCAGCACACCGGTGCCCTCGACTTTACGACCGTGTTCGGGAAGGCTCCCACCGCGTTCGCCCCGGGCGACGCGGCGGTCACCGCGATCGCGCTGTTCCTCTTCCTCGGTTGCACTGGCAAGTCGGCCCAGATCCCTCTTTACACGTGGCTGCCGGACGCCATGCAGGGACCCACGCCTGTTTCAGCGCTCATCCACGCGGCCACGATGGTAACGGCCGGAGTCTATCTCGTGGCGCGGTGCTCGATCCTGTTCGCGCTGTCGCCGCTCGCGTGCCTCGTGGTCGCGGGCATCGGCGCGCTCACCGCGGTCTTTGCCGCGACGATCGGCTTGAAGCAGTGGGACGTGAAGAAGGTCCTCGCGTACTCCACGATCTCCCAGCTCGGCTACATGTTCCTGGGCGTGGGCACGGGCGCGTATGCCGCCGGGATCTTCCACCTCGCGACGCACGCCTTCTTCAAGGCGCTGCTGTTCCTCGGCGCGGGCAGCGTCATCCACGCGATGCACGTCGCCTACCACGCCACCCATGCGCACGACGACGCGCAGGACATGCGCAACATGGGCGGCCTGCGCGCGTTCCTGCCGCGCACGGCCGCGCTGATGTGGATCGCGACCCTCGCGATCGCCGGGATCCCCCCGCTCGCGGGGTTCTTCTCGAAGGATGAGATCCTGAATGCGGCCTACGCGCGCGGCGCCTCGCAGCCGCTGTGGTATGTGTTCTGGGCGCTTGGCATCGTCACGGCGCTCTTGACGGCGTTCTACATGACGCGCCTGATGCTCTACACCTTCCACGGGCCGAACCGCACCGGTGAGAAGGAGCGCGCTCACCTGCGGGAGGCGCCCAATGTGATGACCGGGCCGCTGACGGTGCTCGGGGTGTTGACGCTCCTGGGCGGCGCGCTCAATGTGCCTCACCTCTTCGGCGGGCACGCCATGCTCGAACACTGGCTCGAGCCCATCACGCACGGCGCCGCCGGTCTGCGCGGGCTGCCCGAGCTGGGCCGCGCCACGCAGTGGTTCCTGGTGGTGGTGGCCGTGGCCGTGGCGGCCGCCGGCATGGTGGCGGCCTGGCGCCTGCTGCCGTTCGAACGGCTCGTCCCCGCCCGCGTCGCACCTCCCGAGACGGGGCTCGGCCGGCTGCTCTGGAAGAAGTTCTACGTGGATGAGATCTACGACGCTCTGATTGTGCGCCCCATCGTCTGGTTCTCGCGTGACGTACTGTGGCGGTTCGTGGATCAGGAGCTGATCGACGGCGTCGTGGTGAACGGGGCCGCACGCGTGTCCATGGCGTTCGGGTGGATCGGAAGCAAGCTCCAGACGGGGGAAGTGGGCGTGTACGTCGCCTTGTTCGTGGTAGGCGTGGTCTTGGTCCTCGGCGCGGCGCTGCGCTGACCGTGTACCAGCACTGGGTCCTCACCGCGCTGCTCGCGTGGCCCGCCGCCGGGGCGGTCGCCGTGCTGCTGGCACCGCCGCGCTGGGCCAAGCACCTCGCGCTCGCCTGGTCGCTCATGGAATTCGCGATCTCCATTCCCATGTGGTGGACGTTCGTGCCGAGCGGCGGCATGCAATTCCCGTTCGATGCGCCCTGGATGCCCGACTGGGGGATCCGCTACACGGTGGGCGTGGACGGGATCTCGCTGTTCCTCGTTCTGCTCACCACGCTGCTCGTGCCGCTGTCGGTGCTGGGGAGCTACTCCTACATCACGACGCGCGAGCGGCCCTACTACGCGCTGCTCCTGGTGCTGACCTCGGGCATGGTGGGCGTCTTCGTGGCGCTCGACCTGTTCCTCTTCTACGTCATGTGGGAAGTGATGCTGATCCCGATGTACTTCATCATCGGGGTGTGGGGCGGAGAGCAGCGGCTGTATGCCGCGATCAAGTTCTTCGTCTACACCATGCTCGGCTCGCTGCTGATGCTGCTCGCTATCCTGGCCCTCGTGCACGTCGTGTGGCAGAAGACGGGCGTGTACTCGTTCTCCTACGATCACGTGATGAGCGGATTGGGAGACCTGGGCCCGGCCGCCTACTGGCTGTTCGGCGCCTTCTTCCTCGCCTTCGCCATCAAGGTTCCGGTCTTCCCGTTCCACACGTGGCTGCCCGACGCGCACACGGAGGCGCCCACGGCAGGGTCGGTGATCCTGGCCGGCATTCTCCTGAAGATGGGCACGTACGGCTTCCTGCGGTTCGCGTTCCCGTTCTTCCCGGCCGTGGCACTGCACCCCGCGGTCCAGACGGCGATCGTCGGGCTCTCGCTCGTCGGCATCATCTACGGCGGCCTTGTCGCCATGGTGCAGCCGGACTTCAAGCGCCTCATTGCGTATTCCTCGGTGGCCCACCTCGGATTCGTGATGCTCGGGATCTGGGCGCTCACGGTCCAGAGCGTCACGGGCGCGCTGCTCGTGATGATCAGCCACGGGATATCGACCGGCGCGCTGTTCTTTCTCGTGGGCATGCTGTACGAGCGGCGGCATAGCCGTCTCATCGCGGCGTACGGCGGCATCGCGCGGGTGGTGCCCCTCTTCGCCGCCGTCCTGACGATGGCCTCGCTCTCGTCCATCGGCCTCCCGGGCACGAACGGGTTCACGGGCGAGTTCCTCGTGCTGCTGGGTGCCTTCCAGACGTACCCGGTCGCGACCACCGTGGCGACGCTGGGCGTGATCGTAGCCGCCGCGTACCTCCTCTGGGCCGTGCAGCGGCTGATCTACAACCCGCTCGACAAGCCGGAGAACGAAAGGCTGCTCGATCTCACGCCGCGCGAGCTGGCCGTGCTGCTGCCCTTGCTCGCGTGCATCCTGTGGATCGGCGTGTATCCGAAGCCCTTCCTCGAGCGCTTGGAGCCGTCGGCGCAGCGGTTCATCACCACCGTCAAGCCTCGATGAGCCTCGATCTCTCGCTGTCGCGCGACCTCCTCGTGGCCCTGCTGCCCGAGCTTGTGCTCACCGCGTGGGGGCTGGTCGTGCTGCTCGTCGTCGCGGCCCGTCACCGCACGGAGAGCGACCGCCGCGTTGCCGGCTGGCTGACGCTCGCCGCCCTGGTCTCGACGGCCGCCGTCGTGTTCTGGCTCTGGTGGCACAGCGCCCAGCCGGCGGGCATTCCCGCGATGATCGCGGTCGACGACTTCCGATTCGTCACCGACTGGCTGTTCCTGGGCACCGCCGCGCTCACCGTGCTCTTGTCCTTCGACTACCTGGAGCGCGAGCAACTGCGCACCCCTGAGTACTACGTCCTCCTGCTCTTCGCGACGCTCGGGATGATGTTCATGAGCGGCGGCGAAGACTTGATGGTCGTCTTCCTCGGACTCGAAGTCATGTCCGTGGCTGTCTACGTGCTCGCGGGCATCAACCGGCGGAATCCGGCCAGCGCCGAAGCGGCGCTCAAGTACTTCCTGCTGGGCGCGTTCGCGACCGCCTTTCTGTTGTACGGGATCGCGCTGACCTACGGGGCCACCGGCACCACGAACCTGACGTTGATCGGCGCCCAGGTCGCGACGCAGCCGCTCGCGCACAACACCATGCTGCTGATCGGCCTCGGGATGCTCCTGGTCGGGTTTGGGTTCAAGGTCGCGGCGGTGCCATTCCATATGTGGGCGCCGGACGTGTACGACGGCGCGCCGACCCCCATCGCGGGGTTCATGGCTGCGGGCGTCAAGGCTGCCGCGTTCGCCGCCTTGTTCCGCGTGCTCACCGAAGGATTCGCGGGCGTCCCAGCGTGGCACCACATCGTGGGGGGACTCGCGGCCGCGACGATGATCGCCGGTAACTTCATCGCGCTCGCGCAGCGCACGGTGAAGCGGATGCTCGCATACTCCTCCGTCGCGCACGCCGGCTACCTGCTGGTCGCGGTGAGCGCGGGCGCGCGTCCGGGGGGCGGGGGAGGGGGCGCGTTCGTCTTCTACCTGGCCGCGTACACGCTCACGACGCTCGCGGCGTTCGCCCTGCTCGCCGCCAAGGGGCGGAACGGGGAGCGCGACGTCCTGATCGACGACTTCGCGGGACTCGCCTCCCGCCGCCCCGCCCTCGCGGCCGCGCTCGCCGTGTGCATGCTCTCGCTGCTTGGCTTCCCGGGCACCGCGGGCTTCATCGGCAAGTGGTACATCCTGCTCTCCGCCACGGGCGCGGGCCAGACCCTGCTCGCCGTACTGCTCGTCCTCACGAGCGTCGTGTCCGCGGGCTACTATCTGCCCGTCGTGATGGCCATGTACATGAAGGCCGAGCCTTCCGCGGAGACGCACGCCGCGGTGCGCATGGGCAGGCTGGCGGGAGCCGTCGTCGCGGCGGCGGTTGCCGGCCTCGTGGCCTTTGGCGTCCAGCCCAGCCGCCTGCTCGATCTGGCGCGCGTGAGCGGCGCGAGCGTGCGCCCCCCGAATGCCGCGCCCCTCTCGCCTCCTCCTCCCGCCGCCGAGCCCCCGAGGGAAATGGGCGAGGCCGGCCGTTAACCCGGGGAGATGACGTGGCTGCTCCACACGAACCCCTTCCGCCGGTCATTTTCCGGGAATACGACATCCGCGGCACGGTGGGCGACCAGCTCACCGGCGAGGCCGCGTATCTCATCGGCGCCGCCTTCGCGACATTCGCCGCCCAGCGCTTGGGCCGCACGCCCCGCATCGCCGTGGGGCGGGACAACCGGCCCTCCGGATCGGATCTCATGGCCCGTGTCCTCGCCGGGATCGAGGACGCGGGCGGCGTCTCGCTCTCCGTGGGCGAGGTGCCCACCCCGGCGCTGTATTTCGCAACGCACACGCTCGCAGTGGACGGAGGTCTCCAGGTCACGGGATCGCACAATCCTCCGGAGTTCAACGGGTTCAAGATGGTTCTTGCCGGTGAAGCGGTGTACGGTGAGGACATTCAGCAGCTGCGCCGCCTGATCGCAAAGGGCCTTCCCCAAGCGGGGGCCAAGCGGGCGAGTCACCCGCGCGAATCGGACGACGGGGTGCTGGCCCGGTACCGCGACGCGATCGTCCAGCACAATGCGCCGCTCGCGCGCCCGATCAAGGTCGTGGTGGACTGCGGCAACGGCGTCACCAGCCTCGTGGCGGTCGAGACCCTCGAGCACCTCGGCGCCACGGTCGTCCCGCTGTTCGCGGATTCCGACGGCACGTTCCCCAATCACCATCCCGATCCCACGGTGGTCGAGAACCTGCGCGACCTGCAGGCCGCGGTGCGGCGCGAGCGCGCGGAGCTGGGCGTGGGGTTCGATGGCGACGGGGACCGCATCGGCGCGGTGGACGAGCAGGGGCGGGTCGTCTTCGGGGATCAACTGCTCGTGCTCTTCGCGCGAGACCTGGTCGAGAGGCAGGGGAAGGGGACGAAGGGAAGTCCGGTGATCTTCGATGTGAAGTGCTCGGAGATTCTCGTCGAGGAGCTGCAGCGGGCCGGGCTCGAGCCGGTGATGTGGAAGACGGGACACTCGCTCATCAAGCAGAAGATGAAGGAGCTGCACGCACCGCTCGCGGGCGAGATGAGCGGCCACATGTTCTTCGGCGGCGACTGGTACGGCTTCGACGACGCCTTGTTCGGGGCGGCGCGCCTGCTGCGTTACGTCGCCGCGCACGAGGGGCCGCTGTCGCGCCTGCTGGCGGACCTTCCCGCGACCGTGTCGACACCCGAGATCCGGATCGAGTGCCCCGACGATCGCAAATTTGCGGTCGTCGAGGAAGCCGCGCGCCACTTCGGCGCGAAGTACCCGGTCTCGCGCCTCGACGGCGTCCGCATCACGTTCCCGGATGGATGGGGGCTGTTGCGCGCATCGAACACGCAGCCCGTGCTGGTGATGCGCTTCGAGGCGCAGCGCGACGCGAGCCTCGCAGCCAATCGGCGCGAAGTCGAGGACTGGCTCCGCGCCTCGGGCGTCACCGTTTGAATCCCGCGCGGGGCCGGCGCGCGTTCGTCGTCGGACTCGCCATCCTGGTGACGCTGCTGGTGGGCGGCCGCTGGCTCGCGGTCGAGACCGCGGAGCGCGCCTGGGCGGCCACGGTGCCCCATGGCGACGTCTACCTCTCCATGCGCGACCTGTCGCGCCTCGTGCACGGGCTCGTGCTGCTGGTCGCGATCGCCTGGGGCACGGCCAACCTCTACTACGTCTACTCCTCGATCGGTTCGGTGCAGCTGCCGCGCCGGCTCGGCGATCTGGAAATCGTGGAAGCGGTACCGCAACGGGTGCTCCTCGCCGCGACGCTCGGGAGCGGGATGGTCTACGGGCTGCTGCTCACGCTCGGAACGGGCGACTGGTGGCTGCAGGCACTGCTCGCGTCCCAGCCGCCGCGCTTCGGGGTCTCCGATCCCGTCCTCCAGCGCGACCTCGGCTACTACGTCGGGACGCTTCCCTGGGCCACCACGTGCAAGAACTTCGCACTCCTCGCGACGACGACCGGAACGCTCGTCATCGCCCTCTTGTACGCGGGCATCGGGTCGCTGCGGTTTGCCGGTTGGCGGCCCGTGGCGAGCCCCCACGCCCGCGTCCACCTCAGCGTGTTGCTGGCGCTCCTGGCCCTGGCGCTGGCCCGGGCCGCGTTCCTCGATCCGGCGGAGGCCGTGGCGGGGCTGCACCGCGGCGCGGCGGGGTGGCCCCTGGGCGTCCGCATCTCGGGAGCGCATGTCGTCGCCGGTCTCGCCATGCTCACGGCGCTCGCGACGCTCGTATGGGGTGTGCGCGAGCGGCCACGACTCCTCGCTTTGAGCTGGGGTGCGCTGCTCGCCGTGTCGCTCGCGGTGTACGGCGTCGTGCCCGCGCTGGCCCACACCGGGCCCGCGACGGCCGAGCGGTCCGGCGACCGCGTGGAGGCGCTCGCGCTGGCGGCGGGCTGGCGCGTCGGGCGGGCCACGGGGTTCTCGAGCCCCGCAGCGGCGCTCAGCACGCTTCCCGTGTGGGACCTGAGCCGGATCGCGGCCGTCGCGCGCGGCACGCCCTTGTGGCCGACGCACGCGTCGGCCGCAGGGGGGGCGCTCGTGCCCCCCGGGGCGGGGCACTCCGGGCTGCCGTTGCGGCGGCCGACGTGGCTCGTCGTCCCGGCCCCCGAGGCGCCGCCGCGCGGCGCCGATCCCGCCGCCACCGCCCCCGGCTGGACCGACCTGCACCGTGGGCGTTTCGCGCGCGCCGGTCGCCCGGTCCTCGGCGTGGAAGCCGACTCCGGGCTCGAGCTGCGCCCCGCCGCAACGCGCGACTCGGTGTACTGGTTCGGGTCCCAGTTCCGGGAGTTCGCGCTGGCCCGGCCCGACACATGGCCCGCGCTCCGCGCCCACGCCGTGCCACTCAATGGATGGTGGCAGCGCACAGCGCTCGCGTGGACGTTGCAGAGCCCCGAGCTGGTACGGGGCGAGACCGACGGGCTGGTGTTGCTGTGGCGGCGCGACGTGCGCGAGCGCCTTACGAGGCTCGCTCCCTTCGCCCAATTCGACGACGCGACACCCGCGCTGGTCGATGGAAACCTCTGGTGGGTGTCCTACGGATATGCCACCGGGCGCCGGCCCGGCTGGGACACGCCGCCTCGATACCTGCGCGCGAGTCTCGTCGGCCTCGTGAGCGCCGCCACGGGCGACACGCGCCTGTTCGTGGCGCCGGGCGCCGACTCACTCGCGACCGCGTGGGCGCGGCTCTTCGCGCCGTTGATCCGCCCCGGCGACAGCCTCCCCGCCGGGCTGCGCGACGGCCTGCCGTTTCCGCGCAGCGGATTCCGGGCCGCGGCGAGCCGGATCGCCCGCGGCGACGGCGACACGGCCATCTGGCGGGCTCGTCCCCGGGACCCCTATGAGATCGTCGCTCCGCCGCCCACTGCCGACGTCGACACCGCCCCTCGCCTGTGGCTCGCCCAGGCGTTCGACACGGGATCGCCGGGCGTGTTCGCCGGTCTGCTCGCGGGCACGATGTCGGCGGCGGGGCCCGTGCTGTGCCTTTGGAGGAGCGCGGACACGGTGCGCCTGCCCACCGAGCTGCTCGGTTCGCCCGAGACGGCGCCGGGCGTGATGCGCTTATGGGCAGCGGACGGCAAGCTCCTGACTGAGCAGGGCCTCTTTCTCGAGCCCGCGGCGAGCGGCGCTCCCAAGCGGCTGGCGCGCGCGTACGTCACGTGGGCCGAGCGCACCGCCGACGGCGCCACGCCCGGCGCGGCACTCCGAGCCCTGTTGGCGTCGCCCGCCGCCGCGCCGGAGGACACATCGCTGGCGGCGCACCTCGAGGTCGCCCGGCGGCTCGCCGTGGAGGCCGACAGCGCGCTCGCCGCAGGCGACCTCGAAACCTTCGGACGGCTGTACGCCGAGCTGAAGCGCCTGCTCGGGGTGGGGGGCGGGAAGCTTGCTCCCAGCCAGCCCCGCCGCTAGGTTCGCCCGCGCGTGAACCTGCACGAATTCCAGGCGCGCGAGCTCTTCGGCCGCTACGGCATTCCGTTCGTCGCCGGGGAAGTCGCCGAGACGCCCGCGGCCGTGCGGG
>Ga0335084_10006886_pt1 | contig 11306 bp, 13 predicted proteins | sample Lox_Sample_44_FD_206721 | JGI IMG/M metagenome (GOLD analysis project Ga0335084, IMG submission 206721) | Soil microbial communities from Loxahatchee National Wildlife Refuge, Florida, United States - Lox_Sample_4.4 | ecosystem: Environmental > Terrestrial > Soil > Wetlands | place: USA...
GCTCACAGTGAAGGACAACCCCGATCCACTTCGCAAGGATCCCGTGGCCACCGTGATCGAGGGCTGCGTGGGCTGCGGGCTGTGCGGCGAGAACGCGCACGCAGCGACGCTGTGCCCGTCCTTCTACCGCGCCGAGGTGGTCCAGAACGCGAATATCTGGGACCGGCTCGTCGACGCCGTGCGCCGCGCTGTGCGCGGCGGCGAAGCGCAGGCTGCCTGACATGGCCCTGCTGCCGGAGCGTTCACTCACGGTGCTCGTCGCCGCCCTGGGCGGCGAAGGCGGCGGCATGATGGCCGATTGGCTCATGCACGCGGCGACCGCTTGCGGCTACCCCGCGCAGGCGACTTCCATTCCCGGCGTGGCGCAGCGCACCGGCGCCACCACTTACTACCTCGAGATCTATCCGGCGAAGCGCGAGCTGCTCGGCGGCCGCGAGCCGGTGATGTCGCTCACGCCAAGCCCGGGCAACGTGGACGTGATGGTGGCTTCCGAACTGCTCGAGGCCGGCCGCGCCATGCAGAACGGCTTCGTAAGCCCGGAGCGCACCACGCTCATCGCCTCCACGCACCGCATCTACGCGACCGCGGAGAAGATGCAGATGGCTGACGGGCGCTTCGCGAGCGACCGGGTACTGGAAGCCGCGAAGCAGCTTTCCAAGCGCGCCGTGCTCTTCGACATGCGCGAGCTCGCGCAGTCGAGCGGCACCGTGATCAACGCGGTGCTGTTCGGCGCCATGGCGGGCTCGGGCGCGCTGCCGTTGCCGCGCGAGGCCTGCGAGGCTGCGATCCGGCGCTCCGGCAAGGGTGCTGAGGCGAGCCTTCGCGGCTTCGCCGCCGGCTACGACATCGCGGCCGACAAGCGCCCGGCACCCGCCGCCGCGCCGCCGGCCCTGCCGCCGGAGACGCGCGAGATCCTCGAGCTCGGCGCGGCGCGCTTGCGCGACTACCAGGGCGAGGCCTACGCCCGGCTCTACCTCGAGCGCATCGCCACGCTGGGCGATGCAGACGCGAAGCTCGTGGGCGAAACCGGGCGCCAGCTCGCGCTGTGGATGAGCTACGAGGACATCATCCGCGTCGCCGACTTGAAGACGCGCGCTTCACGCTTCGCGCGCGTGCGCAAGGAAGTCGGCGCGCGCGAGGGCGAGCCCGTGGTCGTGATCGACTACCTGAAGCCCGGCGTCGAGGAAATGGCCTCCCTGCTGCCGCCCGTGCTCGGCCGGCGGCTGCTCGCCTGGGCCACGGCGCGCGGAAAGCTCGACGCCTACAACGTCGGCATGCACGTGAAGACTTCCGGCGTCGGCGGTTACCTGCTGGTGCGCGCGCTCGCCTGGCTCAAGCCCTGGCGCCCGAGGAGCCTGCGCTATGCGGAGGAGCAGGCGCTCATCGAGCGCTGGCTCGCGGCGGTGCGCGACGCCGCGCCGCGCAGCACCGCGCTCGCCCTCGAGATCGCGGCCTGCGCGGGGCTGCTGAAGGGCTACGGCGAGACGCACCGGCGCGGCCGCAGCAACTTCCTCGCCATCCTGGATGCGCTGGTGGACAACCCGGATACGACCGATGCCGCGGCGCAGGCGGCGGCGATCCGCAAGGCGCGCGAGGCTGCGCTCGCCGATCCCGAGCAGAAAGCGCTCGGGCAGGCGCTCGGCCGGCCGGTGACGTGGCTGCGCGCGGAGAAGACCAAGTAGAATCGCCGTCCCCATGAGCGACCCGGCATTCCTCAGCCGCGAATACAATAACCGCGAGCTGTTTCCCGACCATCCGCGGCATTTCGCGCGCTGGCAGGAGAGCTCGGCGCGCGCGCGCGGCACGATGACCTGCTACCTCGATCGCGCCTACGGCGCCTCCCCCGCCGAGACGCTGGACATCTTTCCCGCGCGCAAGGGCGACGGCAGCGTGCTGGTGTTCATTCACGGCGGCTACTGGCGCTCGCTCGACAAGAAGGACTTCTCCTACCTCGCGCCCGTCTGGGTGGACGCGGGCGTGTCGCTGGTGGTGGTGAATTACGGCCTCGCCCCGGCGGTCTCGGTGGAGCGCATCGTGCAGCAGATGCTGGCGGCCTCCGCCTGGCTCTACCGCCACGCCGAGGAGTACGGCATGGACGAGGACCGGCTATTCATCGGCGGCCATTCGGCTGGCGGGCATCTCGCGGCGATGATGCTCGCGGCGCTGTGGCCGGCATACGACCGCTCGCTCCCCAAGGACCTCTACAAGGGCGCGCTCGCCGTGAGCGGCGTGTACGACCTGCGCCCGCTCGCGCAGGTGGGCTGGCTGAACGGCGACTTGCGGCTGGACGAACCTCTGGCGCTCAAGCTCTCGCCCGCATTCCTGCCGCCCGCGACGCGCGCGCCGCTCTGCCTCGCCGTAGGCGGCCTGGAGAGCTCGGAGTTCAAGCGACAGAACGCGCTGCTCGCGCAGCGCTGGAAGTCCGTGCTGGCGCGCGACGTGCCGATGCCCGGCAGGGACCATTTCACGGTAATCGACGGGCTCGCCGACCCGGCGAACCCGCTTTTCGCGGCCACGCGCCGCATGATGGGACTGGACCAATGAAGGAGTTTCTCTCCCCGGGGCGCTACATCGACAGCGACCATCCCGACGTCATCGCCTTTGCGCGCAAGCACGCCAAGGGCGCGAGCGACGTCGAGCGCGCGGTGTCGCTCTACTACGCGGTGCGCGATGCGATCCGCTACAACCCGTTCCTCGACTTTTCCAAGGACGAAAGCTTCCGCGGCAGCGTATGCCTGCAGAAAGGCGAGGGCTTCTGCATCGGCAAGGCGGCGCTGCTCGCGGCCTGCGCGCGCGCCGTAGGTATCCCGGCGCGCGTGGGCTTTGCGGACGTGAAGAACCACCTCACCACGCCTCGCCTCGCCGAGCACATGGGCGGCTCGGACCTTTTCGTGTACCACGGCTTCACCGAGTTCTGGCTGGAAGGCAAATGGGTCAAGGCGACTCCCGCCTTCAACCTGGAGTTGTGCCGCAAGTTCCGCGTGAAGCCGCTCGAGTTCGACGGCCGCCACGACTCGGTCTTCCACCCCTTTGACGCCGACGACCGGCGCCACATGGAGTACGTGCGCAATCGCGGCTCCTACGCGGACGTCCCGGTGGAAGAGATCAAGCGCGTGTTCCGCGAGTCCTATCCGGGCCTCTACAAGCTCGGCAAGGACGCCGCTAAGGAAAGCTTCTCGCCTAGCGCCCGCTAGGCGTCGCCCCAGACCTCGCGCGCGGTTTCGACCACCAGGCGGATCTTCGCCGCCTGCGCCTCCACCGCAAGCACGTTGCCGTGCACGGTGCTGGAGAAACCGCACTGCGGCGAGAGGCAAAGCTGATCCAGCGGCACGTGCTTGGCGGCCTCGCCGATGCGCTTCTTCAGATCGTCCTTGGACTCGAGGCTGCCGAGCTTGGTGGTTACCAGCCCCAGCACCACGATCTTGCCCTTGGGCACGAAGCGCAAGGGCCTGAAGTCGCCCGAGCGCGCGTCGTCGTACTCGAGGAAATAGCCGTCGACCTGCAGCTCGTTGAACAGCACCTCGGCCACCGGCTCATAGCCGCCCTCGGCCGCCCATGCGCTCTGGAAATTGCCCCGGCACAGGTGCACACCCACGGTCATGTCCTTGGGCTTGCCGGCGATGGCGGCGTTGATCAGGCGCGCATAGCGCTTGGGCAGCTCGTTGGGGTCGTCGCCGCGCTGCTTGGCGCCCTCGCGCATCTTCGGGTCGCAAAGGTAGGCGAGGTTCGTGTCGTCGAGCTGCAGGTAGCGGCAGCCGGCGTCGGCGAGCTGGCGGATCTCCTCGCGATAGCAGCGCGCCACGTCCTCGTAGAACCCTTCCATGTCGGGATACGCCTCGCGGCTGATGGCACCGCGCCCGCCGCGGAAGTGCAGCATGGTGGGCGACGGGATGGTGACCTTCGGCATGCGCTTGGTGACCGATTTGAGGAACCTGAAGTCCTCCAGTTGGATCGGCTTCACGTGCTTCAGCTTCTTGGTCACGTGCATTACCGGCGGCGCGAAGTCCACGTCGCCCGCGGCGCCGTGGAACTTGAGCTGGATGCCGCCCTTCACCTCGACGCCCTCGAGCTGCTCGAGGAAATCGACGTGGAAGTAGGTGCGGCGGAACTCGCCGTCGGTGATGCCCTGCAGGCCCCAGTCCTCCTGCAGCCTGACGATGTCGCGGATCGCCTTGTCCTCGACCGCGCGCAGCTGCGCGCGGCTGATGGCGTTCTTCTTGAAATGCTGGTCGCGCGCCTCGAGCAGCTCTTTCGGGCGCAGGAAACTGCCGACGTGGTCGGCGCGGAAGGGCGGCGTGGTTCGTTTCGTCATAGGAAAGCGAGAATAGCGCAATCCGCGCACCGTGAGCGCTGCGGTTCACCATGGGACGGCTCCCACGCACCGCTCGCGCCGGTAAACTGCGCGCGATGCGCGCCCTGCTCGAGGAAAGCTTCCGCGCGGCAGTGGCCGCCGCGGATCCGCTGAGGATTCTGCCCGCGCACCTGCCGCGTCCGCCGCGGGGGCGCACCTTCGTCGCTGCGGCCGGCAAGGCGGCTGCCTCGATGGCGCTTGCCGTAGAGCGCCACTGGCCGCGGGCCGCGCCGCTCGAGGGGCTTGCCATCACGCGCTACGCGCATGGCCTGCCCACCGAGCGCATCCGCGTGATCGAGGCCGGCCACCCGGTCCCCGATGCGGCGGGCGAAGGCGCGGCACGCACGCTGCTCGAGCAGGTTCGCGGGCTGGGGCCGGACGACCTGCTGCTCGCGCTCGTTTCCGGGGGCGGCTCGAGCCTGCTGTCGCTGCCGGCGCCCGGCGTGCCGATGGAGGGCCTCAAGGCGATGACGCGCGAGCTGCTGCGCTGCGGCGCGCCGATCCAGGAGATGAACACCGTGCGCAAGCACTTGTCGGCAATCCAGGGTGGGCGGCTCGCCGCCGCCTGCCGCGCGCCGGTGCTCGCCCTCATCGTCTCGGATGTCACCGGCGACGATCCCACGCACATCGCCTCGGGGCCCTGCGCACCCGATCCCACGACCATCGCCGACGCTCAGGGCGTGCTGCGCAGATACGCCATCGCCGCGCCGGGTCCGTTTTCCGAGACGCCCAAGCCGGGTGATCCGCTGTTCGCGCACGTGGAGAACCGCGTCATCGCCACCGCGCGCCGCTCGCTCGAGGCCGCCGCGGCCTTGTTCGCGGCGCGCGGCTACGCGCCGACGATACTGGGAGACGACATCACGGGCGAGGCACGCGAGGTAGCGCAGTCCATGGCGGCGCAGGCGCGCGCGGCGCGGCGCCCCGGCGTGCTGATTTCCGGAGGCGAATGCACGGTGACCGTGCGCGGCACCGCGGGACGCGGCGGCCGCTGCGCCGAGTTTCTGCTGGCGCTCGGCATCGCGCTGCAGGGCGCACCGGCCGTGCACGCGATCGCGGCGGATACCGACGGCATCGACGGATCCGAGGACAACGCCGGCGCGCTGCTTGCGCCGGACTCCCTCGCCCGCGCGGCGGCACTCGGCATCGACGCGAGAAGGATGCTTGAAGCGAACGACAGCTACGGCTTCTTCTCGGCGCTGGGCGACCTGGTGGTCACCGGCCCTACGCGCACCAACGTCAACGACTACCGAGCAATCCTGATTGCCTAGGAAAGTGGTGGCTCGGGATTTTTCGGCACGCCGCCTTTCGGCTTGCCCTGGCGGAGCACCCAGACGATGGCAAGCACCGTGAGGGTGACGTTGGCGACGATGCCGATGATCCAGAACCAGCTCATCTGCCGTCCCCGAAACCATCGGCGATCATGACTTCCACCAGCTGCGGCCCGCCTTGGCGCATCGCTTCGCGCAGCGCGGGTGCGACATCCTGCGGATCGACGACGCGCCGGGCGGCGACGCCCATCGAGCGAGCCATCGCGACGAAATCGATCTCCGGATCGCGCAGATCCATGCCGACAAAGCGCTCGCTCTTGCGCATCGAAACGAGGCGCTCCTTCAGGATCCGGTAGCTGCGGTTATTCGCGATCACGTAGGTGATCGGGAGCTTCAGATGCGCCGCGGTCCATAGCGCCTGGATGCCGTAGAGCGCCGAGCCGTCGCCGACGACGGCGGTGACGGGCCGGCCGGGGAGTGCGAGCGCGGTGCCAACTGCCCCCGGCATTGCGAAGCCAAGGCCGCCGCTCGCGAGGCCGAAGTAGGACTTGGGGTCGCGCTGCGGCACGAGCGCCGGCAACGTGAGCGACGAGGTGAGCGCTTCCTCGACTACTACTGCTTCGCGCGGCAGCGCCTCGGCGATGCGCAGCATCAGGAACCGAGGATCAATCGGCGTTTCCTCGGCGGTTTCGAGCGCGGCGATGCGCGTGCGGCCCTGCTGCGAGCTCCAGTTGCGTGGCGCCAAGGCTGAGAGCCGTTGCGCGGCCTGCGCGGCGGCGCCGGTGCTGCGCTGCGCGCGCAGCAGGGGCAACAGGGCGGCGAGCGTTTCCTTCACGTTGGCCTGGATCGCGATCTCGGTCGGGTGGTTCTTGCCCAGCTCCCACTCGCGCTCGCTCACGTGGATTACCGGCATCCCCGGCGGCAGCGGGTCGATCGGGCTGTACACCGACATGCGCAGGAGGTCTGCGCCGAGGCACACCAGCAGGTCGAACGGCTCGAGCGCCGCGCGCACCGCTTTCTGGTTGCGCGTCAGCGCGCCGAGGCACGCCGGGTGCTCGCTCGGAAACGGCGCCGCATACGGCACTGTCTGGTGGAATACGCCCGCGCCGAGGAGCTCCGCAAGCGCCACCGCTTCGGCGAACGCGTCGTGCACGCCCAGCTCGTGCCCGGCGAGGATGACCGGATTCTTCGCGGCGAGCAGCCGCCTGGCCAGCGTAGCGAGCATCGCGTCCGAGGGGCGCATGCGCGCGTCGACCCGGGTCGATGCGCCGAGCTCGAGCTCGGCTTCTTCCTCGAGCACGTCGCCGGGAAGCGAGATGAACACCGGCCCGGTGGGCGGCGTGAGCGCGACCTTCGCCGCGCGGCGCATGACGAGCGGCAGATCCTCTACGCGCGTCACTTCCACCGCCCATTTCACGAAGGGCTGCGCGACCGGGACGAGCGGCGCGTAGAGCAATGGCTCGAGCAGGCCGTGGCCCTGTTCCTGCTGGCCCGCCGTGAGGATGATCGGCGAGCCGGAGAACTTCGCGTTGTACAGCGCGCCCATGGCATTCCCCAGGCCCGGTGCGACGTGCACGTTCGCCGCGGCAAGCCGGTTGGAGGCGCGCGCATAGCCGTCGGCCATGCCCACGACGACCGACTCGTGCAGCCCGAGGACGAACTTCAGCTGGGGGAAATCGGGAACGACTTCCATGATCGGCAGCTCGGTCGTGCCCGGGTTGCCGAAGAGATGCGTGACGCCTTCCTCGATGAGCAGGCGCAGGAACGCGCTGCGGCCGGTGAGTCGCGTCATGACGGGCAGTGTGGCCGAACCGGGCAGTCAGTCAAGCCTTGCGGGCGAGCGTTTCGCGGCTTCGGGTCCCCGGCACGCTGATGGTGTCGGTCAACAAAAAGGCCGGGGATCTCCCGGCCTTTGCACGCACACCGGCGCTTGCGCCGGCTTACGCCGCCTTCTTCTCCTCGGCGGGCTTCTTCGCGTCCGCCTGCGGCTCCGGCCGGTCCATCAGCGTGACCAGCGCCATCGGCGCATTGTCGCCCTGGCGCATGCCGAACTTGAGGATGCGCAGGTAGCCGCCGTTCCTCTTGGCGTAACGCGGTCCGAGTTGATCAAACAGCTTCCCAACGATTTCGCGGTCGCGCAGGCGGTCGAATGCCAGGCGCCGGTTGGCGAGGCTCGGCGCCTTGCCCAGGGTGATCATCGGCTCCACCACCCGGCGCAGCTCCTTCGCCTTGGGCAGCGTAGTCTTGATCTCCTCGTGGCGCAGCAGCGAAACCATCATGTTGCGCAGCATCGCGAGCCGGTGGCTCGAGGTGCGGTTCAGCTTGCGCAGGCCCAGTCCGTGACGCATGGCAGCCTCGTTTTAGCGGTGATGCTCGAGACCGGCCGGCGGCCAGTTCTCCAGCTTCATGCCCAGGGTGAGCCCGCGCGAGGCGAGCACTTCCTTGATCTCGTTGAGCGATTTGCGGCCCAGGTTGGGCGTCTTCAACAACTCGGTCTCGCTCCTCTGGATCAGGTCGCCGATGTAGTAGATGTTCTCGGCCTTCAGGCAATTGGCCGAGCGCACCGTGAGTTCCAGATCGTCCACCGGGCGCAGCAGGATCGGGTCCACCATCGGCGACTTCGGCGCCTCGGTGGGCAGCGCGGTGCCCTCGAGCTGCGCGAATACGGAGAGCTGGTCCACCAGCACGCGCGCGGAGTAGCGGATCGCCTCCTCCGGCTCGATCGAGCCGTTGGTCTCGATGTCCATGATCAGCTTGTCCAAGTCGGTGCGCTGCTCGACGCGCGCCGACTCGACCGAGTAGGACACGCGCCGCACGGGGCTGAAGGACGCGTCCAGGATGATGCGGCCGATGCCCTTGGTTTCCTCGGGCAGGAAGCGCATGTTGCCCGGCACGTAGCCGCGGCCCGCCTCCACCTTGATCTGCATCTCGAGCTTGCCCGCGGCAGCCAGGTGCGCGATGACGTGGTCGGGATTGACAATCTCGACGTCGTGCGAGGGCTCGATGTCCGCGGCCGTAACCGGGCCTTCGCCCTTCTTCTTCAGGCTGAGTATCGCCTCCTGCCGGTTGTGCAGGCGGAAGACGATGCCCTTGAGGTTGAGCAGGATGTCGACCACGTCCTCGCGCACGCCGTCGATGGTCGAGTACTCGTGCACCACGCCGGCGATCTGCACCTCGGTGGCGGCATGGCCGGGCATCGAGGAGAGCAGCACGCGCCGCAGCGCGTTGCCGAGCGTGTGGCCGTAGCCGCGCTCGAACGGCTCCATGGTCACGCGCGCGTGGTTGGAGGAAAGGTTCTGGACGTCGACGATGCGCGGCTTCAAAAATCCCGACTGGGGCATAGGTGTCCTGTCTGCTTCTCTGGTTGCTGCGTGACTGGTTGCTACGTAACCGGTGCTTCGACTGCTCGTTACTTCGAATACAGCTCGATGATCAGGCTCTCGTTGATCGTGGACGACAGGTCGGCGCGCGCGGGGTTGTTCTTGAACGTGCCTTTCAAGCCCTTGGTGTCCACTTCCATCCATTCCGGCAGGCCGCGCGATTCGGCTGCTTCCGAGGAAGCCTTGATGCGCAGCTGGCTCTTCGCCTTGCCGGCGACTTCGATCACGTCTCCGGGACGCACCGGGTACGACGGAATGTTGACGCGCTTGCCGTTCACCAGGATGCCGTTGTGCCGCACGATCTGCCGTGCTTCCGTTCTCGAGGCGCCGAAACCCATGCGGTAGACGACCGTGTCCAGGCGCGACTCGAGGATTTGCAGCAGGCGCTCGCCGGTCACGCCCTTGGAGCGCGCGGCCTCGGCATAGATCAGCCGGAATTGGCGCTCGAGGATGCCGTAGGTGCGGCGCACCTTCTGCTTTTCGCGCAGCTGCTTGCCGTAGTCGGAGAGGCGTGCGCCGCTCTTCTGCCCGTGCTGTCCCGGCGCGTAGGCGCGGCGCTCGATGGCGCACTTGTCGGTAAAGCACTTCTCGCCCTTCAGGAAGAGCTTCTCGCCTTCCCGGCGGCACTGGCGGCACTTCGCGTCGAGGTTTCTGGCCATGGGTTCGCTGGATCTCCTGTTGCTACACGCGCCGCCGCTTGGGCGGACGGCAGCCGTTGTGCGGGACGGGCGTCACGTCTGCGATGCTGGCGATCTTGAGTCCGATCGCGTTGAGCGCGCGCACCGCGGACTCGCGGCCGGGGCCGGGGCCCTTGATGCGCACCTCGATGTTCTTCACGCCGCATTCCTGGGCGGCGCGCCCGGCGCGCTCGGCGGCGACCTGCGCGGCGAACGGCGTCGACTTGCGCGAGCCCTTGAAGCCGGCGTTGCCGGAGGTCGCCCACGACAGGGTGTTGCCCTGCCGGTCGGTGATGGTGACGATGGTGTTGTTGAAGGACGCGTGCACGTGCGCGATGCCCTCGGACACGTTCTTCTTGACCTTCTTGCGCGCGCGCGCGGAAGCGGTCTGCTGCAGTTCCTGGCGGGTCGGTGCGTTTCGGCTGGCCATGTTGTGCGTGGGTCCTTAGGCGATTTTCCCGGCCGGCGTGTTCAGCTTGATCGCCGCCTTGCGCGGCCCCTTGCGGGTGCGGGCATTGGTACGCGTGCGCTGGCCGCGCACCGGCAGGCCCTTGCGATGCCGCGAGCCGCGGTAGCAGCCGAGATCGATCAGGCGCTTGATCGACATCTGCACCTCGCGGCGCAGGTCGCCCTCGACGGTGAGCTTCTGCACGTTCTCGCGCAGCCGGTCGAGCTCGGCGTCGGTCAGATCCTTGATCTTGCGGCTGCCCTGCACGCCGGCGGCGACGCAGATCGCCTCGGCGCGCGCGCGGCCGATGCCATAGATCGCCGTCAGCGCGATGTTGGCGTGCTGGTGGTTCGGGATGTTGATGCCTGCGATGCGTGCCATGAGCGGAACCCGCGATTATATATGGTTAGTCAAGGCCTTATCAACCCTGGCGTTGCTTGTGACGCGGATCCTCGCAGATCACGCGCACCACGCCCTTGCGGCGGACGATCTTGCACTTGCGGCAGATCTTTTTGACTGAGGCCATCACTTTCATAGTTGTTTCCTCTACTTGGCGCGGAATGTGATCCGGCCCTTGGTTAAGTCGTACGGCGTCATCTGCACCGTCACCTTGTCCCCCGGCAGGATGCGGATGTAGTTCATGCGCATCTTCCCGGAGATGAAGGCGTGAATCACGTGTCCGTTTTCCAGCTTCACCTTGAATGTCGCGTTGGGCAGGTTCTCCACCACCTCGCCTTGCATCTCGATGACGTCTTCCTTGGCCATCGCTAGCGGACCGGCATCCCGCCCTTGAAATTCGCCTTGCGCAGCAGGCTCTCGTACTGGTGCGTCATGATGTAGGCCTGCACCTGCGCCATGAAATCCATCGTCACCACGACCAGGATCAGGAGCGAGGTGCCGCCGAAGTAGAACGGCACGTTCCACTTCAGGATCAGGAACTCGGGGAGCAGGCAGACCGCGGTGACGTAGATCGCACCTGCCAATGTGAGGCGGGTCAGGATCTTTTCCAAGTACTTCGCGGTCTGGTCGCCTGGCCGGATGCCGGGCACAAAGGCCCCGGACTTCTTGAGGTTATCGGCGGTCTCCTTCGGGTTGTACTGCAGCGCCGTGTAGAAGAAGCAGAAAAAGATGATCAGCGCGGCGTACAGGAAGACGTAGATCGGCTCGCCGGGCGTCAGCTTG
>Ga0335084_10006887_pt1 | contig 11306 bp, 11 predicted proteins | sample Lox_Sample_44_FD_206721 | JGI IMG/M metagenome (GOLD analysis project Ga0335084, IMG submission 206721) | Soil microbial communities from Loxahatchee National Wildlife Refuge, Florida, United States - Lox_Sample_4.4 | ecosystem: Environmental > Terrestrial > Soil > Wetlands | place: USA...
GTTCAAGCATGGTCATCGCCTATTTATGAACTGAGTATATCAGCGTTGATTCTGTTAAGTGGGGTTTGGAATTATAGGAACAATCTCTCTGAGTTATGGAGCCTTCCATAACGCCCAAAATCTAACCACGCTTCTTGAGCGCGCAACGGCGTCACCGGGTGTTGGACAGGATTCTGAAACCGCTAACAGACTATTGAAAAACAAGTATCAGGCCGTCAGCCGAGGCGCGCGGCGCTTTGGAGAGCGCAGCATATTCAATGATATGTGAGCATTTACAAAAGCCGTGCAACGCCGGATCACGGCCTGAGACGCAGCTTTTCAACAGCCTGCTACAACGCCCGGCCCAGTTCGTCGGCCTCGGCGGTGATCTCCAGAAGTGTCCGGGGGGACTTGGCGTCGCCTAGAAGGTGAAATTCCAGGCCCAGCTGAGTGAGCATCCGGGTCAGCCGGCGCTCAGGCCGGAAGCCCTCGGCAATGACCAGGTCCCGGAACCCGACCAAGGTTTCGCGGCCGCCCTTGTGATCTATGACCAGCCGGTCAGGCAGGAATTCACGAATGAACGCCCGCTTGTAGAGCCGCACCCCGGCCTCTGCCAGGCGACGGCGCAGGGAGGTGCGGTCATTGGGGGCCAGTTCCGCAGCGAAGTGTTCGCCGCCCAGCACCGCCACTTCTCGGGCGCCCTGGGCCAGGAAGTCGGCCGTCACCATGGCGGCTTGGTCGGAGCCCAGAACCACCACCCGCGCGCCGGGCACGATCTCGCCGGAGAGCACATCCAACACGGTTGACAGTTCCAAGCCCGATTCGAGCAGGCCAGGCAGTTCCGGGATCCGGGGGTTGGCGCCGGTGGCCAGAACAACCGCCTCGGGCGCCAGCTCGGCTACGAGGACTGCATCGACGACGGTGTTGAGCCGGATGACTACGCCCAGGCGCCTGAGTTCGGCCAGGAAATACTCCACCATCTCCCACAGCTCGGCGCGGCCGGGCGGCTTGGACGCGTAGACCAAGGCGCCTCCCGGCCGGTCCCGCTCCTCGACCACGACCACCCGGTGGCCGCGCAATGCCAGCAGCCGGGCGCAGGCCAGGCCGGCCGGCCCGGCCCCCACCACCAGGATCTTCCTCGAGCGGGGCGCGGGCCGAGGGGCCTGCCCCAGGAGGTATTCCCGGCCGAGTTCCGGGTTCATCACGCAGGTGGCCGCATTCAGGGCGAGCACGCTTTCGATGCAGCCCCGGCAGCAGCCGATGCAGGGCCTGAGCTGGTCCAGCCGGCCCTGGAACGCCTTCTCGGCCAAATCGGGATCGACGATGTGGGCCCGGCCCATGGCCACCAGGTCGGCCCGGCCCTCGGCAATGAGCCGGTCGGCCATCACGGGGTCTTTGATCCGCCCCACGGCGATCACGGGGATGGACACGGCCTGCTTGACCGCCTCGGCCAAATGAACAAAGCAGCCGAACGGCTCGTACATGGAAGGGATGGTCACCGGCAGGGACCCGTAGACTCCGGCTGAGACATGCAGCCAGCCGGCGCCGGCCGCCTGCAGGAGGGGAGCCAGCCGCACGGCCTCGTCCAGCGTCCAGCCGCCATCCACGTAGTCCTCGCCGTTGTAGCGCACCCCCACGGGGTAGTCGGAGCCGCAGCGGCCTTTGATGGCGGTCAGGATCTCCAACAGGAAACGGGTCCGGTTCTCGAAGGACCCGCCGTATTCGTCGCTGCGCCGGTTGGCGTTGGGCGCCAAGAACTCACTGATCAGGTAGCCGTGGGCGGCGTGGATTTCGATGAAATCGAAGCCGGCCTCCCGGCCGCGCCGGCCCGCCTCGGCGTAACAGACGACGAGCTCCTTGATCTCGTCGCGGGCGAGCTCCCGGGGCACGCCCTTGACCACGGCGAGCGACGGCAGGGGCGAAGGCGCCACCCGGCGGCCGTGGAAGGCCTGCCGACCACCGTGCAGAAGCTGCAGGCCGATCCGCGTCCCGTGCTGTTTCACCTCGGCGGCCAGGCGGCTCAGGCTGGGGATGAAGCGGTCATCCCAGACCGGCGGCATTTTGGGCAGGTCCAGGCCGTCCGGATGGACGGCGCCGCCGCCCACGACGATCATGCCCGTTCCGGCCCTGGCCCTGACAGCCAGGTAGGTCCAATGCCGCTCGGTGACGAAACCCTGCTCGTCCACCCCGAAATTGACGCTCATGGGCGGCATGACCAGACGGTTGCGAACCTCCATCCGCCCCAGGCGGATGGGTGAAAAGAGATGGGTCAGATGCATGGCGCCCCTCTTGGTCATGGCAGGAACAGGCGGATCAGTGCCAGGATCATCCAGCGGAAAAAAGCGATGAGCGGATCCAGCACCCCGAGATACAGCAAGCCGATGATGATGAAAAACCCGTAGCGCTCAAGGCCAAGGAGAGAGCTCCGAAGGCTTCCAGAGGTCAATCCGATGAGAATCTTGGAGCCATCGAGCGGCGGAATCGGGATCAGGTTGAATGCGGCCAGCATGACGTTGACCTGCGCCATGAAATAGAGAAGCGGTGCAAGAACCCCCGACGGTGAGGGCACCAGAAGACGGTTCAGGAAGAACGCCGTGAACGCCAGAAGCGTGTTCGCAACGATGCCGGCGGCCGAAACGAATATAAGGCCCAGGCGCGGGTCGCGCAGGCGATTGAAATCGACGGGCACGGGTCTGGCCCAACCGAACCCGAAGATGAACAACATCAGGGTGCCGATCGGTTCCAGGTGTTTGAGCGGGTTGAAGCTCAGCCGACCCAGCAGCTTGGCCGTGGGGTCCCCCATCCGATAGGCCACCCAGCCGTGGGCCAGCTCGTGGATGATGATGGAGTAGATCAGGGGGACGGCCAGGAGAATGAACGTGAGCGGATCGTTGATCAGGAGACGTAGCAGTCCCATTGGATGATCCCTGCCATACAAACCACGGCCTTGGCACGCGGTTACCGGTACAACCTTGATGCGCAGCCGTGCTCTAGTCTTTTCGGCCTATGGCTGAAAACCGAAGCCGCCCGCCGTGCGGGCGCTCGTTGATTATCCCTGTCAGGAGGGACTCGCCCGGCAGCATGCCCCGTACGGCGATGATCTCACTCCGGACTCTTGGGGGGACGGGCGGTCGATGTCCTGAGAATACATCTCATAATAGTCCTGCGGGCATTCAACATCAAGGGAATTGACTCTTCGAGATTCGATCCCTAAGTTGCGGGTCCAAGAGCTTGGACAAAGAAGGTGGACGACCGAAGCCGCGAAGATCGAAAAAAGGCAAGCGATCGACCATCGACTCGGAAGGTGCGTAAGATGATCATCAGACAGATTGAGATCGGAAGCATGGACAACTTCTGCTACCTGGTCGGATGCGAAAAGACCCGCAAGGCCGTGGTGATCGATCCGGGTGCGGATGTGGAGCGCATCGTGTCCGAGGCGGATCAGGCCCGGCTGGCCATCCAGTATATTGTCAATACCCACGGCCACGGCGATCACACCGCGGGCAGCGCCAAACTCAAGGCCCTAACCGGGGCCGCCATCATCATCCATACCCTCGACGCGGAAGGGGTTCCCCATCCGGACATCCGTCTGTCCGGCGAGCAGAATCTCAAGGTTGGGGAGATAACGTTTAAGATCTTCCACACCCCCGGCCACACCCCCGGCGGCATCTGCCTTTATGCCGAGGGGAATCTCTTCACCGGCGACACCCTGTTTGTCGGCGACAGCGGCCGCACCGATCTTCCCGGCGGACACCGCCCCACCCTGGGGGCCTCCATCCGCCGGCTGATGCAGTTGCCTGACGACACCGTGGTCTGGCCGGGGCACGACTACGGCCCCACCCGCTCCTCCACTATCGGCTGGGAAAAGCGGCACAATGTCAATGCCATGGAATACGGCTACTACGCCGGAGACTGAAGACTGCTGTCGCTTGTGAGGCGAGCACAGTCTATCTTGACAGTTCTTAAAAATCCAACTAAGAAGCTAAAGAATTTCGACGGGGGCGAATCCGTTCCATCATCCGCAATCTTATTCAAACCGCAGGAGGAATCCCATGGCAGATTACTTGATCAATGTGTTCCTGGACGACGCGAAGATGAAGACCATCGAGGGCGCCGGACTGGCCGGGCAGGTGAAGGACATCGCCGGCAAGAAGGCGATCCAGGTGCCGGTCAGCGAAAAAGAGCAAAAAAAACTCGTAAAGGGCTTCCCGAATCTCCAGTTTGACGCTTCCAACGCATGCGTTCTTCCACCCGAGGCGGAAAATAAGCTGGTAGACATCATCGGCCAGATGAAGGTGCTGGACGTGATGAAAGTGGCCATCATGAAGCTTTACAACCCGCTCGCCGGGAAGGCGCCGCGCTCGGCCCAGCGATAGGCTTATCAGCGCTCCTGCTTTCACTTCCATCTTAATGAACGCCTCACCGCATCGACGGGCGAGGCGTTCATCTTTTTGACCTGGGTTTGTCTCGGTTAACCTACTAAAATCTCATTATATTCAATCTGGCTCGAATTGACAGGCCATAAGATCCCGACTATTATAAAATTGTAACGACAGAGTTCAGATCTCACGAAAAACTACCTGCTGGGCGGCGAAGTGGTTCACGCCCTGCGCAACGTATCGGTGGACATTAAGTGCATAGTTATTGAGCCGGCATAATGACCCCGGCAGTTCACCCGGTGGATTATGAACCTTATTTTTTTGTTCATCGTCCTGATCGCTCTCGTCTGCGCCGGATGGCGCCAGCTCGCATGGGTTGCGCTGGAAGGCCAGCCATCGCCCATGGAGAGCCTTTCCAAGGCCATGGTGGAATCGGCCGGGGGTGCGGTGGACCTGGCGATCGGCCTGGTCGGCGTCATGACCCTTTTCCTGGGCCTGATGAAGGTGGCCGAAGCGGGCGGGCTGCTCAGGATCATCGCCCGCCTGATCCGGCCGCTGATGGTGCGGCTGTTCCCGGATGTGCCGGCCGAGCACCCGGCCATGGGCGCCATGATCCTCAACCTTTCAGCGAATGTCATGGGGCTCGGAAACGCCGCCACCCCGTTCGGCATCCGCGCCATGCAGGAACTGGACAAGCTGAACCCCTTCCCGGGGACGGCCACCGATGCCATGGCGCTGTTTCTGGCCATCAACACCTCCAGCGTGACGCTTCTGCCCACCGGGGTCATTGCCCTGAGGGCGGCGGCGGGTTCGGCCGACCCGGCCGGCATTTTCCCGACCACCCTCTTCGCCACGACCTGCTCCACGGCAGTCGGGATCATCAGTGCGAAGCTCCTGGGTCGTCTTTACCGCAGGCGGCCAGCCCACGCGCCGGCCGACCCGGCCGCAGAAAAACCCGTCGAATCCGAACGGGGGGGAACCGAAGAGGCGCCGGAGGCCCCGTATGCCGGGTGGGTGAGCGCCCTTGCGCTGATGGTCGTTCTGTCTCTGATTCCGATTACGGTAGCTTACGGCAAAGCCCTTGCGCCCTGGATCATGCCGGGGCTGATGGCCGGTTTCCTGCTCTTTGGGGCGCTGCGCCGGGTGCGGGTGTACGAAGTGTTCGTGGACGGAGCCAAGGAGGGATTTCAGGTGGCCCTCCGGATCATCCCTTATCTGGTCGCCATTCTGGCGGCGGTAGGAATGTTCCGCGCCAGCGGCGCCCTGGAGGCCATGGTATACCTGATTGGCCCCTGGACCGCCTGGGTGGGTCTGCCGGCCGAAGCTCTGCCCATGGCGCTGATGCGCCCGCTGTCCGGGTCGGGGGCCTTTGCCGTGCTCGCCTCCATCATCAACGATCCGGCCATCGGGCCCGACAGTTACACCGGCTATCTCGTGTCGACGCTTCAGGGGTGCACGGAGACCACCTTCTATGTCCTGGCCGTCTACTTCGGCGCCGTTCAGGTGCGGCGCATCCGCTACACCCTGGCTGCCGGCCTGCTGGCCGATCTTGCCGGCATCATGGGTGCCGTGGCGGCCTGCAGTTATCTGTTTCGATAGAAGCTATCTCAAATATTTTTGAGATAGCTTCTATCCTGAGTCCTGATGGCTTTCGGTGTGCATGAAGTCGGCGGCGGCAGCGGCGGAAAAGCGATAGACAGAGCAGACTCGTCAGGCTAAAGTTACGTTAGGGGGGGGGAACACGCTATGACCGCATCAAGGAAATTGACGGCCGCAGCCATTGCGGCCGTGTGGCTCTGCTGGTCAACCAGCATGTGGGCCGCCGGTTTGTTCTCAAGCGACAGCTCCGAGGGCTCCAAGGAGCCGATTGAAATCGTCGCTGATCGGCTGGTCGCCAACAACACCGAGAAATGGGCCGACTTCACGGGCTCCGTAAAGGCCACCCAGGGCACGTTCACGATGACCTCCGACGCCCTGCGGATCTACTATGAGGGCGATCTGATGAACCCGCCCAAGGACAAGTCCACGCAGCAGTCCGTCCAGAAACTCGTAGCGACGGGCCGGGTGCACATCGTCACCGACCGGTACGTCGCGGACACCGAGCGCGCGGAGCATGTGCAGGCGACTGACGTGTTGACGTTGACCGGCCCGAACTCCAAGGTGGTCAGCGGGAAAAACACGCTCACGGGTTTCAAGATTGTCCTAATCCGGTCTGAAGGTAAAGCTTTCGTGGAAAGCGGCGGATCCGAGCGGGTGAAGGCACTGTTTTACCAGGAGCCCAAAGGGACCCCAGAGGCGGGCTCCAAGAAACTCACGGAGAAAAAAGAATAGCTGTTCTAGAAACGGCTCTTGAGCCGTTTCAGCTTGCGAAGCCGGTCATATTCCAGCAAGAGATCGATCCAGCGCCGAAACAGGGGTACGAGATCACGGGCGGATTCTCGGCCGGAGGCCGCCATCTGCTTTTCCGCGGCGGATAGAGCCTGCACAAGATCTTCCCGATCGGGCTCATGCTGCAGCAGGCTGCGGTAGACGTCGGCCGCTTTCTCCCAGTGCCCCTGAGCGGCGAAAAGCCGGGCCAGTGTCACGGTGCCATGGCGGTATTCCTTTTCCATGTCCCTTCTCTTAGCGGTCGGGCGGTCGCTGCGGTTTCACCACGATCTCATCCTGTCCGATCATGCCGAAATCCTTGCGCGCCACGCTTTCAATGTACCTGGGGTCATTCTTGAGCCGGTCGATCTCGACCCCGAGGGTTAGGTTCTCCTGAGTGATCTGCTGGTTCTGCGTCTGGAGGCGGTCTCGCTCCTTCTTCATCAGGCTGAGATCGGCCAACCCGCGCTCGCTGAAGACGATAAAAAACAGCAGCGACAGAATCAGGAAGACCGCGATGGAAAGCAGAACGCCTTGCTTCGGGGTCATCGGGAGCGCACCCTCCTCGTCGCGTGGGCCAGCAGATCGCCTAACTCAGCGCTTCCCAACGCCCGGCTGGCGGTAAAATAAATCAGGGCGCCGCCGGCCACGCTGGCGCCAAGGCCCACCGCCAGCGCTGTCGGGGTCTGGCAGGGGCTCGATGGCATGGTGCGCAAAATCCCCAGCACTCCGGCAGCCATGATTCCGGCACTGAGAATCGACCGAACCAGCGAAGCTCCGATGGAACGCCAATCCACCCCTGCGATCTTTCGTCGCAGGAAGGTCAAGAGTATCGCCAAGTTCAGAAGGGACGCTAACGACGTGGCCAGGGCCATTCCGCTGTGAGCCATGGGTTTCATGAACATCAGCCCCAACAGGATGTTGGCTATGATGGTCAACATCGCCGCGCGGAGTGGAGTCCTGGAGTCCTGCAAAGCGAAAAAGGCCGCTACGGCGATCCGCACCGTTGCAAATGCCCATAGACCTACAGCATAGTATGAAAGCGCCTGCGCGGTCAACCGCACATCGGCGGCACCGAATTCTCCGCGCATAAACAGCAGCGCTACCATCGGTTCTCCGAGCAGGATCAAACCGGTCATGGCGGGAATCGTGACAAAGGACACCAGTCTGAACGCATACGCGAAGGTCTCGGCCAGAGCCCGGGCATCGCCGGCCGCGGCTTCACGCGACATGCTCGGCAGGGCCGCGGTCGCCCCGGCCATGGCCACCACACCGAGCGGGAACTCCGCCAGGCGGTCTGCATAGTAAAGGTAGCTGATGCTGCCCTCCGCCAGCATGGACGCCAGCAGGGTGCCGGCCAGAATGTTGATCTGGTAGACCGCACCGCCCAGAACGGCGGGGACCATCAACCGCGCCATGCGGGCCAACTCCGATTGCACGCGGGGCGACTGCCGCCACAGGTGCAACCGGTGACGCAGGAGAAACGGCACCTGAAACAGCAGCTGGGCCGCACCGCCGATGAGCACGCCCGCGGCCAGGCCGATCACGGGGCGGTCCATGAACGGCGCGATCGCCGTCAGCGCGCCGATCATGCCGAGGTTGAGCAGTGCCGGGGCCAGCGCCGGGGGCGCGAAGCTGCCGTAAACGTTCAGCGCCCCCATGCAAAGTGCCACCATTCCAGCAGCGAACAGATAGGGGAGCATCAGGCGGGTCAGGGTAGTGGTAAGCGCCAGTTTGGGCCCGGGGAAGCCGGGGGTAATCAGGGGCACGACCCAGTGGGCGGTCAGCACGCCAACGGCGCACAAGATCAAGAGTGCCGCCGCAAAAACACGTGAGGCTGCGCCAAACAATCGGTCCGCCTCCGCGTGCCCTCCCCGGTAAAGGGTCTCGGTGAAGACGGGAACGAAGGCCGAATTCAACGCGCCTTCACTGACCAGTCGGCGGATCAGGTTGGGGATGCGGAAGGCGGCCAGAAAGGCATCCGAACCGAAACCGGCCCCGAAGTAACTGGCGATCATGGCGTCGCGCACAAATCCCAGGACGCGGCTCAACCCGGTAGCCAGCGCCACGATGCCCGCCGCTCGGCTCAGCCGCCTGGTTTCGAGTTCACCGGACCCTCCGCGCTCCACCGCCGGGGGGGAATGAAGGGCTGGTGATATCACCAGAAATTTCTTGACAGCTGGAATGGAATCCATTATTTAAAACATTTTAGCAAAGAACGCGGAAAGGAGCAATCAGCTTGGCCAACCACGCATCAGCGCTCAAACGCGCCCGGCAGAACGCAGCCCGCAACCTGCGTAACCGAGCGACCAAAACTCGAGTGAAACACATGGTGAAGACCGTGCGGCAGGAGATCGCCGCCAAGTCTGCGGAGGACGCACGGGGTAAGCTCAACGACGCCAAAGCCATGATTGACAAGGCCGCCAAGAAAGGCGTCATCCACAAGAAAACCGCGGCTCGCAAGATCTCCCGCCTGACCAAGATGGTGAACACCCTCAAGGCGTAACCCGGTCGCCTTTTCTTTAGACCTAACATGGATACCGGCGCACCGGGGTCTCCCAGTGCGCCGGTATTTTTTTTAGAGTCGGTTTTTGATCCGTTTCTAAAAATGATGGACTCGTAGAGGCCATCCCTTTCGGCGACTTCGTAAGAGCGCCAAGGTCAAGGCGCGCGAATTTCGTGGCGCGAGGCGTACTGACAGTACGCCGCAGCGCCAGCGAGATGAAGCGTAACGCCGAGATTGGCGCTCCTACGAAGGCGTCAAAAATTGTCGGTGAAGCGGTTGTAAATCCTCTCGGCAATTCGGGTCGAAACCAGCCCAAGGGTGGCCCGCTGCTTGTCGTCGTTCAGGAATTTATCCGCCCCCACGACATAGGCGTCGTTGTCCGATAATCCGTTGGCCGACCAGACCACGTTCCCATCCTGCTGCACCAGGCGCACATCCAGCGTTATGCTCACCTGCCGTTCGCCGGCCCCGCTATTGCTTCGGGTCGCTGCGGTGCTGATCTGGACCGAGCGGATGACACCTTTCATGATGAGGTCGGCTTGCGAAGGCTCCTTCACCATGTCCGTTTCGCCGCGTTTGACGAACTCGAAGACCACGGCGTTGGTTACGGTGGTTTCGAGGCCCGCTTGGTTGGTGCGATTTTCGAAAATATCCACATAAAGACGCTTGGCGTCGCCGGGCAGCCGGGCTTGCTGCTGAAAATGATAGCCACACGCAAAGGTCGTGATGGCGGCCATGAAGAGACATGCCAGCCGGAGCATACGCCGAAAGCGGATCGGCAGCCGTATTTCGCCCGAATGAACGTAGGCCATGCGATCCCCGTGAGGAGCAGCGACCATCACATCACAATATTGACCAGTTTATTCTTCACCACAACGATTTTCTTAACCGGTTTTCCCTGCACGAACTTCTGCACGCCATCATCCGCCAGAGCCTTCCGGCTGACCTCGTCGTCGGCGGCATCGACCGCCACCGTCATTCGGCTGCGCAGCTTGCCGTTCACCTGGATGACGACCAAGGTGTCCTCGCGCTCGATGGCATCCTCCCGCCATGCCGGCCAGGACGCCAGCAGGATGCTCTGCGGATGGCCGAGCGCCGCCCACAATTCCTCGGCAATGTGGGGTACTATGGGCGACAACAGCAGGGCCAGCGATTCGACGGCGAAGCGCATCACTCCGGCCTTCTCCGGGCTGCGTTCTTCCGCCACGTTCAGGCCGCTCAAGGTATTGAAGCACTCCATGACCGCGCTGATCGCGGTGTTGAAGTGAAAGCGCTCTTCGATGTCCCGCGTGACCTTGCGGATCGTCTCGTGGGTCTTCCGGTGGATCTCCTTCAGGGGACCGTTGAGGCGGCCGAGGCCGCCGTCATAGGGATGAGCGCTCGCGATCACCGGCATCCACTCGGCCGCCAGCCGCCAGACCCGGTTTAGAAACCGGTGGCCGCCCTCCACCCCCTGCTCGCTCCATTCCAGATCCTTCTCGGGGGGCGCGGCGAAGAGGCAGAACAGCCGGGTGGTGTCGGCCCCGTAGCGCTCAAGCAGGGTGTTCGGATCGATCACGTTTTTCTTGGACTTGGACATTTTCTCCACCCGGCCGAAGCTCACCGGCTGTCCGCAGATGGCGCAGAACCGAGCCCCGCCTTCAAAGCGCACATCGGACGGGAAGAGAAACCCGTGTTCAGGGCAGGCAACGGTCTCTTTGCACACCATGCCCTGGGTCAACAGCCGGGTAAAGGGTTCCTTGTAGGAAACGAGCCCCTCGTCCTGGAGCACGCGGGTGTAGAACCGCGAATACAGCAGGTGCAGGATCGCGTGCTCCACGCCGCCGATGTACTGATCGACCGGCATCCAGTAATCCACCGCCCCCCGGTCGAACATGCCCGTAGTGCACTGGGGGCTGCAAAACCGCTCGAAATACCAGGAAGACTCGACAAAGGTGTCCATGGTGTCGGTCTCCCGCCGGGCGTTCGCGTTCCCGCAGGCTGGGCAGGATACCATCATGAAGGACTCCAGCAGCGGCAGCGGCGACTGGCCGCCTTCGAGCAGGTCGGCGTCCTCCGGCAGCACGACCGGCAGG
>Ga0335084_10006888_pt1 | contig 11305 bp, 10 predicted proteins | sample Lox_Sample_44_FD_206721 | JGI IMG/M metagenome (GOLD analysis project Ga0335084, IMG submission 206721) | Soil microbial communities from Loxahatchee National Wildlife Refuge, Florida, United States - Lox_Sample_4.4 | ecosystem: Environmental > Terrestrial > Soil > Wetlands | place: USA...
GCCAGGAGATGATCACCCAGGCGAAGATCAAGAACATCGTCGCCGACTTCTCCGGCGTCTCGGCGGCCTACTACGGCTACCAGGACCGCTATCGCGCCATCCCGGGCGACGACCCCAATGCCGCCACGCGCTGGTCCGGCGCCGTCGCGGGCGGCGGCAATGGCCAGGTCAACGGCAAGTACAACAGCCAGACCGACACCGACGAGTCGCGCAAGTGGTGGGACCACCTGCGGCGCGCCGGGTTCGTCGCGGGAGCGGGCTACCAGCAGCCGTTCAACGCGGTCACCGGCCTGCTCGGCGTGCAGACCGGCGATGCCGGCGCGACGGTCGGGCCGGCCCTGGGCGGTTTTGTCAGCCTGATCGTGTGCTCGGCGAACCTGCCCGACAAGATCGCCATCGCGGTGGACACGCAGATGGACGACGGCGTGCCGAACACCGGCACCGTGCGCGGCCAGCTGCATACCGCCGGCCCCAACCCCGACATCGACACCAGCGCCGCCTCCGGATATGCGGAGACGGGCGCCAACGTCTACACGCTCTGCCGCTCGGTCTAAGCGGCGAACCGCACGACGACAAAGGCCGGCCCAGCGCCGGCCTTTCTTTTTTCAGTCCGCTCCGGCGAAATCACGGCACGCGTACAGCCGGAGCGTCGACGGGCCGGAACGGATGTCGGAAGGCATCCGCCAATCGGCAATGGAACGGTATCCATCAATGAAGCCATTCAACACGAGGTGGCTCGGTCCTCCCGGACTCTCGCAGAGATCCCGCGCCGCTTGCGCGCGGATGGAGCAGTCGGGCTGCGCCGCCATCATGCAGTTGTCTGTCGCCGACTGCAGGGCCGCCGATTCGCGCGCGCGCCGCGCGTATTCAATGGCAGTGCCACGGCTGAACACGACGCCGGCGCCCTGGTCTACGCTGATCCAGCTCGGCTTGCCCAGGGCGAGCCAGGATTTGCCGTAGGGCCCGGGCCAGTACACCACCGCATCCGCCGGCAGCGCGTCGCGAAACGGGTTTGAACCCGCGCTCGCCCGTTCTATGAAACGGGGCCACGGCTTGCGCGCATCCCAGGTTGCAATGCCCAGGGCGAACACCGCGACCGAAAGCGCAAGCGCGCAAGCACGATAGCGCGAGTACGCGGCCAGCCACGCCAGCCCGGCAAATGGCAGCAGCCCGCCTACCGATGCGGCGGCATGCACATAGTCCGTCCAATCGGGCAAGCGCGCGATGTCGTATGCATTCGGCCAGCGGCTTTGCACTTCGAACAGCAGGCCGACCGACGCCGTGCAGGCAACTGCGAGCAGCGCGAGCCGGTACGATCGCTCGCCGATGCAGCCTGGCGAGCGCCGACCCAGCGCGACCAGCGCCGCAGCCGCCACGGCGAGCGCTGCGGCGGCCGGCTGTTCGGCTCGCCCGAAGCAGCAGCTGGCGGCAAGACAGGCGGCGGCAACGCGGGCAGCATTGCCCGATGGCCACAGGCCCGTCACGGCCGCGGGTACGAGCACGATCGCCAGCAGGTGCAGCAGCCAGTGGGCCCGCCACATCTGCAGCGCCGCTGCCGTCGCATTGTGCAACAGGTCCACCGCGACGCCGCTCGCCGCCACGCCCGCCAGGCAGACCACGATCGACGCGAGCAGAAGACGGCGCACCGGCGCCGCCGCGATCGAAGCCGCGAGCCAGGTCACGCACAATCCCCAGGCGAGGCGCGACCAGTCCGGCAGTTGCCATTGCGAAAGGAACAGTTGCGGCGAGCGCTCCAGGACCACCGCGAGCCAGGGCGGATCGAAGGACTGCGTCACGGCGCTCGCCGCCAGCGCGACGGCGGCGGCTGCCGCGGCCGCGAGCGGGACCGACCAGCGCCATCGATACCTGGCCCCTGCGTGCCAGAGGAGCACCACTGCGATGGCGGGCGCCGCCATCAGGGGATGCAGCGCCGCTGCCAGCGCAAGCAGCACGAGCGCGATGCGGTGCCGCGATCCGAGCATGCAGGCCAGCGCCGCGACCGCCAGCGGCTCCGCGAGCGAGCGCGCCGTCGCGAACGGCTCCGCCAGCCGGTGCGTGCCTACGCCGCCGTAGTAACCGGAGACCATTGCAAGCAGCGCCAAGGACCACCAGCGCGCAGGGCCGTCCGAGACGTGCCGAACCAGCGCCCATGCGGCGGCGACGTAGGCGGCCTGCCCCGCTACGGTGACCAGCCAGGCGGCCGTTCCGGCGCCGAACCAACCGATCAGTGTCGCGTAGAGAAGCGGAAAGACGGTATACGCATCCTGCGAACCGTAGGCGAAGAAAAGGTCCTTGTCGAAGGTCGCCGGATCGATCCTGCGCAGCCCCTGGACGAGGTACAGCGGCGCATCCTGCACGAGGCCGCCATAGCGACGTCCCAGCAGCCACAAGGCGGCAAGGATCAGCGCCAGTGCAACCGGCGCCCAGGACGAGAGTCGGTCGAAGCGAAGTCCGAGCACCTCCTTTGCCGTGCGATGCGTCATCCCCTGCCGCAATCCGCGCGCACGGATCAGGCTTCCAGCAATAGCCGTTCCGCCGCCGCGAGCAGCTCGGGCACCCCGAGCAGCACGACGACGTCGCCCGGCTCCAGGTTTCCGGCTTCCTGCGGCGAGAGCCGCTGGCCCGAGCGCGGCCGGCGCACAGCCCTCGCCTGCACGCCGATCGCCTCCAGCGCCTGCGTGTCGAGCGGCTTGCCGAGCGCGCGCGCGCTGCCGGCCAGCGTCACCGCATGCAGGCGCGATTGCGCCGCTTCGCCCTCCTGCGCTTCGTCGCTCGCGCCGTGGAACAGCCCGCGCAGCAGGCCGTATTGCTCGTCGCGCACGGCGCGCACGCGCCGCACGACGCGATTCAGCGGCACGCCCACCCACACCAGCGTGTGCGATGCCAGCATCAGGCCCGATTCGAGCGCCTCGGGTACGATCTCGGAAGCGCCGGCGGCCGCCAATTGCGCGATGTCCGACTCCACCCGCGCGCGCGCGATCACGGGAAGCGCGGGGTTGAGCGAATGCACGTGCGCGATCGCGCGCATGGCTTCGGCGGCCTCGGCGAAGGTAACGACGACCGCTGCGGCGCGCAGCACGCCGGCCGCTATCAGCGCCTCGCGGCGCGAGCTGTCGGCGAACACCACCGTGTCGCCCGCGAGCGCAGCCTCGCGCACGCGCTCCGGATCCAGATCGAGCGCTATGTAGCGCACGTTTTCCGCGTCCAGCAGGCGCGCGACATGCTGCCCGTTGCGGCCGTAGCCGAGGATGATCACGTGCCGCTCGGCTTCGAGCGAGCGCACCGCGACCCGGTGGAGCTCGAGGGAACGCAGCATCCACTCGGAGCTCGCGAAACGCAGCGCGATGCGGTTGCTGGCGCCGATCATGAACGGCGTGGCGATCATCGAAAGCACCATCGCCGCGAGCAGCGGCTGGCCGAGCGCCTGGCCGACGACCCCCGCTTCGCTCGCCTGCGCGAGCAGCACGAAGCCGAACTCCCCGCCCTGCGCCAGCGCGAGCGCCGTACGCAGCGCGCCGCCCGGCGACAGGCCGAACGAGCGCGCGAGCAGGCCGATCAGCCCCAGCTTGAACGCAATCAGCAGGAGCAGCAGCGCCGCCACCAGCCAGGCCTGCTCGGCCACCAGCCCGAGGTCGAGCATCATGCCGACCGTGACGAAGAACAGGCCGAGCAGCACGTCGCGGAACGGCTTGATCTCGTCCTCCACGCGATAGCGGTATTCGGTTTCCGAGATGAGCATTCCGGCGAGGAACGCGCCGAGCGCGAGCGACAGTCCCGCGAGCCCGGTCAGGAAGGCCATCGCCAGGATCACCAGCAGCACGTTCAAGACGAAGAGCTCGGTGGACCTGCGACGCGCGACCAGGCCGAACCACGCGCGCATGACGCGCGGCCCGGCGAGCAGCAGGACGGCCAGCACGAAGGCTGACTTGGCGAGCGCCAGCGCGATCGCCAGGCCGATGCCCTGCGGCGGTTGCGCGAGCACCGGGACGAGGATCAGCAGCGGCACCACGGCGAGGTCCTGAAAAAGCAGGATGCCCACGATCGCGCGTCCGTGCGCCGTGTCGAGCTCCATGCGCTCGGCCAGCAGCTTCGAGACGACCGCCGTCGAGGACATCGCCACCACGCCCCCGACCGCGAGCCCCGATTTCCAGTCGCCGCTGCCCGCCAGCAGCGCCAGCGCGACGCAGGCTGCCAGCGTGAAGGCCACCTGCGTAGAGCCCAGGCCGAACACTTCGCGGCGCATCACGCGCAGCTTCGGCAAGCTGAATTCCAGGCCGATCGAGAACATCAGGAACACGACGCCGAACTCCGCGAGATGCCGCGTGAGTCCGTCGCCTGCCACGACGCCGAGCGCCTTAGGTCCGAGCGCCAGCCCCACCAGCAGGTAGCCGATGACCGGCGGCAGCGCGAGCAGCCGGCATACGACCACCGACAGCACCGCCGCGGCGAGCAGGATCAGGATCGCGGGCAGCGAGGTCTCGGCGACGTCCACAGGTTCGGCAAATGGCTCAGGAAATGAAGGGCTTGCGTTATACTCCGATGCCATGATACCGAAGGACGCAACCGGCTCCGCGCTGGAGCTCGGGCGCCGGGTTCTCGCGATCGAGGCGGACGCGGTGCGCGCGCTCGTTGCACGGCTGGACGAACGCTTTCTCGCCGCAGTTTCGCTGATCCTGAACTGCAAGGGGCGCGTCATCGTGAGCGGCATCGGCAAGTCCGGCCACATCGCGCGCAAGGTCGCTTCCACCATGGCGAGTACCGGCACGCCGGCGTACTTCGTGCATTCGGCGGAAGCGAGCCACGGGGATCTGGGCATGATCGGACGCGGCGATGTCTTCATCGCCATATCGAACTCGGGCGAGAGCGCGGAGCTGGTCGAAATCCTGCCGCTCGTGAAACGCCTCGGCGCGAAGCTGGTCGCGATCACCGGCAAGGCCGACTCTACGCTCGCCCGGGAGGCGGACGTGAACCTGGACGCCGCCGTCGCCGAAGAGGCCTGCCCGCACAACCTCGCGCCGACGGCCAGCACGACCGCTGCGCTCGCGCTGGGCGACGCGCTCGCGGTCGCGCTGCTGGATGCGCGCGGCTTCTCCGCCGCCGATTTCGCGCTGCACCACCCGCGCGGCCAGCTGCCGCGCCAGGCGCTCGCCAATCAGGCCCTGCTGCACGTGACCGACGTCATGCGCCGCGGCGCCGACGTGCCCAGGGTGCCGGAGCAGGCTACGCTGAAGGAGGCGCTCCTCGAAATGACGCGCGGGCGCATCGGCATGACCGCGGTGCTCGATGCCGCCGGCCGGATCTGCGGCGTATTCACGGACGGCGACCTGCGGCGCGCCCTGCAAAGGATCACCGATGTGGCGGGCACGCGCGTCAGCGAGGTGATGACGAGGGATCCGCGCACGATCCGGCCCGAGGCGCTCGCGGCCGAGGCCGTCCAGATCATGGAATCCCACAAGGTCAACCAGATCCTGGTCGTCGATGCGCACGGCGGCCTGATTGGCGCGCTCAACATGCACGACCTGTTCCGCGCCAAAGTCATCTGACGTGAGCGACGAAGCCGGCGTCGCGCTGGAACGCGCGAAGCGCGCCGCCATGGAACGCGCGAAGCGCGTTAGGCTGATGGTGTTCGACGTGGACGGCGTCCTCACCGACGGCAGGCTGTGGTACGGCCCGGCGGGCGAATCGCTCAAGGCGTTTCACGTGCTCGACGGGCACGGCGTACGGCTGCTGGCGCAGGCGGGAATCGCTGTCGCCCTGCTCAGCGGCCGCTCATCGCAGGCGGTCGAAGTGCGCGCGGCCGAGCTGGGCATCGCCGACGTCCTGCAGGGCATCGAGGACAAAGGCGCGGCCTTCGACGCGCTAGCCCGGCGGCACGGCCTGGCGCCGGCCGAAACCGGATTCATGGGCGACGAAGTGCTCGACTTGCCGGTGCTGCGCCGCTGCGGCTTCGCCTGCGCGCCGCAGGAGGCGCACGAGCTCGTGCGCGCTTGCGCGCACTACGTGACGCGCGCAAGCGCGGGCCGCGGCGCAGTGCGCGAGGTCTGCGAATTCGTGCTGCGCGCGCAGGACCGGCTCGAGGCGGCCTTCGCCCGCTATCTCGCATGAGCAAGCGCGCATGAAGTTCTCCGCCACGCGACTGTTCCCGCTGCTGCTCATGCTGTCGCTCGCGGCGCTCACGTTCTGGCTCGAGCGCACGGTGCGCGAAGAGGAAGGCGTGCATCCGTCGCTGCGGCGGCACGATCCGGACTACATCGTCGACAAGCTGCTGCACACGCGCTTCAACGCGCAGGGCAAGGTCGAATCCACGCTCGCGGCGGCGAAGATGATACATTACCCTGACGACGATTCGACCGACCTGGTGGCGCCGCGCTTGGTGCAGACCAGGACCAACGAGCCGCGCATGACGGTGACGGCGGAGCGCGGTACGCTGTCGCAGGATGGCGAGGAGATTTTCCTCTACGACAACGTGCTGCTGGTGCGCGACGCCAGCGCCGAGCATTCCGAAACTCGCATGCGAACCAGCTTCCTGCAAATGGCACGCGCCCAATCCGTGATCCGCACCGACCGCGATGTCGTGATCACGGAGGCCGACCGCGTGCTGACCGGCCGCGGCATGGAGTACTACAGCGATTCGCAGCAGCTGTTTCTGCGCGAACGCGTGCGCGGGCGCTTCGAGGCCAAGAAGGCCAATGACTGAAAGGATGCGCCTGCTGGTGCTGCTGCTCGGAACGTTCGCCTGCGCGCCGGCGCTTGCGGAGAAGGCCGACCGGGACAAGCCGACCAACATCGAAGCCGACAAGATGAGCTCCGATGACGCGAGGCGCATGAGCATATTCGAGGGCAACGTCGTGCTCACCAACGGCACGATGCAGGTGCGCGCCGACCGGATCGTCGTGCGCCTGGACGCCGACGGGTTCCGCTACGCGACCGCCTACGGCAAGCCGGTGCATTTCCGCCAGAAGGGCGATCCGAAGGGCGGCAAGGAAGGAGTCTGGACCGACGGCGAGGCGCTGCGCATCGAGCTCGACAGCCGCAACGAGCGCGTGGAGCTTTTCGAGAAGGCGCGCGTGACGCGCGACCAGGACACGGTGAACGGCGATTACATCTTCGTCGACCAGCGCTCCGAGTTCTTCTCGGTGAGCTCCGCGAAGGACGCGGCGCCAGCATCGCCGGCGGGACGGGTCAAGGCGGTCATCCAGCCCAAGTCCAAGCCCGAAGCAAAATGAGCGTCCTGCGCGCGGAAGGCCTGCGCAAGAGCTTCAAGTCGCGCGCGGTCGTGGACGGGGTATCCCTCGATGTGGCAAGCGGCGAAGTCGTCGGGCTGCTCGGACCCAATGGCGCGGGCAAGACCACCTGCTTCTACATGATCGTCGGACTGGTGCCGGCCGACGCCGGACGCATCCATCTGGACGCGCGCGAGCTGACGGGACTGCCGATCCACCGGCGCGCGCGCCTCGGCATCTCCTACCTGCCGCAGGAGAACTCGGTGTTCCGCAAGCTGTCGGTCGAGGAAAACGTGCAGGCCGTGCTCGAGCTGCAGGGCCTGCCGCCCGGCGAGATCCAGCCAAGGCTCGCCGAGCTGCTCGCCGACCTGAACATCCTGCACCTGCGCAAGCATACGGCGCTGTCGCTCTCGGGCGGCGAGCGGCGGCGCCTGGAGATCGCGCGCGCGCTCGGCACCAAGCCGGTCTTCATCCTGCTCGACGAGCCCTTCGCCGGCGTCGACCCGCTCGCGGTGCGCGACATCCAGCAGATCATCGGCTACCTCAAGGCGCGCGGCATCGGCGTGCTGATCACCGACCACAACGTGCGCGAGACGCTCGGCATCTGCGACCGCGCCTACATCATCAACGAAGGCGCAGTGCTCGCCAGCGGCCACCCCGAAGAGATCGTCGACAACGACAAGGTGCGACAGGTCTACCTCGGCGAACATTTCCGCATGTAGCCGCCGGATGCCGAGATGAAACCCACCCTGCAGTTCCGGCTTTCGCAGCACCTGACGCTGACGCCGCAGCTGCAACAGTCTATCCGCCTGCTGCAGCTCTCCACGGTCGAGCTGAACCAGGAGATCGAGCGGCTGCTGATGGAGAACCCGATCCTCGAGCGCGAGGACGGCGAAACCGACGCCGCGGCGGCCGCCACGGGCCAGGCGGAGTCGCCGCGCGCCGCGGCGGAAGAGGCGGCGCAGGCGCGCGAGCGCGGCGAAGAGCGCGCCGGCGAGCCCGGCGCGGAGCCGGCCGAGGAGCCGCGCGCAGACCTGCCGGCCGACTATGCCGCGCCGTGGCGCGGCAGCGAGGATGGCGGCAGCGACGACGAGGGCGACCGCTCGCAGGTGGCGCCCGAGCTGCCGACGCTGCGCGACCACCTCAACGGCGAGCTCGCGCTGAGCAACCTCTGCGCGCGCGACCGCGCCCTGGTGACGCTGCTGGTGGACGCGCTCGACGAGGACGGCTACCTGACGCAGCCGCTGGATGAAATCGCCGCGCTCGTGCCGGCCGAAGCCGAGGTCAGCGTCGAAGAGCTCGGCATCGCGCTGCATCACCTGCAGAACCTGGAGCCCGCGGGCGTCGGCGCGCGCACGCCGAGCGAATGCCTGGCGCTGCAGATTCGCGCGCTGCAGAAGGACGGCGAGGCGCCGGACGCCGTGTGCGCGCTCGCGCTGCGGATCGCCGAGCAGCACCTCGAGCTGCTCGCGAGCCGCGACTACGCGCGCCTGAAGAGCCTCACCGGCGCGGACGACGACGCGCTGCGCGCGGCGCAAGCCCTGATCCGCGGCCTCAATCCGCGCCCGGGCGCCTCGTATGCGCGCCTCGAAACGCGCTACGTGGTGCCGGACGTGATCGTGCGCAAAGTGCGCAATGTCTGGCGCGCCAGCCTGAACGCGGAGGCGATGCCGCGCCTGCGCGTCAACCGCCTGTACGCGCAGCTCGCCGCGCGGCCGCGCGGCAGCGGCGGCAACGCGCTCGCCTCGCAGCTGCAGGAAGCACGCTGGCTGATCAAGAACGTGCAGCAGCGTTTCGACACGATCCTGCGCGTGTCGCAGGCGATCGTCGACCGGCAGCGCAATTTTCTCGAGCACGGCGAGGTCGCCATGCGGCCGATGGTGCTGCGCGAGATCGCGGATGCGCTCGGCGTGCACGAGAGCACCATCTCGCGCGTGACCACGCAGAAGTACATGGCTACGCCGCGCGGAACCTACGAGCTGAAGTACTTCTTCGGCAGCCACGTGGCGACCGACTCCGGTGGCGCGGCCTCTTCCACGGCGATTCGCGCCCTCATCAAGCAGCTGGTCGCCGCCGAGGACGCCAAGGCGCCGCTGTCGGATTCGCGCATCGCGCAAATCCTCGGCGAGCAGGGCATCGTCGTCGCCCGCCGGACCATCGCCAAGTACCGGGAATCATTGCAGATTCGGCCCGTCAGTCAGCGCAAGAGCCTCTGAGCGCAGCGCTTTCCCCCGCGGGCTATAATCCGCGCCCTCCGCGCACTTTCCCATGAGCCTGGTCGCAAAGCTCCTCCCCCTCGCCAACGTCCTGCCGGACCTCGCCGCCAGCAGCAAGAAGCGGCTGTTCGAGCAGGTCGGGCTGCTGTTCGAGAACCAGCACGGCATCGCCCGCGGGGTCGTCTTCGAAAGCCTGTTCGCCCGCGAGCGGCTCGGCTCGACCGGCCTCGGCCAGGGCATCGCGATCCCGCACGGCCGCATCAAGGGCCTGAAGGACGCGCTTGGCGCCTTCGTGCGCGTGTCGCAGCCGGTTCCCTTCGACGCGCCCGACGGCCAGCCGGTGAGCCTGGTATTCGCGCTGCTGGTGCCCGAGCACGCCACCGAAAAGCACCTGGAAATCCTCTCCGAATTGGCGCAGATGTTCAGCGACCGCGAGCTGCGCGAAGCGCTCGCCAAGGCCCCCGACGCGGCGGCTCTGCACCAGATCATCTCCGCATGGCAGCCGGATGCTGCAGGTCGACATCGCGCAGTTGCATGAGGACAACCGCGAGGCGCTTTCGCTCGCCTGGGTAGCCGGGCGCGAGGGCCGGACCGCGGTGCGCCGCGAGTCGGCCGCGGCGGCGGCGATGATCGGCCACCTCAACCTCACGCATCCGAACAGCGTGCAGGTCATCGGTTCATACGAGTCCGGCGATGTCGCCGGACACGCGGGGCGCCTGTTCGCCGCAGCGCCGGCGGCGGTCGTCTGCGCCGACGGCCTGCCGCCGCCTCCGCAGCTGCTCGCCGAGGCCGAGCGCAGCGGGACCCCGCTCTTCACCTCGCCATTGCCGGCGGCGCGCGTCATCGAGAAGCTCTCCAACTACCTTGCCAAGCGGCTCGCCGACTCCACCGAGCGCCACGGCGTGCTCATGGACGTGCTCGGCGTGGGCGTGCTGATCACCGGGGATTCCGGCGTCGGCAAGAGCGAGCTCGCGCTCGAGCTCATCAGCCGCGGGCAGGGGCTGGTGGCCGACGACGTGGTGGAGATATCGCGTATCGCGGCGACCACGCTGGAAGGGCGCTGCCCGCCGCTGCTGAAGGACTTCCTGGAGGTTCGCGGCCTGGGCCTCATCAATATCCGCGCCATCTACGGCGAGACCGCGGTTCGGCCGAAGATGAAGCTGAAACTCGTCGCCCACCTCGAGAAGCCGGCCAAGGGCAGCGCGCGCGACAACGTCGAGCGCCTGCCGCTGTCGGAACTGTCCGAGGAGATCCTCGGCGTCACCGTGCGCAAGGTCGTGATCCCGGTCGCCGCCGGCCGCAACCTTGCCGTGCTGCTCGAGGCCGCGGTGCGCAATTACATCCTGCAGCTGCGCGGCAAGGACTCCGCGGCCGAGTTCCTCGCGCGCCAGAAGCAGGCGATGGACGAGGATGCCTGAGCACTCGTGCAGCTCGTCCTTGTAAGCGGCCTGTCGGGTTCCGGCAAGAGCATCGCGCTCGATGTCCTGGAGGACAGTGGCTACTACTGCGTAGACAACCTCCCTGCGACGCTGCTCCTGGACGTCGTCAGGTTCCTCTACGACGCCGGCCACGGCCGCGTCGCGGTCAGCGTGGATGCGCGCAGCGCGGCGCTCTCCTCGCTGCCGCAGCACCTGGCCGCGATCCAGGCCCTGGGCGCCGAGACCACGGTGCTGTTTCTCGAGGCGAGCGCCGACGCGCTGCTTCGCCGCTTCTCCGAGACGCGGCGCGGCCACCCGCTGGCGGGCGCCGGCCTGACCCTGAGCGAAGCCATTGCGCGCGAGCGCGAGCTGCTCGCGGGCGTGTCGGAACTTGGCCACCGCATCGACACGAGCGGGCTGCAGCCCAGGGTGCTGCGCAACTGGATCA
>Ga0335084_10006890_pt1 | contig 11303 bp, 10 predicted proteins | sample Lox_Sample_44_FD_206721 | JGI IMG/M metagenome (GOLD analysis project Ga0335084, IMG submission 206721) | Soil microbial communities from Loxahatchee National Wildlife Refuge, Florida, United States - Lox_Sample_4.4 | ecosystem: Environmental > Terrestrial > Soil > Wetlands | place: USA...
CTCGGGGCCCTCGGCGGCCTCCTTCTTCTGGGCTGTCACCTTCGACAGCTCGACGTACCCGGCGCGGAACACCTGGCCGATGGGCGAGAACCCGAGCCGGTCGGCGGCCTCGTAGATGGCGTCGAGCCGCTTCGACTGCCAGAACGTCTCGAGGAAGCGGACCGACTGCTCCTGGGCGCGGCGGATCTGGAGCCACTTCTTGGCGATGATGGCCCAGGAGACCGCGGAGGCGGCCGCCAGCAGGCCGAGGACGGCGATGCCGACCGGGCCGGAGTTCCGGGCGATCTCGATGTAGTCGAGGCCCTCGCCGGCAGCGGCGAGGGCGGACCCGGCGATGGGCGCGGCGATGATCTCTGCGAAGGTCATGGATGGGTTGGGATACCATCTAAACGCTCGTTCGGCCCGTTTCAGCCATGCGACCGTGCGGATTCCCGTGCGGCGGGGTGCCGCGTCCCACATCGGCGCCGTGACTCCTCCTCACGGGCGTGCCGCCCGGAGACGGCGGGAGGCCGCGCCGCTTGCATAAACGCCCGAGCTGGCGTGTCCTTCCCGTGGCACATCGGTTGCTGATGTCCGCGGTGCGGGCCCGGCCGGGCCGCGAACTCTCGACTGGAGGAAGAAATGAAGCGCGCGCTCCTGACCCTCGCGGCCGCGGTCCTCGGGACCGGCTGCGTCGTGAACGACAATCCCTGCGGCACCGACGTCGCGCTCACTTGGTCCTTCACCGATGAGACCGGTGCGCCGGCGAGCTGCGCGGACCTGGGCATGAACTACGTCGACGTCTGGGACGGGGGGTCGTACCTCACCAGCTACAGCTGCGTCGGCTCCGGCGGCACGGCGGCCCTCCCCACGCTGTCGGTCGGATCGCACACCCTCGTCGTCGAAGGGGTCCACGTGGACACTTCGGGGACGATCACCACCATCATCACGCGCGACTTCGTGGACGCGAGCTCCAGCACCTGCACCTCGTTCGGCGTCTCGGCGACGCCCGGCCGCGGCGTGCTGAGGATGAACTACACGCTGACGCCGACGAACGCGTGCGTACCGTCGGATCCGGGCTCCGCGACGGGCATCTGGTACACGGTGGACGATCTCACCTCCGGCGCCCCGCTCGACTCGATCGGCCCCGGCAGCTCCCTGGCGGATCGGGGTGCCGTCCTCTGCAGCACGACCAACGAGTATGCCGACGTCTTCGCGCCGTACGGCGGGTACAGCGTCAGCGCGATGGCGGAGGTCTCGAACCCGACTACCCCGTCCTACGCCACCGAGTCGCGCCTCTGCGCCCCGGTCGAGGTCGACGTGGGCACCTGGGGCACGACCAACAGCCCGGTGCTCTCCCTCCTCGACGTCGGCTTCGCCTGCCCCTGAGGCGATGCGCCGGCGGCTTCCGCGCCGCCGAGGTCCTCCGGGCCGGGGAGCGATCCCCGGCCCGGCACGTTCCGGACGGCCGGGGCGAGCATCCGCGGCCGCTCGCGGCTACAATCCCGCGCCGTGTCCCGCATCGGCATCTTCGACTCCGGCGTCGGCGGTCTGACCGTCCAGCGCGCCATCCTCTACGCGCTCCCCGGCGCCGACACCGTCTACCTCGGCGACACGGCGCGCGTGCCCTACGGCACCAAGTCCGCCGAGACGGTGACCCAGTACTCGCTCCGGAACGCCGCCTTCCTCGCCCGCCACGAGATCGACCTGCTGGTGGTGGCCTGCAACACCGCCTCGGCGGTGGCGCTGCCGGCGCTCGCCGCCGCGCTGCGCGTGCCGGTGCTGGGCGTGGTCGAGCCGGGCGCGCGCGCCGCCGCCCGCCTCTCGCCGGCCGGCCGGATCGGCGTCATCGGCACGCAGGGGACGGTGGCGAGCGGCGCCTACCAGCGCGCCATCGCCGCGGTGCGCCCGGACGCGGAGGTGATCGCGCGCGCCTGCCCGCTGCTGGTGCCGCTCGCCGAGGAGGGCTGGACCGATCCGCAGGACGAGGTGGTTCGCGGGATCGTGCGCCGCTACCTCGCCCCGCTGCGCGAGGCGGGGGTGGACGCGCTGGTGCTCGGCTGCACGCACTACCCCCTGCTGCGGTCGGCCATCGCCGCGGAGCTGCCCGGCGTCGTGCTCGTCGACTCCGCCGAGGCGATCGCCGCCGAGATCCGGGCCCGCCTCCCGGACGACCCGCGTCGCGAGGCGGCCCACCGGTTCTTCGTCACCGACGCGCCGGAGAAGTTCCTCGCGGTCGCGGGCCGCTTCCTCGGCCGCGCGGTCACGTTGGCGGAGCACGTGGACGTCTGAATCGGGGGGCTGCGCGCGGCCGTTCCCGGCGGCGCACGTCTATTGCTCGGAGAGCAGGAGGCTTTTGCCCAGGCCGCGCTTGATGGAGGCATGGGCTAGGGGTACAGTCGAACGCCGATGTCCGCCGACGCAAAGAAGATGGTTGTGGGTTTCAACCACAACATCAAGCACAAGGGGAAGATGTATCACATCCAGACCGAGGACTCGGGACTGGAGAACCCCCACATCATCACGCACCTCTTCGTGGGCGGAAACATCCTCGCGAGCAAGAAGACGTCGTACGCGGACATCGTGGGCGCCGAGAACCTCGCCCAGGTGGTGCGCGAGCTGATGGAGGAGCAGCACAAGGAGATGCTGCGGAACCTCATCAACGGCGTGTACGACGACATCGACGCGGCGTTCGGGCAGCAGGCGCAGTCGTACCAGCCCGGGCAGATCGAGGCGGACGGCCGGAGCGTGAAGCTGAAGGCCGGCATGTCGCTCGCCCACGCCGCCGCGCCCGACCCCCGGTCCCTGCCGCCCGAGGTGCTGGCCGCGCGCCAGGAGCCGGCGCCGGTGCTGCGCAACGACGGCGCGGAGACCCTCTTCGGCGAGGATCTCATCAGCGAGAAGAGCCTCGACGAGGTGATCCTCTCCTACCTGGCAGAGGATCTGGGCGACCGGAAGTAACGGCGGAGCGGGAATGCCGCGCCAAACGCACCCAGGTCGGAGCGGAGGCGGCACGCCCCCCCAGCAGGAATGATCCAGCTCTTCCACGTCCACAAGGAGTACCCCGGGGACGGGCCGGCCCTCACCGACGTCACCCTGGAGGTCGAGAAGGGGGAGTTCGTCTTCCTCACCGGCCCGTCCGGCGCCGGCAAGTCCACGCTCCTGCGGCTCATCTTCTGCGCGGAGCCCGCCACCAGCGGGCAGCTCCTCCTCTTCGGCAAGAACGTCGCCAAGATCCGGGCCGCGGCCATCCCCCAGGTGCGGCGCAACATCGGCTTCGTCTTCCAGGACTTCAAGCTCCTGCCCGACCGGACCGTGGCCGAGAACGTGGCGCTGCCGCTGGAGGTGCGCGGGCTCCCGGACCGGGACGTGAAACGGAAGGTGAAGATGCTCCTCCGCTCCGTCGGCCTGGAGCACCGCGCCGACAAGTTCCCGCCCTCGCTGTCGGGCGGCGAGCAGCAGCGCGTGGCGGTGGTGCGCGCGCTGGCCCCCGATCCCGCGCTCCTCCTCGCCGACGAGCCGACCGGCAACCTCGACCCGGACCGCACCCTCGAGGTCATGGAGCTGCTCCACGGCGCGAACGCGCGGGGGACGACGGTGGTGGTGGCCACCCACGACCGGACCCTGCTCGAGCGGTACAAGCGGCGGACCGTGGCGCTGGAGCGGGGGCGCGTCGCCTCGGACGGGGCCGAGATCCGGCGCGCCGCCGGCGCGCCATGACGTTCCGGCCCCGGTACTTCCTGCGCCGCGCCGCGGACGCGATGCGGCGCGGACCGTACGTGACGGCGGTCGGCACCGGCACCATCTTCGTCGCTGTCTTCGTCACCGGGCTGTTCGCGGGGGCGCTGGGCGGCGCCGAGCGGCTCCTGGCCGCCTGGGCCGGCGAGGTGCACCTCTCGGTCTACCTCGCGCCGGGCGCGGACCTGGAGGCGGCGCGCGCGGCGGCCGCGCGGATCGCGCCGGGGCGCGAGGTCGACGCGATCCCGGCGGTGGTGGCGCTGCGGCGGCTGGCCGAGGGGCTGGGCGACGACGCGCGCCTCCTCGACGGCGTGGGGCCCGACGCGCTCCCCGACTCCGTCGAGGTGCTCGCGCCCGGCCTCTCGCTCGCGCAGGCGCGCGCGCTCGCGGCGCGGCTGCGGCAGGTGCCGGGCGCAGCCGACGTGGACTTCGGCAACGCCTGGCTGGAGAAGCTCGAGACCTTCGTGGCCCGCGCGCGCGCCGCGGCGGTGGTGCTGCTCGGGGCGCTGGCGCTCGCCACCGCGCTGCTCGTCTCCAACACCCTGCGGCTCGCGGTCTTCGCGCGGCGGGACGAGATCGAGATCATGAAGCTGGTGGGCGCCACCGACGGCTTCGTGGGCGCGCCGTTCCTGCTGGAGGGGCTGGCCCAGGGGCTCCTCGGCTCGTCGCTGGCGGTGCTGGTGCTGCTCGCGGCGCACGCCGCGGTCGCGCCCCGCCTCCGCGCCGCGGTGAAGCTGGCCGAGGGGCTGCGCCTCGCCGACACGCTGCCGTGGCCGCTGCTGGGCTCGCTCCTCGCGGCGGGCGCCGCCATCGGGCTGCTGGCGAGCGCCCTGGCCATCCTCCGGTTCCTGAAGCAGCGGCCGTCGCTGTAGGGCTCGCCGTGCGCGCGCTCCTCCTCGCCCTCGCGCTCGCCGGCGACGCCCGGTCGCACCTGGGCGCCCTCGAGGCCCGCCGCAACGCCGAGGAGCTGGCCGCGAAGACGCTCGCGGACCAGGAGCGCTCGGTGCTCGACACGCTGGGCGACGCCGAGCGCGCCCTGGCCGAGGCGCAGGCCGATCTGCGCCGCGTCGAGGCGGACCGGGCGCAGGCCGAGCTGGCGCTCCAGGGCGCGCAGCAGGCCGAGGCGGCCGCCCAGGCGCGTCACGCCGCCGCGCTCGAGCGCCTCCGGCCGCGGCTCGCCGCGCGCTACCGCATGGGCCGCGCCGGCGAGCTCCAGGTCCTCGTCTCCTCGCCGTCGCTGGCGGAGCTGGTGCGGCGCCGGTACCTGTTCGACCGGGTGCTGGCCCGGGACGCCGCCCTGGTCTCGCAGGCGCGGAGCGCGCTGGTGGACCGGGAGCGCGCCCGGGCGGCGGTCGAGGCGGAGGCGAAGCGGGTGACGGCGCTCGCGGCGGAGGCACAGGAGCGGCGGTCGCAGGCCCAGGCGCGCCGGGAGGAGCGCCAGACCCTGCTCGGCGCCCTCCGCACCGCCCGCGCGTTCCACGAGCGGGCCGCCGCGGAGGTCGCGGCGCAGTCGCGCAAGCTCGCCGAGTTCGTCGCCACCCTCCCGCCTGGCGGGGCGGCGCGCTCGGCGGCGTTCGCCGGCCGCCGGGGGCGCCTCCCCATGCCGGCCGACGGGCCGGTGACGGTGGGCTTCGGCAGGGTGGTGAACCCGAAGTTCAACACCGTGACGTTCCAGAACGGCGTCGACATCGCCGCCTCGGCCGGAGCGCCCGTCCACGCCGTGGCGCCGGGCCGGGTCGTCCACTCGGGGTGGTTCAAGGGGTACGGGAACCTGGTCATCGTGGACCACGGGGACGGCTACCACACCCTGGTGGCGCACCTTGGCTCCATGCGTACCGCGATGGGGGAGGAGGTGGACGCAGGTAGCATCCTCGGCACCGTCGGCGACTCCGGATCCCTCAAGGGACCGTACCTTTACTTCGAGATCCGCGAGAAGGGCCGGCCCGTGGATCCGCGGCCCTGGCTCGGCCGGTGAGCGCCCGCGCCGGGTCGCGCATCCTCGAGGCTCGCCGGGCGGCCCTGCGCGCGGTATCATCGGTCGCCGTGAGACGCCCGCCTCGCCTCCCGCCCACCTTCGCCGTCGCCGCCCTGGTCGCAGGCGCCTTCCTCGCGGGGCTCGCCGTCGACCACGCCGCCGCGGCGGCGCGGCGCGGCAGCCAGCCCTACCGGCCGCTGGACGTGTTCGCCGACGTGCTCGCGCACGTCGAGAACAGCTACGTGGAGGACGTGACCGAGAAGGACCTCGTCTACGGCGCCATCGACGGCATGATCGCCCGGCTGGACCCGCACTCGGTGTTCATGCGGCCGGACGTCTACAAGTCGATGCGCGACGAGACCACCGGCGAGTTCGACGGCCTGGGCCTGGAGGTGACGCTCCAGGACGACCAGATCACCGTCATCTCGCCGTTCCCCGACTCGCCGGGGGAGCGCGCCGGGATCCGCCCCGGCGACCGGATCGTGTCCATCGACGGCGCCTCCACCCGCGACATGCCGCTGGGCGAGGCCATCCGGCGCATGAAGGGCGCGGCCGGGACCAAGGTGGTCCTCGAGATCATGCGCGAGGGGTTCGGCTCGCCGCAGAAGCTCGGCCTGGTGCGCGACCGGATCCGCATGCAGAGCGTGGACTGGCGCGTGCTCGACCCCGACAAGCGGTACGGCTACGTGCGCATCAAGGCCTTCCAGGAGCGGACGGACCGGGGGCTGCGCAAGGCGCTGGACGATCTGCGCGGCGCGCTGCACGCCGAGATCCGCGGGCTGGTCCTCGACCTGCGCAACGACCCCGGCGGCCTGCTCGACCAGGCGGTGCGGGTCGCCGACGTCTGGCTGTCGAACGGCGTGATCGTGACCACCGAGGGGCGCGGCAAGCGCAACGTCGAGGTGGAGAAGGCCAAGGAGAAGGAGACCGAGCCGAACTACCCGGTGATCGTCCTCGTCAACAAGGGCACCGCCAGCGCCAGCGAGATCGTCGCCGGAGCCCTGCAGGACCACGGGCGCGCCGTGATCATGGGGACGCAGACCTTCGGGAAGGGCTCCGTCCAGACCATCATCGAGCTGGAGGACGGGTCGGGGCTGAAGCTCACCGTCGCGAAGTACTACACGCCGAAGCACCGCTCCATCCAGGAGCGGGGCATCACGCCCGACGTGGTGGTGGCGGACGTCGCCCCGCCGCGGCGGACCGAGGAGGACCAGCCGGCGGAGCGCGACCTCAGGCGCCACTTCAAGGGCGAGGCGGCGCAGCCCGCCGCTGGGCAACCCTCGGGTGGCACGACCGAGGACTTCCAGATCCGCACCGCCGTCGACTACCTGAGGGCCGCGGACATCTTCAAGTCGTCCGTCGAGCCCGACCGGCGCAGCGCGGCCGCGCACCGGCAGGGCTACGGGACTCCTTGACCGGGGGGCCGCCCTCCGCCTTCGCGGGGTGCGCGGGTGCAACGGACAGGAGAATTTCCTAGGCGTGACGCGGCAGTCCGGCGTTTGACTTCCCGGACCCAAACGCTATAGTCCGCCCGCCCTCGACGCACCAGGACCGGGAGTACCTGGCCCGGTGCCTGCAGGCCACGCACACCGATGAGCCCTCTCGAGATCGCGGTCGTCGTCGCGTACGCGCTGCTCCTCTGCGTCCTCTCGTTCTACGGCGCCCACCGGTACCAGATGGCGTACCTGTACTACCGCCACAAGTACCGCCTGCCGACGCCCCGGGGGCGCTTCGAGCGGCTCCCGCGCGTCACCATCCAGCTCCCCATCTTCAACGAGATGTACGTGACGGAGCGGCTCATCGCGGCGGTCTGCGCCATCCGCTATCCGCGCGAGCTGCTCGAGATCCAGGTCCTGGACGACTCGACCGACGAGACGCAGGCGATCGCCCGCGCCTGCGTGGACCGCTGGAAGGCCGAGGGCCTCGACATCTGCTACCTGCACCGCGCCAGCCGCAAGGGGTTCAAGGCGGGCGCGCTGGAGCACGGGCTCGCGCTCGCCACGGGCGAGCTCGTCGCCGTCTTCGACGCGGATTTCGTCCCCGGTCCGGACTACCTCGAGAAGACCGTCCACTTCTTCACGGACCCCGAGGTGGGCGTGGTGCAGGCGCGCTGGGGCCACCTGAACCGCGAGTACTCGGCGCTGACGCAGTGCCAGTCGATCCTGCTCGACGGCCACTTCGTCATCGAGCACACCGCGCGCAACCGCTCCGGCCGGTTCTTCAACTTCAACGGCACCGCCGGGACCTGGCGGCGCGAGGCGATCACCGCGGGCGGCGGCTGGCAGCACGACACCCTCACCGAGGACCTCGACCTCTCCTACCGCGCGCAGATGAAGGGCTGGAAGTTCGTGTTCCTGCCGCACGTCGTCACCCCGGCCGAGCTGCCGGTGGAGATGAACGCCTTCAAGGCCCAGCAGCACCGCTGGGCCAAGGGCTCCGTCCAGACCGCGCTGAAGCTCCTCCCCGGGCTGCTCCGGTCGGACCTGCCCGATCACGTCAAGCGGGAGGCGGTCGCCCACCTGACGGCGAACTTCGCCTACCTGCTCATGATCCCGCTCGCCATCCTCATCCCCATCACGGTGGTGGTGCGCGTCTCGCACGGCTGGTACGAGGTGCTCCTCCTGGACATCCCGTTCTTCGCCGCGGCGACGTTCAGCGTCGCGATCTTCTACGTGGTCAGCCAGGCGGAGCAGGGGATGGGCTGGTGGCGGCGGGTCAAGTACATGCCGTTCGTGATGGCGCTCGGCATCGGGCTGTCCGTGAACCAGGCACGGGCGGTGGTCGAGGCGCTGATGGGCTACGAGACCGGGTTCACCCGCACGCCCAAGCACGGCGTCGGCGCGCGGCCCGCGGGCGAGCCGGTCGCGAAGAAGCGCTACCGGGCGGCGGCGACGCTCCAGCCGCTGGTGGAGCTGGCGCTGGCGGCCTACATGACCTACGGCATCGCCTTCCTGATCGAGCGCGGGGTGTACTACTCGCTGCCGTTCCTGATCCTCTTCCAGGTCGGGTTCGGCTACGTCGCCCTGGCGTCCATCTACGAGGGCCTGCGCAGCCAGGTGCTGCGCGTGGTGCGGGCGCTCACGCCGCAGCCGGCGGCGGAGTAGGCGGGGGCCCCGCGGTCACGCCGCGGGCAGGTGCTTCTCGAAGACGCCCACGCCGCGGTCGAGCCTGCCCACCTCGGCGAACCCGAGCCGCTCCCAGAAGGCGCGCGCGCCGGGGTTCTCGTCGCCCACCGAGAGCCGCAGGGTCGAGTACCCGGCCCGCGCCAGCGCGTGCTCCAGGGCGGAGGTGGTCTCCTTCCCGTAGCCGAGCCCCTGGCACGACTCGCGGAAGAGGAGCAGCCCGATGTGCGCCGTCCCCGGCTCCGGGTGGTGCAGGTAGAGGTCGAGGACGCCCACCGCCGGGCCGCCCAGGTGCGGCACCAGCGCGTACACGCGGCGCGTGTCGTCCACCTCCACCTCGTCGAGGAGCTTCCGCGCGGCGTCCCTCCCCGGCGCGGCCCCCTCGGTGCGGGCGAAGTAGTCCGGCGCGCCGACGAAGCAGTCCTGGATCTGCGCCTCGTGCTCGCGCGTCGCCGGCACCGCGCGCAGGCGCGGCCCGTCGAGCGAGGGGAGCAAGTTCCCGGCCTCCTTCTCCGCTGCGCGACGCGCGCCCATGACGGCCCCCGGCGTGAAAGTCCTCCACGCCATAGCGCGCCGAAGAACCGGCGGTCAAGGCGCGGGCGAGGGCCCGGTGGGGCGCTACGCCGGCGCCGCTCCCAGCAGCCGCGCGGCCGCGGGGTCCTCGAGCGTCGGGACGGCGTGATCGGCGCCGCAGGCCCGCAGCTCCTCCACCGAGTAGTGCCCGGTCGCGACCGCGAGCACCGGGACGCCGGCGTGGTGCGCCGCGGCGACGTCCCGGGGGGTGTCGCCGATCACCAGCGCCTCGCGCGGGTCGAAGGGATGCCCGAGCCGCGCCGCGGCGCGCGCCAGGGCCGCCAGCACCAGCCGCTCGCGCTCCTCGCCGTCGTGCGCGAACCCGCAGACGGCGCTCGCGTCCCAGTCGAAGAAGCCGTCGAGCCCGCCGCGGGACAGCTTCAGGCGGGCTCCTTCCACCACGTTCCCGGTGCAGAGCCCGAGCACGTCGCCCCGTGCGCGCAGCCGCTCCAGCGCGGCGACGACGCCGGGCAGCACGCGGTACCCGGGACCGTGGACCTCGGTGGTCAGGTGCTCGACGTAGCGGGCCAGGATCCGGTCGCAGAACGCCTCCTCGAAGGGGCGTCCCAGGATGGCGAGCGATTCGCGCACGATGAGCCGGTCGGTCATCCCGTCGAGCCGCAGCCCCGCCAGCGCCCCGTCCAGCGGCCCGCAGAAGTCCACCACCGCCCGCTCGAAGGCGCGCCGGCCGGCGCCGCCGGCGTGCACCAGCGTCCCGTCGACGTCGAAGAGGAAGACGCGGGTGCGAGGCGCGGTCATTCGAAGAGCGCCTCCACGAACTCGCGCGGCGCGAAGGGCCGCAGGTCGGCCACCTTCTCGCCGACGCCCACGTAGCGCACCGGGATGCGCAGCTCGTCGCAGATGCCGATGATCACGCCGCCCTTGGCGGTGCCGTCCAGCTTGGTGAGCACGATCCCGGTGATGCCCAGGGCCTCGTGGAACTGGCGGGCCTGCGCGATGGCGTTCTGGCCGTTGGTGGCGTCGAGGACGAGGAGGACCTCGTGCGGCGCGCCGGGGGCGGCCTTGCCCACCACCCGCTTCACCTTCTTCAGCTCCTCCATGAGCGGCGTCTTGGTGTGGAGGCGCCCGGCGGTGTCGCAGATCACGACGTCCACCTTCTCCGCGGCGCCGCGCTGGACCGCCTCGAAGCAGACGCTGGCGGGATCCGCTCCCTCCCGGGCCCGCACCATGGGGGCGCCCACCCGCTCGGCCCAGATCTCGAGCTGCTCGCCGGCGGCCGCCCGGAAGGTGTCGCCGGCGCCGAGGAGCACCGTGTGGCCGCGCGCCTTCAGCTTGGCGGCCAGCTTGCCGACGGTGGTGGTCTTCCCGGAGCCGTTCACCCCGACGACGATGACGACCCAGGGGCGCGCTTCGCCGACCTCGAGGGCGTCGCCGCCGCCACGCCCGGTCTCGGTCGCAGGGCCAGCCGGAAGGTCCGGAGGAGCGGCAGGCCCTCCCGGCGGGATGGACACGATGCGCGCGATCTCCTCCCGGAGGGCGGCCTTGAGCCGGTCGGGATCGGCCAGCTCCTTCCCGCGCACGTGATCGCGCGCCGAGTCGAGGAGCCGCGTCGCCGTCTTCACCCCGATGTCGGCGGTGAAGAGCACCTCCTCCAGGTCGGCGAGCACGGCGTCGTCCACCAGCTTGCCGCCGGTGAAGAGGGCGTTGAGCCGCGCCATGAAGCCGCCCCGCGTCTTCTCCAGGCCGGCCGCGAGCGTGCGGCCCCCCTCGGCCTCGACCTTGCGGCGATCCTCCTCCTCCGCGCGCCGCCGGGCCTCCTCGGCCTCGCGCGCCGCACGCTCCGCCTCCTCGCGGGCGCGCTGCTCGGCCGCCTCGCGCTCCAGCCGGCGCCGGTCCCGCTCCTCGCGCTCCGCCTCCTTCTTCTGGCGGTACTCGTCCTTCTTCCGCGCTTCCTC
>Ga0335084_10006891_pt1 | contig 11303 bp, 13 predicted proteins | sample Lox_Sample_44_FD_206721 | JGI IMG/M metagenome (GOLD analysis project Ga0335084, IMG submission 206721) | Soil microbial communities from Loxahatchee National Wildlife Refuge, Florida, United States - Lox_Sample_4.4 | ecosystem: Environmental > Terrestrial > Soil > Wetlands | place: USA...
AAGGCTCTCCTTGTGAAGAAGGTGGTGGTGGCCACGGTGGCCGCGGCCACGGCGGTCACCGGCGGCACCGCGGCCTACGTCGAGGTCCGTGCCCGGCACGAAGAATCGGCTCGCCGCGCGGCGGCGGTGCTGCACGTGGCGACGGCACCGGCGCCCCCGGCGGCTCCGGCCCTCCCTCTGCAGCCGGCCGAGGAGCCCACGCCGGCTCCGGTCGAGACGCCGGCCCCGAGCATCCTGGACACGCTGGGCGACGAGCGGACGCTGCTCGACCAGGCGCGCGTGGCCATCTCCCGCGGGCGGTTCTCCGAGGCGGAGGTGCTCCTCGGGCGGCACGCCCAGGCCTTCCCCGAGGGTCGTCTGGTGGAGGAGCGCGAGGCGCTGCACATCCGGCTCCTCGTTCGCGAGGGGCACCTCGGCGAGGCGCACCGGCGGGCGGCGCTATTCCGGCAGCAGCACCCGCGCAGCATCCAGCTTCCGGTCATCGACGAGGCCCTCCGGGGACGGCGTTGAGCTGGCGGGCGCTCGCCGTCGCCGCCGGGCTCCTGACCGCGGCGTTCCTCGGATGCACCGTCGACCAGCTGGTCGGGCTGAGCCAGGACCTGGATGCTGGACCGGACATCTGCGGGGACACGTGCAGCTGCCCCGCCGGCCAGAGCTGCGACTACGTGTGCGGGGCGCAGACCTGCACCTCCGGCTGCCAGAACACGAGCGACTGCTCCCGGTTCAGCGACGGAGGCACCTACGGCTTCCGCTGCGAGGCCCACCCGCCCTGCACGCCGGCCTGCACCGCCGGCCCCTGCGCCATCACCTGCGACTACGCCAACGAGAACGTCACCTGCCAGGTGACCTGCAACCCGCCCGACAACTGCGCAGTGTCCTGCCGCGGGGGAGACTGCACGGTGGTGTGCGGCTCGCTCCGCGCGGCCACCCCCTGTGCCGACGGCGGCGTGTACACCTGCACCACCTGCCCCTGAGCGGCGCTCAGGCCAGCCGCGCCGCTTCCGGGCGGAAGCCCCGGAGTGCCCGGACGGCGCAGTAGACGAACACGGCGAGCACCAGGAGCTGGGCGACCTTGAACGGCGTCTCCTCCTGCGTCGGGGCGAGGGCCCTGAGGGAGGGAATCTTCAAGAAGGCCTGCACCACGAGCACGAAGCAGTTGAGGTAGAGCGCCACCACCGCGGTGATGACGTAGACGCGGCGCCAGGGACCGGCCAGCTGCTTGCCGTAGCGTCCGACCAGCGCCAGGGCGAGGAGCACGAGGGAGATGATCCCCACCATGTGAGAGGGAAGGAGCTTCTGGAACGGAAAGAAGAACCCGGTGATGCTGGTGAGGATGGTGGTGGTCAGGAAGAATGCGGTCCACCGGTCGAGCCGCATCCCGGCGAACATCCCGAGGAGCACGACCAGCCCCGACCCGATGGCCAGGAGGCTGATGACGGTGTGAACCGCGGTGAGGATCGCCAGTCCGATGCTCATCCTGCCCCTCCTTTGGGCTCCGGGCCCTTGGTCCGGGCGGGCGTCATAACGCCTGGGTTCGCGGCGCGCCCGAGGAGGAATCCCGGAGCGGCGTCCCATGGTCAGGACGAACGGGCGCTGGTCGGATGGTCACCACCCTGGGCGATTCACCCTTGCTGGAAATCGTAGACCGGCCCGAGGCGGAGGATGCCGGTCAGCTCGTCGAGCGCACGCATGCCCTCCCGAGCGAGCGCCGGGTCCCGCAGGTCCTCCGGAGCAAGCCGGTCCCGGTAGTGCCGTCGGACCCACGCCGAGAGCTCCTCGTGCAGAGCGTCGTCGTAGAAGACGCGGGCCCGCACCGCCGCCCGCTCGGCGTCGGTGAGCCGGATGCGCTGGCGCAGGCAGGCCGGTCCGCCGCCGTTGTTCATCGACTGGCGGACGTCCAGGTAATGCACCGCCTCGACCGGGTTGTCCTCGGCCACCACCCGCTCGAGGAAGGCGCGCGCCCGGGGGCGCTCCCGGGACTCGACCGGGGCGACGATGGCCATCCTTCCCGAGGGCAGGGTGAGGAGCTGGCTGTTGAACGGGTAGGCGGCCACGGCATCGGCGACGGGAAGCTCGGCCTCGGTGGCCAGGGCATGCACGAACCCCCGGCCGAGCTTTTCCCGGAGACTGGCGAGGACGCTCTCCGCATCGGCGAAGGCTAGGGCATGGAGCATGAGAAAGCCGTCGTTCCCCACGGCCAGCACGTCGGTGTGGAACGCGCCGGCATCGATGCCCTCCGGGGCCTGTCGCGGGAAGAGGCACCGCTCGGGCTCGAGGCGGTGCAGCCGGGCGAGCGCCTCGGAGGCCTCCAGCGTCTGGCGGGCGGGGAAGCGCGCCGGCGCCGGCCCCGACCGGTAGGTGCTCCTTCCCCAGGCGAAGAGGTGCACCGCCGGGCGTCCCGGAACGTGAAGCCGGGTGTGGTTGGCGGCTCCCTCGTCGGCGAACTGCCCGCCGCCGGGCAGGGGCGGGTGGACCTGGAAGTGGCCCGGGTCGGCGAAGATGCTCGCCAGGACGGCGTGGGTGGTGTCCGCCTCGATGGCCCGGTGGAACATGGCCTGGAGGTTGGCCGGAGTGACGTGGAGCCGGCCGTCCCCGGCGTCCTCGGAGGGAGCGCAGGTGGCGGCGTTGGCCGTCCACATCGCCGCGGCGCTGGAGCAGAGGCGCAGGAGCTGCTCCGCCTCGCGCGCCGCCCGGGTGACGACCTCCTCGTCGGAGCCGGTGAAGCCCAGCGCCCGCAGCGTCCGCAGGGAGGGGCGGGGCTGCGGCGGCAGGACGGCCTGGCCGACCCCGAGGGCGGCCACGGCCCGCATCTTCTCCAGCCCCTGGAGCGCGGCGTTGCGCGGGCTGCTGACCTGTCCCTCGTGCGCCGCCGAGGCCAGGTTTCCGCGGGACAGCCCGGCGTAGTTGTGCGTCGGACCGACCAACCCATCGAAGTTGTACTCGCGCTGTGCCATAGACGGTAAGGGACGCTCCTCCTCCTTCCCACGTGACGCCCCCTCTGGCCAAGCGCATCAAGCGGGCCCTTCGCACCGCGGTCCTGCGCGCGGTGGTGGCAGTCGTCGCCCGGCTTCCGCTCGGGATGGCGCAGCGCGCCGGGGAGACCCTGGGCGGGCTCGCCTTCCGTCTCGCCGCCGCCGAGCGCGACAAGGCGCTGCGCTCGCTGGCGCGCGCCTTCCCGGAGAAGACCCCGGAGGAGCGGGCCGCCCTGGCCCGGGCCTGCTTCCGGCATCTGGGACGCTGCGCCCTGGAGGCGGCGGTGGCCCGGCGTCGCGGGCCGGAGGTGCTCGCGGCGCTGGTCGAGATCCCGGCGGCGGCCCTGTCGGTTCTCCGGTGCGCGCAGGCCCGAGGAAGGGGCATCGTCGCGGTGACCGGGCACGTCGGGCACTGGGAGCTCCTCGGCTGGGCGATGGTGAAGAGCGGCTTCCCCCTGAGCGTCATCGCCAAGGAGAACGTGGATCCCCGTCTCACCGCGCTGGCGGAGGACTTCCGCGCGCGGGGAGGGGTGCGCACCCTGTGGCGGGCGCGTCCGGGAGCGGCGGTGGGAATGCTGCGCGCGCTGCGGCGCGGGGAGATGCTCGGCCTGCTCATCGATCAGGACACCCGGGTGCAGTCGCTCTTCGTGCCGTTTTTCGGCACGCCGGCGGCCACGCCGCGCGCGGCGGCGGACCTCGTGCTCCGGACGGGCGCCCCGGCGCTGGTCACCTTCGCCCCGCGCGGCCCGGACGGGCGCTACCACCTCGGCGCGGAGGAGATCGAGGTCCCGAGCAGCGGCGACGCGGAGGCGGACGCGCTCGAGCTCACCCAGCGCTTCTCGGATGCCATCGAGGCGGCCATTCGCCGGACGCCGGAGCAGTGGGTGTGGATGCACCAGCGTTGGAAGACCGGAGCGTGATAGGGAGGAGGGTCGTGCGCGCACTCGCCACCCTCGCTGCGCTGGTCGCCGGCTGCTCGGTGAGCGCGCCGGCGGACACGGTCATGCCCCCCGAGGTGACGCTGCACGACGTGCGCCTGCGGAGCTTCCGGGGCTCGACGCTGAGCGCGGTGGGCTCGGCCAGGCAGAGGACCTACGAGCGCTCCACGGCCGACGTCCGGGCCCCCGACGTCGAGCTCGACGTGTACCGCCTCGACCCACCGCCTCCCCCCGGGCAGCGGCCCCCCACCACCCGGCTCAAGGCGGGCCAGGCGCTGGGCAACCTCCTCACCCGGGGCGTCGACGCCTCGGGCGGGGTGACGGTGCACACCCCGAGCGGACTCACCGGCTGGACGGCGCGCGGCTACTTCGACACGCCGGTGATGCGCGCCAGCGGGTCGACGCCGGTGCGCATCGAGGGGCTAGACGGATTCTGGCTCGTCGGCGACGGCTTCCAGCTCGACCTCCGGGGCGAGGTCTACGACTTCGACCATCCGGTCACCCACACGAGGGGTCCGTGATCGCCCTCCTCCTCGTCCTCGGCGCTGCCGACGCCGGGACGCCTCCCGGCGACTTCAAGCACCCGGTGGACATCCAGTGCGACCGCGGGCGGATGGAGGGTCCCAAGCAGCAGCTCTTCTGCGTGGGCCACGTCAAGGTGAAGCGCAACACCACCGACATCACTTGCGACCGTCTCATCGCCTACTACGCCAACCGCAACGTGAGCGAGGTGAAGCGCTTCGAGTGCATCGGGAACGTGGAGGCGATCGACGGGGACCGCTGGGCGCGGGGCGACTACGCCGACTTCAACAACGAGAAGGAGATCCTGGTCATCACCGGCTCCCCGCAGGCCCGCCAGGGGAACAACTTCATGCGTGGGACGAAGGTCACCTTCTACGTCACCTCCGACCTGATCGAGGTGGACAACGTCACCGGCACCCTGGAGAGCAAGGGCCAGGAGGAGAAGCGCAAGGAGAAGAAACGGAAGGCAGCTTCGCCGTGAGCGACCGGCTGGTCGCCGACGGGCTGCAGAAGAGCTACCGCGGGCGGCGGGTGGTGGACGGCGTCCACCTCGAGGTGGGGACGGGCGAGGTGGTGGGGCTGCTCGGCCCGAACGGAGCCGGGAAGACGACCACCTTCAACATGGTGGTCGGGCTGGTGGCGGCCGAGGCGGGACGGGTGACGCTCGGCGGCCTGGACCTCACCCCGCTTCCCATTCACCGGCGGGCGACGGCGGGGCTCGGCTACCTCCCCCAGGAGGCGTCCATCTTTCGCCGGCTCACCCTGCGCCAGAACTTCCTGGCCGTGCTGGAGCTGGACCGGGACAAGAACCGGGCGGCGCGCGAGGCGCAGGCACAGGCCCTGCTCGAGGAGTTCCACCTCACCGAGGTGGCCGAATCGTTCGGAGATCAGCTCAGCGGCGGGGAGCGGCGGCGCGCGGAGATCGCCCGCTCCCTGATCCGCAAGCCTCGCTTCATGCTCTTCGACGAGCCCTTCGCCGGGGTGGACCCGATCAACGTCGGCGACATCCAGAAGCAGATCGCCGCGCTGCGCGCCCGCGGCCTGGGCGTGCTGATCACCGACCACAACGTCCGGGACACGCTCCGCATCTGTGACCGGGCCTATCTGCTCGCCCAGGGCCGGGTGCTGCTCGAGGGGACCCCGAGGCAGATCGCGGAGTCGGCGCCGGCACGGACGGTGTATTTGGGCGAACGCTTCCGGCTGGACGAGCTGGCCTAGGGGTCCGATGTGCCGGGCGCCCCGATGGGCCCTCTTCCGGGACCTCGTGGGGGGCCGGGGGCGGGCCCGACACCCGGTCGGAGCCTAGGCTTAAACATCGGAGATTGCTCAGATTTAACTACCCAGTAGGCCCGAAAAGCACCCTTCCTCCCTGGACGCTTCCAGGGGGTGCTGCTAGGTTGGCATGGTCTTTGATGGGGCGGCCGAGCTACCCGCCCTCAGCCACAGGCTGCCCATGGCCATGGAACTCAAGCAGCACCTGAAGCTGACGCAGCAGCTGGTGATGACTCCCCAGCTGCAGCAGGCGATCAAGCTGCTCCAGCTCTCGCGGATGGAACTCCTCGAGCAGGTGAGCCAGGAGATGGAGCAGAACCCGCTCCTCGAGCAGCCCGACGAGACGGTGGAGGGCGACCTGTCGGAGAAGGCGCCCGGCGAGGCCTCGCTGGAGGCGGCCAACGCCGAGGTGTCGCCCGAGCAGCTGGAGGCCAAGGCGCCGGAGCGGGTCGAGGAGGTGAAGGGCGAGGACGCCCCCAACGAGATCGACTGGGAGGCCTACCTCAACAGCTACCAGTTCAACGAGCCGACCACGGCCAGCAACAAGGGCAACGTGGCCACCGACGACCTGCCGTCGTTCGAGGCCAACCTGGTGGAGAAGGAGGACCTCCCCGCCCACCTCACCGCCCAGCTCAGCCTGCTCAAGCTCAACGACGCCGAGCGCCGGATCGCCCTGCTCATCCTCGGCAACCTCGACGACGACGGCTACCTCAAGCTCCCCGACCTGGAGGGCGACCCGCTCATCCGGCTGGCCAGCGAGGCGGACGTCGACGTGTGCCTGGCCGAGCGCACGCTCCGGAAGATCCAGCACCTCGACCCCAAGGGATGCGGGGCGCGCGACCTCCAGGAGTGCCTGCTCATCCAGGTGGCCGGGCTGAAGGACCCGCGCGCGGCCCTGCTCGGGACGATGATCAAGCGCCACCTCAAGGCGCTGGAGAGCAAGAACCTCCCGGCCATCGCCCGGGACTTGAAGCTGCCGCTGGAGGAGGTGGTGGATGCCTCGCGGCTCCTGGGCAAGCTCGATCCCAAGCCGGGCCGCAACTACACCGCCGAAGACGCGCAGTACATCACGCCCGACGTCTTCGTCTACAAGATGAGCGACGGCTACACGGTGGTGCTCAACGACGACGGGCTCTCCAAGCTGCGCATCAGCGGGGCCTACCGGCAGGCGCTGCGCAAGGGCGGGATGGAGCCGGGGAAGACCAAGGAGTTCATCCAGGACAAGCTGCGCAGCGCCCAGTGGCTGATCCGCAGCATCCACCAGCGCCAGCGCACCATCTACAAGGTCACCGAGAGCATCGTGAAGTTCCAGCGGGAGTTCCTGGACAAGGGCATCGCCTACCTCCGCCCGCTCATCCTCCGCGACGTGGCCGAGGACATCGGGATGCACGAGTCGACGGTGAGCCGGGTGACCACCGCCAAGTACGTTCACACCCCGCAGGGCATCTACGAGCTGAAGTACTTCTTCAACTCCTCCATCGCCCGCGTGGCCGGGGAGGACATCGCCTCCGAGGCGGTGAAGAACCACATCAAGCAGATCGTCTCCCAGGAGAACGCGCAGAACCCGCACTCCGACCAGAAGATCGTCGAGCTGCTGCGCGCCCAGGGGATCGACATCGCCCGCCGGACGGTGGCCAAGTACCGCGAGGTGCTCGGCGTGCTGCCCTCCGGCAAGCGCAAGCGGTACTACTGAGCGCGCGCCCCGCGTCGGCCGGGCCGTCCAAGCCCGCCGGCGCTCGCTCGCCTCAGAAGTTGGCCTGGCCGGTGACCGTCCCCGAAGCTCCGCTGGCGGGAACCGCGGTCAGGGTGACGCTGAGCGAGCCGCCCGGGTCGGGCCAGCCGGTGTACCCGCCGGAGGGGACGGAGCCTCCCGTCGAGGTGATGGTCAGGACGAAGCTTCCCTGGTCGTTCACCCCGTTGGTGTTGTTGAACTGGAGCCAGCTCGCCCCGGCGCTCGTCGACGCCGAGCCCCCCGCCTGCACGACGCTCGTGCCGGTCGAGCTGCCGTAGGTGCCGGTCTGGAAGGTCGTCTCGTTGAGCACCGCGGCGAAAGTGAAGGTGGTGCCGCCCGACTGTCCCTCCAGCCCAAAGCTCACCTTTCCGCCGGTCGAGGCCGTCGTCGCCGCAGCGATCTGGCAGGAGGCAGTGCCGGTGACCGCACCGCTCAGCGTCAGCGAGCAGCTGCCCGGGACGATGCTGTTGTCGCTGCTGCAGGCGGCGGTGAGGAGGGTCCCTGCCGCAAACGCCATTCCCAAGAGTCGCTTCATCGTGGATGAGCTCCGTACGTGGAAGACACCGGACGCTAACAGAAGTGGACACCGAAGATGTGTGCTACGAGGCCCGGCAGCGATGGACTTTCCGGCCCCGCGCATCAGCGTCGACGACGCGCGCCGTGTCCTGGCCGCCAACCCGTTCGGTGCCTGGTGGGGATTCGAGGTGGAGTCGGTCGGCCCGGGGCAGGCCGTGCTCCGGCTTCCCGCCCGCCCGGAGATGCTCCGCCCCGGGGACCTGCTCCAGGGCGGATGCGTGATGGCCCTCTCCGACACCGCCTTCTGGTTCGCGGCCATGACCGTCATCGGCGAGGAGCCGATGTGCGTGACCCTGGAGATGAAGACCCAGTTCCTCCGGGGGGCGCAAGGGGACCTGCGCTGCGAGGCCCGCGTCCTCCAGGCCGGCCGCCGCATCGTCTACGGCGAGGCGTCGTGCTTCGACCCGGGGAAGCGGCGCGTCTCGCACCACACGCTGACCTATCTCCGGCCCTGAACGGAAGGGCAGGCCCGGGGCCGCTCTCCGCCGCACGAGATGACCCCCCGGCGACGGGTGGTGTGGTAAGGGCCCGCCCGTGCGCCCACACCCCCTCGTCCCCGCTCTCGCGGCGGCTCTGGCGGTCGTCTCGCCGGCGCTCGCCGATCCCCAGGTCGTCACCGTCCTCGTCACCTCGGACGAGAACGGCCAGGTCCTCCCCACCACCGAGGGCGACACCCAGAAGGGCGGCGCCGCCCAGATGCTCGGCCGGTGGGTCGCCGAGGACAAGCATTGCCCCGGTCCTGCCGGGAAGGACGGCGCCGCCGCCTGCCCGGGCGGCCTGACCATCGCCCTCTCCACCGGGGACCACTGGAACGGCTCCTCGCTCTCCACCTTCTTCCAGGGCGAGCCGGTGGCCCAGGCCATGGCCCGGATGGGGTACGCCGCCTCCGGCTTCGGCAACCACGAGCTGGACTTCGGCAAGGAGCAGTTCCTCGCCCTCCGCGAGACGGGGGGATTCCCCTTCCTGGCCGCCAACCTCAGGGTGGTGAAGCCGGTGGCCAAGCAGCTGGAGATGCCCCCCTGGCGCATCCTCACCCGGGGCGATGCCCGGGTCGGAGTCGTCGCCCTCTCCTGGGTCGACGCCGCCAAGGTCTCCATGGCCGACCGGTTCTACGGCATCCAGTTCCTCCCCTACGAATCCACCCTCAGCGCGGCCGTCAAAGAGCTGCGCAAGGCGGGGGCCGATGCGGTGGTGGTGCTCGCCGACGACTGCCCCAGCGCGCTCGAGCCGCTGGTGAAGAAGCACCCGGAATGGGCCCTGGCCCTGGTCGTCGGAGGCCACTGCCCGAAGCCGATGGAGCGGACGGTGGGGACCACCCCGCTCATCAATCCCGGCCGCCGCTTCGAGGGGTACGTCCGGGCCAAGCTCACCTTCGACCCGGCAAAGCCCTCCGGAAAGCGGCTCACCGGGGTGGAGGCCAAGACGGTGCAGGTCCTCGGCGGGCCGTCCGCCCCCCCGCCCGACACGGTGCTGGTCGACCTGCTCAAGCCCTGGCAGGTGAAGCACGACGCAGCGCTGGGGGAGCGCATCGGCTTCACCCGCTCCGGCCTCGACGCCGGCTCGCCCATCCTCTACCGCTGGGTGAGCCGCGCCATCCGGGAGATTCTCAAGACCGACGTGTGCATCGTGAACAGGGGCGGCTTCCGGGCCGGGCTGCCGGCCGGCCCCGTCACCCGCGGCTCGGTGTACGGGGTCCTCCCCTTCGACAACTCGCTCCTCACCTTCAAGCTCAAGGGAGACGCCCTGGTCCGGGCGCTGGCCAACCCGAACGCCGTCGTCTCAGGCGTCACCAAGGAGGGGACGGCCTGGAAGGACTCCCAGGGGCGGGACATCGTCCCCACCGGCATCTACTCGGTGGCCTCGGTGGAGTACCTCTACTTCGGCGGCGACGGGTTCGACTTCGAGAAGCAGGACCCCCTCCCCGGCGAGACGGGCATGGTGTGGCAGACGGCGGTGGTGGACTGGACCCGGAGGCTGGCCACGAGCGAGGCACGCCCGCTGGAGACGTTCCTGCAGCACTGAACCCCGGGTCCTCCTCACCCATCAGCCAGGCTGTTAGGGGGCCGTCCGGACCCCCGTTGCGCACGAGCCCCCACCCGGGCTGTCATGGGCAGCAACAGCGATGTGACACCACGGACAGACGACGAGGTGCGGCCCATGCAGCTGACCATCACCTTCCGCAACCTGGAGGCATCGGACTCCCTCAAGGAGCAGGCGAAGGAAAGGGTGGAACGGGTCACCCGCCACCTCGACGTGGCGGGAATGGCGCACGTGGTCTTCTCCGTGAAGCGGTACCAGCAAGTGGCGGACGTCACCGTCCAGGCCGGGGCGCTCCTGCTCCGGGCCAGCCACGCCACGTCGGACATGGCGGTCTCGCTCGATCTGGCCTGTGACCGGCTGGAGGAGCAGCTCCGGCGCGAGAAGGACCGCCACAAGCACCATCACGGGCGGGAGTGGGTCCACCACCAGCACGACAGCTTCGAGCCGGCGGGCTGAATCCGGGGACCCCTCTTCGCGTCTTGCACCACGGCGCGGAGTACGAGTAATTGCCTGCTCGGGGGCTTTCCCCGAAGGGCACTTCGAGGCGCGCAGGGAATGAAGGTCACCGAGTTCCTCAGCCCGAACGCGGTGCTGGCCGAGCTGCACGGCAGCTCGAAGCACGACGTGCTGCGCGAGCTCTCCGAGCGGCTGGCGCAGGCCTACGACGGCACGCTGCGGGCGGACCGGGTGCTGGAGGTCCTCGGGGAGCGCGAGAAGCTGGCCTCCACCGGGATCGGGGAGGGCGTGGCCATCCCGCACGGAAAGATGCCCGGCCTGGACCGGCTCTACGCCGCCTTCGGCGTCTCCCATGCCGGGGTGGACTTCGCCTCCATCGACAAGCGCCCTACCCAGCTCTTCTTCGCCCTGGTGGCTCCGGAGAACTCGGCCGGGGTCCACCTCAAGGCGCTGGCGCGCATCTCGCGGCTCTTCCGGGGCGCCCCGCTCCGGGATGCCATCCTCGCCGCGCACGGTGCCGAGGACATCTACCGGCTCATCGCCGAGGAAGACGCCCGGGCGTGAGCCCTAGAGGCCCTGGGCTGGCCCGTCCGTGAACGTCATCATCCGGCCGGTCAACGACGGTTTCCTGGAGGAGGTCGCCTTTCCCGCCTTCAGCCTGGGGGTGGTGGACGCCGGGGCGGGGCTGGCGCGGCTGCTCCAGGGCATCGGCGATCTCCGCACCCGGTGGCTGGTGGAGCGGGTGCTCGACCGGACGGTGGGGGGCAGCTTCTTCGGGCTCGACGACGATGACTG
>Ga0335084_10006893_pt1 | contig 11301 bp, 9 predicted proteins | sample Lox_Sample_44_FD_206721 | JGI IMG/M metagenome (GOLD analysis project Ga0335084, IMG submission 206721) | Soil microbial communities from Loxahatchee National Wildlife Refuge, Florida, United States - Lox_Sample_4.4 | ecosystem: Environmental > Terrestrial > Soil > Wetlands | place: USA: Florida...
CTTGTCGTAGAGGAGGGCCTTGCGCGCGAAGGCCTGCTGCATCGCGGCGAGGTCGACCGTCCGCCTCCCGTCCTCGCCGGGCACGGAGGTGGTGACGGCCAGCTCGAGCACGTTGAGGGCGGTGCGGGCGTCGCCGTCCGAGGCCCCGGCGAGGAAGGCGAGGGCGTCCTCGTCCACCGCGGCCGGCCAGGCCCCGAGGCCGCGCCCGGCGTCGGCCAGGGCCTGCCGCAAGACCGAGACGAGCTGATCGACGGCGAGGGGCTTCAGGACCACGACCCGGGAGCGGGAGAGGAGCGCCGCGTTCACCTCGAAGGACGGGTTCTCCGTGGTGGCCCCGATGAGCACGATGTCCCCCGACTCCACGTGGGCGAGGAGGGCGTCCTGCTGGGCCTTGTTGAAGCGGTGGATCTCGTCGATGAGGAGGATCGTGCGCCGGCCCTCACGCCTTCGGCGCTCCTCGGCGGCGCGGAGGACCTCGCGCACCTCCTTCACCCCGGACAGCACGGCGCTCATCGCCTCGAAGTGGGCCTTCGTCAGGCGGCGGATGACGAAGGCGAGGGTCGTCTTGCCCGAGCCCGGCGGGCCCCAGAGGATGAGCGAGCGGAGCTGGTCCTGCTCGATGGCCCGCCGGAGCGGACGGCCGGGGCCGAGCACCTCCTCCTGGCCCAGGATCTCGTCGAGCGTGCGCGGGCGCACGCGGTCGGCGAGCGGCGCGTCCTCCCGCGGCTCGCCGGAGGCCAGGGCGCGCACCCGCGGCGTCCCCCCCGCCTCGGGGAACAGCGAGCCCGTGACCTCGTCGCGCGCCCTGGGCATCCGTAGAGCATAGCGAGCGAGCCTCCTGCCGCCAAGAACGGCCCCCTTTTGCGCGCGACTCAGTGCGTCCGGGTGTCCCTCTCCATCCAGGGGAGGGCGAGCGTCCAGGCGAGGAGGGGGAGGAGGGAGGCCATGGCCACACCGTGCCGTCGTTCACCAGGTTGAGGAGGGTGGGACCCCGTCCTCTCGTGGGCGGCGAGGTAGCGGAGCCCTTCACGGAAGCCGGGGTCCGCCGCCTCGTCAGCCGCCGTCGCGGCCGTGGCGGTGGGCGTGCGCAGCGACGCGATGAGCAGGGCGGAGGCCACGAAGGACAGGGCGTCGAGCACGAAGGCCATTCGCACCCCCACGAAGGCCAGGACGGCGCCGCCGGCGGCGGCGCCCGCGGCCGTCATGACCGACCAGGTGACGATTCCCGAGGACGCCCAGGACCGAGGAGACCACCGCGGGCGATGATATGGCTCGTGAACGTCGTCTTCCTATCGCCCCACTTCCCGCCCAATTTCTACCAGTTCTGCGTCCGCCTCCGCGAGGCGGGCGCCACCGTCCTCGGGATCGCGGACGAAACCTACGACAACCTGCGGCCGGAGCTCCGGACGGCGCTGACGGAGTACTACCGCGTCTCCGACATGCATCGCTACCCGGACCTCGTCCGGGGCCTGGGCTACCTCACCTTCAGGCACGGCAAGCTCGACCGGCTCGACTCCATGAGCGAGTACTGGCTGGCGACCGAGGCCCGGCTGCGCGAGGACTTCAACATCTGGGGGCTCAGGCCGGACGACCTGCCACGCCTGCGGCGCAAGAGCGAGATGAAGAAGGCCTTCGCACGCGCGGGGATTCGCTCCGCACGCGGCCGGGTCTGCCCGGACGGGGAGGCCACTCGAGCTTTCGTGCGGGAGGTCGGCTATCCGGTGGTGGCGAAGCCCGACGTCGGGGTCGGGGCCTCCGGGGCCTTCAGGATCCGCGACGAGCGGGAGCTCCACGACTACCTGGAACAGGCCTCGTTCGCGGACACCATCGTCGAGGAGTTCGTCGCGGGCGCGATCGTCACCTACGACGGTCTCGCCGACCGCGCGGGCCGGGTCGCGTTCGACGCCTCCCTGCGGTACAGCCGCGGCGTGATGGAGGCGGTTCTCGAAGACACCGACATCTGGTTCTATGCCGTGCGCGACATCCCCGAGGACCTCGAGAGGGCCGGCAAGGCGCTAGTCGAGGCCTTCGAGCTACGGGAGCGCTTCTTCCACATCGAGTTCTTCCGGCTCAAAGACGGCCTCGTCGCCCTCGAGGTGAACGTGCGGCCGCCCGGCGGACCGATCGTGGACATGTGGAACTTCCAGAGCGACATCGACATGTACCGCGAGTGGGCGAACCTGGTGGTGAAGGGCAGCACCGAGGTTCGGGCCACGCGGCCGTACTTCTGCGCCTACGTCGGCCGCAAGCACCGCCTCGGCTACGCCCACGGCATCGACGCGGTCCTGGCCCGCTTCGGCGGCCTCGTCCAGCACCACGCGCCGATCGTCGACGTGTTCAGCAGGGCCATGGGCAACTACGCCTTCGTCCTGCGGTCCCCGGACCTCGCCGAAGTCGAGGAGGCGGCCGCCTTCATCCAGCGGCGGGCCTGACCGCCGCGGAAGAATGACGATCTAGCGCGGCGCGGCGCGGACGGCGAACCCGCGCTGTCGGGCCGCCTCGTAGAGGACGAGCGCCGCCGCCACGCCCACGTTGAGGCTCTCGACCGGCGCGGCCAGCGGGACGTAGAGCCGGGCCTGGGCGCCGGCCAGCGTCACCGGGTTCAACCCGGCCCCTTCCGCGCCGACGACGATCGCCACTGGCCGCCGCAGGTCGGCCTGGTCGTAGCGCGTCTCGCCGTCGGCCGCCGTCGCCAGCAGGGCGACCCCGCGCGCGGCCAGCCGGTCGAGCACCGCCTCCATGGCCAGCGAGCGCACGTGCGGCAGACGGAAGGCGCCGCCCATGGCGCCGCGCAGCGCCTTCCAGGAGAGCGGGTCGGCGCAGCCGGTGGTCAGGTAGGCGCCGGTGGCTCCGGCCGCCTCGGCGGTGCGCAGCAGGCCGCCGAGGTTGCCGGGGTTCTGCACGGCGTCGGCGACCAGCAGCAGCGGGTTGCCGCGGAAGAGCAGCTCCTCCGGGAACGCCGGCCGCCGCGCCAGGGCCAGGAGCCCCTGCGAGGTCTCGGTCTCCGAGAGCGAGGCCAGCAGCTCGGCCGTCAGGCGGTGGGCGCTCACCCGGGAAGCCGCGAGCGCCGTCAGCGCGGCGCGGCCGACGGCCGTCGTCTCGGCGCGGGGGGCGGCCACCGCCTCGACCAGGGTCAGCCCGGCGGCCAGCGCCTCGAGCACCAGCCGCGGCCCCTCGAGCAGGCACAGCTCGGAGGAGGCGCCCTTCTCCTTCAGCGCGCGCAGGCGCTTGTAGAGCGGGTTGGCGCGGCTGCGGACGATCTCCTTCGCGGCCATCTTCGCGGGCGAGGCGTGATAGTATCACCCGGTCGGCGCCCGTTCCCTGCATCCCCTTCACATTCGCCGTTTTCCGGATCGACAACGACGTGATGCTCGATATCAAGAAGAGGCTCCAGGACGAGATCCAGCAGCTCGAGTACGAGCTGAAGGTGCAGCTGCCGAAGGAGATCCTCCGGGCCCGCGAGCACGGGGACCTGCGCGAGAACGCTGAGTACAAGTCGGCCAAGGAGAGGCAGAGCTACCTGCAGGCGCGGGTGGCCCAGCTGCACCGGCGCCTGGCGGCGCTGTCGCTGGTGAACCTCGACAAGATCCCGCGCGACAAGGTGGGGCTCGGGTCCCTCGTCACGGTGAAGCAGGAGGACACGGGCGAGGAGACGGTGTTCGAGATCGTGGTGGCCGAGGACGCCGACCCGACGATCGGCCGCATCTCGCCTTCCTCGCCGATCGGCAAGCAGTTGCTGGGGCACGAGGAGGGCGACACCGTCGAGGTGCGCGTCCCCTCGGGCAAGAGGACCTACGACATCACCAAGCTGGTCACCATGCACGACCAGGTGAAGGACGCGTAGCGGGCCTCGCGTCGTGCCTCTGCAGGCGCTCGCCACCGTGAGCCTGGCCGGCGGGGTGGCGGTCGCCCTGGAGCAGGTGCCGGCCGCGGCCGGCGTCGCCCAGCTGCTCGGGCCCGAGGGCCGAAACCTCGTCCTGGGGACCGCGTCGAACCTCCGGCGCTGGGCCGCCGCGCGGCTGGGCAAAGGCCCCGGGCCCGCGATCGCCGGTCGCCGCCCGAAGACCGACCTGTCGGGGATCGCCACCGCGATCGCCTGGACGACGACGCGGGGGCCGTTCCACCAGAGGCTGACCTACGAGAGGCTGGCGGCGCCGCTGGTGCCGGCCTCGGCCCGCCGCGACCTGAAGCCGCCGGCGTTCCTCCACCTCGACCCCGGCGAGCGCTTCCCGCGGGTGAGCGTGCGCGGGGCGGAGGAGGCCGGGGTCCACGACTTCGGCCCGTTCCGCGACCGCAAGGCCGCGGAGAGGGCGCGCGACGCGGTGCAGCGCTCGTTCGCGTTGCGCCCCTGCGACCTCGTCTTCGAGCCCGACCCGGCCTGGCCGACCGGCGTCGCCTGCCTCTACGCCCAGGTCCGCTCCTGCGCCGCGCCCTGCCTGGGCCGGACCGCCGAGGCGGAGTACCGCCGTGCCGCGGGTCGCGCCGCGGTCTGGCTGTCCGATCCCACGGCCCGGGAGGAGGCGAGGACGGCGGTTCCCGCCTTCGTCGCCGGCGCCCTTGGCTCGCGTGCCCTGGTCGTGGACGCGGGCCGGCGCGAGGTGGGGCTGTTCCCGGTGCGCGACGGGCGCGTCCTCGCCGCCGCGGCGGTCACGGTGGCGACGGAGCCGCCGGAGGCGGTCCTTGCCGCCGTCGCCGGGCTGCAATGGCCCGAGGTCGACGGGCCGGCCGAGTGGGCCTGGCTCACCGCCTGGCTACGCGGCGCCCGCGCCCGCGCGGCATGGCTCGCGCTCTCTCCCGCCGACGACGCGCGCGCGCTCGCAGGCCGCGTGCGGGAGGTGCTCGCCGGCCGCGGTGATAAGGTAGGGGCAACGCGAGGGAGGACGTGAGGGAGTACTCGCCCAGGCGCCGCACGGCGCTCGTCTTCACCGGCAGCGGCACCACCGGCGCCTACCACGCTGGGGCGCTCAAGGCCCTCGACGAGAGCGGCGTCAAGATCGACCTGGTGGTCGGCTCCGGCATCGGCGTGCTGGCGGCGGCCTTCGCCGCGGTCGCCGGCGGGCCCAAGCTCGCCGGCCCCGACGGCTTCTGGAAGGGCGTGCGCTGGGGCTCGTTCTACCGCCTGCGCCCCCTGGTGCGCTCCGCCCTGGCGCTGCTCGCCGTCTCCTTCGGCATCTTCGCGGCGCCGGTCCTGCTCGGGCTGCTGCTGGGCCTTCTCGCCACGCTGCTGCTGATCGTGGACCGCATCGTGCCGGGGGTGGCCGGCCGGGCGGCCTCGCTAGTCTCGGTGACACCCGAGGCCCTCAGCGGGCCCTACCTCGCGGCCCAGGCCATGCCGGTCTTCCTGCTGGGGCTGCTGGCGGCGGTCGCCACCTTCGTCCTCTGGGTGCGCGATCGTCGCCGTTTCACCGAGGCCTTCGAGTCGTTCTTCGACGCCAGCCCCGGGCTGCAGCGCGTGCGCTCGGCCCTGTGGCAGGTGGTCGGCGCCGCCGCCGCGCGCGCGGCCGCGGTGGGCGAGGCCGAGATGGGCCGGCGCTACGCGGCCCAGCTCGCCGAGAACCTGGGCCAGCCGGGCTTCCGGGAGGTGGTGCTGCGCACGGCGGACCTCGACCGCGGCGGGGCGCTCTCGTTCGTGCTGCTCTCGGACGGACCGCCATCGGGCGCGGCCCGGGGCGGTGCCCTGGCCGAGGTGGTCGACCTGCGCGCAGCCGGCCAGGACGCGCTGCTGTTCGACGCGCTGGCGACGGCGCTGCTTCTCCCGATGGCGATGCCGCTGCGCCGTGTCACCTTCCCCAGGGGCTGCGTCCACGCCGGCGAGACCCACCGCCTCACCGACGCCACGCTCCTGCCCGGGTGCGGCATCTCGGAGGCGGTGGCGGCGGGGGCCGAGCAGGTGATCGTGGTGACGGGGGTCCCGGAGTCGCGGGGGCCGCTGGCCCGGCGCCGCGGCCCGCTGGCCCGGGTCGACGCGGCGCTGCGCACGCTCGAGGTGCAGGCGGCGCGCGGCATCGACGAGACCCAGCGCTTCAACCGGCTGGTGGGCACGCTGGGCCGCCTGGGGGAGGACGGCCGCAGCGCGTGGCAGGACCCCGCGAGCGGCCGCGTGTTCGGCGAGATCGACCTGTGGGTGATCCGGCCGGAGCGCCGGGCGCTGGGGCCGATGGAGCTCGACGGTGTGCGCGATCCCGCCACCGAGGTCCTGCAGACGACGGAGGACCTCGTGGAGCTGGGCTTCCGCGACGCCTGCCGGCAGTTCGTGGAGCCGGTGGTGGGGCAGTCGCCGCTGCCCGAGCGGGCGGAGGGACGCTACCGCGACGTCACCCAGCCGGTGGAGCTGTAGATGCGGAGCTGGACGTGAAGCCCCCGCGCGGCGCGGGAACCCGGGCCGTGCACGGCGACCACGGCGTGCCCCGGGGGCCGCTGGCCACACCGATCGTGCAGACCTCCACCTTCGCCTTCGGCTCCTCGGCGGAGCTGCACCGCTACCTCGACGGCGACGAGGAGCTGTTCGTCTACACGCGCTACGCCAACCCCACCCTGCGCGCGGTGGAGGAGTCGCTGGCGGCCCTGGAGGGCGCCGAGGCGGCGCTTCTGCTCTCCTCGGGGATGGCGGCGATGACGAGCGCCGTGCTCTCGCTGGTGCAGGCGGGCGACGAGGTGATCGGCAGCCGCTCGCTGTACGGCGGCACCCTGCGCCTGCTCACCGACACGCTGCCGCGCTTCGCGATCCGCTCGCGGCTCCTGCCCAGGGAGGCGCTCTGCGACCCCGGCCGCCTCGCCGGCGAGCGCACGCGGGTCCTCATCCTGGAGAGCCCGACCAACCCCACCCTCGACGTCGTCGACCTGGCCGCGGCCTGCGAGGCGGCCCACGCCAGGGGCATCGCGGTGATCGTCGACAACACCTTCGCCACCCCCCACCTGCAACGGCCGCTGGCGCTCGGCGCGGACCTGGTGATGCACAGCCTCACCAAGGCGCTGGCCGGGCACAGCGACCTGATCGGCGGCGCCCTGGCGGGCTCGCGCGAGCGGATCGCCGAGGCGCGCGCCACCATGAAGGTGTTCGGGGGCTGCCTCGACCCGCACGCCGCCTTCCTGGCCGGCCGCGGCCTGAAGACGCTGCACCTGCGCGTCGAGCGCCAGTGCGCGAACGCCATGGCGGTGGCGCAGCGCTTCTCTGGCCACCCGGCCGTGCGCCGCGTCCTCTACCCCGGGCTGCCGTCCCACCCCGCCCACGCGGTCGCCTGCCGCCAGATGTCGGCCTTCGGCGGAATGGTGACGCTCGAGCTCTCGGGTGGGCTCGCCGCCGCCGAGCGCTTCTACGATCGCCTCCAGCTCGTCGCCCGGGCGGCCAGCCTGGGCGGGGTCGAGTCGCTGGTCAGCCTGCCGGTGCACACCTCGCACTACGGCCTGCCGCCTTCGGAGCTGAAGGAGGCGGGGGTCGACCCGGGCATGGTGCGGCTGTCGATGGGCGTCGAGGACGCGGACGACCTGGTGGCGGACGTCGAGCAGGCGCTGCGAGCCTGAAGGGCGTGCTCCCGCCGCTGCAGCAGCACCTGATCAGCGCGGGCCTCATCGGCCTGGGCGTCTACTTCTTCGTGCAGCTGGCGCGCGGGCTGGCGGGCTACCTCCGCTTCCGGCAGGTCTGGCCCACGGCGCTGCTCACCTGGCCCACGCCGCGGCCCGCGCAGCTGCCCTGGCTGCTGCTGATGGGGGTGATGGGGGCGCTCACCGCCGCCATCAACGCCTGGCTGCACCGGCCGCCGCACCACGTGATCGGCCTTTCCTTGATGGCGGCCTACTTCCTGGTGCTGGTCCCGCTCGCCCGTCACATCCGCCTCGGCCTCTACCGCGACGGCGTCTGGGCGCACCGCGGCTTCCTGCGCTGGCAGGACGTCTCGCGCATCGCCTGGCTGGAGACGCCGCAGATCGTGCTGCTGCTGCAGCCGCGCAAGGGAAGCGCCTCCTTCAAGCTGCCGGTGCCGCCGGAGGAGTACGGCACCGTCCGCAAGGTGCTCGAGGAGAAGGTCCGCGCCGGGGTGCTGCGGCTCGACCCGGCCATCCTGGGGCTCTGAGGCCTGACCGTGACGCTCTCGCGGTGAGGGCGGTCCCTTGTGGTGACGCCGTCTCTCGCCGTCACGCGCCTTTATTGACATCGAGTCTCAATAGTCCCTTCACCACCCCGGCGGGCGGAGCCGACGAGGCGGCCGAACAGTGGAGTCGAACTCTGTCCGGACAGAGTTGCTCCACGTCTGGACAGACTCGCTGCACGTCTGAACGGACTTCGCCTCCGACCCTTGCCTGCCGACGGGCCCACTCGTCGTGGCTCGATCGTCGAGCGCACCGGCGGCCGGGCAGGCCTGGCCCGACGCATCCCACGCCCGCCGGCCGCACCCGCTGCGGTAAACTGCCGCAAATGAGCCAGCCCGCCGCGGGCCGCGCGCTGCTGCCGCTCCCGGAGCGCCTCGACCAGGGGACCCTGGTATTCGACGGGGCCATGGGGACGATGCTCTACTCCCGCGGCGTCTTCGTGAACCGCTGCTTCGACGAGCTCAACCTGTCGAGCCCGGCGATGGTGCGCACCATCCACGCCGAGTACGTGGAGGCAGGAGCCGAGGTGATCGAGACCAACACCTTCGGCGCCCACCGGCTGAAGCTGGGGCCGCACGGGCTGGAGTCGAAGGTGCGGCAGATCAACCGCGAGGGGGCGAAGATCGCCCGCGAGGCCGCGCAGGGGCGGGCGCTGGTGGCCGGGGCCATCGGGCCGATCGGCAAGCCGCTGGCGCCGCTCGGCAACGTCCAGCCGCAGGAGGCGCGCGAGGCCTGGCGGGAGCAGGCGGAGGGACTGGTCGAGGGCGAGGTCGACCTCTTCCTGATCGAGACCATGCCCTCGCTCGACCAGGCGCTGGTGGCCCTGGAGGCGGTGCGCTCGGTCGACGCGCGGCGCCCGGTAGGGGTGAGCCTGACCTTCAGCGAGGAAGGCAACACGCTGTACGGCGACCGTCCGGAGGACGCGGTGCACCGGCTGGAGGCCGAGGGGGTGACCCTGATCGGCGCCAACTGCAGCCAGGGGCCGCAGGCCATGCTGGAGACCATCCAGCGCATGGCGGGGGCCCTCAAGACCGCGCGGCTCTCGGCCATGCCCAACGCCGGCGCCCCCGCCCTGGTCGAGGGCCGCTACGTCTACCTCTGCACGCCGGAGTACATGTCGACCTGGGCCCGGCGCTTCCTGGACGCGGGCGCGACGGTGGTGGGCGGCTGCTGCGGCACCACCCCCGCGCACATCCGCGACCTGGTGCGGGCGGTGCGCATGACCCGGCCCTCTTCCCAGGTGGAGGTGAAGCAGGCGAGGCCCGCGCGCCCGCGGGAGGCGCCCCAGCCGGTCGCGCGCGAGCAGAAGTCGCCGCTCGGCCGCCACCTGGGCCGCAAGTTCGTGGTCTGCGTCGAGCTCGACCCCCCGCGCGGCGCCGACCCCGGGGTGATGGTGGAGCGAGCGCAGTACTGCAAGGAGAACGAGGTCGACGCCATCAACGTGGCGGACGGGCCGCGGGCCTCGGCCCGCATGAGCGCGCAGGCGCTGTGCGTGCTGCTGCAGGACCGGGTGGGGATCGACACCATCCTCCACTACACCTGCCGCGACCGGAACCTGCTCGGCATCCAGTCGGACCTGCTGGGTGCCCACGCCCTGGGGCTGCGCAACATCCTGGCCATCACCGGCGACCCGCCCAAGCTCGGCGACTACCCCGACGCCACCGCCGTCTACGACGTCGACTCCATCGGCCTCATTCGCATCCTCGACCACCTCAACCACGGCTGCGACCTCGCCGGCAACCTGATCGGCCCCGCCCTCGCCATCCACGTGGGCTGCGGCGCCGACCCCAGCAAGGAGGACGTGGAGCGCGAGGTGCGCCGCCTGGAGGAGAAGGCGCGGGCTGGAGCCGAGTACGTGATGACGCAGCCGATCTACGACCCGCGCACGCTGGAGCGGTTCTGCGGGATGATCCGGCACGTCGGGCTGCCGCTGCTGGTCGGGATCCTGCCCCTCTACTCCCACCGCAACGCCGAGTTCCTCCACAACGAGGTGCCGGGCATGCGGATCCCCGACGACATCCGCGAGCGCATGCGCCAGGCGGGCTCGGGGGAGCGGGCGCAGCAGGAAGGGGTGGCGATCGCCCAGGAGGCGGCGCGCGCCGCGCGCGAGCTGGGACAGGGGGTCTACGTGATGCCGCCGTTCAACAAGGTGGACCTGGCGGTGCGCGTCATCGAGGTCCTGCGCTAGACTCGGAGCTTCAGCCCGCGGAGGATCCGTGAGCCGCACTCGCGCCGGCGCCCTGGCCGGCAGCCTCCTTCTCCCGTCGACGCTCGCCGCCTTCGCCGCGGCCCAGCAGGCGCCGGTGTTCCGTTCCGAGGTGGAGATGGTGAACGTCACCGTCACCGCCCACGACGCCAGGGGCAACCTGGTGTCGGACCTGACCGAGTCCGATTTCGCGGTGAAGGAGGACGGGCGGCCGCAGAAGCTGGAGCTGTTCGCGGCCGCCGCCCGCCAGGTGCACGCCGGCGAGCGCTCGCCGGTGACCGGCGAGCTGCACTGCACCCGTTGCACCGCCGTCCTGCACATGAGCGCCGGCGAGACGGTGCCGCCCTGCCCCGAAGGGCACCGCACCTTCGACGTGGGCTCGCAGCAGGAGCTGGCCCTCAACCTGGGGATGCTGTTCGACACCAGCGAGAGCATGCGCAAGGAGATCAAGCTCAGCCAGGAGTCGGCCATCCGCTTCCTGGACGCGATCCCCCGGGCCAAGGACCTCATGCTCGTCTTCTTCGACCGCGACATCCGCATCTCCCGCTACAACTCCGAGAACCAGCAGGGCATCTTCGAGCGCATCCTGGGCACCGAGGGCAGCGGCTACACCGCGCTCAACGACTCGATCGCCGTCTACCTCTCGCGGGTGGCCGAGACCCCCGGCCGCAAGGTGCTGGTGCTGTTCTCCGACGGCGACGACACCACCAGCCGGCTGAACTCGGCGGACGTCGAGCAGCTGCTGCGCGGGAGCGACGTGGTGGTCTACCCCGTGGCCTTCGCCGGGGAGCGGCCGAACAGCTCGGAGGGCCTGCGCGCGCAGGCCTTCCTGGCGGGCGTGGCGGAGGTGAGCGGCGGGCGCGTGTTCAAGCCGCGCGCCTCGAAAGAGCTGGCCGCCATCTACCAGTCGATCCTCGACGAGCTGGGCAGCCAGTACGTGATCGGCTACGTCTCCGACAAGCCGGCCCGTGACGGCCGCTTCCGCAAGCTGCTGGTGGAGGTGAAGCGTC
>Ga0335084_10006894_pt1 | contig 11300 bp, 7 predicted proteins | sample Lox_Sample_44_FD_206721 | JGI IMG/M metagenome (GOLD analysis project Ga0335084, IMG submission 206721) | Soil microbial communities from Loxahatchee National Wildlife Refuge, Florida, United States - Lox_Sample_4.4 | ecosystem: Environmental > Terrestrial > Soil > Wetlands | place: USA: Florida...
CGGATGCCGAGGGCCCCGTCGGGATCGATGCGCCACGACAGCTCGATCCAGAACTCGTCCTCTTCCCACACCTGTCCCAGCCCCGCGGCCTCGTGGGCCTGCCAGGTCAGGTCGAACCTCTTGCCCTGGCGCTCGAGGGCCACGCGCAGGACGGGCTGGCGGAAGCCGATCCAGCGCGCGGCGTGCGTCTCCTGGCTCATGAGGTCGTGGCGCTCCGAGGCGTGTCCCATCGGCAGCACGTAGTCGGCGAACCACGCGGTCTCGCTCCAGATGGGCGTGAGGCAGGCGTGCCGCTCGACCCGGCCCTCGTCCGTCAGCATCTCGATCCACGACATGCCGTCGGGGTTGGTCCAGACGGGGTTGTAGACGCGCGTGAAGTACATGGCGAGCTTGCCGCGGCCTTCGCGGAGGAAGTGCGGCAGGAGGAAGCTCATCTCGAAGAAAGCCAGCGGGTACTCGCGCGGCATCAGGAGCTCGCTCCACACTTTCCCCGGCGGCGGCATCATGGGCGGCGCCGGCACGGCCTTGTTCCAGGCGCTGGGCGCCGTGCCGCCGGGAACCGCGACGGCGCCCATGAGCACCACCACCAGCTCGAGGGCGCGCGCGACTTCCCACCCATGGAGGTTGCCCGCCGCGGCGTTTCGCCAGACGTGGCTCGAGAGCGCGCCGCCCGAGCGGCCGATCTCCCTCGCCACTTCCTCGATGCGAGCGGCGGGGATGCCGGTCTCGGCCTCGGCGAATTCCGGCGTGTACGCCGCGTAGATCTCGCCGAGCGCCCGCTCGAATTCTTCGAACGCGACCGGCGCCGCCGGACGCTCGTCCCGCAGGTACTCCTCCCAGTTGACCCAGCGGCGGACGAAGTCTCGGTCCCAGGTGCCGTCCCGCAGCAGGACGTGGACGAAGGCCAGGAGCATCGCGGCCTCGGTCCCCGGCCACGGCGACAGCCAGTAGTCCGCCATCGACGCGGTGTTGGAGAGGCGCGTGTCCACCACGCAGACCTTGGCGCCCGCCATCTTGCCCTCGATGATGCGCTGGGCGTGCGGGTTGAAGTAGTGCCCCGCCTCGAGGTGCGAGGACAGGAGGAGGATGAAGCGCGCGCGGCCGTGATCCGGAGACGGCCGGTCGAACCCGTGCCAGAACGCGTAGCCGGCGCGCGCCCCCGCCGAGCAGACGTTCGTGTGGCTGTTGTGCCCGTCGATGCCCCAGGCGTGGAAGACGCGCTGGAGGTAGACGAGCTCGTGGCCCGGGCGGCCCAGGTGATACATGATCTCCTTCTGCCTGCCCTCGATGAGCGCCGCACGGATGCGCCCGCCGATGTCGTCCAGCACCTCGTCCCAGCTGACGCGCTCCCACGCGCCTTCGCCGCGCTTGCCCGCGCGCTTGAGCGGGTAGAGGATGCGTTCCGGGTCCTGCACCTGATTGAGCGTGGCCGGGCCCTTGGCGCAGTTGCGGCCGCGGCTGCCCGGGTGCTCCGGGTTGCCCTCGAATTTCTGGATCTTGAGCGTCTGCTTGTCCACGTAGGCGAGGAGGCCGCAGCCCGCCTCGCAATTGAAGCAGATGGTGGGGATGAGCGAGTAGCGCCGCGGCACGCGCTTCGGCCACGCCTTCGAGTCGTACTCCTCCCAGTCGTCCCATCGGTCGGCGGGCGGAAACCGCCGCAGCCCCGGCTCCGGCGGGTCGAGGTCGCGGGCGTGCGGGTGAAGCGGTTCGGGGGTCATGTGGACGTCCTCACGAAAGCGGCAGCGCCTGGCCGGCGCGCACCCAGATGTCTTCCCAGAGCCAGAGGCCTCCCAGCGCGAGCACGGCCGCCAGCGCCATGCACCATGGCTGCGCTGGGAAACCAAGCAAGATCAGCGGAAGCACCCCGCCGCCCAGGACGACACCTCCCCACAGGCGTCTGCCCATGGTCCCCTGCCTGATGAGCCGTGCCGCCCGGGCGGCGTCCTGATTCGGATGCTTCGCGAATAGCTCAGACAGGACGAGGAGGAGGTGAAACAGGAGGAACAGCACCAGGGACGCCGAGAGCCCCCACGTAGGCGGCGGGGCGTAGTAGGCGAGACCCGCGGGGTACAACCACAGCGCGGGCAGAAGGAGCGCGGCGTTGCCGGCGGTGACCGCCGCGACGATCAGATGAGGCAAGACCAGCGCGCTTTGCCAGAGGTCGCGTCCTTCGGCCTGTCCGAACAGGAATGCGCTGTAGCCGGCTGTCGCCAAGGCGAGGAGGGCGGTCGGCCACGCGAGCGCGAGCAGCAACCGATCCGCGTCCCGCAGGGCGGCCAGAAACCACAGGCTGGCCAGGCCGCCAAAGGCGAGGAGAATCCAGCCGCCCCAGACGAGCCAGGAGCGCCAGTTGGGCTTGAAGAACAGGTAGAGGAAGCGCTCGGGTCGTTTCAGGTCGAACGTCAGCAGGAGAACGGTGAGGGCAAGAAACACCAGGCTGATGAGCGACGGAATGGTTCCCGGCATGCGCCACCCGGGCCCAATGGCCGCCATGAGAAGCGCCCCCGCCGCGATCGACTTGGTCCAGAGATACGTGGACACCTTCCACCCCCAGGGCCGCTCCGCGTGCGCCACGTCGTAGACCGTCCGCGCCATCCCGAGCAGATCCACGCCGTCGCCGCCGATGGCCTGGCCCCTGCCCGCGACGTTGGGCCCGCCCGGTACCGGGATGCGGCTCGTCTCGGCGAAGAGATATCGGTCGCCGGCCTCCTGCATGGCCGGCGTCAGCGCGGCTTCGTCGGCGCCGAGGTAGAACAGCTTGGGCTGTGTCCCCTGCTCCGGCTTGCGCACCGCCACCTGCTGGGTCGCCACCAGCCGCGCGATCCCCGAGTTTGGGTCGTCCAGGTCGCCCGGGACGATGGCCTGCACCGGGCAGACGATGACGCAGGCCGGCTCGAGCCCGACCTCGACCCGGTGCGCGCAGTAGTGGCACTTGGCCGCCGTCTGCGTCTCCGGGTCGATGTACAGCGCGTCGTACGGGCAGGCCTGCATGCACGACTTGCAGCCGATGCAGCGGTCCCCTTCGAAGTCCACGATGCCGTCGGGGCGCCGGTAGAGCGCCACGGTCGGGCAGATCGTCACGCACGGGGCGTTGTCGCAGTGGTTGCAGCGCATGACGGAGAAGTAGCGCCGCGTGTCGGGAAACGTGCCCTTCTCGATGTACTTGACCCAGGTGCGGTTGACGCCGAGGGGCACCTGGTTCTCTTCCTTGCAGGCGACCGTGCAGGCGTGGCAGCCAATGCACTTCCGCTGGTCGATCACGAAGCCGTAGCGCATCTAACTCAGCCCTCGCCTCGTGACGGCCGGGGCCTTCGGCCTCGGCCGCCCCTCAGCTCGAACTGCCACACACGCGTGGCAGCCAATGCACTTCCGCTGGTCGATCACGAAGCCGTAGCGCACCTGGGTCCTCTCGGCGGGTGGTCTGGATCCATGCGGGTGCTGATCATAGCCCGGTTCGCGCTCCGGCTACAGCGCTTTGATGATGAGGCGGAGCCCCACGAAGACCAGCGCCAGGACGAGCGCCCGGATGATCCAGGCCCCGTGCATGCGCTGGGCGATCCTGGCCCCGACCTGCGCGCCTACCATTACGCCTGCCGCCAGCGGCACGACCCGCGGAGCGGAGCCCGCAAGGGTCCCAGCCAGCAGGTGGACCCCGGAGCCCACGAACGTCATGACGGTGAGCGTGAAGTGCGAGGTCGCGGCGGCGACATGGACAGGAAAACTCAAGACGTTGACCATGATCGGCACGTGGATGAACCCGCCTCCGACGCCGAGGAGGCTCGAGACGAAGCCGATCACGGCGCTCAGCCCGGCGCCCAGGACGGGATCGTAGCTCCAGACGTGCGCTTTCCCGTCTAGGTCAACGATGCGGCGCTCGAAGCGAAAGCGGCCCCAGTGTCCGATCTCGATTGGGAGAGGACGCGCTGCCAGGAGACCCGACACGCCGACGAGGAGCATGCCGACGATCAGGTCAAAGGGGCGGCGAGGGATGAAGCCGGTGGTCAGCGCGCCGACGATCGCGCCCGGAACGGTCGCGGCCGACAGGAGCAGGCCGGAGCCGTAATCGACGCGCTTGAACCGTGCGTACGCGATGGTGCCGGAGAGAGCGTTGAAGAAAACCACGGCGAGCGAGATGCTGGCGATGGCATCGGGACTCTCGCGGGGGTACAGGAGGAGGAGGAGCGGTACGAGGATGAAGCCGCCGCCGGCGCCGATGATGGTGCCGTATGCGCCGATCACCAGACCGGTCGGGACGAGCCACAGCCATTCGGGCACGAGTCAGAACACCCTCCCGCTCGATTCTGCCACGGATTGCCGGATTGCCGACGATCCGTCTGGCTAGCGCAGGCTCGAGTAGCAGGCGGCCAGGTCGGCGAACTGGCTGTCCGGGATGCTCTTCATCAGCGCCTTCGTGGCCGCCAGCATCGGGTCCGCCGGGTCCCGCGAGTCCGCCTTGAAGAGCGCCATCTGCTGCGCGAGGTAGCCGGGAGGCTGGCCGGCGAGTCCCGAGATCTGGCGCGCGGCGTCCCCCTTGCCGTCGGGCCCGTGACAGATCACGCACTGGGCCGCGGCCGCCTCGCCCCTCGCGGCAGCCTCGGCCGGGGCGCGGATGGGGGTGGGCATGCGCTTCTGCGCGGCGAAGTACGCGGCGATCTGGTCCAGCCCGAGGAACTGGATCTCCTTGGCGCTGTTTCCGTTGACGCCGTGGGCGGCGCGGTCAGGACGAACGCGCCGCCGTCCGGCATGGACTGGATCTGCGCCGCCAGCTGCAGCGTCTGCGGCCCCGCCTTCCAGGCGTGGAGGATCGTGTCCCGGGCGGCGGCGAGCCCCTCGACCTGGTCCCACAGGAAGTCGATGCCGGGCGAGACGACGAGGCGGTCGTAGCTCAGATAGCCCTCGCCGATGCGCACGCGCCTCGTGTCGGGCTCGACGACCGTCGCGGTCTCGTGAATGATCTTGACGCCGCGGGCCCGGAGCCCGTTGTAGGAAAGCGTCAGGCTCTCGATGGTCCGCTGCCCGCTCAGCACGAGCTTGCTGAACGGGCAGGAGACGAACTCGCGGTTGGGCTCGACCAGCACCACCTCGATGGACGGGTCGGCGATCCGGATGTATCGGGCAGCGGTCGAGCCGCCCCATCCGCCGCCGATCACCACCACCCTGCGGCCGCTCTTGGGCGCGAGGTCACCCGTGGTGCTGGCGCAGCCCGACAATCCAAGGCCGCCGCCCAAGGCCAGCCCGACACCCGCACCCGAGGAGCGGAGGAAATCTCTGCGCGTCGGCCCGTGCATGACCCCGCCTCTTTCTCAGTCGCGTGCGCCATGTCGGCAGCGTTCCTGGCTAGAGACCGAGAACCTTCCTGACGCGGGCGAGGACCTGCGCCTCGTCGCCATCGAGGTGCACCGGAGGGGGCAGGGCCGGCGGCGCGTTCTTGATCCCCGCGCCCGTGAGCACGATGACGATGCGCGCGCCGGCATCCACCTCGCCCGCCTCCTTCATCTGGCAGAGCGCGGCCAGCGCGGCGGCCGCCTCGGGCGCGGCCCACACGCCCTCGACGCGCCCCAGAAGCTTCTGCGCCTCCACGATCTCCCGCTCGCTCACGGCGCGCGCATGCCCGCCCGTGTCGCGCATGATCTTGAGCATCTGGCGCCCTGCGAAGGGGCCCGGCACGCGAAGGCCGGGCGCGTTCGTGACGGGGTTCTCCCAGAGCGTCGTCGTCTCCGCCTTCTCGTCCCACGCTTTGACGAGCGGGGCGCATCCTTCGGCCTGGACCGCGACGAAGCGGGGCTGGGCGGCCTTGATCCAGCCCATGGCCGCCAGCTCCTCGTACGCCTTCCAGATTCCGACGAGGCCCGTGCCCCCGCCGGTCGGGTACATGAGGAGATCCGGCGCCTGCCAGCCGAGCTGCTCGGCCAGCTCGAGCCCCATCGTCTTCTTGCCTTCCAGGCGATAGGGCTCCTTCAGCGTGGCCAGATCGAACCAGCCGATCTTGGATGCGATCCCCGCGATGAGCTTGCCCGCCGTGGCGATCGAGCCGTCCACCGTGAAGACGTGGGCGCCCGCGATGATCGCCTCCGCGATGGCGGCCTGCTCCGTTCCGCGCGGGACGACCACGACCACCGGGATGCCGCCGCGGGCCCCGTAGACCGCCGCCGCGCCGCCCGCGTTGCCCGCCGACGGGATCATCAGCCCCGTGACGCCGAGCGTGCGCGCCCTGGTGAGCGCCATGCCGAGCCCGCGCGCCTTGAACGAGCCCGTCGGGTTCTGCCCCTCGTCCTTGCCCCAGATGTGGCGCAGCCCCAGGTGCCTGGCCAGGCGCGGGAGCGGGACGAGCGGCGTGCCGCCCTCGCCGAGCGTGATCGGCTCCTCGCCCTGGTCGAGCGGCGTCAGCTCGCGGAAGCGGTACATCCCGGGCGGGCGCCGGAGGAGGTCATCCTTGGTGACGGCGGCGGCGACCTTGGGCAGGTCGTAGCGGACAGCCAGCATCTGGCCACAGCCTTCGCAGACGGTGAGGAGGCGGCGGGCCTCGTGGCGCCGGCCGCAGACGGTGCACTCGATGTGCGTCACGAACATGTCAGCTGACCCCTTCCACGGCGAACAAACGCCATTCTCCGGGAACCCCCTTGAGCGGCTGCGCGCCGCGGTCCGAAAACGTCAGGCCGGATCCGGCGACCAGATCCTTCACGGTGCTGGACACCAGGACCTCGTCCGGCTGGGCCGCCGCGGCCACGCGGGCGCCGATGTGGACGGCGATGCCGGCCAGCTTCTCGCCCAGTATCTCGCATTCGCCCGTGTGAACGCCCGCGCGAATGCGCAGGCCGAGCGGCTTCACCGCCTGCCCCACCGCGGCCGCGCACCGCACGGCCCGGGCCGGCCCGTCGAAGGCCGCCAGGACCCCGTCCCCCGCCGAGTCGATCACGCGCCCGCGGAACCGGCCCAGCTCCCCGCGCACGGCCGAGTGGAACTTCCCGAGGAGCTCCCTCCACTGGCGGTCGCCCAGCTCCACCGCCCGCTCGGTCGAGCCCACGACGTCGGCGAACATGACCGTCGCGAGCACGCGGTCCGGCTCGGCCTCCTGCGGCAGCGTCCGCACGAAGGTCTCGATCTCGGCCAGCGCGCGGTCGGTGGTATCCCCGAATGGAATGTGGTCGATCCCCGGTAACTCCACGAGCTTGGCGCCCGGGACATGACGGGCGAGAAAGCGGCCGCCCTCCACCGGTGAGGTCAGATCGCCCGTCGGATGGAGGATGAGCGTGGGCACCCGGATCGAGGGCAGGACGTGCCGTATGTCGATCTGCGCGTTCATGCGGAGGATCTCCGCGTTCCCCCCGGGGCTCACCCCCATGCGGACGAAGCGGGCCCACCATTGCCGGAAGCTCTCGTCGTGGATCAAGCTCGGCGCCCTGATGTCCATCCCGACGGGCCCACCCCAGTCGCGCGTGCACGTCTCGACGAACTGCTCGATTTCCTCCGGCGCCGCACCCCATGGATAGTCGGCCCCGCGCACTCGCCGGGCGTATGAGCCGTGCATGATGAGCCCGGCGGCCCGCATCGGGTACGTGGCCGAAAACACGGCGGACATCGGACCCCCCTCGGAGTAGCCGAACAGCACGGCCCGCTGCGACTTGGCGGCGTCCATCACAGCCCGCACGTCGTCCATGCGGGTCTCGATGTTTGGGATGTTGGCGACGCGGTCGGACAGCCCCGTACCGCGCTTGTCAAAGAGGATGAGCCGGCAAAAGGAGGCGAGCCGGCTCAGGAACCCTGCGGCCGCGGGGTGCTCCCAGAAGACCTCGATGTTGGAGACCCAGCCGGGTACCAGCACGAGGTCGGTCGGGCCTCCGCCCACCACCTGGTAGGCAATGCTGACCTCGCCGCTCTTCGCGAAGCGCGTCTGGGGCGGCGCCGTCATGCCGGATCCGATGCTAGTGCTTTTCTTTCTCCGCCTTCGCCGCGGCGACGACCTTGTCCGCGAGGTGGGCGGGCACTTCCTCGTAGTGCGAGAACTCCATGGAGTAGGCGCCGCGCCCGCCCGTCATGGAGCGAAGGGACGACTCGTACGTCAGCATCTCGGCCATGGGCGCCTGCGCGCGCACGGAGACCACCTCGCCGTCGGGCTCCATGCCGACGATGCGCCCGCGGCGGCCGTTGAGATCGCCGATGACGTCGCCCGCGTGGTCGGAGGGCGCCGACACCTCGATGTTCATGATGGGCTCGAGCAGGATCGGGTGCGCCTCCATGAAGCCCTTCTGCAGGCCCATCGAGGCGGCGATCTGAAAGGCCATGTCCGAGGAATCCACGTCGTGGTACGAGCCGTCGTAGAGCGAGACCTTGAGGTCCACGACGGGGTAGCCGGCGAAGATCCCCTTCTTCATGCAGTCGCGCACGCCCTTTTCCACCGAGGGGATGAAGTTGCGCGGCACGGAGCCGCCGAAGATGTCGTCCACGAACTCGAAGCCGCCGCCGCGCTGCATGGGCTCGATCTTGAGCCACACGTCGCCGTACTGCCCGCGGCCGCCCGTCTGCTTCTTGTACTTGCCCTGCACCTCGGCGCGCCCCTTGACGGTCTCCTTGTACGGGATGCGCGGCGGGAGGACGTTGACCTCCACGTTGTACTTGCGCTTCATGCGCTCGCAGACCGTCTCGACGTGGAGCTGGCCCATGCCGGAGACGAGGAGCTGCTTCGTCTCGGGGTCGAAGTGATGATGCAGCGTCGGATCTTCCTCCGTCATCCGGTGCAGGGCCGTGGAGATCTTGTCCTCGTCACCGCGCGTCTTGGGCTGGATGGCGAAGGAGATGGACGGCTCCGGGAAGACGATGCCCGGCAGCACCGCCGGGTGCGCCTCGTCGCAGAGCGTGTCCCCCGTCAGCGTGTCTTTGAGCTTCGCGACCACGCCGATCTCGCCGGGCCCCAGCGCCTCGACCTGCTTCTGCGTCTTGCCCATGAGCCAGCCGACGTGCCCGATGCGCTCCTTGGCCCCGCGCGTGGAGTTGAGCACCTGGCTGTCCGCCTTGAAGGTGCCCGAGTACACGCGGAAGAGCGAGAGCTTGCCCACGTGCGGGTCGGCGATGGTCTTGAAGACGATGGCAGCCAGCGGCCCCTTCGGATCGGGCGGGAGCGTGACGGCCTGCTTGGTGCGCGGGTCCACGCCCTCGACCGGAGCCGCGTCGGCGGGCGACGGGAATTCATTGACGATCAGGTCCATCAGCGGCTGGACGCCGATGCCCTTGGTGGCGGACGCGGCCATGACGGGCACGAGGCTCCCCTGCCCGATCGCCTTGCCGAGCGCCGTGACCATCTCGTCTTCGCCGATGCTGCCCTCTTCGAGGTACTTGGCGAGGAGATCGTCGTCCGTCTCGGCCACGGCCTCCATCAGCTTCTCGCGCCACGCCTTGGCCTCGTCGGTGGCGTCGCCGGGGATGTCGGCTTCCTTCACCTTGCCGCCATCGGCGAGGAGGGCCTTCATGGCGATCAGGTCCACCACGCCCTTGAAGCCCGCTTCGGTGCCGATCGGCACCTGGAGCGGGCAGAGCCGGCCCTTCAGGCGCTTCTGGAGCGACTCCAGGGTGCGGAAGAAGTCCGCCCGCTCGCGGTCGAGCCGGTTGATGACGACGGCGCGCGGCAGGGCGTACTCGTTGGCGTACTTCCAGACCTTCTCGGTCTGCACCTGCACGCCCGCGACCGCGTCCACCACGATGATGGCCGCGCCGGCGACCCGCAGCCCCCCGCGCGCGTCGGCGACGAAGTCGCCGTACCCGGGCGTGTCGATCAGGTTCAGGCGGTGGCCCTTCCAGTCGCAGTAGGCGATGGACGTGCCCAGCGAGATCTTCCGCTTGATCTCGTCGGGGTCGAAGTCGGTGGTGGTTGAGCCGTCGTCCACCTTGCCGAGGCGGTTGATGGCCCCGGCGGCGAACAGGACGGCTTCCACCAGGGATGTCTTGCCCACCCCGCCGTGGCCCGCGAAGCCCACGTTGCGGATCTTGGAGATGTCCGTCGCCATGCCTACCTCCCCGTACCCTTGCTGCGAAGGGAAAATCCGACTGCCTTCGATCGGGGCGATGTGGGCACGGATGCTACCACAGCGCCGCGGGACAGGCCAGAGGCAGGTCCGGATCGAAAGGACACTGCGTCCGGGAGCCGCCTCGCCGCATCGAATGCTACCGTCGGCGGGCAGGGATGAGATCCGGGTCGGGTACCACATGCCAGGAGACCTTCGCAGAGGAATAGTAGTTCACGATGGTGTCCAGCACGGCCTGAAAACCAGGCGGGTAGCTATGGGTTCTGACTCGTCCCTTGCCGCGGAGATCCGGATCCTCGACCAACGGCACAGACGTCGTGAACGCCGGGTCCACCTGGCCATCGGGTGAGAGAAACCGGACAAACATCTGCTTCTCGCCGTCACCGGTGAAATCTTGTGCCAGGGGCACGGTCGAGCCTTCATAGCCGACCAATGTCGGAATCGCATAGACGGGGTCGCCGTGAGCGTAGAGGTAGCCCGGTGGCAACATGACCATCTCCCGAATCTTCGGCGCGATCGCGTATTGCGAGCTGTCGGCGGGCGTCCACTCGCCGACCCTTTGCTTCACGCCTGTCTCCGTGCTCATCAAGTACTGGGTGCGGCGGAGGATATCCACGTTCGCCTTCTCGTTTTCGGCAGTCACGGACGTGAACAGATCCGGCTCGTCTATCCACAACCACCTTTCGGAAGACATGGTCGGCACGAGCGCCGCAGGGTAAAAGCGCGCGGGCGTTTCATCGTACACGATCTCGATGTAAGATCGTTTCGGCGTGATGGAGAATTTCGGCTGGCCATTTTCAATGAGCACCGCCTGCACCGAATTTTCCACGTGATGCCTCTGAAAGTTTATCTCGCCGTCATCCGGTGTCCAGTCCCACGTGTCGTGACGTTCGTCGACCTGCAACTGGGTCACCCAGCGACGCTTCGTCACCTCCCGATCCGACCACGACACGATCCAGGTCGTGGCAGAACCATCAAAACGTGAACTTACCGACGCCCCCCTGTCCCCCGCAGCGATCGCCTGTGGCACGTAGGGCTGCGCGATCGGGTCCGCGTAGATGATCGCCCCTGTCGAAGCCTGAATGATCAGCGGCACGTCCAAAGTTCCGCGGCCGTCGCCATAGGGAGGGGTGAAGGACTCAAAGTCCTGGTACACGACCACGTTGAAGAGCACGTAGATCTCCAGCCCCTGCCCGCCCCCTAGATCCTCCGCCAGCACTTCCTGCCGCGCGACAGCCCAGTCCAGCACGCTCACGGCGGGAGACGAGAACTCCAGCCCGATCG
>Ga0335084_10006895_pt1 | contig 11299 bp, 12 predicted proteins | sample Lox_Sample_44_FD_206721 | JGI IMG/M metagenome (GOLD analysis project Ga0335084, IMG submission 206721) | Soil microbial communities from Loxahatchee National Wildlife Refuge, Florida, United States - Lox_Sample_4.4 | ecosystem: Environmental > Terrestrial > Soil > Wetlands | place: USA...
AGCTCCCGGCGCGCCTGCGCCAGGTCGCGCACGATCGCGGGGACGTCGTCGGGCGGCGCGAAGATCCCGACGGCCAGCTCGTCGATGCCCGTCGCGGCGTAGCGCGCGAGGGCGGCCGGGAGATCGTCCGGCGTCGACACCAGCGCGAGCCGGTCGACCACCGAGGGCGTGAACAGGCGCGCCGCGGCGAACGGCCCGCCGCGCGCGGCGGCGCCGGTGAGCTCGCCGGGTGCGAACACGCCGCGCGCGAGGTGCTCCACCATGCCGGGCTCGCCCATCGCCATCAGCGGCACGACCTGTCCGCGGGCGGCCGTGACGTCCTTGGCGATCACGCCGAGCGCGAGCGCCGTCACGCGGAAGCTCGCGCGCGGGACCTTGCGCTCCGCGAGGATCCGCTCGACCGCGGTCACCGTCTCGCGCAGGTACGCGGGCGAGCCACCCACGCTGAGCGACACGCCGTCGCTCACGCGCGCGGCCAGCTCGATCATGCGCGGGCGCACCGCCATCACGTCGATCGGCGGCGGCGGCGCGAGCGACGAGAGCTTGAAGCCGCGGAACGCGAAGTCGGGGAATTCCACGTTCAGGTCGCTCCCCGCGAGCGCGTCGCGCAGCGCACGCACGAAGCTCGCCGTCGCCTTCACGGGCGCGCGCAGCGGCTTGCCGAGCTTGGCGACGAGCGACGGATCGCCGGTTCCCACCTGCACGCGCACGCGGCCGGGCGCGAGCTCGGCGAGCGAGGCGAGCTCCATCGCGAGCAGCCCGGGATGGCGCGACGCGGGCGAGAGCCCGACGAGCCCGATCTCGAGCCGCGCGGTCTCGCGCAGGTAGAGCAGGCTCGGCGCGATCGCGTCGTGGAAGCCGATGTGCTCCGCCGACCAGACCCCGTCGAGGCCGTGCTGCTCCGCCGCCCGCACCGCGGGCAACGTCTCGGCGATCGGCGCGAAGCCGGTGAAGACCAGCGAGACGCGCATCAGCGTCCGATCAGCGTCGCTCGCCGCCGCGCGAGGGCGGCCTGGATCGGGTCGAGCGGGGCGGGCGTTCCCGCGGACGGCGACTTCGGAGGAGCGCTGCGTCTACCGGCAGCCGCGGGCTTCTTGCCGGCGCGCTTGGGCGCCGTCTTCTTCTTGGGCATGCCGCATTATACTGGGCCGTGCCCGTGACCACCGAAGCGCAGCGGAAGGAGTTCGACGAGCGCGGCTTCGTCGTGATCCGCGGGCTGCTCCGGCCGGACGAGCTCGCGCGCTTCGGCACGGCCGTCGACCGCGGTGTGGCGGCGCGCACCGCTCACGACACCCGGTCGCTCGCCGAGCGCTCGCAGTACGAGCAGTCGTTCCGCCAGGTGATCAACCTGTGGGAGGACTTCCCGGAGGTGCGGGCGCTGACCTTCCACCCGCGCATCGCGCAGGCCGCGGCCGAGCTGCTCGGCCAGCCGCGGCTGCGCCTGTGGCACGACCAGGCGCTGTACAAGGACGCGGGCGGGCGCGCGACCGATCCGCACCACGATCAGCCCTACTGGCCGCTCGCCGAGACGAACACGATCACCGCGTGGATCGCCTTCGACGGCGCCGACCACGCGACGGGCTGCATGGGCTACGTGCCGGGCTCGCACCGGTTCGGCGTGAAGACGTTCGCGAACATCTTCACCGCGAACGGCTTCGATCTGGAGCACGGGCCCGAGGCGCGCGGCATCGCGCCCGAGTACACGCCCGTCGCGCCGGGCGACGTCGCGTTCCACCACGGGCTGACGATCCACGTCGCGCTGCCCAACACCACCGAGCGTACCCGGCGCGTGCACACGATGATCTACTTCGCCGACGGCTCCACCCGCAAGCACTCGAAGCAGCGCCATCCGAGCGTGGACCGCGCGAACATCCAGCCGGGCGAGCTCGTGGCGAGCGCCGTCACGCCGCTCGCCTGGCCGCGCGCCGAGGGCGACCTGCCCGAGCCGCCGCCACCGCCGAAGAGGTCGTTCAGTGAAGGCTGAGCCGCATCCCTGGAGCCATGCGTTCGCCTGGCGGGCGCCGCGCGGCCCGTACCGGCGCATCAGCGCCGAGCAGGCCGAGAGCTGGGACGAGCGCGGCTTCTTCGTGCTCGAGGACGCCTTCGACGCCGCCACCGTCGCGCGCGTGACCGCAGAGATCGCGCCCTTCGAGGCGAAGTCCGAGGCGTTCCTGCGCAACCAGCCAGGCGGCCGCTTCGCGATCGCGCGCGCGGACGAGATCACCTTCACCACCCACCTCGTCGCGCGTTCGCCGTTCCTGGGCGGGTTCTGTCGCCACCCGGTGTTCTGCGACCTGGTCCACGACCTGATCGGCCCCGACGTGCGGCTCTACTGGGACCAGGCCGTGTACAAGAAGCCGGGCACGCGTGCGCCGTTTCCCTGGCACCAGGACAACGGCTACACGTTCGTCGAGCCCGAGGCGTACCTGACCTGCTGGGTGGCGCTGACGGACGCGACGACCGAGAACGGCTGCCCGCGCGTCGTCCCGGGCCTACACCGCGGCGGAACGCTCCGGCACGCGCCGACCGACCTCGGCTTCATCTGCTTCGACGAGCCGCCCGGCGCGCCGATCGCCGCGCCGGTGCGCGCGGGCGGGATCGTGGTGTTCAGCTCGCTCACCCCGCACGCGACCGGCCCGAATCTCACCGCCGACGAGCGGCGCGCCTACATCGTGCAGTTCGCCCCCGACGGCGCGGTGGCGCTCCGCGCCGGCGCCGCCGGCGAGATCACCCGCGAGGTCTGCGCGGCGCCGGAGCGCCAGTACCCGGTCCTGCGCGGCGGGCGCGCGGCCGAGGCGTAGGGCCATGCCGTTCGGCGCGTTCGAGGTGGACGGGCGCGACCGGGCCGCTCTCGCCGAGCTGCCCAAGGCGCTCGCCGAGCACGGCGTGCTGGTGGTGCGCCTGCCCGCGTTGCTCGAGGACGAGGAGCTCCGGGCGCTCGCGTCGCGCCTCGGCCCGATCAAGGAGCCGATCGGCCGCGCGCGCGAGGGCCGCGCGCTGCGCTACGCGGAGGCGCGCCAGGTGATCGACTCGGGCTTCGTGCTGACCGACGAGCTCCGCGCGAAGCTCGGCGACGTCTCGCTCGGCGGCGACCCGGTGCGTCCCGGCCTCTTCGAGTTCTTCCACACCGACGACTCGTACACCGAGCGGCCGGCGGCGGCGACCGTGCTCCACGCGCGCGCGCTGCCGAAGAGCGGCGGCGGCGCGACGCGCTTCATCGACATGCGCGCGGCGTACCGGCAGCTCGACGCCGCGCTGCGCGCGCGCCTGCGCGGACTGCGCGCCGTGCACGCCTACAACAACCGGAACGCCTTTCCGCCGCGCGCGTCGGCCGCGGGCGCGCTGGAGGCGCTGGTCGACGTGTCGCACCCGATCGTGCGCGCGCACCCGCTCAGCGGCGAGCCTGCGCTCTACTTCGACCTGGACCGCGCGACGCACGTCGAGGGGATGCCGGAAGCCGAGGGCCGCGCGCTCCTGCAGTCGCTGCAGGACCACGCCGAGCGGAGCGCGCCGCGCTACGCGCACGCATGGCGCCCGCACGACGTCCTGATCTGGGACAACGCCTCGGTGCAGCACTGCGCCAGCAGCGACTTCAAGGTGGGCGAGGAGCGCCGCTTCTGGCGCTACATGATCGAGGGCCCGGTCCCCGTGGCGGCGGCCTGACTCACTTCGGCCGGTAGACTCGGAACGGGCGGTACTTCCGGAACATGTCGGGCTGCTCCGACCACTTGCGGCCCGCGGCGAAGCCGCCGTCGACCGCGAACGCCTGGCCGGTGACGAAGCTCGAGGCGTCGCTCGCCAGGAACAGCGCCATCTGCGCGATGTCCTCGGGCTCGCCGGGGCGGGGGATCGGCTGCGCGGCGGCCATGCTCGCGCGCGCGGCCTCGGCTTCGGCGGCGCTCGCGGTGCGGTTCACCGTGTTGAGCGCGAGCGGCGTCGCGATGAAGCCCGGGCAGATCGCGTTCACGCGCACGCGGTCGGGCGCGAGCTCGAGCGCGACGGACTTCGAGAGCTGGATCACCGCGGCCTTCGCCGATGCGTACGCGTGCGGCGAGTAGCCGGCGACGAGCCCGGCCACGCTGGCCGTGTTGACGATGCTGCCGCCCTGGCGGCGCAGCAGCGGCGCCGCGTGCTTCATGCCGAGGAACACGCCGCGCACGAGCACCGCGAAGGTGACGTCCCATTCCTCGACGGGCGTCTCGGCGATCGGGCCTAGAGCGCCGCCGAAGCCGGCGTTGTTGAAGATGCAGTCGAGCCGGCCGAACTCCTTCTCGGCGCGCGCGACGAGCCCGCGCACGTCCTCTTCCTGGCTCACCTCGGTGCGCTGGAACACGCCCGAGCGACCCAGGTCGGCGGCGACCTGGCGGCCGAGCTCCTCCTGCATGTCGCCGATCACGACGCGCGCGCCGTGCTCCGCGAACAGGCGCACGGTGCGTGCGCCGATGCCGCTCGCTCCACCGGTGACGATCGCGACCTTGCCGTCGAGTGTGGCTGCCATCGGCGCCGATCTTATCTGATAGCCTCGCGCGATGTCCGACAGGCGGCCGCCCGGCTCACCCGAAGCGCAACGCTTCGATCCGCCGGTGCGCCCGGTGCGCTGGATCGCGCCCGCCGACGTGGCCTGGGACGCGTTCGTGCGCGAGGTGGGCGCGCGTGCGCAGCTCGACGACGCCGGGCTCGCGCGCGTGCTCCACCACGGCGGGATCTGGCTCGACGCACGGCCGGTGCCGCTCGACGCGCCACCCGCGGGGGTGGCGGCCGGCGTACACGTGGCGGTGTACGCGCTCGCCTTCGAGCCCGAGCGGGTGGCGCTCCCGGACGACGCGATCCTGCACGACGCCGCCGGGGTGGTCGCGGCCGACAAGCCGGCCTGGCTGCCGGTGCAGGGCACCCGCGCGAGCCAGCGCATCTCGCTCGAGGCGGAGCTGCGCGCACGGCTCGGCTGCACGGAGCTCCGCACCGCGCATCGACTCGACCGCCAGACCAGCGGCGTGGTCCTGTTCGCGCGCGACTCCGAGCGCGCGGCGTTCCTGGGCAAGGCGCTGCAGGACCGCCGGGTCGAGCGCGTCTACCTGGCGCTCGTCTCGCCGCCACCGAAGGACGACAGCTGGACCGTGCGCGGCCCGCTGGGCCCCACGAAGACGCCGCCGCGCTTCCGCTTCGAGCTCCGCGCTGCGCCCGCGCGCGACACGCGTCCGAGCGAGACGGACTTCGCGGTGCGCGAGCGGGCGGGGGAGCGCGCGCTCGTCGAGTGCCGCCCGCGGACGGGGCGCACACACCAGCTGCGCGTGCACCTCGCCGCGGGCGGAACACCGATCTGTGGCGACGACCTCTACGGCCCGCCCTGGCGGGGAGGCGCGGCGACGAGCGCGGGCCGCGTCCAGCTCCACGCGGCCCGGCTGCGCGCGAGGCTCGCCGCGCGCGGTCCGGTCGTGGAGCTGGAAGCGCCGCTCCCCGCCGACTTCGAGAGGCTCAGCCCATGAAGAAGGCGTTCAGCTTGTTCCCGTCGAGGTCGCGGAAGTAGCCGGCGTAGAACCCTCCGCCGCGGTCGCCGGGCGCGCCTTCGTCCTTGCCGCCGAGCGAGAGCGCCTTCTTGTAGATCTCGTCGACCTGCTTCTTGTCCTTGGCGAGCAGGGCGACCATCACGCCGTTGCCGACCGTCGCGGGCTTGCCGTCGTAGGGCTTGATGACGGAGAGCATCGGCTGGCCCGGGCCGGTGGCCCACAGGATCAGCCGGTCGCTCTCCATCGCGCGCTTGGCGCCGAAGATGCCCAGCAGCGCGTCGTAGAACTTCGCGGCCTTCGCCATGTCGTTCGTTCCGAGGGTGGTGTACCCGATCATTCTGCGTTCCTCCCGGCGCCACTTTGCACGCTTCGCCGCGCTATGGCAAAACGGCCGCGCCATGTGGGCTCTGCCGTTCCTGTTCGCCTCGGCATTTTTCGCGGGCGTGGTCAACTCGATCGCGGGCGGCGGAACCCTGCTCACGTTTCCGACCTTGCTGTGGGCCGGCGTCCCCGCCGTGACAGCGAACGCGACCAGCACCGTCGCGCTCGTGCCCGGGTCGATGGGCGCGTTCTGGGGCTACCGCCACGACATTCGCGGCGAAGGGCGGCTCCTCGGCGCGATGGCGCTGCCGAGCCTGGTCGGCGGCATCCTCGGCGCGCTCGCCGCCGACCGCGTGGGCGACGCCGCGTTCGCGAAGCTCGCGCCGCTGCTCGTGCTGGGCGCGACGGCGCTGTTCATGGGCCAGGAGCCGCTGCGCCGCTGGGCGAGCCGCTCCGCCGCGCCGGGGCAGGGCGAGCGCCGCGGCGCCGTGCACCTGGCGACGATCTCCGCGTTCCAGTTCGGTGTCGCCCTGTACGGCGGCTTCTTCGGCGCGGGCATCGGCATCCTCATGCTCGCGGCGCTCGCGCTGCTCGGTCTGACCGACATCCACCGCATGAACGCGCTCAAGAACCTGGCCGCGGCCTGCATCAACGGTCTGGCGGCCATCACCTTCGCGCTCGCCGGCCGCGTCGAATGGCCGATCGCCGCGCTGATGATGGTGGGAGGCGTGCTCGGCGGGCTCTCCGGCGCGCGCATGGCGAAGCGACTCGGCCAGGTCGTGGTGAAGCGGATCGTGATCGCGATCGGGCTCGCGATCAGCGCGATCCTGGGGCTGAGATTGCTGCTGACTCCCGGGTGAGCGGCGACCGAGAACCCTGGTGCAGGTGAAGCCGTACGCCGAGGTGGAGGCGTCGCCCGACATCGCGGCGGTGCCGCTTCCGGCTGACGACCAGGCGACGCGCGCCGCCGCTGCAGCTAGCGCCGCGGCGCAGGACCCGAACCCAAGCTGGGTATTCCCAGGGAAATGGCACGGCAACGGAAACAGCGGCAGCAGCCGCAACTCCAGTGGCCAGGGCGTCAGCAACGGCAACGCCTGCGGGCTCACCAAGAAGGTGACCGAAACCGTCGCCGAGACGGTCGTGAACGGCGCAATCTTCCCGGTCGATGTCGACGACGGCCGCCCGGTCGTCGCGTTCAGCGAGCGCGGCATCCCCGTGGACCCGGCGAACCCCACGCAGTGGGGCAGTGGCGCCGGCGGCATCTACCTGACCGACGGCGAGTCCACCGTGGTCGCCGCGGTGGTGGCGCCGCTCGGCGCGATCCAGCTCCGCGTGTACGACCCCGCCTCCGGAGACTGGCGCTAGGCGATCGATCGCTGCGCCTTCTGGTATTTTCGCGGCGGAGGAGGAGCCGCGATGGAGGCCGTGCGCCGCGAGGCGATCGCGCGCCGCCCGGACGAGGAGAGCGCGCGCGAGGATTTCCCGCGCGGCTTCCCCCATCCGATCGACGTCCCGACGGCGCGCTACGTCGACCCGGCGTTTCTCGAGCTCGAGCGAAGGCACGTCTTCGAGGGCGCGTGGCTCTACGCCGCACACGCCGACGAGCTGCCCGCCGCCGGCGACTTCCGCGCGCTCGACACGCTCGAGCGCCTCGGCCATCCGCTCTTCCTGGTGCGCGGCGAGGACGGCCGGATCCGCGCGTTCTACAACGCGTGCCGCCACCGCGGCGGGCCGCTCGTGGACGCAGCGAGCGGCTCGGCCGGCAAGCGTCTGGTCTGCAGGTACCACGCGTGGACCTACGACCTCGAGGGCCGGCTGCTCGGCTTCCCCGAGGCGAAGAACTTCCCGCGCGGGATGAAGGGCGACTGCCCGGGCCTGGCCCCGGTCCAGTGCGACACCTGGGGCCCTTTCGTGTTCGTGAAGATCGCGCCGGGCGGGCCGAGCCTGCGCGAGCACCTCGAGCCGGTCGCGAGCGAGCTCGACGCGCTGCTCGGCGAACGCGCGGGGCCGGTCCACTTCGTAGGCCGCAAGCAGCTCGAGGTGCCCTGCAACTGGAAGCTGCCCGGCGACGGGAACATCGAGACGTACCACGTGCCCTTCGTGCACCGCGACACGGCCGCGCCGCTCCTCGACGAGAAGCGCACCGGTCAGTGGCTGCTGCCGCAGGGTCACTCGCGCATGTTGATCCGCTTCAAGCACGCGCTCCCCGAGCTGCCGCTGCCGCGCTTCGAGGGTGACACGGAGCTGGCCGAGCTGGGGATCTACTCCTTCCACGTGTTCCCGAACCTCTCGATCGTGTTCGGCGGGCCGAGCTTCGCCTTCTTCATCCACGCGTTCCCCGACGGTGTCGGCCGCTGCGTCTACACCGCCGACTTCCTCGCGCCCGTCACGCGCAGCGCGGCGAACGCCGGCCTGATGGACGCGCTGATCGAGGCGAACTGGCGCGTGCTGCTCGAGGACCTGGCCAGCCAGGCGAACGCCCAGAAGTCCATGCAGTGCGGCGCGCTCGACGTGCTGCGCCTCCAGTATCAGGAGCGCCGCATCCGCTACGTGCACGAGGAGATCGATCGCCGGATCGGCGCGGAACGGATCGCGCCGCAGCTGCGCGTGCCGCCGCTGCTCGGCCCGTTCGTCGAGAAGGAGTGAGCGTGGAGCCCTTCGTCGCGCTGATGCGGCGCTACTGCATCGACTACACGAACTCGCACGACCAGAGCGTGTGCGACGAGATCATGGCGCCCGAGTACGTCGTGCACATCTCGGGCTGGAGCCTCCCGCGCGACGCGATGTACAAGCCGGCGGTGACCCGCGTGTTCGAGCGCTTCCCCGGCTTGCAGCTCCAGGTTCACGAGCTCGTGACGAACGGCGAGCGCCTGGCCATGCGCTTCAGCGAGCACGGCGCCGCGGTCGACGCGGGCGGTCGGCTCGCCGCCTGGGGCGGGATTGGCCTGTACCGCTGGGACGGGAAGATGCTGCTCGAGAACTTCGTCGAGCAGGACTTCGCCGCGCAGGAGGAGCAGCTGGCCACCGGCGTGCCCGCGCCGCTCGAGCCGGCGCACCTCGACCCGTGGCAGACCACGCGCGCCGAGCCGGCGAGCCCGGGCGCGGAGGCGGTCGTGCGCGCGTGGCTCGCCAAGGGCGACCTCCGCGCCGCGGCGGACGCGGTGGTCGACGGCTCGTGGTACGGCGCGGATGCGCCGTCGCCACTCGAGATCGAGGCGGTCGACGTGAACGTGCTGTTCTCCGCAGGCGCGCGCGTCGCCTTCCACGCCACGCAGCGCGGCCGCTTCCGCGGCCAGCTCCCCGGCGCGGATCCGGCGTGGGTCGGGCGGGCGACGGCGCTGCGCTGTGCGGGGATCGCGCGCGTCGAGGGCGGCGAGGTTCGCGCGGTCCGCGTGATCACGGACCGCCTGGGCGCGCGCGCCGCGCTCGCGCAGAGCGCCGGCTGAGCGCGCGCGACCCGATGGCGCGCTCGCCGAGCTTTCTCGTCCGGCTGTCGCTCCGGGCGTGGCTCGCCGACTTGCGCGGCGCCGGCGCGAAGGCGGAGCGGCATGTCCGGCGCCTCGTCTGGGCGGCGCTGCAGGGCCGCGCGCGCGAGGTCAGCTTCGAGCGCGACGGCATCCACTGGACGGTGCCGGTCGGCCGCTTCTCGGTCGCGGCCAACTGCTTCGTGGAGGGCGCCCACCAGTCGCGCGAGATCCGCGCCGTGCTCGCCTGGGTCGCGCGCACCGGCCGCCTCGCGCAGCCGCGCGGCGCGGTGATCGACATCGGCGCGAACCTCGGCTCGCCCGGCATCCCGCTCGCGCGCGCGACGGGTCTGCGCGTCGTCTCGGTCGAGCCCGTGCCCGCGACCCACGCGTACCTGCGCCGGAACGTCGAGCAGAACGGCCTGTCGGCGCAGGTCGCGGCGGTGAACGCGGCGATCTCCACCGCGCGCGGCACGCTCGAGATGGTCGTGCACGACGACCCCGCGCGCTCCGAGGCGGTCACCGGCGGCGCACAGGGCTTCGGCGCGGGCTCGAGCGGAGGGGCGCGTGTGCAGGTCCCGGCGATTCCGCTCGACGAGCTCGTCGCGGAGCAGGGCATCGCGCCCTCGGAGGTGGCCTTGGTGTGGAGCGACACGCAGGGCCACGAGCAGCAGGTGATCGAGAGCGGCAAGGCGCTCTGGGCCGCCGGCGCGCCGCTCTTCGTCGAGCTCTGGCCGCCCGGGCTGTCCGCGCACGGCGGCGTCGATGCGTTCGTCGCGACCGCGCGCAGCCACTTCGCGGGCTACGTCCTCCGCGACGATCTGCTCGCGAGCGGAGACGCAACGCAGGTCCGCGATATGGCGTCTCTGCCCGTGACCCTGGCCGAGCTCCGCGACGAGCACACCGACGCGCTCTTCCTACCGGCCAGCACGAGATGACAGGCACACCCGCCGGCGCCGCGCGAGCGCGGACACGCGGCGCGGGGCCCGAGCCCGGTCGCCCGGCTGCTCCACCAGGCCGCGCAGCGCGCGAGCGGCGGGCTTGGTCGGGGCGCCCGGATTTGAACCGGGGACCTTCTGAACCCCATTCAGACGCGCTACCAAGCTGCGCTACGCCCCGAAGACCGGCGGGCAGTATAGCGGCAGGTTCGGGAAGATCAGGAATGGAAGGGGAAGGGGGCCCGGGGGATGCTCGCGGGGATCGTCGAGTGGATCGTGCAGACCGTGCACGAGTGGGGCTACGGCGGGATCGTCGTGATGATGGCCGTGGAGTCCACGATCGTGCCGTTCCCGAGCGAGGTCGCCCTGATCCCGGCGGGTTACCTGGCGTCGCAGGGCAAGATGGACCCGGTGCTCGCCACGCTGGCGGGGGCGGCCGGCAGCCTGCTCGGCGCGAGCATCAACTATCTCGTCTCGATGACGCTGGGGCGGGCGATCGTCGAGCGGCTCTGCGGCTACTTCCTGGTCAAGCCCGAGAAGCTCGACGCCACCTACCGCTTCTTTGCGCGCCACGGGGCGATCTCGACCTTCGTGGGGCGGCTGATCCCGGGCGTGCGTCACCTGATCTCGATCCCGGCCGGGCTCGCGCGCATGAACTTCGCTCTGTTCGCGCTCTACACCACGGCTGGCGCCGCGCTGTGGAGCGCCGTGCTGGTGGCGGTGGGCTGGTGGGTCGGCGCGAACCAGGACCTCTGGCAGCCGATGCTCCACAAGGCCACCCTGTGGCTGTTCGTGGGGGTGGGGATCCTGGTCGCGTTCTACGTGTGGCGGCAGCGCCGCCAGGGGACCGCGGAGTGAGGGGAGGCCGGCTCGCGCTCGCGGGCCTGGTCGTTGCGGCTGCGGCCGCCGCGGGCTGCGCGTCGGCCCCCAAGCCGAAGCCCGAGATCCCGCCCGTGACCGTGCCCGAGATGCCGAGCCGCGCCGTGCGGGGCACGACCGTCCACGTGGTCGCGCCGGGCGAGACGCTGTGGCGGATCTCGAAGCGCTACGGGACCTCGGTCGAGGCGATCAT
>Ga0335084_10006896_pt1 | contig 11298 bp, 10 predicted proteins | sample Lox_Sample_44_FD_206721 | JGI IMG/M metagenome (GOLD analysis project Ga0335084, IMG submission 206721) | Soil microbial communities from Loxahatchee National Wildlife Refuge, Florida, United States - Lox_Sample_4.4 | ecosystem: Environmental > Terrestrial > Soil > Wetlands | place: USA...
CGCGGTGATCAGCACCGGCAGCTGGCTGGACGTGTTGCCTCCGTCGCCGAACTGCGAGTACGAGTTGTCGCCCCAGCAGTAGGTCTGTCCGCTCGTGTCGATGCCGCACGTGTGCCAGCCGCCTGCGGCGATGCGCACGAAGCGCTGCGCGCCTGCAACGGGCCCAGGCGTTGACTGCTCCACCGCGGTGGCGGTCGCGCGGCCGATCTGTCCCGACGCTCCCCAGCAGTATGCGACGCCGGCGGCATCGAGCGCACATGTGTGCGCAAGCCCCGCGACGATCTGCGTGAACGTATGTCCTCCGAGCACGAGGACCGGCAGCGTGCGATCCGTCTGCGTGCCGTCGCCCACCTGTCCAAGGCCATTCGCGCCCCAGCAGTAGCCCGCGCCGGTCGTATCGAGCGCACACGCATGCAGTTCACCGACGGCGACGGCGCTGAACGATTGCGCTGGCGCAACCTGGTATGGAACCGTCGCCACCTGCGTCACGCCGCCGGTGCCTGGCTGGCCGAAGTAGCCAGTGCCCCAGCAGTACAGTGCAGTGCCGGTGATGCCGCAAGCGAGATCGCCACCGGTCGAGGCAGAAAGTTGCGTGAATACGAGTCCGCCGCTCACCGTGGTCGGAACGTTGCTGCCCGACTGCGCACCGTCGCCGAGCTGGCCGCGGCGACCTGCTCCCCAGCAGTGCGCAGCGCCCGCACTGTCGATCGCGCAGGTGTAGAGAAAACCACCTGCCACGCGCGTCCATTGGGTCGTACCGCTGACGGTCACAGGTCCGTCGCTGCATACCGAAGTTCCCTGGACACAGCTCACCAGTGCGGCGCCGCCGTTGCCAAGCTGGCCCTTCTGGTTGCCGCCCCAGCAACTCGTCGTGCCGTCGGCGAGCACCGCGCACGTATGTGCCCAGCCGGCGCTCGACGCGGTGACCGGCTGAGCCAGCTGCACCTGCAACGGCGTCGGTTGCGTGCGCACCTGGATGGTCTGGTTGTTGCTCGAGTCGGAGCACCCGGCCAGCATCGCGACAAGCGCGAGCGCGCCGACGAACCCGAGCCAATGCGAGGCAATACGCAACGCTGCAATCTCCAAGTCACGCCGTCCGTGCGAGGCGTTTGCGCCATTCTGCCAAAGCAGATCGGAAGGTGGCGTCCTCCGCAGGGACATCTTCCCTGCTACGGGTCCCGTGAGAGCGGTCAACTCATCGCGCGACCCGTCATCGTTACTTTGCAACCCGCCGTATCGGTCGACCTCGCTCTGGATGGTGGTGCCGGAAAGGGCCGTCGCGACGCACTGCTGTCCAGCGGACCGGCGGCACTCAAGGCGTCACGTTTCCGGCCGTAATACGGATCGGGGTGCACCGCCCCCCGCTACTGCGTCCAGGACACCATGGCGAACGAACCTCGCACGATCCGCGTCTTCTTCGAACGACAGCTCGCCGATCTTCGCGAGTCCGTCCCGTCGGCACTCGCCGCAGCGGTCGTCAGCGACGACGCGTGCCTCAGTGCCGACGTCGGAGTCGTCGACGCGCTGTCGCCGCAAACCACGCAGCTGCGCACCCTGGTCGCCTCCGCGCGCACGACCGCATCGGCGCTCGGCCTGGACAAGACGCGCTGCCTGATCCTGGACGGTACCGCGGGCGTGTTGATCCTCCGTCCCGTGCAGACCGCGAAGCCGCGCCTCATCGTGCTCCTGCTGGCCGATCCGCGCGACGTGACCCGCGCTTTGAACGGCATGCATCGCTTCGCCGCCGACATCGAAGCGCGGCTCACGGCCAACGCCACCGGCGCGCCCGCCGCACTCGCGGCCTGACCCTTCAGTCGATTCGCGCCGCGCGCAGGCGTTCATCGACCACGCTGCCGTTGCGATCGGTGAAGCGCAGTCGCACGGGCAAACCGCACCACCCGGCGGCGAACCACGCTTCGAGCCGGTCCTTGTCTCCTTCTTCCGGCGTGCGCTCGAGATGCAGCGCTTCCATCGTGCCGATCGGCACCTTCACCGTCTCGGCCCCGCGCTTCGCGAATCGGTAGGGACCCACTCGCCTCGCTCCAGCGACCGGAATTTCGAGCGGCCCTTCGCGAGCGGCGGGTCGCACTTGCAGCGCGAGCTGCAGCAGCACGCTGACGCGGTCCTGCAATCCTGGCTCCGTCGGTGCGGGCGAGTCTGCCGCGGCGGAAAAGTGGACGAGCTTCGCGTCCCAGTCGAACTTCGCCGTCTGCGGAGTTCGTGAGCCACGAGTCTCGACGAATTCGAGCGGACGCAAGCCGCTCGCATCGATGGTCCCGCGCGACGTCTGACGCGCGTGGTAGATCAGTGCCGACTCGGTATCGACCGTGACCGAGTACGCGCTTCCGTTGCGTTCGAACGCAAGAATGCTTTCGCCGTTGATGGAAAACGGGCCGCGACTTGCAGTGACGTCGTATTCGAGTCGCAGCTTCGCCGGCCATTCGCCTGGCTTGGGGCATGTGAGCGACTGCGCGCGTGCGCTTGCTGCGAGCAGCAGCAGCAACGCGGCGATCGCGAAGCGCGCGCCACGGTCGCTACTGTCTGCTCTCATCCGCGCTTTCCAGCAGGCTCTCCGTCCAGTTGTCGCGGCGATCGGTAAAGCGCAGCTTGATCGGCAGATAGCCTCGCGATGGCGCGAGCCACACTTCGACGCGTGCTTCCGCGGGAGGAGATTTCGGTCGGTCGAGCTTGATCGCTTCGATGGAACCGGCTCCGGTCTCGATCGTTTCGGTGCCGACGACGAGGAAATGGTAGGACTCGACGTCGCCGGGCCCGGCAACGTCCATCGAAATGGTTGCACCTTCGCGCATCGCGTCCGGCAAGCGCTGGCCGATCGCCATCAACTGGAACTGGAACGACAGGCGATCCTGCATGCCATCCTGCGCCGGCCGCTGGAAGCTGCGCGAGCTGAAGGTCACGATGTGCTTGTCCCAATCGAGACTGGCCGCTTGCGGCGCGCGCGTGCCGGTCTTCTGCACGTAGCGCTCCGGCGCGAGCCCGAACCGGCGGATCGAGCCGGTCGATGAGAGATGGGCCAGCTGGATGCCGAACACTGTTGCGCGCAGTTTGCTCTCGTAGCGTTGCTTGTCGGGGTCGACGCGCCACTCGATGGTGGTCGTGCCGGTCAGAGCTGCGTAGCGCGAGTCGCGCAACTTGTAGACGTAGTTGCCCGATGTGGGCAGCGCTTCGCTCGCGCCACCGAGCTCGCGCATTTCGGCCGCCAGGTCCGGCCCGGTCGTGGTCCCTGGAGGTGTTGCAGCCTCGACCGGCTTGACGACCAGGAGCGACGGGTCCGGCGGCGGAGTAGGCGGCGCTGCGATCTCGGTCACCGAAACTGTGCCCTCGCTCTCGCCGGGCGCTTCGGGCATCGGAGCATCGTTCGCTGCAAAGTCGGGGGGTGGCTCGGGGATCGCGAATTGGATCACGGCAGGCGGTGGAGCCGCCGGCGGAGGCGGCGCCGGTTTCGGGCGCGGCCGAGGCTTCGGTGCGACGCGCTTCGGCGGTGGTGGCGGCGGCGCCGGCGGCGCCTCGACGATCAGCGCTGCGTCGATCGTGCGCGTCGGCGGCTCGATATCAAGCGTCGGAACGACCAGTTGATCGCGCATCACCGAAAGCACGAAGGCGTGCAACAGAAGCGATGCGAGGATGAGCAGGATCGCGCGGCCGAAGCCGAGAGGCGGGTGTGCGAGCGTGGCGACTGCAGACGTCATTCAGTAGCACAACGGCGCAGTGGACGACTGCGCCGACCGGTGTGGCAAAGGTGGCGGGCTCCCGCAAACCTGGTGGCGGCCCGCCGAGGGTGAGAATAGTAGAAGGAGATCGGTAAACCGGACGGGTGTCCATACGCTGTTCGGGTTCCTGTTTGGTCGCGCACAGGTCGGATCGGGTACCGTATCGAATATCGGTTGCAGAGCCGCCGAGCGAAGCGCGGCGTCGCCGCGTGAGGGAAACCAGGGCCTGCGAGCGCAGGAGCAGTCGATGACGACCAAACAGCCGGGCGTGGAGTTGCCGTTCGCGGGCAGCGTGCTCGAGAGCCTCGAGCTGATGGGCAAGGTCTGGGGTGGCGTTTTTCCCCAGATACCGGGCATCGCGAATCCGGCCGCGATGACGCCGTCGCTTCCTTCGATGATGGTTCCTACGCTCGACGTCGACGAACTCGACAAGCGCATCACGGACCTGCGTGCTGTCGAGCAATGGCTTGCACTGAACGCAAGCATTCTGCGGGCTTCGATCCAGACGCTCGAAGTCCAGCGCAACACGATTGCGACCCTGAGAACGCTTGGTGGCACATTCGCGGCCGCAACGGCACCAGCCTCGCTGAAAGCGGCAGCGCAGTCTCCCGACGCGGCGTCACCGCCGAGTGCATCCGCACCTGCGCCAGCGCCGCGGCGCGCACGCCGCTCACAAGCGAAAGAAGCGGCGAAGGAAACGCGGCCGCCGAACCTGGTCGAAATGCCGATGAATCCCGCCGCGTGGTGGGGTACCTTGCAGGATCAATTCACACGAATCGCTTCGGCCGCCGCGGGCGAGACTGCAAACAAGGCGCCTGCTGAATCAAGCGAAGCAAACAAGCCCGCGGCACGCAAGCCACCCACCAAGCGCTCGACCTGAAATGCGGTTTCGCTTCGCTTACGCCTCGCATCCCGACTGGTCGGTCGCTGTCGAGGAATGCGCGCTGCTGTTGCAGCGGTACGCGGGCGACGAGCGCTATGTGCGCAACGCCAACCTCGGGTTTCTCTACCTGACGGACGCGTTGGTCGACCATGCGGAACAGATCCTCGCGACACTGAAGCTCCGCACCGGCATTCCGAATTGGGTCGGCGCGAGCGGCGTCGGCATCTGCGCGACCGGCGTCGAGTTCTACGAAGAGCCGGCGATCGCCGTGATGCTCGCGAGCTTCGCACCCGGTACGTTCAACGTGTTCTCCGGTGCGCAGCGTCCGCCGACGCTGGGTACGCGCACCGATGCGGGCGCCGACGCCGCGTTCACCGCACTGGTCCACGCCGATCCGCATTCGCCCGATCTGCCCGAGCTGCTGGTCGACATGGGCAACAAGGTCGCGAGCGGTTACCTCTTCGGCGGCATCTCGAACGGCCGGTCGAAGGCGGTCCAGATCGCCGATCGGGTGTTGAGCGGAGGCTTGTCGGGCGTGGTGTTTTCATCCGACGTGCGCCTCGTCTCGCGCGTGTCGCAAGGCGTGCACCGCCTTCCTGGCGCCACGCGGCACAAGGTCACGCGCGCGACCAACAACCTGATCGTCGAACTCGATGGACGACGCGCATTCGACGTGCTGCTCGAGGACGCCGGCATTCGCGAGCGGCCGGCGCTGCAGGTATCGGCCAACGGCGGCGCGCGCGAAGACTTCACCAAGGTGCGCCAACAGTTGCAATCGCTTGGACGCCAGGGCTTGTTCGTCGGCATCGAACCTGTGGCCGGTCCGGGCTATCGCGAGCGAACCCCGCGCGAGGATTACGTCGTGCGCCACGTCGTCGCCCTCGATCCCGCGAAAGGCGTGGTCGCCATCGCCGCGCAGGTCGATGAAGAGCAGACCGTGAGCTTCTGCACGCGCGACGAGGCGGCCGCACGCAAGGACCTGATCCGGATCTGTGCCGAGATCCGCGATCACCTGCATGAACACGGCGAAAAGAGCGGCGTTCCCGCCGAGGCCAAGGGTGCGGTGTACGTGACCTGCCTCGCGCGCGGCAGCCACATGTTCGGAGAGGCGAACGAGGAACTCGGCCTGATCCAGCGCCAGCTCGGCAACGTGCCGCTGGTGGGCTTCTATGCCAACGGCGAAATCGGCGGGCAGAACCTGTACGGTTTCACCGGCGTGCTGACGGTGTTCTACTGAGCGCGCATTGCGCGTTCACATCACGTAGTTCAATCCCAGCCTTCCGCCGTCCGGGTACACCGTCGTCCCGGTGAGATAGGACGCATCGTCGCTCGCCAGAAAGACTGCGATGCGCGCCACTTCCTCCGGTTCGCCCAACCGGCCGAGCGGCGTGCGCGAAAGAATCCGGTTGCGCGCGGCTTCGTTGGTCAGCACCGCGTTCTTCAGCATCTCCGTCGCGATCGATCCCGGCCCGATTCCCATCACGCGCACGCCTTTCGGCGCGAGCGCAAGCGCCATCACCTTCGTGAGCTGGTTCAGCGCGCCCTTGCTCACCGTGTACGGCACCTGATTCGCGATTGCGAGAATCGCGTTCACGCTGGACATGTTGAGGATCACGCCGCGCACGCCGGCTGCGTTGGGATTCTGCGCGAGCATCTGGCGGGCCGCGGCCTGGCCGCACAGGAACGCGCCGCGCACGTTCACCCGCAGCACGCGGTCGAAGTCCTCGACGGCCAGGTCGACGAACTCGGCGCCATGGATGATGCCGGCGTTGTTGACGAGCACGTCGAGGCGGCCAAAGTGCGCGAGCGCGTACTGCACGAGGCGCGTCGCATCGTCGGGATCGCCGACATCGGCCCGACAGAAAAGGGCGGTTCCACCGGCTGCAGCGATGTCCTTGACGAGCGCGCTTCCGCCGACCTCGTTGATGTCGGACACCACGACCTTGGCGCCCTCCGCCGCGAAGGCACGCGCGGTCGCAGCGCCGATGCCCTGCGCGGCGCCGGTGATGATGGCCACCCGATCGTTGAACTTCATGCGGACCCTCCGGACTGTGTCCCTGCCGGCATTGTGGGGGATTTCGCTGCCGGCCGTTCCGTCCTCGCGGCGGCGGCCGAGGTTAAGGCAATATGCGCTTGCGCAAGCACATCATCACCACCCGGACCGCTCACGACCAGGAAAGCCGATGAAGCATCGCCGCTCCCAGTCCTTGTCTCTCGGCATCGCCGTTTTCGTGACGGCTGTGGCGGGGCTGCTCGCTCCTTCGATTTCCGCTGCAGGCGAAAAATCCTGTCCGCAACTGCTGCACTATTCCGCCCCGCGCCTGCAGGACGAAAGCCCGCAGGATCTCTGCCAGTACTCGGGCCGCGTGCTGCTGGTCGTCAACACAGCGAGCAAGTGCGGGTACACGCCGCAATACGAGGCGCTCGAGGCGCTGTACGCGCGCTACGCGGCGCGCGGCCTCGCCGTGCTGGGTTTCCCGTCCAACGACTTCAACCAGGAACCGGGCAACAACAAGGCGATCGCCGATTTCTGCTTCAACACCTATGCCGTGAAATTCCCAATGTTCGCGAAGACGACTGTCGTCGGACCCGATGCCCACCCGTTCTATGCAGCCTTGCGCCAGGCCTCGGGCGAGGCGCCACGCTGGAACTTCCACAAGTTCCTGATCGATCGCAGTGGACACGTCGTCGGCACGTTCCCGAGCGCGGTCGATCCGCTCGATGCCCGCGTGACGGGGCAGATCGAGAAGTTGCTCGGCAGTTAGGTGCGACAATCCGGCCGGTCGAATCGATGCAGCTTCTCAGATGAACGTCCGCGATCCAACGTTCCTGCCCGATGTGCAGGGCGCGAGCGATGTGCGCAACCTCGCGATCCAGCGTGTCGGCGTGAAATCGATGCGCCACCCCGTGCAGGTCGCGTCGCCCGCAGGTCCGCAACCCTCGATTGCAGCAGTCGACATGTACGTCGCGCTGCCCGCGCACCAGAAGGGCACGCACATGTCGCGCTTCATCGATGTGCTCCAGAACCATCGCGCACCGCTCGGCGTGCAATCGATCCGCGAACTGATGCGCACGATGCTCGCGCGCCTCGAAGCGACCAGCGGCGAGATCGCAATCCGCTTTCCGTATTTCATCACCAAGCACGCGCCGGTTTCCGGCGTTGCGAGCCTGCTCGACTACGAAGTCACGCTGCGCGCCGAGTCGAAGGACGGTTCGGTGAAGACGGTGCAGGAAGTCGTCGTCCCGGTGACCAGCCTTTGCCCGTGCAGCAAGAAGATCGCCGACTACGGCGCGCACAACCAGCGCTCGGCGGTGACCATCGCGGCGGAGTTGCAGGACGATCTGCCGATCGAGCAGCAGGTGCGCTTCGCGGAGGATGCTGCCCCGAGCGAGCTGTGGGCCCTGCTCAAGCGGCCGGACGAGAAGTACGTGACCGAACGCGCCTATGACAATCCGAAGTTCGTCGAGGACATCGTGCGCGACATCGCACTCGCGCTGAATCGCGACGACCGCGTGCTCGCATATTCGGTGGCGACCGAAAACTTCGAGTCGATCCACAATCATTCCGCGTACGCGCAGATCGAGCACGACAAGCGCGCGCGGCGGGTTCGGTAGGCGACTTCCCCCACCCTAACCCTCTCCCGCTGGCGGGGGAGGGAATCACTCCCTCCCCTGCGAAGCGGCGGAGGGTCGGGGTGGGGGCTCAAGCACTCGATATCTCGAACAACCCCGTCAACACGCCGTGAGACACTGGCGCCGCCCCGGCGGGCGCGAGCGCCGGCTGTGAATTGAACGCGAAAAACGGTGGAAACCATGCTCTATCCGGAACTCTTCAAGTCGCTCGAATCCGTACGCTGGAACATGGAAAAGGACGTGCCGTGGGACACGTTCGACGCCGGCAGGCTTTCGGAAGAGCAGGCCCAAACCATCAAGATGAACGCGATCACCGAGTGGTCTGCGTTGCCGGCTACTGAAATGTTCCTGCGCGACAACCGCCACGATTCCGATTTCTCCGCCTTCATGAGCGTCTGGTTCTTCGAGGAGCAGAAGCATTCGCTGGTACTGATGGAGTACCTGCGCCGCTTTCGTCCCGACCTCGTGCCGAGCGAGCACGAATTGCACAACGTTCGCTTCGAGTTCGACCCCGCACCGGCACTCGAGACCCTGACGTTGCACTTCTGCGGCGAGATCCGCCTGAATCACTGGTACCGGCGCGCTTCCGAATGGCACACCGAGCCGGTCATCAAGCACATCTACAAGCTGCTCTCGCAGGATGAGGCGCGCCATGGCGGTGCCTATCTGCGCTACATGAAGAAATACCTCGCCGACGTCGGCGACAACGCGCGCGCCGCATTCGCCAAGATCGGCGTGCTGATGGCATCCGCCAAGCGCACCGCCAAGGCGCTGCATCCGACCAATCTGCACGTGAACCAGGCGATGTTCCCGCAAGACACGGTGCAATCGCGCCTGCCCGATCCGGCGTGGCTCGAGCGCTGGCTCGACGAGCAGATCAAGTTCGACGCCGTCTGGGAGAACAAGGTGATCGAACGCATCCTGCACAACATGAGCCTGCTGTTCGAGCGCACTTTCGGCTCCGTGCAGGAACTGAATCGCTATCGCAAGGAAGTGACCGCGCGGCTCGCCGCCACAACCGGGCAGGCGGCGCTGCAACCGGGCTGACAGAACCAACGCCATTCACACAATCGAAGACCAAGCCAAGAGGAAAAGCATGAAACGACTCTCCGCCTGCTTCGTCGCGACCACCGCTGCGCTGCTCGCCGCCGGATGCGGATCCGACAACAACAGCACACCGCAAGGTCCGACCCCGACGGTGACGCTTACATCGGCGAACGTCGATGCCGCCGCACGCGCCAGCGCCAACGCTGCAGTAAGCAGCGCGAGCGTGGCGAACGTCAACCCGGCGTCGGCAGGCGCAAGTGCCGCGGCATCGCCGCGCGCGCGCTCGGTGCAGCAGCTTCTGCTCAACCTGACGCGCCAGGTCGTGATCGATCGCGCGACGGTGAAGGCCGCGCCGGGTGGCTCGGCGATACCGCGCGCGCAAGCGCTCATCACGAGGACCGACCCGTGCGACAGCGGAAGCGTCACCAGCGTCCTCGACGACCGCGACAACAGCAACTCGGTCAGCTCCGGCGACTTGCTGACGGTGACCTTCAATCAGTGCCAGAGCGGGACCGCTCTGGTCGACGGCAGCGTCTCGGCAACCTACAGCGTCGTGCAGGCGCAGCCGGGTTTCGCATCGGCAACGGCGACCGTGACCTACACGCAGTTGCATGCGTCTTCGACCGACGGCGACTTCTCGATCAACGGCAGCTTCAACTACAGCCTGTCGTACAACGGCAGCGTTTACACGACCCAGTTGTCGATCGGTGTCAACGACCTGACCGCTTCGGTGAACGGCGCGGCCTACAGCGACACCGTCACGCTGCACGCGGGCTACACGGTGACCGCGACCCGCGATCCGAACGCGCTGCCGCCCGGCTCCGCGACGCCGGGCCTGGGTACGCTCACGGTGAACGGCGCGATCTCGGCCACGTCCATCGGCGGAACCATCCTCATCAACACGCCGATGACGATCAAGCAGTACGACATCGATCCGTACCCGCGTGAAGGCCAGGTACAGGTGCACGGCCTGAACAACGGGCTGCTCGTCCTCACGGTGCTCTCGACCAGCACGGTGCGCGTCCAGCTCGACGCCGATGCCGATGGAAATTTCGAGGTCGACAAGAACGTCGCCTGGACCACCCTGATCTGATCGACGCGATCGCCGCCCCGCGGCTCCATCGCGCACGTTTCTGCTCTCTGCTCACCCTCCTCCGCTCGCGGGGGAGGGAACCGCGGGATAATCCGCGCATGCGCACTCCCGCACACGTCCCGCTCGTCGTCACCACGCGCGGCGGACTCGTCGAGTGCGTGCATCATGGTTCGATCGCGGTGGTCGACACCAGGGGAAAGCTCATCGCCGGCGCAGGCGATCCCACCTCGGTCAACTTCACGCGCTCCGCCCTGAAACCGCTCCAGGCGCTGCCGTTCGTCGAGGCAGGCGGCATGAGCCGCTTCGATTTCACCTCGCACGAACTCGCCCTGATGTGCGCGAGCCACGGGGGCGAACAGGTGCATGTGAACATCGCGGCGCGCATGCTCGAGCGCATCGGCGCAAGCGAATCGGATCTGCAGTGCGGTTGTCACCCGCCCTCCTACTTCACCGCCACCGATACCACGCCGCCGCCGGGCGCGCGGTGGTCGCAGCTCAATCACAACTGCTCGGGCAAGCACAGCGGCTTTCTTGCTTACTGCCGGATGTTCGGGCACCCCTTCAAGACGTATCTCGACCTCGAAAGCCCGTTGCAGACACGCATTCGCAACGTTGTGCAGGGATTCGCCGGCGGCGACCCGGTCGGCACCGGCATCGACGGCTGCAGCGCGCCCAACTTCGCGATGCCGCTGCACCGGCTCGCGCAGGCCTTCGGCCGCATGGCCGTCGGCGAGACGCCGGAACTGGCGGCGCTCGCCTTCGCGATGACACGTCATCCCGATCTCGTATCCGGGACGGCACGCACCGATCTCGCACTGATGCAGGGCGGCAGGGGCGACTGGGTCAGCAAGATCGGCGCTGAAGGGGTGCAGGCGCTCGGCGTGAAGTCGAGGGGGATCGGTATCGCGCTG
>Ga0335084_10006897_pt1 | contig 11297 bp, 9 predicted proteins | sample Lox_Sample_44_FD_206721 | JGI IMG/M metagenome (GOLD analysis project Ga0335084, IMG submission 206721) | Soil microbial communities from Loxahatchee National Wildlife Refuge, Florida, United States - Lox_Sample_4.4 | ecosystem: Environmental > Terrestrial > Soil > Wetlands | place: USA: Florida...
CCCGCGCGCGCCCCCCCCCCCCCCCCCCCCCCCCCCCCGCCCCCGCGGGCGGCGCCGCGCCCCCGCCCGCCCCCGGCCGCGCCCCCGCCCCCCCCCCCCCTCCCCCCGGCCCCCCCCCCCCCCACCCCCCCCCGCCGCGCCCCACACCGACCCGAACCCCGCTCAGAAGGTCAGCGGCACCCCGAAGTCGAAGAACTTCAGCTGATCACATCCCACGTTCAGGTCGAGGCGCCCGCGGAACTTGACGTTCACGTTGACGGTGAAGCCGAGTGGTCCGCCGCGCGGGATGGCGGCGGCCGCGAACACCGAGCCGCCCGGACGATGCCCCTGCATGGTGCCGAGCACGAACGCGTACTCGGGGTCGGCTTCGAGCGCCGTCGAGCTGTCGTGGACGACGACGCTCGGGCACGGCGCCGTGCCGCCGGCGCCGCAGCGCCATTCCACGTGCTGCCCGGGATTCATGCCGGGCGCGGTCGTATCCAGGCCGTTCTCGTCGACGTCGACGACGTCCGACGGCTCGGGACCGTCGTTGGGGCCGTCCGCGACCGCGATGGACGCCTGGTACGCGCCCGTGATGCCGCCGCCGGCGCCGGCGACGCTTCCGGGGAGGTTGCGCACGTTCAGCCAGTTGACCGTCGGCACCTCCCACTCGGTGCAGTTGCCGCCGATCACGTGATCGCACGCCCGCATGAGCAGCTCGGTGTAGATGCCGCCCGCGCAGGTGTCGGCGCCGGCAGCCGACGGGAACAGCATGACCGTCGTCGGATGGGCGCGCAGGTTCGTGAAGCGGAAGACGCCGCGGCCGTCGACCGCCGTCCACGCGACGTAGATGGGCTGCCCGTCGTTCTTCCACGGGCACCACGAGAAGTCGTCGCCGCCGTCGAGCGTCCCCTCGCGGAAGTTTCGCTGGCGGTACGAGAGGTGGATGACGCGCCCCGGCGTCCCCAGTCCCTCGACCCCGTCGAGGTCGTTGTTGTTGGCCGTGACGCGATAGATGAGGGGCTTCTCTCCGACCGAGAACGCCGTGACCGCCCGGCCGAAGAGCGCCGCCACCACTCCGACCGAGAGCACGAGCCCGAGCACGATCCGTCGATGCGACATCTGTCCTCCTTGGGCGGGTGGGTTGCGGGCGGACAGCCGTGCGCTGCAGTCGCCGTGCCATCCGGCCGCCGTCGCCCCGCGCGCGTTCGCCGCCGCGGCGTGCAGCAGGCGCGTTCACGCCGTTTCGCGGGTGCCGCCGAGCGGATCGCGAATGCCGTGCCGCTCCATGCGCCGCCACAGTGTGACGCGCGAGATGCCGAGCGCGGACGCCGCCCGTTGTCGGTTCCAGCGATTCGCTTCGAGCACGCGCAGGATGCGCGTCCGCTCGTCCGCCCAGGGGCTCCCGCTTCCCGCGGGCTGGCGCTGCAGGAGGGTCACCAGATCGGCACCTGTCGCTTGGGCGAGCGTGAGCAGCGCTTCGAGGGCGTTCTCGAGCTCGCGCACGTTGCCGGGCCACGGGTGCTCGAGCAGCGGACGGCACGCGTGCTCGCTCGGTGACGCGAACGTGGTCCGCTGCCGCCCGTTGAAGCGCTCGACGAAGTGCGCCACGAGGAGCGGGATGTCGGCTCGCCGCTCGCGCAGGGGCGGCAGCCGCAGCGTCAGGACGCGCAGGCGATAGAAGAGGTCGCTGCGGAATCGCCCGGACTCGACCATGCGCCAGAGGTCCTGGTTCGACGCCGCGATGAGTCGCACGTCGAGCCGTCGCGCGACGCTCGCGCCGAGCGGCCGCACTTCGCCATCCTGCACGACGCGCAGGAGCTTGGCCTGGAGCGAGAGCGGCAGGTCTTCGATCTCGTCCAGGAAGAGCGTGCCGCCGTCGGCGAGACGGAGCGCGCCGGGTCGTTCCTGGATGGCACCGGTGAAGGCGCCCCGCGCGTGGCCGAAGAACTCGCTCTCGGCGAGCGACTCGGGCACGGCGGCGCAGTTGATCGGCACGAACGGCCTGGCGGCGCGCCGTCCGAGGCCGTGGATCGCGCGCGCCACGACTTCCTTGCCGGTCCCCGTCTCGCCCTCGACGAGCACGTGCGCCTCGGCGCGCGCCGCGACGCGGACGAGCGCGCGCACCTCGGCCATGGCGCGCGTGCGGCCGATGAGCCCGGGCACGGGCGCATCCGGCTCGCGCGGCGCGGGTATGGCCGCGAGAGCGCCCAGCGTGGCCTGGAGCAGCTCCGGATCGCCGTCCGCGACGAGATAGTCCGTTGCGCCGGCCTTCAGCAGCGCCACCGCCACGACCGCGTCGTCGGCGCGCCCGAGCGCGACGATGGGTACCCCGGGCCACGCGGCGCGCAACGCGCGCACGCCGCGGACGGCGTCCTCGCGCGCGACGGCGGCGGGCCCGAGCAGGACCAGGTCGACCACGGGGTCGGGAGCGTTCGCGAGCGCGGTCGAGGTGTCGACGACGTCGAGCCGTGCACCCGGCTGCGCCCGCGTGACCGTCGCGACGAGCGCGTCCCCACGTTCCACCCCCACGAGCACGATCCGCATCCGCGCGACCCTCCCCGGTGCGAGGGTACGGCAGCGCCACGCTGCCGCAAGAACTAGAAGCGGAATATCCGCGCCGGTAGCGCTACGTCGCCGCCGGCGCGAGCTCGACCAGCACGGCGCCCGCGTCGACCATCGCGCCCGGCGTGGCGCCCAGGGCGCGCACGGTGCCGTCGATCTCGGCCGCGAGCGTCGTCTCCATCTTCATCGCTTCGACGACGACGAGCGGCTGGCCGGCCGTCACGGCGTCGCCGACGGCGACCAGCACCTTCACGACTTTCCCCGGCATCGGCGCCACGACCGATCCCGACCCCGCCCCCGCCGCGCCGCCGCCGTGCGCGTCGTCGACGCGCTCGAAGACGAAGCTGTCGCCGCCCACCGCGACGTGGATGCGATCGCGGGTGCGCGCGACGACGGCGCGCAGCGGCTGGCCGTCGACCTCGAGCACGAGCTCCTCGACGATCGCGTGACCCACGCTCGCCGTTGCCGTCGCGACGATCGTGCCCACGCGGTGCGCGGCGCCGTCGACGGTGGCGGCGAGCCCACCGCCGTCGGGGACGACGGCGACCGCGAGCGTGTGGCCGCCCGTGCGCAGCTTCACCTGGGCGCTCACGTTCCGCCGAGCCTCCAGCGCCCGAGCGTCTCCCACGGCGTGGGCTCGGTCCGCAGCCCGGCGCCGTCCGCCCCGCGTGCCGCGGGACGTGCGCTCGCAACGGCGGCGACGAGCGCGGCGAGGTCGGCCCGCGCCGCCGGACGCCAGGCGGGAACGTGCTCGGAAAGAAAATCCGTGTGGGTGTTCCCGGCGCGGAACGCCGCGTGCGCGAGCACGTCGCGCAGGAAGGCGAGGTTCGTCGTCGGGCCGAGGACGATCGTCTCGGTGAGCGCGATCGCGAGGCGGTCGATCGCGGCGCGACGATCGGCGCCCCAGGCGGACACCTTGGAGAGGAGCGGATCGTACTCGATCGGCACCGTGAAGCCGGCGCGGATGCCCGAGTCGACGCGGACGCCGGGCCCGCTCGGCTCGTGCAGCGCCAGGATGGGGCCGGCGCTCGGGAAGAAGCTCTGCTGCGGGTCCTCCGCGTAGACGCGCGCTTCGATCGCGTGGCCGCGCGGCCGGACGTCCGCCTGCGCGAACCCGAGGGGCTCGCCGGCCGCGATGCGAAGCTGCGCCACCACCATGTCGACGCCGGTCGCGAGCTCCGTCACGGGGTGCTCCACCTGGAGCCGTGTGTTCATTTCGAGGAAATAGAAGCGGCCGCTCTCGTCGAGCAGGAACTCGACGGTGCCGGCGCTCACGTAGCCGACGGCACGCGCAGCGGCGTGCGCGGCGTCGGTCATCTGCGCGCGCAGCGCCGGCGTCATGACGGGGCAGGGCGTCTCCTCGACGATCTTCTGATGCCGGCGCTGGATCGAGCACTCGCGCTCGCCGAGATGGACGAGCGTGCCGTGGCGATCGCCCAGCACCTGCACCTCGACGTGGCGGGGGCGCACGATCTGCTTCTCGAGATACACGCGGCCGTCCGCGAAGGCGGCCGTCGCCTCGCGCGTCGCGGCCGCGAGCGCCTCGGCCAGCTCCGTCTCGCTCGCGACCGTGCGCATGCCCTTGCCGCCGCCGCCGGCCGCGGCCTTCACCAGGATCGGGTAGCCGAGGCGCGCGGCGGCCTCCTTCGCGGACGCGACGTCGCCGGCCGCGATCTCGCTGCCCGGTACGAGCGGCACGCCCGCCTTCGCCGCCGTCGCGCGGGCGGCGAGCTTGTCGCCCATTGTGGCGATCGCGGAGGGCGGTGGGCCGACCCACACGAGCCCCGCGCCCTCGACGGCTTCGGCGAAAGCCGCATTCTCGGAGAAGAACCCGTAGCCCGGGTGGACGGCGTCGGCGCGCGTCGCGCGCGCGGCGGCGAGGATGGCCTTCGTGTCGAGGTACGACTCGCGCGCCGGAGCGGGCCCCACGCACACCGCCGCGTCGGCGGCCGCGACGTGCGGCGCGCTCCGGTCGGCCTCCGAGTACACGGCGATCGGCGAGAGCCCGAGCGCGCGGCATCCGCGCGCGATCCGCACCGCGATCTCGCCGCGGTTGGCGATGAGGACCCGCTGCACGGGGCCGTCGTCTAACCGACCCGGGGAGTGCGGGCAAACCCCGGCGGCAGGCGCGACTACGGACAGCCGGGCTCGATCCGGCAGGTCGGCGAGCAGCAGTCGCCCGCGAGCTGGTTCCCATCGTCGCACTCTTCCTGGAGCGCGGCATCGATCGTGCCGTCGCCGCAGACGCTCGGCGTCGCGCGCACCAAGTTGATGCACAACCCGCCGGTGGCGGAGTCGCAGCTCTCCTGGAAGAGTGGCGATGCGTTCGGCGCGAGTTCGACCTCGGCTCCCATCCTCATTCCGGTGGCGACCTGGTAGGTGGCGAAGTCCGGGTAGACGAAACTGACGACGCTGAGAGCTCCGCCGGCTCCTTCGACGATCGAGTAGGTGCGAGACGACGGATCATCGAAGAAATACCATGTCCCAGTCATGTTGCAGCCCGCGAACGTCGAGGGCGTCTGGCAGAAGGCCGGGAACTCCGGCGCACAGATCGGCACGCAGGCGGCCGTCGCATCACAGCACGGCGCGTTCGGGCCTCCCTGGAACCCGCATTGGCTACCCGTCGACGCGCAGCACTGGCACGCAGCGGGCGTTCCCGGAGCACCGCACGGCGCCAAGGGTGCACATGAGCCACCGGCTGCCCCGTCGCACTGCTCGCCCGCTTCGATGATCCCGTTGCCACACACCGGTACCGTCGTCGTGGGGGTCGAGGTGCTGGTGCTCGACGTGGTCGTGCTCGACGTCGTCGTCGCACCGAGCGCCGCGTCGGAGCAGTCGGCAAGCGCGCCCGAGATCGCACCCGACGCGACGAAGCGTCCCGGCAGGTCGACGCGAATGGTCGCCCCGTTGAACAGGGCGCAGCTCCGAACCGTTCCCGTCGTGAGCCGGATGCCGACGGCGCCGTGCGCCGTCGCGAGCGGAAGTCCGACGTCCCTCGCCACCATGCGAAGCAGGCGTCCCTGCTTCAGGAGCGCCAGCCGAACCGGCGACGGTCCCGCCGGGGCGGTCTTGTTCGCGAAGCGATATGCCGGGCTCGTGGTCTTCGTCTCCCATCCGGGCTTGCCCACTCCTGCCGGGATGGCGAGCGCCGCCGCTCCTTCCGCTGCGGAGATGACGTCGAGGGTCGCGCCGACGACGGACGGATCGTCGCCCGAGGCGAAGGCCGGGAACAGGAACGCCGGGTCTTTCGAGACGAACACGAGCTTCGTCCCGGAGTTGGATCGCTTGAGCGTGAGGCGGGTGCCGGCGATCGGCTGGTCCGCTGCCATCAGCGCCGTGTGGGTCGCGAGAGCAAGGACGATCGGAGCCAGGAGCTTCGGCACGGCTACCCCCTGCTGACCGGCCTACGAGACGGGGGGCCATGCCGTCAAGGCAAATCCACCTGGGCTCGATCTACATCCGGAAGACGCCGAACGTCGTTCGCTCGACGGGCGCGTTCAGCGCCGCCGCGAGCCCGAGGCCGAGCGCATCGCGCGTCTCGAGGGGATCGAGGATGCCGTCGTCCCACAGGCGCGCGGTCGCGTAGTAGGGGCTGCCCTCGGTCTCGTACTTGGCGCGGATGGGCGCCGTGAGGGCGTCGGCCTCGGCCTCCGCGAGCGCCTTGCCGCTCGCCGCGAGCTGCTGCTGCTTCACGGTGAGGAGGGTCTGCGCCGCTTGCTCGCCGCCCATGACCGAGATGCGGCTGTTGGGCCACGACCACATGAGGCGCGGCTGGTAGGCGCGTCCGCACATGCCGTAGTTGCCCGCGCCGTACGAGTTGCCGATCAGCACCGTGAACTTCGGCACCGCCGCGTTGGCGACCGCGTTCACCATCTTGGCGCCGTCCTTCGCGATGCCGCCCTGCTCGTAGCGCTTGCCGACGATGAAGCCGGTGATGTTCTGCAGGAAGACGAGCGGCACGCCGCGCGCGCAGCAGAGCTCGATGAAGTGCGTCGCCTTGAGCGCCGACTCGGAGAAGAGGACGCCCTGGTTGGCGACGATCCCGACCGGATAGCCGTGCAGATGCGCGAAGCCCGTCACCAGCGTCGGCCCGTAGAGCGCCTTGAACTCGTGGAAGCGGCTCCCGTCGACGAGGCGCGCGATCAGCTCGCGCGCATCGGTCTGCTTGCGCGGATCGCGCGCGACCAGGCCGTAGATCTCGGCCGGGTCGTACGCGGGCGGCTCGGGCGTCGCGCGCGCGAGCGCCGCCGGCTCGACGGGCGGCATGGCGGCGAAGATCTCTCGCGCGATGCGGAGCGCGTCGGCGTCGTTCTCGGCCAGGTGGTCGGCCACGCCCGAGATGCGCGTGTGCGTCTCGCCGCCGCCCAGCTCCTCGGCGCTCACCTCCTCGCCCGTCGCCGCCTTCACGAGCGGCGGGCCGGCGAGGAAGATCGTGCCCTGGTTGCGTACGATGATCGCCTCGTCGCACATCGCCGGCACGTAGGCGCCGCCGGCCGTGCACGAGCCGAGCACCACTGCGACCTGCGGCAGGCCCGCCGCCGACATGCGCGCCTGGTTGTAGAAGATGCGGCCGAAGTGCTCGCGGTCCGGGAAGACCTCGGCCTGGAGCGGCAGGAAGGCGCCGCCCGAGTCGACCAGGTAGACCGAGGCGAGCCGGTTCTCGAGCGCGATCTCCTGCGCCCGCAGGTGCTTTTTCACCGTGAGGGGATAGTAGGTGCCGCCCTTCACCGTCGCGTCGTTGGCGACGACGACGGCGTGGCGCCCCGCGATCTGGCCGATGCCGGTCACCATGCTCGCGCCCGGCGCCTCGTCGTCGTAGCACCCGGTCGCTGCGAGCGGCGACAGCTCGAGGAACGGCGTGGCCGGATCGAGCAGGCGCTCGATCCGCTCGCGCGGGAGGAGCTTCCCGCGCGCGGTGTGGCGCTCGCGCGCGTCGGGCGGGCCGCCGGCCGCCGCCCGCGCGCGCGCCGCGCGCAGCTCGGCCACGAGCCGCTCCATGTGCGCCCGGTTCTGCTCGAACTCCGGATCGCTCGTCCGGACGCGAGACGGAAGCCGCATCCCGCGCGCCCGCTACCAGAAGATCGACGGGCGCGCCGAGAGTCCGTCCGCGAGCATGGACGCGATGCGCGCCTTCACCTGATCGACCTTCTCCGCGATGACGTCGTCCTCGTCGGCCGGGTTGCCCTCGAAGTGCATGGGCTCGCCGAAGTAGATGCGATACTTGACCGGCAGCGGCACCATGCCGAGCGGGCCGAGCCACGGCCAGGTGAGGGTCACCGGGAAGGCCGGCATGCCGAGCAGGCGCGCGATCGGCATCAGGTTGGCGATCGCGGGCGCCTGCTCCTCGGAGCCGACGACGGCGATCGGGACGATCGGCGTCGCGGTCTCGAGCGCGAGCCGCATGAAGCCGTGGCCGAACTCCTGGAGCTGATAGCGCTCCCAGATGAGCTTGTTCATGCCGCGCACGCCTTCGGGAAACGCGATGACGCACTCGCCCTGCTCGAGCATGTCGATGCAGTTCTTGCGCGTCCCGACGACCGAGCCGGTGCGCACCATGATCTCGTTCACGAACGGCACCGTCGGCAGCCAGTACTCGCCCATGCCGCGGATGATGCGCGGCGGCTCGGCCTCGAGGAACGTGGCCGCGCCGATCATGGCGGCGTCGAGCGCGACCTGGCCGGCGTGGTTCCCGATGAGGAGGCACCGCCCCTGCGGGATGCGTTCGATGCCGCTCGTCTCGACGCGGAACCAGTAGCGGTAGAGGAGCGCCGTGACGGTGAGCGCGCGCTTGGCCGTCTCGGTGTGGAACCCCCATGCGTCGTAGCCGTAGGCGTTGAGGCGCGTCGGAATGCGCGCCATGCGCTCGTCGATCTCGTGCTGCAGCTCTCCGACGGCCGGGGAGTTGTAGAGTGCGCGCAGCATGCCCATCAGCGGCGCACGCTCGCGAACACGTCTTCGAGGCTGAAGAGCGGCGCGAAGCCCGTCGCCTGCTGGAAGCGACGACCGTCGAGCGTGCACGGGTACTTGAGGAAGTTGATCGCGCCCGGAGGCGTCGGGTAGAGGCCCCAGCGGAAGAGTCGGCTGAAGACGGCGCGCGCCACGGTCTCCGGGAACGGGACGGCGGTGCCGCCCGACTCGTGGATCGCCACCTTGAGGGGAACGGCGCCGGGACCGGTCAGGTTGAACACGCCGTGCGTGCCCGTCTGAAGCGCGAGCGCGACGGCTTCCGCCACGTCCTCCTCGTGGATGAACTGCATCATCGGGTTGAAGCCCATGATCGTCGGCACGTAGCGCCCGCGGAGGTAGCGGCCCATGTTGCTGTGCACGTAGTACCCGAGCGTGCTCACGGGGCGGAGCACGGTCGTCGCGACCTCGGGATGCCGCCACAGGAACGCGGTCGCGAGCGTGTCGACCTCGGAGAGGTCGCGCACCTCGGCGTAGTTGCGCGAGACGTTGAGCGGCGAGTCCTCGTCCATGTAGTACGGGTTGTCGGGAAACGCGCCGTACACGTAGCTCGACGAGAGCAGCACGACGCGTTTCACGCCGTGCGCGATCGCGTACTCGAGCACGCGCTTGGTGCCGAGCACGTTGATCTCGTGCCGCAGCTCCTCGCCCAGGCGGAAGTGCCGGATGAAGGCGAGGTGGACGACGGCGGTGGGACGTTCGGTGCGGAAGACGTCCTCGAACTTTCGCTTGCGGATGTCGACGGTGAGGACGCGCAACCCGGGCGGGTGGCCTTCCCACGGGTGGCGATCGACGCCGACCAGATCGAACGTGTTCGCGAGCCGGCGCGCGATGAGGCGACCCTGGCCGCCGGCGATGCCGGTGATGAGGACGGTCTCGCCGGGGCGCGCGCCGCCGCGCGGATGGCTCCAGGTCTCGGTCACGGCCGCCGGACGCGGCGCGATCACCGGCGCCGGATCCGGCTCGGGATCCGCGAAGTGGAAGAGGCCTTCCGGCGTGTCGAACGGAACCCGCGCCATGCCGAGGCTCCGGTTATGCCGGGGCCCGCCCGGAGGCTCAAGCCACGGTGCAGAGCACGCGGTGCGCGTCGAGCATGGTGGTGCGGATCGGCACCCCGTGCGGACAGGCCGACCGACATGGGGCAGGGCAGGTGACGCACAGGCTCGCGTCCTTTTCCAGCGCGGCGTAGCGCGACGTCCCTTCCTCGCGCCATCCGTAATCCTTGGCGTACATGCGGTAGCGCAGCACGTCGTTGATCGGCAGGTCGTGCGGGCACGAGTCGAGGCACGCGCCGCAATGCGGCTGGCAGTAGTCGCCCTTGACGAGCTGGTCGTAGCGCTCGAGGCGCGCCGTGTCCTCGGGGCGCAGCGCCGTCCCCGACGCGACCAGGTACTCGTCGACGTGCTCCGGATCCCAGAACGAAACGACGAGGCAGGACACGTTCGGGTTCGAGAGCACCCAGCGGAACGCCGACTGCGAGTACGCACCAGCCTCCTGCTGGAACTCGGCGAGGTTCGTGTGCTTGGCGCCCTTCAGGGTCTTCATCGCCACGACCCCGACGTCGTGCGTCTTCGCCTTCTCGAGGATGTGGCCGAAGCTCGGCCACATGCCGAAGTGGTACGCGAGCATGAGGACGTCGAAACGCCCCGAGTCGATGGCGGCGTTGGCGACCTCCTCCAGATTCGGCGTGTGCGTGGAGACGCCGAGGAAGCGCACCTTGCCCTGCTCCTTCAACCGATCGAACGCCTCGTGGATGTTGGGCGCGAGGAGGCGATCCAACCGATCGCACGAATGGATGTGGATCAGGTCCACGTGATCCGTCTGGAGCCGCTGCAGGCTTCCTTCCACCTCGGCGATGATGTCGCGCACCGGCGTGTCGTTTGGGAGGTGCCCGGTCGGGCGGCAGAACTTCGTCGCCAGGAAGATGCGGTCGCGGTGGCCCTGCATGGCCTCGCCCAGCAGCCGCTCCGAGCCAGCGTCGGAGTAGTCGGGCGACGTGTCGACGTAGGTGACGCCGCGCTCGAAGAGCGCGCGCGGGACGTCGAGGTCGCGAATGCGCGCCGAGCCGAGCGAGATGTCGGACACCATCGCGTTCGTGCGTCCGAGGCGCCGGTAGCCGCGGATGCGCGAGGTGTGCCAGGCGGGATCGGGCGTGGGGGATTCGGTCTCGACCTTGGCGTTGAAGAAGTCCCGTCCGACCGCGAGCCACCCGCGGTTCGGCAGGAAGATGCCCGCCGCACCGCCGACCGTCGCGGCCGCCGCGGCGCCGGTCACGCGCAGCACCGCCCGCCGCGTGGCGCCTCTGGCCGGGGGCTCGGACAGGACGACGACGCGCGAGCCGCCGTCGCACCGCGGGCAGATCGGACGGCGCAGGCGGAAGGTCGCCCCGACGATCGCTACCAGCGCGGTCGCCGCGACGACCCAGAGCCGCCACAACGGCAGTCGCGTACGGTCGTTGCCCTCGACGAGGTCGTGCAGCAGCGGGGCGCCGACGATCGCGCCCACGACCAGGGGGAGCAGCAGGAAGGCCACGACGACGATCCGCCGCGGGCGCACGATGCGCAGCGCCCGGGGGCCGCCACACCTGGTGCACGGGCTCACGATTTCCCTGGTACGCGGCGAACGGCTGCGCGTCAACAATTTGTCCCGGGCACGTCTCAAGTCGCATACGCGGTGTCCCGATAAAAGCGCTGGAGAGGCGTTTCCAAAGGAGCGATGAGGCCATGATGGATGCGACGACCCTGCAGCAGTTCCGCGCCGACGTGATCGCGCGCAAGAGTCTCCCGACG
>Ga0335084_10006899_pt1 | contig 11296 bp, 7 predicted proteins | sample Lox_Sample_44_FD_206721 | JGI IMG/M metagenome (GOLD analysis project Ga0335084, IMG submission 206721) | Soil microbial communities from Loxahatchee National Wildlife Refuge, Florida, United States - Lox_Sample_4.4 | ecosystem: Environmental > Terrestrial > Soil > Wetlands | place: USA: Florida...
CTCTCGGGATGATGGCGGTGAACGGCCAGTTGAACCGCTACGTCGTTGCCGCGAGCTTCGTCGAGGAGAAGACGCTTGCCAGCTGGATCGCAACCAACGAGATCACGGCTCTCAGCGTGGCGGCCTCGTGGCCCGACCTCGGCAAGAGCGACAAGGACGTCGAGTTCGCGTCGCGCAAATGGCGCTGCAACATCGTCGTGTCCGCCACGGACGTGCAGAACCTACGCCGCGTCGACGTCTCCGTGACGCTCGCGGACGCCCCGGAGCGCGTGCTGCACAAAGTCTCCGGGCTCATCGAGCCGCCAGCGCCCGCCGGCTTCATGCCGCCGCGTTGGTCGACGCCGGTCGTCGCCCCGGAGCCCGCGCAGTGATGCTGCGAACGACTCGCTCGCGCGGCTTCACGCTGATCGAGCTGCTCGTCGCGATGGCGATCGTCGCGGTGATCGGCGTAATGGCGATGACCGGCCTGAGCGAGGTGATCCGCCAGCAGACGCACGCCCGCGAGCGCGCACAACGCTGGCAGGAAATTCAGCTTGCGATGCGCCTGATCGTGCAAGACCTCGCGCAGCTGCAGCCCCGACCGACGCGCGACGAGCTCGGCGAGACCTATTTGCCGAGCCTGCTCGCGGACCCCAACGCTCAGTTCGCGCTCGAGTTCAGCCGGGGCGGATTCGCGAATCCGGGCGGCTTCCCGCGCGGCACGGTGCTGCGCGTCGCGTACAACTTCGAGACCGACAAGCTCGTGCGTTATCACTGGCCGGTCATGGATCGCACCGTGTCGACGCCGCCCGTTCGCACCGAAATACTCGACGGCGTCACGAACGTCGCGGTGCGCTATCTCGATCTCTCCGGCACGTGGCAAGACAACTGGCCGCCCTTGACGATGGGCGGCCCGGACAGGCTCATCGCGCGCCCCCGCGCGGTCGAGTTCGCCGTCGATCTCAAGGATTTCGGGCGCGTGACGCGACTCGTGGAGACGAGCGGATGACGCGCCGGGACCGGCAGCGCGGCGTTGCCGTGTTGATCGCGATGCTCGCGGTCACGATCGGCACGATCATCGCCGTGAACCTGATGTGGCAGGGCACGCTCGATCTGCGTCGCGCCGAGGCCGCGCTCGCGATGGATCAGAGCATGCTGTATGTGCAAGGCGCCGAAGCGTGGGCGGCCGACATCCTGCGCCAAGACATGGTGGACTCGCCCGAGAGCGACAACCTCGGCGAGCTCTGGGCGACCCCGCTTCCGCCGCTGCCGGTCGACGGTGGCACGATCCAGGGCAAGCTCGAGGACCTCCAAGGCCGATTCAACCTCAACGACTTGATCAACGACCGCGGCCTCCCCGATCCGATCGCGCTCAAGCAGTTCGAGCGGTTGCTGAGCTTGCTCGAGATCGATCCGAACCTCGCGGGCGGTGTGCTCGATTGGCTCGATCCCGACACGGACGTGCGTTTTCCGAATGGCGGGGAAGATACGACTTACGCCGCGGCCGATCCGCCCTATCGCACGGCGAACACCCTGATAACGACGCCGACGGAGCTCATGGCCGTGACGGGTTTCGATCGCAAGACGTACGCGACGCTCGCGCCGTACATCACGGCGCTGCCGAGGGGGACGAAGCTCAACGTCAACACGGCAGCGGACGTCGTGATCGCTTCGCTGTCCGACATGATCGACCTGTCGACGGCGAAGGCGCTCGTGGAGGAGCGCGGCAACAAGGAGTTCGTCGATCTCAAGGGGACGTTCATGGGGCTCGTCGACCGCGACACGTTGAAGAGGATCGACGGCGTCAGCGAGCATTTCTTGTTGACCGCTACGGTGACGCTCGGTACAAATCAAATGACGATGCGCTCCGTGCTGCAGCGCGACCGTAGCGGCCTCACGCGGGCGTTGTTTCGTAGCTTGGGGATCGAATAGCGTGGCCGATGCATTGTTCATCCGTCTCGGCGAGAACGGCGCGGCCGAGTGGGCCACGTTCGCGCCGACCGGCCAGATTACGAGCCCGATCTCACGCGGCGCGCTGACGGAGGCGCGCGGGTCGGCCGACGGCCGGCGCGTCGTCGTGCTGGTGCCGGGAATCGACGTGCTGTCGACGCAGGCCGAGCTCCCCGCCTCGAGCCAGGCGCGGATGCGCCAGATCGTGCCGTTCTCGCTCGAGGACTCGCTGGCCGCCGACGTCGACGGCCTCATGTTCGCGGTCGGTGCGCGCCTGTCGCCCGCGTCCGCGGGCGTTGCGGTCGTGAGCAAAGCGAAGCTCGATGCTTGGCTCGCGGAGCTAGGGGCGGCCGGCATCGTGCCGCAGGCGTTGTACAGCGAGACGGAGGGCGTCCCCGAGATCCCCGCCACGCTGCTCATGCTGCTGGAGGGCACGCGGATCTACGTGCGCGTGCCGGGCCAGTCGCCGTTTGTGCTCGACGGCATGACCGCGCGCCAGACACTGGACCTGCTGCGCTCCGCCGGAGCCGCCGCCGAGATCAAGCATTCGATCGCCTACGCCGATCCGGCCGACCAGGCCCGCTTCCAAACGGAGCTCACCGAAGTCGCCGACGCGTTCGAGAGCGCCGAAGCAAAGGTCGCAGTCGACGGGCTGTTCCCGCACCTCGCCGCGACGCTCGCGCAACGTCCCGGCACCAACCTGCTGCAAGGCTCGTACGCGCCGAAGTCGAACTGGCTCGAGCTCGCACGGCCCTGGCGTCACGCGGCGAGCTTGCTTGCGGCGGCCGGCGTCCTCGCGTTGACGCTGCAGGGCGCCGAGTACTGGACGCTGCGCCGCGCCGATGCCGAGCTCGCGTCACTCGTGGCCGAGACCTGTCAGAAGGCCGTCGGAACGAATCGCGCGAGCGCCTGCGACACGCTCGTTCAGCAGCGGCTCAGGGCGCGAGGAAGCGCCACGGCGGAGACGTTCCTCACCACGCTCGAGGCGATTGCGGCCGCGCGCGATCCGGCGCTGCGAATCGACGCGTTGTCCTACCGGAACCGGACCATGGATCTGCAGCTCCTCGCCTCGGACGTCGGCCAGATCGACAAGTTCGCGAAGAGCCTCGAGCAGACGCGCCGCTTCAAGCCGAAGATCGAGTCGGCGAACCAGAACAACGACAGCATCGAAGGCCGTCTGCAGATCGTGAGCGCGCAGCAGCGATGAGAGCTTGGTTCGACAACCTTGAGCCCCGCGAGCGCCTGATCTTGATCGGCGGCGCCGTCGCGGCCGCGCTGATCATCCTCTGGATCGGCGTGCTGACCCCGCTGCGGACGAGATCCGAAGTGCTCCGCGATTCGATCGCCACGAAGCAGCGCCTCCTCGTCGATCTCACGCGCGTCGGCCCCGAGCCGACGCGCACGGGCACCGCGGAAGGCGGCAATCAGACGCTCGTGGTTCTGATCTCCGCGAGCGCGCGCGAGCACGGTGTCGCGCTCAAGACGCAGCGGCCCGACGGACCCGACGGCATTCAGGTCTCGTTCGGCAATCTCGCGTTCGACACGCTCCTCGAATGGCTCGTCGCGATCGAGAAGCAAAACGCGGTCAGCGTCGAATCGGCGTCGTTCACGGCCACCAAGCAGCGCGGCATCGTGAACGGCCAGCTCGTGCTGCGCAGGTCTTGACGGCCGTGAAGCTGTGGCACTGGCTGGCCGTTGGAATCGGAGCGTATCTCGCGTTCACGCTCAGCTCGTTTCCGGCCGCGACAGCGTACGCGTGGTTCGCGCCGCCCGGCGTCCGGCTCGCGGGCCTCGAGGGCACGCTATGGTCGGGGCGCGCGGCCGGCGGTGCCGTCGGCGATCTCGCCGTGCGCGACGTTCGTTGGCGCGTATACGCGTGGCAGCTGCTGCTCGGCCGTGTCGCCGCGGACCTGCGCGCGCAGCTCGACGATGGTTTCGTCAGCGCGCAGATCAAGGCGACGCGCAGCCGCCTGCAGCTCAGCGAAGTCCGCGCGAGCACGTCGTTGCCGACGTTGCGCAACGTGCTGCCGATCGCGGGGATACGCGGCGCCGCAAGCCTCAAGCTCAGCGCGCTCGACGTGGATCTCGCGAAGGCTTGGCCGACCAAGGTGGTCGGCGACCTCACGCTCGCTCAGCTGGAGACTCCGCCGCTGCTCCCGACGGGGGCTCGCAAGATCGTGCCGCTGGGGGACTACGTCGTTCACTTCGTCGACGGCACGGGTGGAGTCAACGCGACCTTCAACGACACCGGCGGGCCGCTCGAGGTCAAGGGCACGCTCGCGCTCACCGCCGCGCGCGCCTATACGCTCGATGGGCTCATCAAGCCGCGCGCGGACGCCCCCCAGGAGCTCGTCGACGGGCTCGCGGTCATGACCGCCGATCCCGACGCCGAGGGCCGCCGCCGGCTCATGCTCACGGGCACGCTCTGATTCAGCCCGCGGGCGCGGCTGGCCGCCAACTGCGCAGCTCCGCGAGCAGCGGGAAGTACAAGGCGACGCGCACCGGCCGAGTATCGATCGCCGCGAGCGCGGCCGCGTAGCGGTCGAGCTGCGGCCGGTAGCGCTCGACCTCGGAGTCGAGGAACGCGGCGCGGTCGCCGCCCTCGTGCCGGCTCGTCTTGAAGTCGACGATCCAGCGCTCGCCGTCGGCGACGAACGTTCGGTCGAGCCGGATGTGCTCGAGAACGTCGCCGCTGCGCAGCGTGAGCGTGATTTCCGAGCACGCGTCCTCGCGAGCGCCTAGCACCCAGCGCCCGTGCCGATCCCCGATCGCCGAGCGCAGCGCCGCGCTGACGCGCTCCACGGCCGTCGGTATCTCCCGCGTCTCGACGCCGAGCAGGCGCAGCTCCTCGGCGAACGCGCCCGCGCGCCCATCGATCGCGCTCGCGGTCGTGGCATCGAGCCCTGTCTCCGCGATCCGTTGCAGATGGCGGTGCACCACGGTGCCGACGTGCGCGGCCGTGCGGCTCGCCCACACGAACTCGGGGCGCACGGGGCCCGGCGCGGTGCCGCCGTCCGGTGCGGCGCCCACGGCCGGCGCGGCGAACGGCAACGCGAGCTGCTCGGACGCCGGTGCCTTGGCCCGCCCCGTACGGGCAGCGGCCGCTTCGACGCTCGCGAACCGCCTGAGCACCGGCACGATGACCTCGGGCTCGGCCCGTTCGGCGGTGTCGACCGTCGGGCTCGCGCCGCTCAAGGGCCAGATGAAGTGCAGCAGCGAGCCCGGCTTCGGCTCCGGCCGGAGCTGAGGGAGCTGCCACGAGAGGTACAAGCGCTGACGCGCCCGTGTCGCGGCGACGTAGAGCAAACGCGCGCGCTCCGCTCGCGCTCGTCCGCGGTCGGCGCGGCGCACGAAATCGGTGAGCCGCTCCGACTCCTCGTCCGCGAGGGCCGGCGCGAGAAGCAGGTCCTTCGTGCCGTCGACGGCCACGCGCTCGAGCCAGTACACGGCCTGCGCGTCGTCGGACGGAGGATCGCGGCCGAGCCCGAGCGCGATCACCGTATCGAACTCGAGGCCTTTCGCGCGGTGCATCGTCATGATCTCGATGCCCTGCTCGCGCGGCGCGTCGCCTTGGAGCTGGATGTCCGCGAGCGCCCGTTCCAGCCGGACGGGATCGCCGAGGTCGCCGTGACTCTCCTCGCGCGCGAGCAGCGCGAAGAACTGGTCGGCCGCGCGCAGCTCGTCGTCGTGATCGAGGCATGCGGGCCCGTCGAGCGCGCGCCACGTGCGCTCGACCCAACGCGCGAACGAGCTCGTGGGGCGCGCCGCGATCGCGACTTCCAGCCGTGCGAGAGTCGCGAGCAGCCGCGCGCGGCCGTCGGCACCGAGCCGCGCGACGCGCGCGGCGTCGTGCGCGAGATCCCAAACGGTGCCCGGCGCGTCTGCGCACAGCGCGTGCAGGTCGGCCCAGGTGAGCCCGCACCACGGCGCGTGCAGCACCGCGAGCCACGCGATCCGATCGTCGAGGTGAGCCAGCGCGCGCGAGAGCCCCAGCAGGTCTTGTGCCACGGGCTGCTCGCTCAGCGCGTCGATCTCGACGGCGTGCACGGGCCAGTCGTGCGGCCGCAGGCGCTCGCGCAGCCCGGCGAGATGCGAGCGGCTCTGCACGAGCACCGCGATCGACTGGCCGGCGTCGCGGGCGAGCTCGGCCCCGATGATCTCGACCGCGCGCTCGCTCTCCGCGTACGGGTCCGCGCCCAGGGAGCCGAGCACGTGCACGAGCTGATCGGCATCCGCTGCGCGCGTCGCCACGCTCGGACGAAACGCGGCGGCGCCCTCCGCGATCCGGTCTTCCCTGGGGAACACGTCGGCGAACGTTCTGTTGACCCAATCGACGATCGCGGGCGCGGAGCGGAAGTTGCGCACGAGCGTGAGCGGCTCGAGCCGCACGTCGTTGATGCCGCGCTGCTTCGCCTCTAGGAACAGCGACAAGTCCGCGTCGCGAAAACGGTAAATCGATTGCATCGGATCGCCGACGAGGAACAGCGTGCGCCCGTCGCCGCGTTCCCAGCCCGCCGTGAGCAGCTCGAGCAGCTGCACTTGCGACTGGGACGTGTCTTGAAACTCGTCCACGAGCAAGTGCTGGATCCGCCGATCGAGAGCGAGCAGGAGCTCCGACGGCTCGTCCACGAGTCCGAGCGCGCGCCGCGCCGCGAGACCGAGCTCCACGAAGTCGATCTTGCGGGTCTCCGCGAACTCGACCTTGAGCTCCGTCGCAAGATGCAGCAGCACGACGCGGAGCGCACCGAGCTGCCGCCACTGCGCGTCCGTGTAGCGCGGCTCGGGCAGCGCCTTCGCGGCCTCGAGAGCGTGGCGCAGCGGCTCGTTCGCCCCGAGCCGTTCGAGCAGACGTTCGCAGCGCGCGCGTTCCGCGGGATGGTCGGGGCCGAAGCCTTCCCGCTTGGAGAGCTGGCGTCGCCAACCGCCGTTTTGAACGAGCAGAAACGCGGCGGCACCTTGCCACGACCGAAGCCCGGTGCTCGTGAGAGGCGGCGTGCGATCGACCTCGAGCCAGATCGCCGCCGCGGCGCGCAGCTTGTCCGACGTCGCGTGGCTGGCGACCTGGCGCAGCGCGGCACGCAGCTCCGTGAACGTGGCGGGCTCGGCGAGCGGCTCGAGCGCCGCGAGCGCGTCGTCGACGAGCCGGCGGAGCGCGCCCTCGAGCACCGGCCGGAGCGCGGCCGGGTCGCCGGTCGCGAAGCGCTCGAGCCACTGCTCGCGGCGCCCGAGCAGCAATGCCAGGAGCCTCTCGAGCTGCTCCAGATCGTCGAACTCGCGCGCGAGCACGCGTAGGCTCTGCCCGAGCTCGCCGGGCGCCGCGACCGCGGCGAGCGTGCGCCGTGCGGCTCGGCGGTAGTGGTCGCGCGCGTCGTCGACGATGCGCGCGGCCGCGACCCCATCGGCGAGGACCGGCAGCTGCTGCGCGAGCCACGCGTTGAACGCGTCGAGCGTGTCGATGCGCAGGCGCTGGGGCTGCGCGAGCAGCGCCCAGCCGCGCTCGACGTCGCGCGCGACGGCCGCGCGCGCGAGTGCGAGCGTCGTCTGCCGGTGCGGCGCGGCTCCGCCCTCCCCGGCCGCGCCCTCGTCGAGCGCGCGGCGCACACGCGCGCGCATCTCGGCCGCCGCCTTACGAGTGAACGTGATGGCGACGACTTGCTCGGGCTCGTCGACGGTCGCCAGCAACGCGAGAAAGCGCTGGATCAGCAACTCCGTCTTGCCGGAGCCTGCCGGCGCCTCGACGATGAACGAGCGCGACGGATCGAGCGCCGCCGCGCGCGCCGCGTCGTCGTCGGCTGCGCTCACCACCGCGTCACCGAGCCGCGCGCGAGCGCGACCTGCTCGTCGATCCGCGTGAGCGGCGCGTACGGCCCGGACGCGTCGTCGCGGTCGGAGAGGAACACACGAGTATCGCCGTGCACGAGCTCGCGCACGAGCGCTTCGATCTGCGCGCGCCAGCGGGCGATCTGCCGGGGCCAGTCGCGCTCGCTCGTCTTGGCCGGGGTGCCAGGAAACGCCGCATCCTTCCAGAAACCGCGATAACCCGCGTCGTCGGCGGTCACGCGCGCGATCACGGCCGCCTCGACCGGCACGGCCGAATGCGCCGCGTACAGGGGTACTTGCACGTCGCGAGGCCGTTCCTTGAACCAGTCCGCGCTGCCGGCGCGATCGCCCGTCTTGTAGTCGACGATTGCGATGCCGCCGTCGGCCAGCCGATCGAGGCGGTCCACGCGGACGCGCATCGCGAGCCCCGCGATCTCGATCGCCTCGCGCCGCTCGACCGCGGCGACTCGAAACGGCGCGCGCAACCGCTCCACGTCGAGAAAGCGGGCGAGCGACGCTGCCAGCCTCTCGGCCTCGAGTACGAACAACGCGCGCAGCGCGGGTCGCGCGTCGCGAAACACCTCGTCGAGCGCGCGCTCCGCGAGCGTACGGATCGCCCCGTGCCGCGAGGCCAGATCGGCGTGCTCGAGCCCTTCCGCGAGCAGCCACTCGAGCGCGCGATGCGTGGCCGTGCCGCGCTGCCGCCCGTTCAGCCCGGCGCTCGGGACCTCGAGCGCGCGCGCGCCCAGCCGATACTCGCAGAGCGCGCGCAATGGGCAGCGGGCCTGGCTGCTCAGGACTCCCGCGCCGCCGTGCAGATCGGTGCCGGCGAGCGCCGGGGCGGGATCCGCGACCGTCTCCCGCGGCCTCGCCGCGCCCGAGAGCCGGGCGCGCGGGGCGACATCCGCCGCGTCGAGCTCGCGCCAATCTCCTAGCGCGGGGCTCGGCTCGGTCTCGTAGTCGAACAGGTGCGCGGGCCAGCTCGCGACCAGCGTCGCTACGCGCCGAGTGAGCCGCTCGAGCGTGGCGGCGGAGCGCTCACGCGCGTCCTCGGGCGTGCACCACGGCATCCCGTGCCGGCGCTGCAGGGCGCGCGGCAGGAGCGGATTGCAACGCGCCGGCTCGGGCCACGCCTGGTCCGTGAAACCCGTGAGCCAGGCCGCGTCGTAGCCCGGGCCCACGTCTTCGACGCGCTCGAGAACGTGGATGCCTCTAACCGGCGGCGGCGCAGCCGGCGTGTGCTCGAGCGTGCGCCCGAGCTCCGCGAGCGCGGCCGCGTGGTCGATCTCGCCGACGAGAGGCGTGAGCCGCGCGATCTCGTCGAGCGCGCCCTGCCAGCGGAGCACGTCCTCGGCATCGTCGGCGCCCCGCCACTGGAGCAGCGTGAGGGCGCGCTGCCACGCGGCGGCCCAGCGGCTCGGCGTCGCGCGCTCGATTCCGTTCGTCTCGCGCAGGGCCGCCGAGAGAGTCCTCGCGGCGCGGGGCGCGGCACGCTCGAGGAGCGCCGGCAGCGCGGTCTCGCGGTATGCGGCGAGAAACGGCAGCTGCGCGCGCACGTCGCGGCGCAGCTCTCGCTCGAGCGCGGCGCAGGCGGAGCGCTCGGCGTCGTCGGCGCCGAAGAACGGGCTGCGCAGCCAGCGGCTCAGCGTCTCGAACGTGGCCGTCCTGGTGCCGAGCGTGAGCGCCTCGAGCGCCGCCCCGAGCCGCGGTGCGTCGCCCGCGCCCCGGGCCGCGTACCAAATCGGCACGAGCATCGGTGCGCAGGCTTGCGCCTCCGCGCCGGCCCGCTCGATCTCGGCGCGGCGCTCCCCCAGTGCGGGAACGACGAGCGCGATCCGGGCAGCCGGCGCGGCTGCGAGGCGCGCGCGGGCCCATGCGACCGCAGCTCTGATCTCGTCGCCCGCGTCCCCGAGCCGAACCCGGAGCCGAGTGGCCGCGACGGCCCGCGGCGGCGTCGGCCTCTCGATCCGGCACCCCCGCTCCGACAGCTGCTCGAGCAGCGCGCGCTGCCGCGGCGTGGGCTCGTCGAGGTCGGCGAGTATCACGCGCTGCGGCGGCCGCCACTCGACGTCGGGGAGACGCCGCGCGATCGTCGCCCGATCGACCCAGCCGTGGTCCGCCAGGGTCGTTACATAGCGCCGGCACCAGCCGAGAAACGCCCGAAAATCGCCCTGCCCGGCACTCGCGCGTTCGCGGTCGGGATCGACGTTCCAATGGCACAGCAGCTCCCACGCCTCCGCCGCCCAGTGCGCGACGCCGCGGTCGCCGATGAGCTCCGCACCCTCGTCGGATTCCGCGACGATCCGGCGCCAGAGGGCAAGACTTTGGGATGTGCTGAGGGGCGGCACGCGCGGCTCGGCCCCGCTCTGCCAGAGTCGCTCCGTCCAGCTCCCATAGGCGACGAGGTCTGGCGTGAGCCAGGCCCGGGCGGGGGTCGCGATCGCGTCGGCGCCGAGCTCGAGCTCCCACTGGCGCGCCCCGAGGCTGCTCGCTACGACGATCGGGGTCCGCTCGGCTAAGACCCGAGTTGGCTCCCCGACAGACACTTATTGATCAGATAGTTGCGTACGGATCGTTAGGCTGTTTCGAGCCGCGGCGGTCGATCCGCGAGCTGTTCGAGGATGCGCTCCATTCGCCCGAACACCTCGGCGATCTGCTCGTCCTCGGGCAGGATCGTGATCCTGAAGTGGTCGCGATAGCCCGTGTTGAAGCTCGATCCCGGTGCGATCAGGACGTGCTGCTGCTCCAACAGCTCCATCGCGAACTCCTCGTCGTCGAAGCCCGGCAGCTTTTGCCGGTCGACGCCGATGAACGCATACAGCGCGCCGCGCGGCGCCACGAGCTGTAAAAACTCGCTCCTCTCGACGCCGTCGACGACCGCTCGGCGCGAGTCGTAGAGCCGGCCACCCGGCGCGCAGAGCTTGCGGATGCTCTGGAAGCCGCCGAGCGCCGTCTGCACGGCCCATTGACCGGGCACGTTGCTGCACAGGCGCAGCGCGGCGAGCAGGTCGAGGGCCCCCATGTAGCGCTCGGACCGGTCGACGGCGCCGCTGAACGACACCCAGCCGACTCGGTAGCCGCACGCCCGGTAGACCTTCGAGAGGCCGCTGAAGGTCGCGCAGAGCGTGTCCTTGCAGAGCGTCGCGAGCGGCGTGAACTCGGCGTCGTCGAAGACGATCTGGTCGTAGATCTCGTCGCACATGAGCACCAGGTTGTGGCGCTCCGCGATCCGCGCGAGCGAGGTTAGGACCTCGCGGCTGTAGACGGCGCCGGTCGGATTGTTCGGATTGATCACGACGAGCGCGCGCGTCCGCGGCGTGATCAGCGCCTCGATCGCCGCCACATCGGGGTTGAAGCCCTGCGACTCGGGACACGGATAGTGGACCGCCTTGCCGCCGTTCAGCACGGTCGCGGCCGTCCACAGCGGGTAGTCCGGGCTCGGGATCAGCACCTCGTCGCCGGCGTTGAGTAGGCCGCGCAGCGTGAGGTCGATGAGCTCGCTCACGCCGTTGCCCATGAACACGTGCTCGGCGCTCACGTTCGGCAC
>Ga0335084_10006900_pt1 | contig 11296 bp, 11 predicted proteins | sample Lox_Sample_44_FD_206721 | JGI IMG/M metagenome (GOLD analysis project Ga0335084, IMG submission 206721) | Soil microbial communities from Loxahatchee National Wildlife Refuge, Florida, United States - Lox_Sample_4.4 | ecosystem: Environmental > Terrestrial > Soil > Wetlands | place: USA...
AGCGGGATTTCTTCCGCCCCCGCGTGTCTCGCGGGTGCGGCCGGAGCTGGCGCGGACGCCGCTTCCGGTTCCCGCGTCTCCTCCAGCATGGATGCCCACTCGGAGGACAAGTCCACTTCCTCCGCCTCGCCTGCCTCCGGCGCCGCGGCCTCAGCCACGGGCTGCTCCACCGGCGTCTCGATGACTTCGATCTGCGGCAGATCCTCGCCCTTGATCTCGAATTCTGGCAATTCCTGTTTCGCTGACGCGATGGTTTCTACCGGGACAGCCGGCAACTCCTCGGCCGCCACGGACGCCGCTTCCGCAGCCGCCCGCTCCAGCACACCTTCTTCCACCGGCACCGTCTCCACCGGTTGCGGCATAGCCGCCGCAACGGCGGAAGCAATCTCCTCGTCCGACAAACCGGCTGCGCGCTGGAAGCGCCGGCGTAGCTCCCCGAATCTTTCTCCGCTTCGCGCATCTCCTCGCGTCGTGTGGATGTGCTCCAGCTGCGCCGCAAGTTCCGCCGTCCGGCGGTCGTCGCCTGCTCCCAGCACGAAATCCAGCAGCTTTTCGAGCGTCGGCGTGTGCGTTGGCGCCCGCCGCAATATCGCTTCCAGCAGGCCAATCGCTTTTTGCGTCAAGCCGTAGCTCGCGAACAGGTCCACGTCCGTCAGCGATTGCGTGATGAACTTCTGCGTGTCTTCGTCCAGCTCTGGCTCGGAAGCACCCGCCGTGCTCGTTGATGCTTCGGTGGCTGGCTGCGCCGGACCGGCATCAATCAGCGTAGGCCGCACTTTCGGTGCGTCCGGCTTCGGCAATTCTGCCTGCAGGTCCTCCGGGGCCACCACGACGTCGGCCGGCGCCGCCGCCTCCTCCACGATTTGCCCCATCTTCTTCAGCACGTCGTTCAGCTTGCGCTTCGCTGGATCGCTTTCCGGCTCGCGGTCCACCAACTGCTTGAAAATGTCCTTGGCGCGCTCCAATTTCCCCGAGGCCACCAGCGCGTCACCAAGATGCGCTAACGCATCCGGCAAACGGAATGAATCGCTCGTCCGCCCGTACGTATCCACCAGCCATTCGAGCGGCTCGAGCCTCCCCGGCAGTCTGGCCGCCAGGTCGCTCAGCAGGTGCGTCACTCCCTCGTGCTCTCCCGCGTCGATCATCGGTATGCGGATGCGCGAGATCAGACTCATCGCCCGCTCTGACTGCCCCCCCTCCAGCAGGGCCTCCGTCACCTTCTGCGTAGCGCCAAAATTCTTTTCATCCGACGAGAAGATGCGCAGGGCCAGCGCCGTGCCTTCGTCCCATTTGGCATTCTTCAGGTACAGATCCAGCAGCAGTTCCGCCGGCTCTCCACCCTTCTCGAGTCCCGGTACCTTCTCAAGGATGGCCGCCGCCTGCGCGATGTTTCCGGCCGTCGAGTACGCCCGCGCCTTCACGATCATCGCGTCGAGACTGGCGCTGTCGATCTGCAGCGCCTTGTCTGCCAGGCGTTCGCACTCCGCTTGGTCCCCGCGGGCCAGCGCCCGCTGCGCCGCCGATATATACGTCTCCAGCGCTTCGCCCGATTGCCCCATGGCCTGGTACAAGTCCGCCAGGCGAATCTGGATGCGCAGATTGTCCGGCTCTGCGGACAGCAATTTCTTCAGCAGTGCGATCGCTTCCGGCTGCTTGTTGTTCTTCAGGTGCAGCTCCGCCAGCTGCAGGAACAGCGGCCGCGCCTCGCTCATTACCCCCTGTTGCACATACAGATCGGCCAGTTTCTCCAGCGGGCGCACTTCTTCCGGAGCCAGCTTCGCGATGCGCTTGTAAACGGCGATGGCTTTGGTCAGGAATCCGTCGGAAACAAACAGCTGCGCCAGCCGTTCGAAATAATCGATGGCCTGAATCGTCTCGCCCTGCCGGATGTACAGCTCGCCGATGGTCATCAGCGTGACCTGGTCGCGCGGCTCATACTTCAAAATCTGCTGGTATTCCGCAATAGCCTGGGCCACCTTGCCCTGGTTCAGCAGTTTCTGTGCGGCTTCGACGAATTTGCTTTTGTTGTAGGCCATGCGCTCTTGGGCGACAGCTTCCCCGCGAAAGCCGGCGCGACTTTCTCCTGGTATGGCGGTGCAGGCGCTGAGTCTCCCGCCAGTTATCCTTTTTTCACGCTACGCTGCAGGGTGGGGGCAGTCAACGAATGTGGGTGGGGTTGTGAACAGGCAGTTATCCCCGTGGCTGATACGCCACTTCTGGCGAAGATACGGCGAAGGTCGATTGCCGCCGGAATTAGTCCAATTAACGGCCCGCTTGCATGGTTCTAGAACCATGCCTCGCGCTCAGCCTGCGCGCCCGCCGGTTCAGCACTTTCCGCAACTGCCCGTGCGCTCGGAATAGCCGGAGTCTGACCGCCAGTGACGAAATTCCCAGGCGCGCCGCAACCTCTTTGGTGGACAATTCGTCCGTCGTGCGCAGCAGGCACACCACGCGCAGCTCGCTCGGCAGGCTGGCGATCGCGTCGCGCACCATCCGGATCTGTTCGCTCCGGTGGTACGACGTTTCGGGACTCTCGGCCCAGTGTGCTTTTCCATCCCGGCTGGCATTTGGCACTTCGTGAAATTCTTCCAGCGGCACTGCGTTGCTGGCTTTCTTTCGGCGAAGAAAATCAATCGCGCAATTCGTCGTAATGCGCATCAACCACGCGCGGAACTCGTGCGTTTCTGTCTTCGTGGCGCTGAATTGATCCAGCTTCGTGAACGCCTTCAGCAGCGATTCCTGGCAGACGTCTTCCGCGTCTTCGGCGCTGCGCGTCAGGCGGTGCGCCAACCGCTGCAGGTTGGGTGTATGCGGAGAAACCAGGGATGCGAATGCTTCCCGGTCCCCTTCCCGGGCTGCGGCCAGCGATATCTGCAACCAGTTCGGCTGCAGTTGCTGTGTTGTGGCGATGGTGCACATACGCGGGGTAATCGCATGCGGTTTGCCATCGTCCGCCCGCGGCTAACAAACTGAAAACAATAGGCCAATTTGAAGGGGTGGGCATTTGCCGTAAACCAAGTGCCCGCTTTTGGGACGCGCCATGGCGAGACCGGACAATGCCATTTTGTCCTCTATCATGATCTCTTGACAAATTATTATTTCATGATAAACTAATAATCAAGTTAACGTGCGATCATCGGCCGGATTCTCTCCGGCTTTTTTTGTGCGCCCGCACGTTCGCAGTTCTATCAAAACACACGCTTTGTAAGTCCTTTGGATCCCACACTTACACAGGAGTGGCACCGTAACTCGTTTCTTTCCCACACTTACACAAAATAGGGGGGTGGGGGTCCTGCCTTCATTCTCCCCGCGGCCAGATCTCCAGCGGCAGTGCTTCCTGTACCGCGCCGACCGCCCAGCAACCTGCCTCGCGTACCGGCGCGAAGGAGTACCTGTGCAACGGCGTCGGACCGTGCGCTCGCAAGGCTTCGAGGTGTTCCGGCGTGGCATAGCCCTTGTGCTGCGCCAGCCCGTACCCCGGATACAACGTGTCCCACTCTTCCATGCGCGCGTCGCGGTGGGTCTTCGCCAGAATCGAAGCGGCCGCGATCGACACGCTTCGCGCATCGCCCTTGATCAGCGATTTTTGCTCGATCAGCACGTCCAGTTTCATCGCATCGATCAGCAGATAATCCGGCACGATGCGCAGCTGTTCGAGTGCCGCAGTCATCGCCTGACGACTGGCTTGGTAGATGTTCCACGCATCGATCCGTTGCGCGTCGATCTCCGCCACCGCCCACGCCAATGCGTGTTCCTGGATGCGTTCCGCCAGCTCCCCGCGCCGCTCCGGTAGCAGCTTCTTGGAATCGTCCAGCCCCACGATTCTTCGCTTGGGATTGAGGATAACCGCCGCGGCGACAACCGGGCCAAACAGCGCGCCCCGCCCGGCTTCGTCGAGACCCGCTATGCGGGTCCAGCCTAGCTTACGCGCCGCTCGCTCGTATCGGCTGGAGCACAGTCGGCTCATGCGGAAAGGAATTTCGCCCCGGCGCCAATTCTAGCACGCGCCCGCCGGCTCACCGCTTCGCTTTCGCGGCCACTCGGTACAGTGCCGATGCATGCGGCGCGAGTTGAACCTGGATCGCGCGTGCGCTTCCTGCGCTCCGCTTCTCCCAAAGGTCCCGCATCTCGTATTCGCCGGGAGCCATGCCGAGCTGCGCAAAGTCATAGTGCAGCGTCTGCGGTGAATCCGCGCGATTGAACACGGCAATGTAGTAGTCGTCGCCGGTTTCCGGCTGCGCCACCCACACCGCTGACTCTCTCGTGGTCTGCACGGCGCGGTTGCCCCGCGAATGCTGGTTCACCGCAATCACTTCGTCGTTCGTGAGCAACGCTTTTGTCCAATCGTCGCACAGCAGGAGGTTCCCGCCCATGATCAACGGAGAGCGAAACACAGCCCAAAGCGTCAGCAGCGTCCGTTGCTCGTCCTTCGTCAGCCGCGACGTTCGCGGTTCTCCCCAGCCCGGCGCCGGTCTCAGTTCCCCGATCGCCAGCATGTCCGCGTCCGGCCAGTTGCCCGGTTTGCTATGCGCCGCCCATGCGGCGGCGCGTTCAAATTGATCGTTCACGCCCTGCGGGAAATTCTCGCTGCTCTGCCATACGTCCCACTCGTCGTCGGAAATCCGCCACAGTTGCGCGTACTTCCCCATCTCCCCCGCCTTCTCGAGCGGCGCCGGGCCCGGTGACAGGCTCAACACCATCGGCCGCTTCACCTTTTTAAGGGCCTGGCTCAACAAACGAATCTCTTCGCCCTTATACGGGTGGCTGGAGATGCAGTCCACCTTCACGTAATCCACGCCCCACTCCTCGAACTGCCGCGCCAGCGAATCGTAATACGCCTGAGCTGCTGGCTTCGCTGGGTCGAGGCCATAGTTGAACGGGTTCCAGGGGCACGTGTCTCCCGTGTCCGCTGCATCCTGCGCGTGAAACTTCGAGCCTTCGATGGGGAGATTCTTCCCCACTGCTTCTTTCGGTATGCCTCGCAGAATGTGTATTCCGAATTTCAGGCCCAGGCCGTGCACATAGTCGGCGAGCGGCTGGAAGCCTTTCCCCTCCACCGCCGACGGAATCGTGTTGGCAGCGGGCGTGTACCGTCCATAACTGTCGAGGCTGAACTCCGCGTCTTTCGCGTTGTACCCGGCAGCGTGATTCTTCACGTACCAGCCGGAATCCACCACAACATACTCCCAGCCGTGCTGCCTCAGATTCTGCGCCATCCATTCCGCCGTGGCGCGAATGTCGCTCTCTTTTATGCTCTCGCCGAAGGCATCCCAACTGTTCCAGCCCATCGGCGGCGTTGGCGCCAGCGCTTGTTCCTGTGCCCCCGTCAGCACGCCGCACGCGAACAGCGCCGCAAGCACCACTGCGGTCTTTTTCATGATTGCACCCGGGTTCGATTCTATCTCCGCCTGGTGCGGCAATCGTCTTAAATAAAAAAGGACAGGCTTTTCTGCCTGTCCTTTGGAAAATCTTGAGAAGTGAAGCTTAGGCGTTCGCGGTGCTTGTCTCGGCGGGCGTTTCTTCGCGCGCGGCGCGTTTGATGCGGGCGGCCTTGCCCCGCAGATTGCGCAGATAATACAGGCGGGCACGGCGCACATCGCCCTTGCCCACCACGTCGATCGATGCGATCGATGGCGAGTGCAGCGGGAAGATGCGCTCCACGCCGGTGCCGAAGCTGACGCGGCGCACCGTAAACGTCGCGCTGCTCGCCCGGCCCTTCTTTGAGATCACCACACCCTCAAACGTCTGGATGCGTTCCTTGACCTTTTCGCCCTCGCCTTCCAGCAGGCGCACATTCACTCGCACCGTGTCGCCGGCGCGGAAATCCGGAAGGTCTTTGCGCAATTGCGCTTCGTGCAACTTCTGAATTACGGGGTTCATTGTCAGTATTCCCTGCAGACCCACTCAGGCGGGGCCAGCTGTTCTAAGGCAAACTCCTATTATAGCCAATGTGGCGACGATTTTCCAATTCACTTTTCGGGCGGTACGAGCGCGCCAACCAATAGAACAAATAGGCCAAAACAGATGACTCCAAGCCACCAGGGCGTGAATGGGATTGGGAATAAGGAGGAATAATAAATACCACCATGACGGCCATTTCCCGGCATCTCTCCGAGAATCCATTTCATGCCAAATCCATTCGGTTTCTTCTCGTTTTCGCCAGAGCTTGCTCCCGCCGCCACTTGGCCACCTCGGCATGATTCCCGCCGATCAGCACTTCCGGCACCTTCCAGCCGCGATATTCCGCCGGCCGCGTGTAATGCGGAAAGTCCAGAAGCAAATGCCTCCCGGACTTTGCGTCTTCCCTTCTCGCCGCTCGCCCTTCGTCGCTCGCCACTTCTTCTGAGAAAGACTCGTTCTGTGTGGAGGCTTCATTTCCGACGGCGCCCGGCAGCAGCCGCGTCACCGCATCCACCACGATTGCAGCCGGCAGTTCGCCGCCGCTCAACACGTAATCGCCGACGCAAATCTCCTCTGTCGCCAGATGCTCCGCCACCCGCTCATCGACGCCCTCATACCGGCCGCAAATCACGATGACACGCTCCAGTTTCGCATACCGGCGCGCCGTCTCCTGCGTGAACAGTTTCCCCGCGGCGGACATCAGCACGATCGCCGTGCCGGGTTCGGCCTGTTTTGGCGTTGCCGCATCACCCACGCTGCGCCCCAGCAGCTTCTCCACGGCCTCAAACAGCGGTTCCGGTTTCAGCACCATGCCCTCGCCGCCGCCAAATGGACGGTCATCTACCGTGCGGTGCCGGTCTCTCGTGAATTCGCGCAAATCCTGCACGTGGATCTGCACGATCCCTGCTTCCTTCGCGCGCCGCACAATACCGTGATCCAGCGGCCCCGCGAAAAACTCCGGAAAGATGGTGATCAGGTCAAATTGCATTGTTTGCAGTGTAATGAAGGAACGCCGCCGCTGTCATCCGCGCGCGTCTTCGCCCGCGCCGTTACTCCGGCTCGTTCAGTTCGCTCAGCCCCTCGGGCAATCGCACTTCGATCCGCCGCGCTCTCACGTCGACTCGCGTGCAGATGTCTTCGGCGAGCGGCACCAGGAGTTCGCCCGAAGCCGTCTCCACCTGCAAAAGCGGCGTGCCCGCTACCCCTTCCCCGGGGAAAAACACGTCGCGCACACTGCCCACAACCCGCGGCGCTTCGTCCATTGAGCAGGGAGCCGACGCGACTCTTGATTCCGCTTCCGCCAGTTGGAATACGGTGCAGCCGATCAGATCGGTGACGAAATATTTCCCGGCGGGAAGCGCGATGCGGTGTTCGATGGGTAAGAGTACATCATGGTCGCGCCATTTTTCGGCGTCGGAGATTGTGGCGCATCCCGCAAGATGGAACACTCCCATCCCGGGATGATTCTGGTCTACCCAGAATCGTTTGAGCCCGATCGCTCGGGGTTCCTCGTTTTGTTTCTGGAGAAAAACCTGCTGGCAACCGTCAAAGCGGTTCGCCGAGTCCGTCAACAACTCCGCAACCACCTCACCCTTGTTGCCTCGTGACCGCAGGATGCGGGCCACCTGTACCCAGCGAGCGTCGCGCCTCGGTGTGTCGCTCAATCTTCCAGAATCTCGAGCGTAAATCGCTTGTGCAGTTTCATCCCGGCGGCGCCGAGCAATGTGCGAATGGCCTTGGCCGTCCGGCCTTGCCGGCCTATGACTTTACCCAGATCTTCCGGATGAACCCGCAGTTCCAACACGGTCACCTGCGACCCTTCGACGGCTTTGACTTGGACCCCTTCGGGATGATCCACGAGCGCCCGCGCGATCTCCTCGACAAGCTCTTTCATACGGCCCCCTGCGTGTTCGTTCCTTTCGAACCACTACACGCGAACCTCCCCCAAATCCGTTTGAGGACGCGTTACCAATCCTGACCTGGTGGACCTGAACGTGAGAGCGGGAGCGTGAACTGGGATTGGAGTCTATCTATTAAGCGATTTTCTGTTGCTTGATGAAACTCCGGACTGTATCGCTTGGCTGTGCCCCCACGCCAAGCCAATATTTGATTCGCTCGGAATCAAGCTTGATCTCAGCCGGCTTCTTCAGCGGGTCATACGTTCCGACCGCTTCCCGCACACGCCCGTCACGCGCCCGTGTCCTTTCAATCACGACCACACGGTAATAGGGCTTCTTTTTCTTGCCAATCCTGGCTAGACGAATCGTTAACACTAAATGAATCCTCCTCAAGACTATCTATGTTAGCGTGACTCCGTACATAACGGCAACCACGGACAATGCGGTTCCGTAAACGCTGTATTTACTTCCCGTTACCCGTGCCGCTTTTGCATTACGGCCTTGTCACTACGGGCAAATTCACGAAGCTTTCTTCTCCCGGCGCATGGTAGATCCGTTGCACGGCCTTCTTGTAGTCTTCGGGCTTGGCCCAGAAGATGTTCGGCACGAAGGTCTGCGGGTTGCGGTCGTAGAGCGGGAACCAACTCGATTGCACTTGCACCATAATACGGTGCCCCGGTAGAAATACATGGTTGGCGTTCGGCAACCAGAACCGGTAGAGCAGGGGTTTGTCGCTCACGATCGCCTTCCCCACCTCTAAGCTTTCCCGATATCGTCCGCGGAAAATATCTGCCGCAACCATCAATTCATATCCGCCCATCGCCGGTTGCGCGGCAACCTCATCAGGGTACACGTCGATCAGCTTCACCACCCAGTCGGAATCCGTTCCGCTCGTTGACGCCACCAGGTTTACAAACGGCTGCCCGCTGATCTTCACCGGCTCCCGCAGCACGTCCGTCTGAAACACAACCACATCCGGCCGGCCCGATGCTTCCCGCTGATCGTCCACCAGCCATTGGTTCCAGGTATGCCCGTCGCCGTAGCCGACCGCCTGCACCGGCCGCGCCCGGTAGGGAACTGGCTTCGCCGGATCGGAGACGTACTCTTCGTAGGCTGGCCCGACCGATTCGGGTTTTGACTCGCTCAGTTTCAGCCCGGCCGACAGATAAAAGGGCGTAAGCTTGATGCTGCATCCGCCGGCGCATCCCGACGGCCAGTCGGGAAGCTGCCGCCAAACGTTGGTTCCCGTCTCGAACGCTGTCACCTTCGGCAGCCCTGCTTTGGGCGCACCTTGTTTCAAATACTCCGCCAGAAATGGCCGCAGAATCTGCTGGCGGAAATACAGCGCCGTGTCGCTCCCGAATTTCAGAGGTCCCAATGAACTGCCATCGCCCAATTGCTGCCCGTGATTCCAGGGCCCCACCGCCAGATACAGCTTGTCGACTGCGCCGTCTTTGTTACGCAGCGCTTTGTAGACGGCGGTCGCGCCGTAGATGTCTTCCTGGTCCCACCAGCCGACCACCAGCATCGTCGGCACTTTGAGCGGCTGTTCGGCCAGGATGCGGTCCAATGCCTGTTGCTGCCAGAATGCGTCGTAGCTTGGATGCTCCAGCACTTTTCGCCAAAAGCCCATTTGTTCCAGGCCGTGCTGTTTGCCGAGTTCGCCCGCCGAGCCCGCCCGCAGGAACACATCGTAATCGTCGTATGCGGTGGTCCACCACGCGGCTTCGCCCGCGCGCGTCGCTTCCTGTTCGTAAATGTACGGCATCATCTGCTCACGAAACGCGCCATTATGAAACCAGTCGTCACCGCGCCAGCCGTCGACCATCGGATTCATCGGCACGGCGACCTTCAAAGCCGGGTGGGGGTTCACCAAAGCCATCAGCGGCAAAAATCCGTCGTACGAGATTCCCAGGATCCCCACGCGCCCGTTACATTCAGGCACGTTCTTGATCAGCCACTCGATCGTGTCATACGTGTCGGTCGAATGATCAACAGGCGTGGGATTCAACGGCCCGTGTAACGGCCGGGTCATGATGTAATCGCCTTCGCTGCCGTACTTCCCGCGCACGTCCTGCACCACGCGGATGTAGCCGTCCCCGACGATCACATCCGTCACATTGTCGTAGCCTTGCAGGACGGGCCCCAAATGCGTGCTCGCGGCATGGCTCGTCATCGCCGTGGCGTTGTATGGTGTGCGCGTCAACAGGATCGGCTCGTCCTTTGCGCCCAACGGAATCAGGATGATCGTGTGCAGCTTCACGCCGTCGCGCATCGGAATCATGACTTCGCGGCGCTCGTAATCGAAGCTGTTGCTGACCACCTGAAGCCGCACAGGTGTATCGCTGGGATAGTCCGGATATTGAGCCGGCTGCGGTGTTTGGCCTGCGGCGGTCAGCGACAACAACAGAGCCCAGGCAAACACGCCCGTTTGCAGGAGTCTTCCATACAAGGTTCGTCGATTCATACAATCTCTCGGAATCGCGCTCGCAAGCGCAAATTGTGGTGCAAAACCAGAAGCGCGCCGATTATATTCCGCGGATTGGTTGCGCGCCACTTGCGATAAGATGTGCGCCGGAGGCCGCCTTGCGAAAAACCTGGATCGAGGTTGCGCTGGGATTCCTGAACCTGTTGGTTGTTGTCGCTATTGTGGTCGGGGCGCAGCCTCTGGCTAAGAAGCTTCCATCGCTTGGTCCGCTTTTGCTGGTTGCGGTGGTGCTGGCGGCTTATTGGTTCGGAGCGAAACTGATCGAGCGCCGCGCGCCCACCGAGCTTGCTATCAACCGGGCCGCGCCGGAAGTGCTGCTCGGCTTGGCGGTCGGACTCGCGCTCTTTTCTACAGTGATGGTCGTGCTCTGGGCGGCCGGCGCTTACCATCCGGCCGGATGGCTTGGTCACACGCGCCTGGCGTCCGGGCTTGAGTTCGCCTTGCTCGCAGGCGTGGTTGAAGAAATCGTCTTTCGCGGATTCCTGTTTCGCTTGTTCTCGAAGCTTTTTGGCACGTGGGGCGCGCTCTTCCTGACCTCCGCCCTGTTCGGCCTCGCGCATGCCAAAAATCCATCCGCGACCGTGGGCAGTTCGCTGGCGATCGCCATCGAGGCCGGGCTCCTGCTCGGCGGAGCTTACGCCGCGACACAGCGATTGTGGGTTCCAATCGGCCTGCATATCGGCTGGAATTTCTCGGAGGGCTCCATTTTTGGCATGACGCTCTCCGGCAACAAGATGGAACCAGGATTGATTGGCGGTACGCTGCAGGGTTCGCCGATTCTGACGGGTGGCGCTTTTGGTCCCGAAGCCTCCCTGGTCGCCGTTATCCTTTGCTTCGCGGTGGCCGTCGTTTTCCTGTGGCGCGCGGTTCGTCTGGAACGCATTGTGCTACCGGTATGGAAGCGGCCCACAACCGTTGCACCTGCTAGTGCGATGGAATAAGGACCGCGGGTTTCAGCCGAGGCGATTCAGTCCGTTGAATGCGGCTGCCTTATAGCATTCAGCGAGAG
>Ga0335084_10006901_pt1 | contig 11295 bp, 11 predicted proteins | sample Lox_Sample_44_FD_206721 | JGI IMG/M metagenome (GOLD analysis project Ga0335084, IMG submission 206721) | Soil microbial communities from Loxahatchee National Wildlife Refuge, Florida, United States - Lox_Sample_4.4 | ecosystem: Environmental > Terrestrial > Soil > Wetlands | place: USA...
AGACGGTACCCGGACGCGGCCGCCGCCGTGGCGCGAAGAAGAAGTAATTGATTGGTGACAGGTAAATTAGTAGATTGGGGGTTGGTTCTGATAGTCAGCAAACCAATTTACCAATCTACTAACTACCAGTCTGCTACCAGCGGAACGAGTAAGGAGATAGCACAGATATGGGTCGCACTCAACGAGTCAAGCGCACCACAGGCCCCAAGAAGACCAAGCGCGTTGCCGCGCATGGCCAGGCCCACATTCATTCGAGCTTCAACAACACGATCGTGACCATCACCGACTCCAACGGCAATACCGTGGCGTGGAGCAGCGCAGGTCAAACCGGCTACAAAGGCAGTCGCAAGTCGACACCGTATGCTGCGCGCTTGGCCGGTCAGAATGCCGCCAAGGCGGCATCGGACTTGGGTGTGATGGAAGTCGATGTGTTCGTGAAGGGCCCCGGCCCCGGCCGCGAAGCCGCCATCCGCGCCTTGCAGGCCAGCGGGCTGCGCGTGCGCTCGATTACGGACGTGACGCCGATTCCGCATAACGGCTGCCGGCCGCCGAAGAAGCGCCGCGTGTAGTGTAAGGAAACAAGTGGAAAGGAAACAAGTAGGCAAGGTTGACTTGTCTACTGATTCCTTGTCTACTAACTTTTAGAAAGGTGCAGGAAGAAGCATGGCAAGGACAATCGGACCCGTGTGTAAACTGTGCCGCCGCGAGGGCGAGAAGCTGTTCCTAAAGGGCACACGGTGCATGTCACAGAAGTGCGCCATCGAACGGCGCGGTTACGCCCCTGGTCAACACGGGAAGACCAGTCAATTCAAGCGCGGGCGGTCCACAGACTATCTGAATCAGTTGCGCGAGAAGCAGAAGGCGCGCCGCATTTACGGCGTGCTGGAAGCGCAGTTCCGGCGCTACTACCAACTGGCGCTCAAGAGTAAGGGCGTCACCGGCGCGATGCTGTTGTCGCTGCTGGAGAGTCGTTTGGACAACGTAGTGTTCCGGCTGGGTCTGGCGACCTCACGCGCGCAGGCGCGGCAACTGGTGGCGCATGGTCACGTCGATGTGAATGGCCGCCGCACCAAGGCCCCGTCGTATCTGTGCAAGGCCAGTGATGTGATCTCGGTCCATCCGGCCAGCTTGAAGTCGCCGTACTTCAAGAACGTGCAGAAGGAAGTGGCGGAGTACGTTCCGCCGAAGTGGTTGAGTTTTGACTCATCGCAGTTGAGCGGCAAGGTGATCACACGCCCGTCCCGCGAAGAGATCGATCTCACGCTGAACGAGCAGTTGATCGTCGAGTACTACTCGCGCTAACAGACAACAGACTTCCGAAGTCGCGCAAAGCGCTTCGGAGGTCCACCTGCGCAATCGAGCGGTAGGCCAAATGGTTCGGTTGCCATAGGAGGAATCCCTTGTCTAGTTTGAGCATGGTCTTGCCGAAAATCGAGACTGATGCAACATCGAAGAATTACGGCCGATATATTATCGGCCCTCTGGAACGCGGTTATGGTGTGACACTGGGCAATGCGCTGCGACGCGTGCTGCTGAGCAGTCTGCCGGGTGCGGCCGTCACCTCCATCCGCGTCAGCGACGTCCATCATGAATTCTCGGACATTCCGCATGTCCGCGAAGACATGACGATGGTGATTTTGCAAATCAAGCAGCTGCGCGTAAAGCTGCACGGCGAAGAGCCGGTGCGCCTGCGCCTGGAAGTGCGCGGCGAGGGCACCGTGACCGCGGGCGACATTCAGTGCCCGCCGGAAGTCGAGATCATCAATCCCGACTTGTATCTCTTCACGGTCGACAGCGACAAGGCGCGGCTGGAGATGGAAATGACGGTCGAGCCGGGTCGTGGCTACAGCCCCGCCGAAGAGCGCGGACGTCTGCCGATTGGTGAGCTGCCCGTCGATGCGATCTACAGCCCCGTCAAGCGCGTGAACTACGACGTCGAGCGCGCGCGCGTAGGCCAGATGACCAACTACGATAAGTTGATCATCGAAGTGTGGACCGACGGCACGATGCGGCCGCAGGAAGCGTTGAGCCAATCGGCGCGCATTCTGGTGCAGCATTTCTCGCTGGTCGCGGGTGTGACCGAAGAGATCCGCATGGAAGAGATCACGCAATCGACGTCGGCGATCCCGCAAGAGATCTACGAAACGCCGATCGAGCAGCTAGACCTCTCAGTGCGCGTCTTCAACTCACTCAAGCGCACGGGCATCACCAACGTGGGCGAGGTGCTGGAGATGCTGGGGCGCGGCGATGAAGCCATGCTGACTATCCGCAACTTCGGCGCGAAGTCGCTGACCGAACTGCGCGAGAAGCTGATGGCGAAGGGCTTATTGAAGCCGGGCGATCTGCCCGAATCGAACCTGCCCGATGAAGATGAAGACGAGGGCGAAGAATAGTCCCGGAATAAGGATGTTTGAGACATGCGTCATCGTTTAGCGAACAAGCAACTGAATCGAAACACCCCCCAGCGCAAAGCGCTGCGGCGCGGGCTGTTGACTGAACTCTTCCGCCACGGCGCGATCCAGACGACCGAGGCGAAGGCCGACTCGATCCGCAACGAGGCCGAGAAGATGATCACCAAAGCGAAGCGTAGCCTCGCCGCAGGTGATCCGATCAAGGTCGTGAATGCGCGGCGGCAAGCGGCATCGGTGCTGTACGGCAACGACGTGGTCAAGAAACTGTTCGACGAGATCGCGCCGCAGTACGCTACCCGCAACGGCGGTTACACGCGCACCTACAAGCTGGGCATGCGCCGCGGCGATGCTGCCGAGATGGTGCAGATCGAGCTGGTGGGCGAGGAGTAAACGCCGTCCCACCAAAAGATGGGGATTGTCCCATGCGCATCAAAGCCGTGATCGCCTACGATGGCACCGATTATCACGGCTTCCAGCGCCAGTCACCCGATCGTGAGCCGTCGATACAAGGCACGTTGGAAAACGCGCTAAGTAAGATCGGTCAAGCGGGTACGGTGTTGGGCGCAGGGCGCACGGATGCAGGCGTGCATGCCAGCGGGCAGGTCATCGCTTTTGATGTGAACTGGCAGCACGGACTCGATGATTTACAGCGGGCATTAAACGCGACATTGCCCGCGGACATTGCAGTACTTGATCTTGAACAAACGGCAGACACATTTCATCCGCGTTTCGACGCGGTGAGCCGGGCGTATCGTTACAGCATCGAGAATACGCGTGTGCGGAATCCGTTGACAGTGCGCTATGCGCTGCACGTGCCGCAAGCGTTGGATGTCGATGCGATGCGACGGGCGCTGGCTTACACGATCGGCGATCATGACTTCGCGGCCTTCGGCCAACCGACCGTGGGGGAATCCACCACCCGATCGATGATCCGGGCCGACGTGATCGCAGATGGATCGACGATCGCGATCGAGTTGCAAGCGAACGGCTTTCTGTATCGCATGGTGCGGCGGATCGTCGGGACGCTAATCCCGATCGGGCGGGGCGAACAACCGCCAGAGGAGTTTGATCAGATCTTGAAGTCGATCGATCCAAATCAAGCCGGGCCAGCCGTCGCGCCGAACGGTTTGTGTCTAATCGCAGTGAATTACGGGCGCTAAGAACAGCGCTCGACGGCAGGAGTTATCAGCGTGAAAACATACAGCTTGAAAGAAAATGAAATCACCCGCGAGTGGTACGTGGTGGATGCGGCCGGGAAAAACCTGGGCCGGTTATCATCGCAGGTGGCGGCCGTGCTGCGCGGCAAGCACAAGCCGACCTTTACCCCGTGGATGGACAACGGCGATTTCGTCATCGTCCTGAATGCGGATAAGATCGCCGTGACGGGCAATCGCGAAGACGCGAAGATGTACTACAACTTCACGGGTTACGCGGGCGGCCTGAAGGAAACGAACCTGCGCGGCTTGATGGCCAAGCATCCCACACACGCCGTGGAACTGGCGATCAAGGGCATGTTGCCGCACAATCGCTTGGGTCGCCAGATGTTCAAGAAGCTGCACGTGTACGCAGGCGATGAGCATCCGCACTCTGCGCAGAAGCCGAAGAAGTTGGAACTAGGAGAGTAAGATGTCAGATCAATATTACGAAGGCATCGGACGCCGCAAGACCTCGACGGCGCGCGTGCGCTTGCACAGCGGCGGCACCGGCGCGATCACCGTGAATGATAAGCCGATTGAGCAGTACTTTGGCCGCGCGACGGATGCGCAGAATGTAGCGGCGCCGCTGAAGCTGGCGGGCGCCGAGAAGCGCTTCGACGTGACGGTGAAGGTCCAGGGCGGCGGTGATACCGGTCAGGCCGATGCGGCGGCGATGGGCGTGGCCCGTGCGCTGCTGGAAGTCGATCAAGAGCTGAAGCCGATGCTGCGCAAGGCAGGTTACCTGACGCGCGATGCGCGCGCCAAGGAACGCAAGAAGCCCGGTCTCAAGCGCGCCCGCAAGGCTCCGCAGTACACCAAGCGCTAGACGATTTTGGATTATTGGATTGCCGATTGCTGATTGAGCTTTGGCTGGATCAGTTAAGAGGGGTAAGGCCATAAGGTCTTGCCCCTTTTTGGTTTGTCAGTCGGTTCATACAGCAGCGAGATCGTGCAAGAGTTAATTGGCAGGGTATAATTCACGACGAGGGAATATCATGACGATTACGATTATCGGACTGGGACCGGGCGATCCGGCGTTGTTGACGCGCAAGGCGTGGGACATCATCAGCACGGCAAGTGACATCTATGTGCGCACGGCGCGGCATCCGACGTTGGAGGGATTGCCTGCTTCAGTGACGGTGCACAGTTTCGATCACATTTACGAGCAGACCCAGCAGTTCGCTGAAGTGTATGCACAGGTCGCTGAAGAAGTGTTGCGGCTCGGCGGGCAGGGCGGCGAAAACTCCGCACTAGATGTGATCTATGGCGTGCCGGGGCATCCGCTGGTGGGTGAATCGACGGTGACGGCGATCGTGCAACGCGCGCCAGAGTTAGGCATCGCCGTTGAGATTGTCGACGGGCTGAGCTTTATCGAGCCGGCATTGACGGCGCTGCAGCTCGATGCGCTGGATGGCTTGCAGATCATCGATGCGTTGGACGTGGCGGCGGCGCATCATCCGCCGATCGATCCGGATAAACCGGCGTTGCTAGCGCAGTTATACAGTCGCGCCGTAGCCGGCGATGTGAAACTCACGCTGTTGAATCAATATCCGCCGGAGCATGAAGTGGCCGTCGTGCAGGCGGCAGGCACGGCGTATCAGCAGGTGATCCATTTGCCGCTGGCGGAGATCGATCGCCGCGATGATCTGGCGCATTTGTCGACGTTATACATTCCGCCCTTGCCGCAACCGAGCAGCTATCTCACTTTCCAGGAGACCATCGCGTATTTGCGCGCGCCCGAAGGCTGCCCGTGGGATCGCGAGCAGACGCATCAGACCTTGCGACGCCACTTATTAGAAGAAACCTACGAAGTGCTGGAAGCGCTCGATGAAGATGATCCGGAAGCGTTGCAAGAAGAGTTAGGTGACTTGCTGTTGCAAGTGGTGCTCCAAACGCAGATCGCCATCGATGAAGAAGAATTTAGAATGTCGGATGTGATCGCCGGGATCGATGCGAAGATCAAACGGCGGCATCCACACGTCTTTGGCGATGTCATCGTCAACGGCGCAGGCGATGTCGTGCGCAACTGGGACGCGATCAAGAAGGCGGAGAAGGAAGCGGCGGGTAAAGCCGAAGAACGCAAATCGGCGCTGGATGGTATACCGCGTGGCTTGCCCGCTTTGGCCGAAGCGGAGGCGATCGGTGGGAAGGCGGCGCGGCAGAATTTCGATTGGCGATCGATCGACGGCGTCCTGGCAAAGGTCGTCGAAGAGGTGCGTGAGCTGCAATACGTGGAGGATGAAATCCAGCGTGAAGCAGAATTCGGTGATGTCATTTTTTCGCTGGCGAACTTGGCGCGCTGGCTGAAGATCGATCCGGAGGCAGCGTTGCGTGCCGCGAACCACAAATTCCGTGCTCGCTTCCGCGCGATGGAGCGCATGGCGCACGAGCAGGAGCGATCGTTGAGTGATCTGAACGATCGGGAGTTGGATGATCTGTGGAATGCCGCGAAGCGGCAAATCGGATGAGGCGACTGCGAATCATCCAACGGATGTGAGGCTGTGAAGATGCCGCAAGAGAATGCTGTACGGGTGGGGTTGGGTACGCATATTGAAGTGGAGTTAATCGATGGGACGGGCGCGAGTGAAGCGTTGGCGTTCGATCTGGTGCCCAACGAGCAAGCCGACTTTGCGAACGGCTTTCTGGGCGCGGGCACGCCGCTGGCGCAAGCGATCTGGGGCAAGTGCGCTGGTGAGTTTGTGGCGTATGGATCGGGCGATGTCGTGAGCGTGCGCGTCGTAAGTGTAACCAACGCGGGGCGTACGCCAGAGGAAGACATCGCTGTGAAACGTCAGGCGGTGATTCAACAAGCCGTAGCGGAATCGGAACGGATCAGCGACATGGTATTTGCGCTGGCGGTCGGTTCCAAATGGGGTGATTACGATCCGGGCGGTATCAAAGAGTAACGACGTTGTCAACGAGCGTGGGAAGATCAGCGTCCGATCGGTTGACCGGGCAATTTAGCTGTGGTAGAGTGCCATCCCCCGATATGGACAATTCGCGAAAAAGTCGTTAAACTTGCGGGTATCATCTCAGGAGCTCAAGGAGAATTCGCGTGGATATTCTTGCACCTGTCGCATTGCTGGCAGCGGTAGCCGCGGCAATCGGCGCAGGGTTCTTGATGTGGTCCGGGCAGGGCGCCAGCCGATCGGGACGGGGGGCGCTGTTCAATACCGAGCGGCAGGTCGCTTACGAACGGGCCAAGCGATCACGTTATAGCGCCATCGCTCTGGGTGCCATTTCGATCTTTCTGTTTGTGGTGTACTTTGTCACCAGCGGCTCTTCAGGCATCGTTCTGGAACCGACACCCACCCCCACGCGTACCCCACGCCCGACCACTACGCTAGCACCCGAAAAGCGCGAGACGCTAATCGCGACTATTGCGCCTACCCCGTCACCGACGCCGCCTCCTGCAAAAGCCGTGGTGACTAATGCCGGTGAGTTCGGCTTGCGCATTCGCGAAACGCCAGGCGGTAACCAAATCGATATGTTGCCGGACGGCACGGTCCTCGAAGTCATCCCGGAGCCGCAAGTCAAGACGGATGACGGCATCACCTGGCAAAAAGTGCGCGATCCACAAGGTCGTGTGGGCTGGGTCTCGACGGAATATATCGTAATTCAATGATCGGGGCGGTATGAAGTGCGGGCGCATCACTTGTTTCGTAGGTGGTGCGCTTTTTTTATTTGGTCAAGAGATGGTTAACGATTAAACAAGAAGAATATTTGGATTGTTTCTAACATTGACTCAATCTATACCAAATTGCAAGAGAATTGAAAGCAAAATGCAAACATTTGGCAAACCAAATTCGCATAAAATAGGACTAATTCCTTAACTGGCTAGTGCCGTTTCGATGTCTGCCTGGTCAGCAACAAACTGAATGGATTGGTTTTACCACCATGGCAATTGTCCAGCGACTGCGCAATCGATATTTTTTCGCTCTAGATGTTGTGCTGTTGGTCGTGGCCGTCATCTTGAGCTATGTGCTTCGCCTAGACACCTTTTCATTTTATCAGTTGGGTGCTGGCTTTCTGTTTTTCACTGGTGTCGTTGTCGTTGTTATTCCGCTGCTGTTCTATTTCTTTGGTATCTATTCCCGTTATTGGCTCTATGCGTCTGTAGAAGAATTGTTACTGTTGAGCGGTGCCACCACGTTGGGCGCAGCTATCAGCGGCGTTATCGGTATGGGGGCGGCGTGGGTCATCCCAGATATGATGTTACCCCGCTCCATTCCATTTATCTTCTGGCCGCTGGCTTTACTGGTGACAGGAGCGCCACGTTTTGCCGTGCGCCTTTCCGCGCAGTATGCGCGGCGCCGCCCGGAGCCTCGTAATGTAGCAGTGGATCAACCGCAGCGGATTTTGGTGGTGGGCGCCGGCGATGCTGGCACGATCGTCGTGCGCGAGATGCTCAACAACCCATCGCTGGACATGGATGTAATTGGCTTTGTCGACGATGATCCACGCAAGCGCTCTACCCGAATTGCCGGCGTTCCCGTATTGGGCAGTCGCCGCGCCATTCCGCAGTTGACGATAGAGCATGATATTGATCTGGTGGTCATCGCCATCCCAACAGCCCCCGGCCGCGAAGTGCGCGAGATCATCTCGATTTGTGAGAAGGCGGGTGTGCCAACCAAGATAATGCCGGGTCTGTATGAGATGTTGGGCGGCACGGTCAGTGTCAATCAACTTCGCAACGTACAAATCGAAGATCTGTTGCGACGCGAGCCGGTACAGACCGACACTGAGGCCGTACAGCATCTCATCGTTGGCAAGCGGGTGTTGGTGACTGGCGGCGGTGGTTCGATCGGCAGTGAGATCTGCCGCCAGATTCTGCGCTTTGGCCCGAGCGATCTGATGGTGCTCGGGCATGGCGAGAATTCGATCTTCGACATCTGCGCTCAGTTGGATCAACAGCTCGCTGCTTTGAGTCATATGCAAGGCGCCGTACTCCAGTCTATACCGCGAGTACATCCGGTCATTGCGGACATCCGCTTTCCCGATCGTATCCGCGCGGTCTTCGAACAATATCGCCCGGAGATTGTCTTTCATGCGGCGGCGCATAAGCACGTGCCGCTTATGGAGGTTAATCCCACCGAAGCAATCAGCAATAATGTTCTAGGCACACGCAACTTGCTTGATGCCGCCGTCGTCACAGGCGTTGAACGCTTTGTCATGATCTCCACCGATAAAGCAGTGCGGCCCAAGAGCATCATGGGTGCCTCTAAGCGTGTCGCCGAGCTCCTCGTACACCATACCGCATGGGAAATTGGCCGGCCGTACGTGGCTGTGCGCTTTGGCAATGTGCTCGGATCGCGCGGCAGTGTGTTACAGACATTCAAGCGGCAGATCGCTGCTGGTGGCCCGATTACGATCACCCATCCCGATATGAAGCGTTACTTCATGACCATTCCCGAGGCAGTGCAGCTGGTGTTGCAAGCTGCCGTGCTGGGGAAAGGCGGCGAGGTGTTCATGCTGGACATGGGCGAGCCCGTGAAGATCGTGAACCTCGCGCAGGATTTAATCGAACTCTCCGGGCTGGAAGTCGGGCACGATATCGAGATCGTTTTTACGGGGATTCGCCCTGGCGAAAAGCTGTACGAGGAGCTCTTCATTCCCGGTGAGACCTATCGACGTACCGAACATCAGAAGATTTTTGTCATCGAGAGCGCCACAAGCTCTGTGTTGCCCTCGCAGTTGAATCAAGTTGTAGCGCGGCTCGAAGATGCAGCTTACGGCAACAATGTTGTTGAACTGACTGACGCGCTGCAGCGCTTGCTGCCGGACTTCGATTCCTGCAGCGAGGTCGCGGCGAATGATCGAATAGCGATGGCTGATACCACGGCGTTGGCGGGCCTGACGCCACAAGCAGCGCAGCCGTTGGATGTGTCAGCTAAAGAATCTTGAGTGTTAGTCGATATAGAACGTAGCTGTGATATCAAGGTTTTCATCCGCATTGGCCAATGATTGTATTCGTGTCGTCACAACAACATCAAGCGGGTATTCGAATTTGGCATTCGCAAAAATGCGGAATGCAGATATAATGAACAAAAATCTCACTTTAGCAGTTACTGAACTGTAAGCGGACGGAACAGTGGAAAACGAATTGAAGAAGTACGGAACAATTCTATGGCATTGGGCTTGGCTGATCGTGCTGGGCACATTACTTGGCGCGGGGATTGCGTATGCCTCCAGCTCGTTGACGACGCCGGTATATGCGGCGTCCACCACGGTGTTAGTGAACGAAGCACCCAGCAGCGGCAACACCACCGATTACGCCTCCATCCTGACCAGCGAACGCCTGGCGCAGACTTATTCTGCCATGATGACTAAACAACCGGTCGTGAAGGCAGCGCTAGAAGATCTGCACTTGGATTTGGCTCCCGAAGATGTATCCCCAGGTATTAGCGTTAACCTGGTACGTGATACACAACTGATGGTGCTGCAAGTTGAAAACAAAGATAAACAGCTGGCTATGAATCTGGCGAACGCCATTCCGGTTGCTTTCAGTCGGCAAAATGATGCAGTACAGGCCGAACGCTACGCGGATTCGAAGACCAATCTTACGAGGGAAATCGATGCTCTCAAAGCGCAGATCTCCGACAGGCAGACCGAGATCAACGCTATCGGCACACCGACTGGTCCCAGCAAAGAATCAGAGTTAGCTCGGCTGCAAACCGAGCTCGCGCAGCTGCGCCAGAGCCTGGCGTATTTGTTGCAGAGCTATGAGAACATTCGGCTGGCTGAAGCACAATCGACCAGTAACATTGTCGTCGTTGAACCGGCTACGCTGCCGACGAGTCCCGTCCGACCGCGAACATTTCAAAATACCCTGCTAGGCGCCTTAGTCGGCCTGATGTTGTCCGTTGGCTTGGTCTTCCTAATCGAATACCTGGACGATCGCATTCGCTCGCCGGAGCAGATCGACAAAGTGTTGAGGTTACCAGTGGTAGGCCTCATCGCCAAGATGGGCAACGGTTATCATGGCACGGGTAAGCATCGCCTGATCGCAGTGCGCGAGCCGCGTTCGCCAGTTGTGGAAGCGTTCCGCTCGCTGCGCACGAATATTCAATTCGCCGGCGTTGATCAACCCATTCGCACCTTACTAGTAACCAGCGCTGGCCCGTCCGAAGGAAAATCGACGGTGGCGGCTAACCTCGCTGTCGTTATGGCGCAGACAGGCCTCAAGGTGGCCTTGATCGATGCGGATTTGCGCCGCCCGACGCTACACAAGCTATTCAATCAGATTAATCGTTCCGGGCTGACCGATATGATTCTGCGCGATCCCAGCCAATGGAGCGGGCTGGCCATCGCCAGCGGCGTGCCTAATCTGTCACTGTTGCTCAGCGGTTCCCTGCCGCCTAACCCTTCAGAGTTATTGGGTTCGAAGCGCATGCGTCAATTACTTGATCACCTGCACCAGTCCTACGACATGGTGATTATTGATGCGCCACCCTTGTTGCCTGTGACCGACGCGCTGGTGCTGTCGTCGCTGACGAATGGAGTCTTGCTGGTAATCGACTATGGCAGCACGCGCATCGGTGAAGCAGTACATGGCAAGACACAGCTCGATCAATCCGGCGCACGCATTTTGGGCGTAGTCATGAATAAGATTCCCACGGGACGGCGCGGCTATTCGTACTACTACCGCCATTACTATACGTATGAAGGTGAAGGGGATGGCAAGCGGC
>Ga0335084_10006903_pt1 | contig 11294 bp, 9 predicted proteins | sample Lox_Sample_44_FD_206721 | JGI IMG/M metagenome (GOLD analysis project Ga0335084, IMG submission 206721) | Soil microbial communities from Loxahatchee National Wildlife Refuge, Florida, United States - Lox_Sample_4.4 | ecosystem: Environmental > Terrestrial > Soil > Wetlands | place: USA: Florida...
CAGGCGCATCTCGCCCGTGTGGGCGTCCGCGCCGAAGATGGCCCGCGCCACCTCGGTGCGCCCGGAGCCGGTGATGCCGGCGAAGCCGACGATCTCGCCGGCGCGGACCTTGAAGGTCACGTCGTGTACGAGGCGCGCCCGGCGCAGGCTGTTCACCTCGAGTACCACGTCGCCCGGGACTCCCTCGCGCCGCGGATACACCTCCTTGAGGTCGCGGCCGATCATGAGGCGGACCAGCTCCCCCATGGTGACCTCCGAGACCTTCCGCGTGCCGACCTGGCGCCCGTCCTTGAGGATGGTGACCTCGTCGGCCAGCTCGAAGATCTCCTTCATCCGGTGCGAGATGTAGACGATCCCGATCCCCTGGGCCTGCAGCGCGCGGACGACCTGGAAGAGCCGCCCGAGGTCGTCCTCGCCGAGCACCGCCGACGGCTCGTCCATGACGAGGACCCGCGTGCGCCGGTTGAGCGCCTTCGCGATCTCCACGAGCTGCTGCTCGGCCACCGAGAGCTTCGCCACCGCCGTGTCCACCGCGAACGCGGCGCCGAGCCGGTCGAGGAGCTCGCGGGTGCGCAGGCGGGTCGCCCTCCAGTCCACCCGCCCGCGCCTCGTCGGCAGGTGCCCGAGGAAGACGTTCTCGGCGACGCTGAGGTTCCGGGCCAGGTTGAACTCCTGGTAGATGGTCGAGATGCCCAGCGCCTGGGCGTCCTCGGGGCCCCGGATGTTCACGAGCTTCCCGTCGAACAGGATCTCGCCCTCGTCGCGGCGGTAGGCGCCGGACAGGATCTTGATGAGGGTGGACTTGCCGGCCCCGTTCTCGCCGAGGAGCGCGTGGACCTGGCCTTCCCGCACGGTCAGGTTGACGCCCTCGAGCGCGTGGACGCCCGGGAACGACTTGCCGATGTTCCTCATCTCGAGGAGCACCTTCGCGTCCGGGCGGGGCGGGATGAGCTCGGCCTGCTGCATCGCGACCGCGGTCATGGCGGAATCCCCGGGCTAGCGGTTGCGGTGGGAGAGGTAGTCCACCGAGACGGCGAGGATGACGAGGACGCCGGTGATGAGCACCTGGTAGATGGAGCCGACGCCCATGAGCTGGAGCCCGTTCCGGAAGACTCCGACGATGAGCGCGCCGACGAGGGTGCCCATGATCTGGCCGCGCCCGCCGAGGAGGCTCGTGCCACCGAGCACGACGGCGGTGATGCTGTCGAGGTTGCCGGTCTGACCGGCCTGGGGGTCGCCGACGCCGGTCCTGGCCACGAGCAGGAGGCCCGCGATCCCGTAGCTGAGCGCCGCGAAGGTGTAGACGCCCATCAGCACCCGGTTCGTGCGGATGCCCGCGAGGCGAGCGGCCTCCGGGTTGTCGCCCACCGCGTAGACGGATCGGCCCGCCGGCGTGGACCCGAGGACGAACCAGGCGACGCCGAAGAGTATCAACATGAGCACCGAGCCGTAGGTGATCTGGGTGCTGCCTATCCCGAACGTCTGCCCGAGGAAGAGGAGCGGCGGCGCCACGTCGGTGATGGTGGCGGTCGTGTAGATGCGGACGAGCGCGTAGGCGATGTTGAACGTACCGAGCGTGACGATGAACGGCGGCAGGCCGATGGCGGTGGTGAGCCACCCGTTGAGCGCGCCGATCCCCACGCACACGGCGAGGCCGACCAGGACCGCGAGGTACGGGTTCATGCCCGAGTTCGCGAACAGGCCGGTCATCAGCACGGACGAGAGCGCCATGATCATCCCGTTCGAGAGGTCGATCCCTCCCGTGAGGATGACCAGCGTCTGGCCGATGGCGAGCGTCCCCACGACCATCACCTGCTGGAGGATGAGCGAGAAGTTCGCGCCGGTGAGGAACCGCTCGGTCTGCGTGGTGAAGAAGACGCACGCGAGGACGAGCGCGGCGATGGGACCGAGGATGGGGGTTCCGCGGACGATCTCGAGGATGGCGGGACGGCGGCCGGCGCCTTCGGCGCTCGCGAGGGCAGTCATGCGCGGTTCCTCCTGAGTGACGGGTGGCGAGGGAGGCACCCCTCCCCCGCCACCACGGCACCCATCATGTCACTTGGTGCCCCAGCAGTTCGCGGCGCCGTACTTGCTGTCCTGGCTCTTCACGCCGGCCTGCGCCTTGTCGGTGATGAGCGTGACGCCGGTGTCGGTGTAGCCGGAGGGCTTCGCGCCGCCCTTCGCGTAGGTCACGACGGCCTGGACGCCCATGGTCGCCATCTTGAGGGGGTACTGCTGGGAGGTGGCGGCGATCTTGCCGTCCGTCACGCCCTGCACCCCGCGGCAGCCGCCGTCCACGCTCACGACCGTGATCTGCTTGTCCTTCCCGGCCGCCCTGATGGCGGTGTTGGCGCCGAACGCCGCGGGCTCGTTGATGGTGTAGACGAGGTTGATGTCGGGGTTCTTGGAGAGACAGTTCTCCATCGCGGCCTGGCCCTCGGCCTGATCACCATGGGTGTCCTGGCTGCAGACCACCTCCGCCGCGGTCACGAGGTTCGACGAGTTCGGGTCTGCCTTGGCGAGCCCGAGGCCCTGCAGGAAGCCGTTGTGGCGCTGGGCGCCGACGGTGATGCCCGGCTGCAGGTCGAGCGTGGCGATGACGAGCTTCTTCCCGGCCATCGCGGCCTTCGACCACTGGCCGATGAGGAGCCCTGCGTCGAAGTTGTTCGTGGCGAAGAGCGCGTCGGAGGCGTTCTGTGGCTCGGTCGCGGTGTCGAGGGCGATCACCAGCACGCCCTGCTGGCGGGCCTTCTTGATGGCGGGGACGATCGCCTTCGTGTCGCTCGGGGTGATGAGGATGCCCTTGGCGCCCGCGTTGATCATGTTCTCCATCGCGGTCACCTGGCCCTCGTTGTCGCCGTCCTTGGCGCCGGCGCCGGTGAGCAGCTTCGCGCCGAGCTTGGACGCCTCACCCGAGGCGCCCTCCTTCATCTTCACGAAGAACGGGTTGGTCTCCGTCTTTGTGATGAGTCCGACGGTGACGGGGTCGGCTGCGGCCGCAACGACGGCGAACAGGAGTCCGGCCGCGACCGCGGCGATCCTTCGAAGCATGGGTCTCTCCTTCGTTCCGGTCCGGTGGACCGGTGGGCGGGCGGTTTCGAGAAGGCCGGGCCCGCGCCCGTCCTTCCCCTTGCGTCGGCTGCGGTGCTGGAATACTCTCACTTCTGTTAATAAAGCAACTCGCTTTATTAATCCTTTTGGGACCTGAGCCCGCTGGTGGTTGGCAAGCGCCTGTACTGTCGAATGATTTCCGGAGGGCGGTACCGTGATCGCGACCCTGGGAGAGGCCCTGGTGGACCTCATCGAGCAGCCGGACGGCCGCTTCGAGGCCGTCCTCGGCGGCTCGGTCTTCAACTTCAGCCTCGGCCTCGCGCTCCAGGGCGTCGCGACGACCTACCTCAATCCCCTCTCGTCGGACCGCTTCGGCTCACGCTTCGCCGCGGCGCTCGACGGGGCCGGCGTGGCCCGGGCGTCCCGGCGGACGACCAGGCTCCCCACCTCGCTCGCGGTCGTCACGCTCGACGATCGCGGTTCACCCGCGTACGGCTTCTACCGGGAGGCGGTCGCGGACCGCGACGCCAGCGCAGAGGAGCTCGTCGCCGCGCTGCCCCCGCCGCTCGAGCTCCTCCACTCCGGAGGGCTCGCGCTCGTGCCCGCCGACCTCGGCCGGACCCGCGAGGTCCTCGAGGAGGCGCTCCGTCGCGGCGCGCTCGTCTCGCTCGACGCCAACTTCCGGCCCGCGGCGGCGGACGAACTCCCGCGCTATGCGGCCGGGCTCTGGTCTGCGCTGGGCCGTGCACACCTCGTGAAGCTCAGCGACGAGGACCTCGCGCACCTCGGGCGCGGGGCCGACCCCTTCGCCGCCGCCGAGGAGTTGCTCCGGGGAGGCACGACTCGCCTCGTCGCGCTCACGTTCGGCGCGGCCGGCGCCGCGCTCGTCTCCCGCACCGCGCGGACTCGACGTGCGCCGCCGAGCGACCTCCGCGTCGTGGACACGGTCGGCGCCGGCGACTGCTTCTTCTCCGGCCTCGTCGCCTGGCTCGCGCGCAACGGCCACCTGAAGCCCGGCGGGCTCGACGCGCTCGACGCGAAGGTGCTCGCGCCCGCGCTCGACCACGCCGTCGCCTCGGCGTCGCTCGACCTCACCCGCTCCGGCTGCGCCCCGCCGACGTGGGCGGAGGCGGAGGCGTTCGCCCGCGCGATGCGGGCCGGACCGGTCGCGCCGCGGGCGCGATCACCCCGGGCCGCGTCAGCCCGCGGGACTACCCTTCCCCGCATGGCCACGACGAAGCCGCGCGCGCGCCCCGCGAAGGCCGGCGGCAAGCGCAAGACCGCCCCGAAGCCCAGGCCGCGGCCGAAGGGCACCACCCGCACCGGCCCGAAGAAGCGGTGATCACCCTCGGATCGGCGAACGCGGCGAGCGACCACTTCTCGGCCCGCGTCAGCGAGAGCGTGCGCACGCTCTCGCTCGCCGGCCTGGGTGTCGTCTGGATCCTCGCCGGTGGGAGCCTCCAGGGGCTCGCCCGGGACCTCCTCTGGTGCGCGCTCCTGCTCGTGGTGGCGCTCGCCGCGGACTTCGCCCACTACGTCATCGGGCACGCGGTCTGGGATCGCTTCATCGAGCGCGCGGAGGCGCGATTCCGGGAGGCGGGCCAGGGCTTCGGTCCCGGCACCGAGGTCTCCCAGCAGACCGAGCGCGAGATCCGGCCCATCGAGTGGGCGTACCGGCTGAAGCTCGCCGCCGTGGTCGTCGCGTACGGGCGGCTCGGCCTCGCGATCGCCTGGCGGCTCGCGGGGTGGTAGGCGCGACCCTCACACCGCCCTCACCGCGAGCGCCTTCGCCGCCTCGACGAAGAGCCGGAGCGGCGCCGAGCGCTGCGAGCGGCTCGGGAAGTAGAGGAAGAACCCGGGGACCGTCGGCGCCCAGGGCTCGAGCACGCGGACGAGCCGGCCGGCGCGGAGCTCATCTCGGATCGCCGGCTCCATCGCGTACGCCAGGCCCAGGCCGCGGGCGGCGAGCGCGACCGACACCCGGTTGTCGTTCGTGACGACGCCTCCGCGCACCGGCACGCGCCACGTCCGGCGCCCCCGCTCCAGCTCCCACGCGTAGAGCGCGCCCGTCGTCTGCGAGCGGAAGGCGATACACTCGTGGTCGAGAAGGTCCTCCGGGCGCCCGGGCGTTCCCCTGCGCGCGAGGTAGGCGGGCGACGCCACGACCACGAACCGGAACGGGTCGGTGAGTCGCACCTGCACCATGTCGCGCTCGATCGCCTCGCTGAGGCGCACGCCCGCGTCGTAGCCCTCGCCCACGAGGTCCACGAACCGCTCCTCGACGACGATCTCCACCTCCACCCGCGGATGGCGCTCGCGGAACGCCGGGAGCACCGGCTCGACGAGCACCGGGACCGCGCTCCGCGGCACCGAGAGCCTGAGCCGGCCGACGGCCTCACCGGGCCTGGCCCCCACCTCGGCCAGCGCGGCGTCGGCCTGCGCCAGCGCCGGGCTCGCGCCCTCGACGAGCTTCCTCCCCGCATCCGTCAGCGACACGCTGCGGGTCGTGCGCACGAGGAGCACCACGCGGAGGTGATCCTCGAGCTGGCGCACGGCCTGGCTCACGGCCGAGCGCGAGACCCCGATCTCGCGGGCCGCGCCGCTGAAGCTGCGCACGCGCGCGACCGCGAGGAAGGTCTGGAGCTGGGAGAAGAGAGCGGATCGCATTGGAGCCTCGCGACCACCCTCCACCCGGGTCGGATCATTGTCAATCCTGGCTTCACAGGCTGTCGGATTCGTCGCATCTACCAGACCAACATCGTCGGGCGTAGAACTCGCCCCGTCGGCAGGAAAGGAGACGAGTCATGAGGGGAGCCGTCATCCACGGGCCGCGCGACGTCCGCTTCGAGGAGCGCGCGACACCGGCGATCGAGGAGCCGTCGGACGCCGTCATCCGGATCTCGGCGGCGTGCGTGTGCGGATCGGACCTGTGGCCCTATCGCGGCGCCAACCCCATCACGCAACCGACGCCGATGGGGCACGAGTACTGCGGCATCGTGGAGGAGGTCGGCAAGAACGTCCGGACGGTGAAGCCGGGCCAGTTCGTGATCGGCTCCTTCTTCGCCTCCGACGGCACCTGCCCGCACTGCCGGGCCGGCTACCACACCTCGTGCCAGCACCGGGAGCTCGTCGGCGGAGCGCAGGCGCCCTACCTTCGCGTCCCGCTCGCGGACGGCACGCTGGTCGCACTCCCCGAGCTGCCCTCCGCCGAGCTCGTCCCCAGCCTCCTCACGCTGTCGGACGTCATGGGCACCGGCTGGTTCGCCGCCGAGGCCGCGAACGTGAAGCCGGGGATGACCGTCGCGGTGGTCGGCGACGGCGCGGTCGGCCTCCTCGGCGTGCTCTCCGCCCGGCAGATGGGCGCCGAGCGCGTCGTCGCGATGAGCCGCCATCCAACGCGGCAGAAGCTGGCGCGCGACTTCGGCGCCACGGACGTCGTGACCGAGCGAGGCGACGAGGGCGTCGCCCGGATCATGGAGCTGACCCGAGGGGTCGGCGCCGACGCGGTCCTCGAGTGCGTGGGCACGCCGGAGGCGATGCAGCAGGCGATCCGCTCGACCCGGCCGGGCGGCACGGTCGGCTACGTCGGCGTCCCGCACGGCGTCACGCTCGACGGCCAGGCGCTCTTCTTCGCGCACGTCCGCCTCTTCGGCGGCCCGGCCCCGGTGCGGCGCTTCCTGCCGGACCTCGTCGGCCGCGTGCTCGAGGGGAGGATCGACCCCGGGAAGGTCTTCGACTTGACGCTGCCTCTGGATCAGGTCGCCGAGGGCTACCGGGCCATGGACGAGCGCCGGGCGGTGAAGGCGCTGTTGCGGCCGTGAGCCGCGAGGAGGATGCGATGAAGAAGCGAGTGCTCGGAAGGAGCGGCCTCGAGGTCTCGGCGATCGGGCTCGGGTGCATGGGGATGAGCCACGCCTACGGCACCCCGCCGGACCGGAACGAGATGGTGAGGCTCATCCGCGGCGCGGTCGAGCGCGGTGTCACGTTCTTCGACACGGCCGAGGTCTACGGCCCGTTCACGAACGAGGAGCTGGTCGGCGAGGCGCTCCAGCCGGTCCGGAGCCAGGTCGTCATCGCCACGAAGTTCGGGATGAAGCCCGGTACGACCGGCGTGGACAGCCGGCCCGAGCACGTCCGTGAGGTCGTGGAGGCGTCGCTCCGGAGGCTGAGGACCGACGTCATCGACCTCCTCTACCAGCACCGCGTCGATCCGGCGGTGCCCATCGAGGACGTCGTGGGGACCGTGAAGGAGCTCGTCCGCGCCGGCAAGGTGAGGCACTTCGGCATGTCGGAGGCGGGCGTGAAGACGATCCGCCGCGCCCACGCCGTGCAGCCGGTCGCCGCGGTGCAGAGCGAGTACTCGCTCTGGTGGCGCAGGCCCGAGGAGGAGCTGCTCCCGGCGCTCGAGGAGCTCGGCATCGGGTTTGTCCCGTTCAGCCCGCTCGGGAAGGGTTTCCTCACCGGCAAGATCGACGAGAAGACGACGTTCGAGAAGAAGGACTTCCGGAACGTCGTGCCCCGCTTCACCCCCGAGGCACGCAAGGCGAACCAGGCGCTCGTCGACCTCCTCGGCACGGTGGCGACACGGAAGAAGGCCACGCCCGCGCAGATCGCGCTCGCGTGGCTCCTCGCCCGGAAGCCCTGGATCGTGCCCATCCCGGGGACGACCAAGCTCGCCCGGCTCGAGGAGAACCTCGGCGCGGCGGAGCTCGAGCTCACGCCCGGCGACCTCCGCGCCGTCGACGAGGCCGCCTCGAAGATCCGGATCGAGGGCGCGCGGTATCCGGACGAGCTGGAGAAGCGGACGGGGCTCTGAGCCCCGGGCGCCGCCCCGCGACCTTCCGCCGCCTCGGCCAGACGGGGGGTCCGACCTATCGTGAGCCATGCGGTGGGCTCGCCTCTCGCCGGCAGCCGTCCTCGTCGCGCTGGCCGTGGCCCGCGTCGCCGTCGCGGAGCCTCCGACCGGGCCGGCGCCCGCCCCCCCGGCACCACCTGTGGTCGCGACGCGCTACCTCGGCGTGGGCGGCAGCCGCACGACCGAGGTGGACGGCGTTCCCTCGACGGTTCTCGACATCCCCGTCGGCCTGACGTTCGGCCGGACGTGGCAGCTCGGCATCGACTCGGTCGGCAGCTTCCGGAGCGAGGGCCAGGCGTACGCGATCGGCGCGTGCGGAGGCGTCCGCCTGGGCGCGCCGGACGCGGCACGCCTCGACCTCCTCGCCGCGGCCGGCGTTCGCTGGTACGTGAACCACGGTTCGAGCTACGCCCTCGAGCACGTGAGCGGCGCGAACGCCGTGCTCCCGTACCTGGGCGCGCGCGTGCTCGCCTGGGCGCCGGGAGCGGTGACCGCGGGCCTCGTCGCCTGGGGCCACGTGACCCTGGGCTCGGCCCACCGGCACTACACGCGAACCGTGTGCGTCCTCGAGTGCACGGTGACCGAGGGAGAGGTGACGTACTCGGGAGCCGCCTTCGGCCTCGCCCTCGCGGTCGGCCAGATCGACTGAGGGTACTGATAGGTGGAGGCTGTCACCGTCGTACCTACATTGTCTTGGACCGCCAGCCCGAGGCGGAACACGCTGCGAGACGAGGACGGAAGCCCGGTCGAGCACGACCGGAACCCAGGAGGAAGACCATGTCGAACGAAGCGAAATGCCCCTTTCACGCCCCCGCCGGCGGTGGCACGTCGAACCGGGAATGGTGGCCGAACCAGCTGAAGCTCAACATCCTGCACCAGCACTCGTCCCTCTCCGATCCCATGGGCGAGGCCTTCGACTACGCGAAGGAGTTCAAGAGCCTCGATCTCGCCGCCCTGAAGAAGGACCTCCACGCGCTCATGACCGACTCGCAGGACTGGTGGCCGGCCGACTTCGGCCACTACGGTCCCCTCTTCATCCGCATGGCGTGGCACAGCGCCGGCACGTACCGGACCGGCGACGGCCGCGGCGGCGGCGGACACGGCAACCAGCGCTTCGCCCCGCTCAACAGCTGGCCCGACAACGTGAACCTGGACAAGGCTCGCCGGCTGCTCTGGCCGATCAAGCAGAGGTACGGCCGGAAGATCTCCTGGGCCGACCTCATGATCCTCGCCGGCAACGTCGCGCTCGAGTCGATGGGTTTCAAGACCTTCGGCTTCGGCGGCGGGCGCGAGGACATCTGGGAGCCCGAGGAGGACGTGTACTGGGGCTCCGAGCAGAAGTGGCTCGCCGACAAGCGGTACTCCGGCGATCGGGATCTCGAGAACCCGCTCGCCGCGGTGCAGATGGGGCTCATCTACGTCAACCCCGAGGGCCCGAACGGCAACCCGGATCCGGTGGCCGCGGCGCGGGACATCCGCGAGACGTTCGCCCGCATGGCGATGAACGACGAGGAGACGGTCGCGCTCATCGCGGGCGGCCACACCTTCGGGAAGACCCACGGGGCCGGCGACGCGAAGAACGTCGGGCCCGAGCCGGAGGCGGCCGGAATCGAGGAGCAGGGCCTCGGCTGGAGGAGCAGCTTCCGCACCGGCAAGGGCGGGGACGCGATCACGAGCGGCCTCGAGGTCACCTGGACCTCGACGCCCACGCGGTGGGGCAACGGCTTCTTCGAGAACCTGTTCCGCTACGAGTGGGAGCTCACGAAGAGCCCCGCCGGCGCCCAGCAGTGGACGCCGAAGGGCAGCGCCGGAGCCGGTGACGTGCCGGATGCGCACGACAAGACGAAGCACCATCCGCCGGCCATGCTGACGACGGACCTCTCCCTGCGCTTCGACCCGGCCTACGAGAAGATCTCGCGGCGGTTCCTCGAGCACCCGGACCAGTTCGCGGACGCGTTCGCCCGGGCGTGGTTCAAGCTCACCCACCGTGACATGGGCCCGCGCGCCCGCTACCTCGGCCCCGAGGTCCCCGCCGAGCAGCTCATCTGGCAGGATCCCGTCCCGGCGGTGGACCACCCGCTCGTGGACGAGAAGGACGTCGCCTCCCTGAAGGCGAAGATCCTGGCCTCGGGCCTGTCCGTCTCGCAGCTCGTGTCCACCGCCTGGGCCTCGGCGTCCACGTTCCGCGGCTCCGACAAGCGCGGCGGCGCGAACGGCGCCCGCATCCGCCTCGCCCCGCAGAAGGACTGGGAGGTCAACGAGCCGGCCCAGCTCCGGAAGGTGCTCGGGACGCTGGAGAGCATCCTGGGCGCGTTCAACGGCGCCCAGAAGGGCGGGAAGCGGATCTCCCTCGCCGATCTCATCGTCCTCGCCGGCTGCGCCGGGGTCGAGCAGGCCGCGAAGAACGCCGGCCACGCGGTGACCGTCCCCTTCGCGCCCGGGCGCACGGATGCCACGCAGGCGCAGACCGACGTGGCCTCGTTCAGCGTGCTCGAGCCGGTCGCGGACGGCTTCCGCAACCACCAGAAGACCCGCTATGCGGTGTCGGCCGAGGAGCTGCTCGTCGACAGGGCGCAGCTCCTCACCCTGACCGCGCCCGAGATGACGGTCCTCGTGGGCGGCCTGCGGGTGCTGGGCGCCAACACCGGGCAGTCGCAGCACGGCGTCTTCACGAAGCGGCCGGAGGCGCTGACCAACGACTTCTTCGCGAACCTGCTCGACATGGGGACGACCTGGACGCCGGTCTCGAAGGACGCCGACGTCTTCGAGGGCCGCGACCGCAAGACGGGCGCGAAGAGGTGGACCGCGACCCGGGTGGACCTCGTCTTCGGGTCGAACTCCCAGCTCAGGGCGCTCGCCGAGGTGTACGGGAGCTCGGACGCGCAGGCGAAGTTCGTCCGGGACTTCGTGGCGGCCTGGGTGAAGGTGATGAACCTGGACCGGTTCGACCTCGCCTGATCTCGACGGCGGGGGGCGGGTGGGGGCGGCTACCCGCACCCCCTGACACCAGTTGGCCGCATTGGTGGGACGGGCACCGGCTGGGACGGTGGAGGCATGACCGAAACCAGCCCCCCCACATCAGCTCCCCAGCCGCGCCGCGGGCGCATTGCGCTCGTCGTTGCCGGCTCCCTCTCCGGCCTGCTCGCCATCGTCATGCTGCTCGGCGGCGGCGCGGCGCTGTGGGCCAACGCGAAGAAGGACGACGACGGCTACCTGTCGACGTCGCGCCACCAGTTCGCCTCGCGCACCGCCGCGCTGGCGACCGAGAACCTCGATGTCGATCTCGACGGCGTCCAGTGGCTCGTCGACTCGGGCGATGCCGGCAAGACCCGCCTGAAGGTCACCTCAACGACCGGCAAGCCGATCTTCGTCGGCATCGCTCGCACCC
>Ga0335084_10006905_pt1 | contig 11293 bp, 10 predicted proteins | sample Lox_Sample_44_FD_206721 | JGI IMG/M metagenome (GOLD analysis project Ga0335084, IMG submission 206721) | Soil microbial communities from Loxahatchee National Wildlife Refuge, Florida, United States - Lox_Sample_4.4 | ecosystem: Environmental > Terrestrial > Soil > Wetlands | place: USA...
GTCGATCGCTTCGGTCGCTTCGGCGCCGCGCACTCCGCCGAGCGCATGCCGACCGCCGCTGGTCCGCCGACGGCGTGACGCCCTCCCGCGCGCCGCGATGGCTTGCGCCACCTCGCTCCATCTGGTCAACTTGATACTCACGGCCAGGATCGACCGGAAACCGGCGGTCGAGCACCCCCACGCAGCATGCCGAGGAGGATGAGTGACGATGGCGAAGAAGCCGTCCGCAAAGGTCAGCAAGAAGTCGGTGAAGCGCACCAAAGCCGCCGCGCGCGTCGCGCGGCCGGCAGCCGCGGGGAGCAAAGCGGCCGCCAAGGGAAAGTATCAGGAGTCCGGGGCGCCGTGGTGGAAGCAGTTCCTCCCCGGCTGAGCGCGCGGCGCACGCGTCCGCGCTGGGCGGTCGCGGCGCTGGCATTCGTTGCAGTGGTGCTGCTCGCGCCAGGCGCGCCGGCGACGATCGTTGTCGCGAAGGACTTCGCGGCGCTCTGTGCCGAGGCGGACCTGGTCTTCGTCGGCACGGTGACGGGGGTGCAGTCGCGTTGGAGCGACCCATCCAAGCAGGCGATTGAAACAGTGGTGACGTTTGGCGACCTCACGTGGCTGCGCGGGGCACCGCGAGCGTCGGTCGCGCTGACGTTCGGTGGGGGCGAGATCGACGGGTTGCATGAGGTGGTCGCCGGCGTGCCACAGTTCAAGGCCGGCGAGCGCCGCGTCATCTTCGCGCACGACGGAAACTTCGTCAGCCCGCTGGTCGGCTTCGACCAGGGCGCGTTCTCCGTCGTCGACGGCGCCGATGGGCCAGTGGTGATCGGGACGACGGCAGCCCCGGTCGCGAGCGGCGCCTTGCGCTTGGGCACGCCGGACAACACGGGCGGCCAGCCAGTGCCGCTCGATGCGTTTCTCGACACCGTGCGGCGGCAGCTCGCGAGCCCGAGCGCGGGCGCGCCATGATCAGGCGGCTGCTCATCGTCGCGGCGCTGTTCACCAGCGCCGGCGGCGCGCAGGCGTACGAGCTCCTGCGCGTCAACCATGACCCGTGCGCCCGCAACGACCAGAACCTCTTCTGGTCGGCCGCGACGGTTCCGGTGAGCGTCGGCACGCTTGGCGACCCGTACCAGGGGCTCGCCGTCGAGGCGTGGCAACGGTGGAACATGAGCCTGGCGCGCTTTCGCTTCAGCGCCGGCAGCGGCGCGCCGTGTACGCGCGACGGCGTGGCCACGATCGCGATCGCCGACCAGCCGTGCGGGTTGGCCGCGTTCGGCGACGCCCTGGCGATCACGCGCAGCGTGTGGAACGGCGACGGCACCTTGGTCGATGCCGACGTGACCTTCAAGTCCGACACGTTCGTCCTCGACGACGACGACCGCTTCCGGCAGGTCGCGATGCACGAGCTCGGGCACGTGTTGGGGCTCGACCATTCGGACGCCTGTGGGCGCTCGGGCGACGGCACGTTGATGAAGGCCGTGCTGTCCGGACCGGTCTTGGAGGCTCCCCAGGCCGATGACATCGACGGGGCCGACTTCATCTACCCAGGATCGGGCTCCGGTGGGGGCGATGGCAGCGTCCCGGAGGGCGCCAATAGCTGCGCGATCGCCCCGCCGCGGGACGGCTGCCCGGTCGCCGCCCCGTTCGTGGTGATGGCCGCCCTGCTGTGGCGGCGCGCACGACGCGGCAATTGACGCACACGCGATTCTCCTCTAAGGGTGAACCGTAGGGACGCGAGCAGGACAAGGCAGTCGTTGACTGCGTCGTCCGCTCAAGACGTTGGACGGCCCGGGCGAAACCGGGCGCAGCGTCGATCGCCACCCGTTCCCGCTCATCCAGCGCCGCGGGTGGTGTTCGACGAGAGGGCAAGGCAATCGAGAAGCGCTGACTCCAGCGCGGATGGTCTGTGCGCGAGCCATGCACCCGCACAGGCGCCGCCCGCGGACGGTCCGATCGGACCGCCGGAGTGACGCGGGCACCGCGTCACCGCCAGCGCACGGTGGAAGCGACGTGACAGCCGAGACGAATGATATCCCCGCGCCGCGCGGCAGCGAGGCCAGCGATCAACCGGGAACTGCGCCCGTCGCGTCAGGTGACAACGGCGCTCAGAGCGGGCGTTCCGGCCATCCCCCCGGGCGCCCCAACAACGGCGGTGGCTCGCCCGGCCATGGGCGTCGGCGCCGGCGCCGACGCCGCTCCGAGGCGCAGCGCGGCGGGGGCGCCGACCTGCGCGAAGGGCTGACGCCAGTCGATCTCGCCGCCCGGCGTCTCGGCATCGCTCGGCTCTACGAGGAGCAAGAGCGCGTCATCGCCAACGCGATGGCGGGCAAAGATCTGCTGGTCGTCCTACCGACCGGGTTCGGCAAGTCCGCCTGCTACCAGATCCCGTCGATGATTCTGCCCAAGCCGGTGGTGGTCATCTCGCCGCTGCTGGCGCTGCTGCGTGACCAGCACGAGAAGCTGCTCAAGCGCAAGATCCCGTGCGTTCGGCTCGACGGCACCGTGCGCGGCAAGGCGCGGCGCGAAGCGCTGGAGCAGATCGCGCGCGGCGGCTCGCTGCTGGTGATGACCACGCCGGAGACCCTCGGCTCACAGGAAGGGCAAGCGGCGCTGCGGCAATCGGGGGCCAGCCTCGCCGCGGTCGACGAGGCGCACTGCATCTCCGAATGGGGGCACGATTTCCGCCCCGCCTACTTGCAACTCGGCGAGCGCCTGCGCGCGCTCGGCGCGCCACCGGTCATGGCGCTGACGGCGACGGCGACCGCCAACGTGCGCGCCGATATCGTGCGCTTCCTCGCGCTGCGCGAGCCGGTGGTGGTGTCTGGCTCCCCCCACCGCGCCAACCTGGCCTTCGAGGTGCTGCACAGCCGCGGCGACGCGCGCCTCCGTGCGCTCATCCGCTTTGCCCGGCGCCTGCGTCGCCCCGGCATCATCTACTGCACGACCACGCGCGAGGTCGACAACGTCTTCACCGCGCTGCAGATGTTGCGCATCCCGGCGCATCGCTACCACGGCAAGATGGCGTCCAACGACCGCAATCATCAACAGGAGATGTACATGAAGGCCGGCCGCCGCACCGTGATGGTGGCGACCAGCGCCTTCGGCCTCGGCATCGACAAGCCCGATATCCGTTACATCGTCCACTACCAGTCGCCCGCGTCGCTCGAGCAATACGTCCAAGAAGCCGGGCGCGCCGGGCGCGACGGTCAGAAGGCCAACTGCATCCTGCTCTACGACGAAGACGACCGGGCCATCCACGAGGCCTTGCTGCAGAAGAGCCGCGTCCGTCCGGATCAGCTGTACAAGCTCGGCCGCGCGCTCGCCGCGTGGGCGGCGGAGGGACGGACGCCCAACCTCGAGGCGCTGGCGTTGTCGGCCGGGCAGGGGCCGCGCATCACCGGCGCGCTGCTCGCGGTTCTGGCGGAGGCGGGGTTGGTGGATCTCGGCGAGGATGGGTCGATCACCATCCTCGAACCGGCCGAGTCGATCGAGGAACGTTCGCGCAGCCTGGCGGGACAGTTCGAGACCCTGCGGACCCAGGACGGACGCCGGATGGACTCGATCGCTGAGTACGTCTTCACCGGCGAGTGCCGTGCCGTGCTGCTGCGGCGCTACTTCGGCGAGGCGGACGGGGCCCCCTGCGGGCTCTGCGACGTCTGCCGCGGCCGCCCGGAACGGCCGTCGAGCTTCTGGGAGCCGATCGCCCAGCCGGAGCGGAAGCGGAAGAAGAAGCGCCGCGGCAACCGCCGCCGCAACAAGAAGAAGGGCGGGCCCGCAGTCGCCGCCGAGGTGTTGACCTCGCCGCTGGAGCCGGCTGGCGACGGCGGCGAAGCGCTTCTGCCAATCGACGAACTGCCCCTCCCGGCAGACGATTGAGCCGGGTCCCCCTCGCCGGGGAGCCGCGCCCGCAGCCTCGCGCTCCGAACCGAGGCCCCGATGCCTGTGCCCGGCGGCCTCTCTCCACTCGGGTGAGACGCCAGCCTTGTGTCGTCAGATACTACTATTGTAGACCTTCGGTGTGATTAATGGATACACCGTGCTGGCGGTCGACGACGAGCCGGCGAACCAGCGCGCCGTCTGTCGGGCGCTGAGCGACGACTGCCGGGTGCTGACGGCCGGCTCGGGCCGTGAGGCGCTGGCGCTCATGGCCCGTGAGCCGGTGGCGCTGGTGATTGCCGATCAGCGGATGCCGGGAATGAGCGGCGCCGAGTTCCTCGCCGAGACCGTCGAGCGACACCCGGCGGTGATCCGCATCGTGCTGACCGGCTATACCGACGTCGACACGCTGATCGATGCGATCAACCGCGGCCATGTGTACCACTTCCTCAGCAAGCCGTGGGAGGCGCGCGAGCTGCGCCAGGTGGTGCGCCACGGGCTCGAGCGCTTCGCCGCTGCGGCCGAGCGCGTGCGCCTTCTCGACGACCTGCGCACGGCCTGCGTCCGGGCCCAGCGCGAGATCGAGCAGAAGAGCCGCCTGTTGGCGCTGACCGCGCACGAACTCGGCACCCCGCTGCACATCCTGCTCAACGTCGTCGCGCTCTTGCGCGACGACGCACTCCCGCCCGCCGCGGAGGGGTGGCTCGACGCAGCCGAGCGCGCCGCCGCGTGGCTGGTGCGCGGCGTGGGTCAGCTGCACGACGCGGCCCGCGCTCGCACGCGGCGCTTTCCGTTGCGGCCGCGGGCGATCGAGCTGCCGTCGCTGCTCGACACGACGACCGCCGAGGTGCGGGCGGCGGCCCGCGCTCGCTCGGTGGACGCCGCGGTCGAACCCGGCGCACCGCCGGTGACAGTGTGGGCCGACGGCCACTGGCTTCGCCAGGCGCTCGGTGAGCTGGTCACCAACGCCCTCCGCTTCACGCCCGACGGCGGTCGGGTCCGCATCGGCGCGCGGCTCGATGGCGAGTGGGTCGAGATCGCGGTCGCGGACACCGGCATCGGGATCGCGCCCGAGCACCTCGCGGAAATTTTCGAGCCGTTCTCCGCCGCGGGTGGCGACCCGTTGCGGCACGGGTCGGGGGACTTCGCCTTCGGCGCGCGTGGGCTGGGGCTCGGCCTCGCGGCGGTCCGCGGCATCGTCGAAGCGCACGGGGGCAGCGTCGCGGTCGAGAGCGCGCCCGGGTGCGGGAGCCGCTTCGTCGTGCGCCTGCCGCGACATTCCGGGTAGCTCGATGCAGCGGGGGCGCGTAGTATGGGGAGCCGATGCCTCCACGCGAGCTGGTCCGATCGGTCGAGCCGGTGCTGCGTTGCGACCACTGCGGCCGCTCCGTCGGTGAGACGCGGCACACGCGGACCTCCTACGCAGTCGACTACTACAGCGTGCACAGCGGTCGCGGCGAAGTCTGCACCTTCACGGGGGAGGACGGGCTGCGCAACGCGACCTATGTGAAGCTCCTCGACCGCTTCGACATCACGACTTGCGCCGAGTGTTACCGACAGCCAGCCGTCCAAGCCGAACGCGACCGCCGCTTCCAGCCCGAGCGCGAGCCGGAATCCCCGCAGCGGGGCGAAGCATGAGCGACGCGGAGAGCCTCGAGCAGTTTCCCTGCGAGTATACCTTCAAGATCTTCGGCCGCCGTTCTGACACGTTCGTCGAACGCGTGCGCGAGATCATCGCCGGCACCCTCGGGGCGCTTCCGCGCGACGCGGTGTCGGTGCGCGAGAGCCGTCAGGGCCGCTATCTGAGCGTGACGGTACTCACGCACGTGGACAGCCGGAGCCAGCTCGAGCGCGTGTACGCCGATCTGCGTGCCGAGGAGCAGGTGCTGCTGTACATCTGAGCCGGAGGCTCGATTCGCGCGTTGTCCCCTCCATCAGCTTGGGTTATAACGGACGCGGTTCACGGACACATGGAACGGGCACTGACCGAAGCGGCGCGATCGCGCCGGCCCGACCCGCAGGGACGTGGGCGCGGCCGCGGCCTCTTGCTGCTCGAAGCCATCGGCACGTTGATCGGCGAATCGGGCGATCTGCGCGCGACCCTCGACCGCATCGTCGGTCTGGCGGCCGACCGGCTGGACATGGAAGTCTGCTCCATCTACCGCTTCGCGCCCGAGTCGAACCGGCTCTTCATGGTGGCGACGCACGGGCTCGATCCGAGCTCGGTGGGCACGGTCAGCATGCGGGTCGACGAAGGCCTCACCGGCTTCGTCATCGAAAAGGGCGAGCCGGTGATGGCGATCGATGCGCTCGCCCACCCGCGCTACAAGTACTTCCCGGAGACCGGCGAAGAGCGCTACCATTCGTTCCTCGGCGTGCCGATCGTCGACCGGCGCGAACCGCTCGGCGTGTTGGTCGTGCAGACGTCGCGGCGCCGCCGTTTCACGCGCGACGAGGTCCGCCTGATGAAGGCGGTGGCCGTGCCGGTCGGCGGGTTGCTGGTGCAGCTCCGGCTGCTGCAGAGCCTCGAAAGCAAGGAGGAGGAACGGCGCGGCTACCAGCAGCGCATGCTCGACGCCATCAAGCGGTTGCAGGTGTACGAGCGCCAGCAGCCGTCGGCGAACGCGTCCACCGACGTCACCGCCGTGCGCCTCATCGGGGTGCCGGCGGCGCCCGGCTTCGGCATCGGGCGCGCCCACCTGCTGGTGCCGGAAGTGAGCTTCGCCAGTATCCCGGAGCGCCGCCCGCTGGCGCCGCGCAAGGAGCTGGCGCGCTTCCATGCGGCGGTCGAGCGCTCGGTGGAAGAGGTCGAGCGCCTCAAGGCGCGCATGCTCGGGTCGTTTCCCGAGATCGACGCCGCGCTGTTCGACGCCCAGCGCCTGATGCTCACCGATGAGAGCTTCCGCAGCCGGGTCGAAGCGGAGATCACCGCCGGCGCGAGCGCCGAGGCCGCCCTCGAGCGCGTGGTCACCGCGATGGTGGAGGAGTTCTCGCGGCTGGACGATCCGTACATGCAGGAGCGCGCCTTCGACATCAAGGACATCGGCCAGCGCGCGCTGCGCAACCTGCTGGGCGTCGCCGAGCGCGATCGCTCGTTCGCCAGCGCCGTGGTGTTGGTGGCCCCCGAGCTGACGCTGTCCGATATCCTGTTGATCGAGCCCGAGCAGCTGAAGGGCATCGTCATGGGCGCCGGCGGGGCGACCTCGCACGCGTCGATCCTCGCCAAGTCCCTGGAGATCCCGACCGTGGTGGGGGTGGAGCGCCTCGACGAGATCCACGAGGGCACGCACCTCATCGTCGACGGCAACGCCGGTACGGTCTACGTCCACCCGAGCGGCGAGGTGCTACGCGAGTACGGCCGCCTGAAGGACGAGTACGCGGCGTTCAACCGCGAGCTCGACAGCCTGCGCACCCAGCCGGCGGTGACGCGCGATGGCTGCCGGGTCATGCTCGGCGCGAACATCGGGCTGCTCGGCGACCTGCCGCTGGCGCATCGCCATGGGGCCGATCGGGTCGGCCTCTACCGCACCGAGATCGCCTTCCTCAGCCACCGGGAGTTCCTCACCGAGGCCGAGCAGGTGATGCTCTACGAGCGCGTCGTCCAGGCTGCCCAGGGACTTCCGCTGACCGTCCGGACGCTCGACCTCGGCGCCGACAAGTACCCGCCGTATTTCAACGTGCCGCACGAAGCCAACCCGTTCCTCGGCTGGCGCTCGATCCGCGTGTCGCTGGAGCTGGCCAACGTGTTCAAGACCCAGCTGCGTGCCGTGCTGCGCGCCAGCCACGGCGGGGGCTTGCGCGTCATGCTGCCGATGATCTCCAGCCTGGAGGAGCTGCGGCGCAGCAAGGAGCTGCTCGAGGAGGCCAAGGACGAGCTGCGCCGCGAGGGGCACGCATTCGACGAAGCCGTGCCGCTCGGGATGATGGTCGAGGTGCCGTCGGCCGTGCAGCTCGCCGACCGCTTCATCGAGGAGGTCGACTTCTTCAGCATCGGCACCAACGACCTGATTCAGTATCTGCTGGCGGTGGACCGCAACAATCGCAAGGTGGCCTCGCTGTACGAGCCCCTGCACCCGGCGGTGCTGCGTGCGGTGGCGTCGGTCGTGCGGGTGGCGAGCGCGGCCGGGAAGCCGGTGTCGTTGTGCGGCGAGATGGCGGCCGATCCGGTGTGCACGCTGGTGCTGATCGGCATGGGGCTACGCGATCTCAGCATGAGCGCGTTCTTCATCCCGGTGATCAAGCGCCTCATCCGCTCGGTCGAGATCGCCGCCGCCGAGCGAGTCGCCGCCGCGGCCCTCGAGCTGGCGACGGTGAAAGAGGTCAAACGCCACGTCTTCGAGGTGATGCGGTCGCTCGACGTCATCGATCTGATGGAGACCTACCACTGACAGCAGTTGGGGCTAGGGGGTTAGGCGGTCAGGGTGTTAGGGATCGCGGAAGGGATTCCCCTTTTGGCCCCTAACCCCTAACCCCCTAACCCCATAGCCTTATGGAGACTCCCATGCGCCTATGGATCGCACTCGCCATTGCGCTCGTGGCCGCGGCGGTCGCACGCGCGGCCGACCCGACTCCCGAGGACACGGTCAAGCAGTACCTCACCGCGGTGAAGGCCAACGACTTCGCCGCCGCCTACCCACTGGTCACCCGCGACATGGCGCAGAACAAGAGCAAGGACGAGTGGGTGAAGGAGCAGCAGTGGGTGATGCAGATGGCCGAGGTGAAGATCTTCGAGTTCCAGATCTATCCGGGGAAAGTCGAAGGCGACAAGGCCTACGTGCCGAACCTGCTCAACTCACAGGACAAGTTCCTCAACCAGCTCGGCGTCGTGGAACACGAGCTCTATACGCTGGTCAAGGAAGACGGGCGCTGGAAGATCAACCAGCAGCAGATCGTCGAAAACACCGATTTGGCCAAGTGGTTCCCGAAGGACTCCGGAGCCCCGTCCAAATAGGTTCGCCGCAGCAACCCGTGCCCCGGCCCCTGCGCGTGTCCGTGCCCGTTTCGCGGCCCGCCTGACGCGACCTCGCTGCGGCGGCACGGCGAACGCCGACCCTCCCGCGACCGGTGGGAGCCGCGCCGTCGGCATATGCAGACAGGGGGCCGGTGCGGCACGGCGGGTCCGCCCGGGCCCGGCCAACCATTGACACCTCCCGCTCTCGCTGGGTAGGAGCAGCCATTCGCAAAGCGAATCTGGCCTGAGCCGCCCGTGTGGCGCTGGGACACGTAAGGGGGTCCAGATGAGTCGGTTTCGGCTGTCCACATGCTGGCAAGTGGGCGCGGTGCTTCTGCTCGCGATCGCGGGCTGCCACCGCGAGGTGCCCGAGGACATCCCTCCGGCGGACTCGCGCAAGATCACCATCGCCGACCGCTTCTATGATGTGGTCGCGCTCAACGCGAAGAGGACCTTGGTGTGCGGGTATGCCGGCAAGATCCTGATGACCGAGGACAGCGGCTATACCTGGCAGTTGGTGCCGAGCGGCACCGACAAGGCGCTGTACTCGATGAACTTCCCCGATGCGACGCACGGGTGGATCGTCGGCCAGGAGGGCCTCATTCTCCACACCGAGGACGGCGGCAAGACCTGGGCGCGCCAGATCAGCGGGGCGACCGTGTATCTCTTCAGCGTGCACTTCACGAGCCCGCAGGAGGGGTGGGCCGTCGGCGACAAGGCGACGTTCGTTCACACCACCGACGGCGGCAAGAGCTGGGTCCTCGGCAAGCTGGCGAGCAACAAGGACCTCTCGGCCGACGAGCAGCTCCTGGCGCAGGAACCGGTGCTGTACGCCGTGCGGTTCGTCGACAGCAAGACCGGCTGGATCGTCGGCGAGTTCGGCAACATCTACCACACCACCGACGGCGGGCAGAGCTGGAAGCCGCAGCAGGGGACGCTGATCGGCGAAGGCGTCTACGACTCGCTCGATCTCCCCTCGTTCTTCGGCGCCGCGTTTGCCGACGCGTCGAACGGAGTCGCCGCCGGCCTGGAGACCAAGATCGCCCGCACGCGCGACGGCGGGACCAAATGGGGGTTCGACCAGCTCGACGTGAAGGACGGGACGGGCGATCCGCTCTACCAGCCGTTCATGTTCCCGGACTCGACGGCGTGGGCGGTCGGCGCCGCCGGCATGGTCGTCCAGCAGCGCTCGTCCGGCGAACCGTGGCTGCGCGTCTCACTCGGCATGGAGGTCAACACCTGGCTGCGCGGCGTGTCCTTCATCGACAAGAACGACGGCTGGGTGGTGGGGGGCTTCGGACTCATCATGCACACCACCGACGGCGGGCAGACGTGGCTGCCCGCGCTCGGATAGTCGGCGGGCTACCCTAAGGAGGATCTATGGCCCTCGACTACGAGGTCCCGGAAGACAAGCGCATTCTCTACTGGCTCGGCGACAAGCTGATCGAGTACCGGCATCCGGTGTCCATCGTCGTCCTCCTGGTGACCGCGATGTTCGCCTACTGGGGCTTCCAGCTCAGGCTGGTGACCAGCTTCGGCGACCTGCTGCCGCAGGACCACGAGTACATCAAGATCCACAACCGCTTCTCGGGGTCGTTCGGCGGCGCGAACAACATCATGATCATGCTCGAGGTGAAGGACGGCACGATCTTCAACCCCGAGACGCTGAACAAGATCTGGCACATGACCGAAGGCCTCGACAAGGTCTACGGCGTCAACCACAACCAGATCGATTCGATCGCGCATCGCACCGTCCGCTACCTCAAGGTGGCCGCCGGCGGCACCATGCGCGCTCAGCCGGTCATGACCGGGGAGGTGACCTCGCAGGACGAGGCCAACCTCATCCGGCGCAACGTCCACAACTCGGAGAACATCTACGGGCTGCTGGTCTCGCTCGACGACAAGGCGGCGCTCATCCGCGCCAACTTCATCGAGGGCAAGCTCGACTACAACCGCATCTTCACGGAGGTGAACGAGCACGTCGTCGATCCGTACCAGGACGCGAACACCACCATCTTCGTGGCCGGCGAACCGCGCCTGTACGGGTGGGTGTACCACTACGCCGGCGACGTGTTCTTCATCCTGGTCGTCACCTACTGCATCGAGTGGGTGCTGCGGTGGATGTACTTCCACGACTGGCGTGGGGCGCTGCGGCCGACGATCACCGGCCTGATCGCCGCGTTCTGGGGGCTCGGCTTCATTCACCTCATCGGCTTGGCGCTCGATCCGCTCATGCTGGTGATGCCGTTCCTCATCACCGCGCGCGCGGTCAGTCACGCCATTCAGATGCACGACCGCTACTACGAGGAGTTCGAGAAGTCGGGTTGGCACAAGCGGCGCGCCATCGTCGCCTCGTTCGGCGAGCTCTTCGTGCCGACCCTGTCCGGCATCAGCACCGACGCCTTCGGCGTGCTCGTCATCCTCCTCGTGCCGGTGATCATGCTGCAGAAGCTCGCCATCACCGCGTCGTGGTGGATCCTG
>Ga0335084_10006906_pt1 | contig 11292 bp, 11 predicted proteins | sample Lox_Sample_44_FD_206721 | JGI IMG/M metagenome (GOLD analysis project Ga0335084, IMG submission 206721) | Soil microbial communities from Loxahatchee National Wildlife Refuge, Florida, United States - Lox_Sample_4.4 | ecosystem: Environmental > Terrestrial > Soil > Wetlands | place: USA...
CGGGCTCGTCCTGGGCTCGCGGCCGGTCGCGCACGCGGTGGCGATGCCGTATGTCGTGGCGCTCTACGGCATTCCGAAAATCCTCATCCTGCCCTGGATCGCCCTCATCTTCGGCATCGGTCTCTCCACGGCGGCGCTGTCGGCCGCGGTCTTCGCCGTCTTCCCCGTGGTCGTCCTGATCGCCGCGGGCACCCGTGACGTCGATCCCGCCATCGTGACGGTGGCGGTGTCCATGGGCGCGAGCCGCGCGCAGATCGCCCGCAAGGTCCTGCTCCCCGCGGTGGTGCCCTCGGTGCTGACCGCGATGAGGGTCGCTATGGTCTTCGCCATGCTCGGGGCGCTTCTCGCGGAGATGCTGGCGGGCAATCGCGGCATGGGCTTCCAGATGCAGCGCATGGCACTGGCGTTCAGGGCGCCGGAGCTCTTCGCGGCGACGGCCATCGTTTCGGTGCTGTCCATCTCGGCCGTGCTTTTCCTCGAACATCTCAACGAGCGCTTGGGGCGCTGGCGCTAGAACGAGCAAAAGGAGACGGACCATGACAACGAGGCGCATCTTCCTCAAGACGGCGGCGGCGGGCGTGGCGGCAGCCGTGACGGCCCGAACGCCGCCGGCGGCCGCCCAGGCGCTGACCACGGTCAAGATCGGCGCGGTCGTGCTGGGCGACTTCGGGGTGGTGACGCCGACCCTGGTCGGCATCGAGAAGGGCTACTTCAGGCAGAACGGCCTCGAGGCCGAGCTGATTCCCTTCAAGGGCGGACCTGATCTGCTCAAGGGCGTGCTCTCGGGCTCGGCCGATATCGGCATCACCGGGGCGACAGACCCCCTCGTCTTCCGTGAGCGCGGGACGCCGATCCGGGCGCTGGCCACCGTCGTCGAGAAGAATCACTTCACGCTCACTGTCGTGCCCAAGGTCAAGCGCCTCGAGGATCTCAAGGGCGGCACCATCGGCTGCACCGTTGTCGGCTCCACGACCTGGGTGTTCGCGCGCATGCTGGCCAGGAAGATGAACTGGGATCCGGAGAAGGACGTGCGCATCGTCGGGGTGGGCGGCCTCGACGCGCAGATGGCGGCCCTCAAGCGCGGAGAGATCCAGGGCACCATCTTCGGCGACGCCGGCGTGGTGATCGAGGCCGAGGGATCGGGGCATATCCTGATGCGCCTCGACGAGCTGACGCCCAAGTGGATCAGCCTGGTCGCCTACTCGACGGACGACATCATCAAGACCAAGCGCGATACCGTCCAGCGGGCGCTCAAGAGCATCTTCCTGGGAGCCCGCTTCTGCCGTGACAATGCCGACGAGAGCATCAAGATCGCCTCCAAGGCCATCGGCTGGCCCGAGCCGGCGACCCGGCGGGCCTACGAGCTCCTGCGGCCGCTGCTCTCGACGGACGGGCGCATGGATCTCGATGCGATGAAGTTCATGCAGGACACCCTGCTCGAGCTGGGCGTGCTCAAGACACGGCTGCCGCTTACCGACATGTACACGCCCGAGTTCACGCCGGTGAAGCTCTGAAGGGGCCTGCGGCGCGAGAATTCCGCACCGGCTCCGGCGTCAGCAGGTCCCGAAGTGGGCGAGCCGAATCCCGAGGCGCTCGACGGCCCGCTTGGCCGCCGCGTCGGTGAGCCCCGCCAGCTCCGTCTCCCGCTGCCGGCCGTAGCGGCTGTAGGCGAGCTCGTCGTCGAAGTAGCCGGGATGGGTCATGAACTCGGAGAGGCCGGCGGGCAGGGTCGCGAGATGCTCAAGGGTGCGCTCGCGGGACCAGTACGGCTCCGGACCCGACTCACCCATGAAATGGTCCGGAGTACGCAGGCCGAGGCGGCGGGCAGCGCTGCGCACAGCCGCGTCCTGGCTCCTCACCGGCACCTTGAGGGCCCGCGCGAAGTCCAGCACCAGGTCGAGAATGGGGTCGTGACGCCCGACGTGGTGATGCGTGTCGAGGTGCGTGGGAAAGCGACCCATGATGCGTCTGAAGACGTCGATCTGGGTGCCGAGCTCGATGCGCGCCTCGTCCGGCTTGGCGCGCGCGGCCGCCTCACGGGCGTCCCGGATGAAGCGGCCCTCAGCGTCCACCAGCGAGGGCACGCGCTTCGGATCCGAGACGGGCACGCCGAGCGTCAGGTTGAGGTGCACACCGACACCGAGCCCGCAGGCTTTGAGCTCCTCGACCTGGACCGTCGGGATTTCGCGGTTCACGAGCAGCGTCGTGCTGGTCACGATTCCGCTCCGGTGGGCTTCGAGGATGCCGCGGCTCACTCCCGCCGTCAGCCCGAAGTCGTCGGCGTTGACGATGAGGACTTTTGCCTCTGCGGTCACGACGTCCCCATGACCCTCCGGAAGTAGAGCCGGAGGGCTTCCTTGAGCTGGGCCCGCGCGCCAGGCTGCGTCTGGGCGTCCTCGAGCTGCTCGAGATCGATCTGGAGCGGTACCCCTTCCTTTTTCACGCCGTCGAGCTCAGCCGTGAGCCCACACCGCTCGTCGGACTCGGTGAAAACGATCTTGGCACGACTGAAGCTCTTGTCGTCCTGGGCGATCTGCTCGATGGTCTCGGTCAGCAGGCGGGTGATCGCCTCCTGGTCCGGGCCCATTACCGTGGAGAAGCCGGTGGTCAATCTGATCTCAGCCATGGAGCTCCTTTTATCGCTACCCTCACCTCGGGCACCCTCACCCCGGCACCCTCACCCCCGGCCCTCTCCCTCCCTGAGGGAGAGGGAGCGAGGTTGAAGGCTCTTTTAGATGGCTCTGCTTAGTGGCCTGCCGCCGCCGCGGCGTGGAGAGGCTCGAGACCGGCCTCGAGGCCCTTCTTGGTCACGCGGATGGCGACGGGGCGCGAGAAGTAGAGCGTACCCGGCTCCGCGCGCTTGGGCACGACCGGGTGCCCCATGCGCGTGAGCGCCTTGAGCCCCGTCTCGCCCACGCGATCGTCCACCCACAGGTCGCCGCCCTCCGTGTGAAGGCGCGGCGCCTCGATGGCGGCCTGGGGCCCGTCGCCCAGGTCGACCATGTTCGCGATCACCTGGGGGATAGCCGAGACGATCTTGCGCCCGCCCGGCGCGCCAACGGTGAGGTAGGGCTCGCCCTTTCTGAAGCCCAGAGCAGGCACCATGTTCACGAGCGGTCGCTTGCCCGGCGCGACAGAGTTGATGCGCCCCGGCTCGGGGTCGAACCAGACCATCCCGTTCTGCAACAGAATGCCCGTGCCCTGGACGACCATGCGCGAGCCCCAGAGCGATACGGCCGTGTTCGTCAGCGACACCATGTTCCGTTGACGGTCCACCGCGCAGAGGTGGGTGGTGCAATCCGCGCCGCGCCCGCTCATCTCGTAGCGCCAGGGGTCCGGCGCGGGTCCCGCACGGTGCGGACCGTTCGTCTTGAGAGCCGACGCGACCTGCGCGGCGTAGTCCCGCGAGGTGAGCGCGCCCCACGGCGACTTGGCGCGCTCCGCGTCGCCCAGGTACTCGAGTCGGTCGAGGAAAGCGCGGCGCACGGCCTCCGCGCGCAGATGCAGCCCACCCGACGTCTTCCACGTCGTGCGCGCCTTCGGGAACTGAGCGAGGATATTGAGCGTCTCGAGTGCGGTGGTGCCGCCGGTCGCTCCAGGGGAAAATGCCAGCTCGAGGCCTCGGTACTCACCCCGGAGCGCCGGCAGCACACGGGGCGTGTAGCCGGCGAGGTCCTCCCTGGTCAGAAAGCCGCCCTTGACCCAGATCTCCTCGTGAATGGCCTGGGCGATGGCACCCGTGTAGAATGCTGCGGCGCCGTCCTTCGCGAGCAGGCGCAGGCTCCGGCCCAGGTCGGGCTGGCGCAGCACATCGCCGCCCTCCATGGCCGGAGTCCGGTAGATGTAGTGGCCGTCGCGCAGGTACGTCCTGGCGGTCTCGGGAAACGCCGCGAGCTCCTGGCAGAAAACCGCGGTATTGAGCGCCACGTACCAATCCGGCACGAAGCCTTCCTCGGCGAGCTTGATGGCCGGCTGCAGCACGTCACAAAGCTCCATGGTGCCCCAGCGCTCCAATGCGAGCGTCAACCCCGCGACCGATCCGGGGATGGCCACCGAGCGAGGACCGAAGACATTGGCGTCGTTCACCACTCGCCGCCACGGAAAGATCGCGGTCGACACACCTTCGGCGAGCTCGTAGGAGGTCTCGTGCGCCGCGGCCGGCGCCTCGACGTTGAAATCGACGCACACCGTCTCGTCCCGCTTCGTCATGTGGATCAGCATGGTCCCGCCGCCCGCCAGCGTGGACATGAAGGGCTCGACCACGGGCATCGCGAAGGCCGTCGCCACGGCCGCGTCGACGGCATTGCCGCCACGCTTCAGGATGCCGGCGCCGACCTCGGCGCCCAGCGGGTGCTCGGCGACCACCATTCCGCGGGTCGCCAGCGGCGTGTGCTTCGTCACGGTCATGGTGGAGCGGATCATGCGGCCTCCTTGAGAAACTCAAATGGGTGGAGCCGGCAGTTCCAGATGCCTCCATCGTTCTGGATGAGGAAGCACACCCGCACCGTGTCACCGGCGTGCGCCGTCCACAGAAAGGCGGCCGCGTCTTCGGCGAGGCCGCACTCGTCGCAAACCCACGCCACGGCAAACCGCTCGGGCGACTCGCACGCGGCCTCGTAAGCCTCCGGCGTGACGAAGAGCGGGCGCTCGCCCGGCAGGAAGGCGCCGATGTCGCCGAGGTACGGCAAGAGCGACGGAGCATCGCTCGAACGCCAGGCGTCGAGCACCCGCAGCGCGGGCGTCTCGGCCACCACCGCGATGCGGTCCAGCGCGGGGCTCATCTCTCCACGAGCCAGCACGCAGTCCGTGAGAAAGGTCCGCAGCTCGGCAAGATCGACCAGTCCACGATAGAGGCGGTCGGCGAAATCGTCATGATCGGCAGGGGCAAGGAGGAAATTCGGCGAGGCAGGGGGAACGTCGAGCGCCGGCCCCGCGACCAGGTAGACGGCCGCTCCGTCGGCGCCCTCGCCTCTCCCGCTATGCCAGACCAGCGTGGCGGCGTCGCCGGGCGCTATCCATGTGGGCAGATCGGCCATTGCGACTTTCAACGCGGCCCGAGTGTACCACCGGGTCAGGCTGGGGCGCGGCGCGAGATCCCAGAGCCGCCACGCGCGGCGATGCCTCTACTGGTCGTCGTGCTTGTCCCATGGACCCCGCTCGCGAATCATGCTGACCACGGCATTGTCGTCCATGTAGAGAACCCAGCCCAGCGGATACACCCACGCCTCCTTGGCCTTCGTCTGGACCTGCGACCAGTGCCGTCGTGAGAGCGAGGCCATGAGCGCGGGGTCTATGGTGCGCTGATCGGGCTCTTCCAGGAGGATCCTGACCTCTTCCTTGGTGCTGCCGATGGAGACCTGCCGCCAGAAGCGGAAGCTGCTGTAGCGCGGGTCGTTCTCGATCTCAGGGTGCTCCCGAAGGTACTTGAACACCTTCTCCTCGAGCTGATCCTCGAACTGTCTCTTCTCGTCCCAGCCCGGCTCTCGGCCATTGGCGTTGTAAGACCGCACGATGTTCATTTCGGCGGCCATGGGACCCCGGGTCGTGTACTCGACCAGCGGCTGATTGGCCGCGCAGGCGCCCACGAGCAGCCCCGTCACCATAACGCCGGCCGTCCAGAAGGTTCGGGCCATCCTCGACTCCTCCTCGCAGAGCAACGCGGGTTCTAGATCAACGCGGATTCGAGCACGATACCGCGGTCCACGACCCTGGCCGCCCGACCGAGCAACGATGCCAGCGCCGGCGGCACCTCGGGAGCCTCCGCCAGCTGCCTCAGGAGATCGATGAGCCTTCTGAGCGCCCGGATCAGATCACCCTCGTGGCCGCCGAACGACTCCTCTACGATACCAGCCCAGTCGTCTTCTCCGGAAGCCCAGCGGAATACCGAGGGCATGAAGCCGGTCGAGACCCCCACGGGCATGGGCAGGTGGTGGTGGCGCTGAACTTCCTGCACCGTGTGGGCGACGGCTTCCAGCTCTTGCAGCTTGCGCTTGACCTTGGCGCGCTTCCTGAGGAAGAGACGGGCCACCGTCGAATCGCCCGAGCGCGACTCCTCGATCAGGCAGGAGCACAGCGCCGCCGCCTCGGCCAGGGTCGTATCCTCGAGGATGCCGCGGTCCACCATCTCGGCGACCAGAAGCTCGTTGTCGTGACGGAAGCCAGCGATGAGCTGCCCCTTGGTGAGGAGCTTGCCGTCCTGCACGGCGCCGAAGCGCTCGAGCACCGCGACCACGCGGCAGAACTCCTGCCAGTAGGCGTTGCGGAAGGCGTCCAGCATCTCGCGCTTCTGGCCGAGCCGGCCCTCGAGCGCCTCGATGCCCTTCCAGGCATGATCGCACTTGGTCTGGCTGCCCCAGGGGCAGCGGTGGCATTCGATGGCCGCCAGCTCGCCCTCGGGCCCGTGGCTCCGCTCGCGCTCGACCAGCTCCTCGATGGACAGCCGCTCGAGCTGCTCGGAGAGGCTGCGCGTGCGTCGCTCCCAGTCGCGCGGCAGATGCAGCGGCGGCGTCTGCCAGAAGATCTTCTTGATATTGCCTTCCTTCATCTGGACCGTGACCCCGTGGGGCAGGAGCACCGTCACGAGCAGGCGGTGGCGGCGCCGATCGAGACCGCAGACGAGACCGAGGGACGCGCCGCTCTTGCGTCTCACCAGCGCCAGCCGCCCCGGCTCCGCGTCGGCCGCGGATCGTCCGGCCCGGCCGCTCTTGCCGCGCGCCATGCGGAACTGCTCCAGCTTGGCGCGGGCGGCGCGGTAACGGCCGATGCGCGAGAAGTCGCCGCAGGGCGCGTCGAAGCGGCGGGCATCCGCCGCTGCCATCTCGAGGCTCGCCACCTCGGCCTCGAGGCCCCGGATCTTCTTCAGGTTCTGGTACTGGCCGAAAGAGGACTCGACGGTGCGGCGGATGGTCGCCATGTCCTGCCCCGACCCCAGCAGGAGGGCAACGGAGCCGTAGCCCAGCTTGAACTGGCTCAGGATGGGCTCGGGCGGCCCGTCGACCACGCGCATCATGTCCTCGAGGCCGTCGCGCACGTCGAGCGCCATGACGCACTTGCCCTCGGGATCGATGCCGCGCCGTCCCGCCCGCCCGGCCATCTGCGTCAGCTCATTGTGGGTGAGCGAGCGGAAGCCGCGGTCCGTTCGCTTGGTCAGGGACTGGAGCATGACGCTCTTGGCGGGCATGTGGATGCCCAGCGACATGGTCTCGGTGGCGAAGACCACCTTGCACAGCCCGCGCTCGAAGAGCAGCTCGATCAGCCGCTTGACCGAGGGCAAGACGCCTGCGTGGTGCAGCCCCACCCCCATGCCCAGCGCCTGGAAGATGGTCTGATTGAGCGGCGACTCCGCGATGGTCGGATTGTCGCCGGCCGCCTCGCGGATGGCCTCGTCGACCTGCTGCTGCTCGCTCCGGGTGAGGAGCGGCTTGCCCTCGGCGAGCACCGTCTCCATGGCCCGCTCGCAGCCGGCCCGGCTGAAGATGAAGTAGATGGCGGGCAGCCAGCCACGCGTCTCGAGCTCATCCAGCATCACCGTGGGGTCGACGACCCGCCGCGTGTACCAGCGGCCCTTGTCGTTGTATCCGCCCTCGCCCTCTTGGCCGAGGAGGCGGACCTTGCCGCGGCGGACGGCATCATAGGTGTGGATCTCTCCCGACAGATCCGCGACCAGGTACTGGAGCGGCACGCTGCGGTGCGGGTGCATGATCGGCACGATGGGACGGTGGACGATGCTGATCCAGTCGGCGATCTCGTCGATGTTCCTGACCGTGGCGGAGAGCCCCACCAGCGCCACGTCTTTGGGCGCGTTGACGATGATCTCCTCCCAGACGGTGCCCCGCCCCTCGTCGCCCATGTAGTGGCACTCGTCCAGCACCACGAACTCGAGACCGGCGAGCCCGCCCGTATAGAACATGTTGCGGAGAATCTCGGTGGTCATGACGATGACGGGTGCGCGCGCGTTGACCTTCACGTCGCCGGTCAAGATGCCGACCTGATCGGCGCCGAACTGACGGCAGAAGTCGGCGTACTTCTGGTTGGAGAGCGCCTTGAGCGGCGTGGTGTACGCGATGCGTCGCCGGCGCGCGAGCGCGGTGTGGATGGCGAACTCCGCGACCAGGGTCTTGCCCGATCCCGTCGGCGCGGAGACGATGACGGACTTGTCGTCGATGATGGCGCGGATGGCGTCCAGCTGGAAGGGGTCCAGCGCGAAGGAGTAACGGGCCCTGAAGGACTCCAGCAGATCGTCGGACACGTCCGGACCTCCCTTCGCTGCATCGTCACCTTAGCACGGTCTTGCGGCGGCGGGAAATCCCGCTTAGGCTGTGCGCCATGAAAGCCACCGGACCATGAAGCTCACAGGAAAGGTCGCCCTCGTCACCAATGTCAGCGAGTTCATGGGCCCCGCGATCACCGAGGAGTTCGCGCGCGAGGGCGCGACGCTCGCGCTGCACGATCGGGATGAGGGGGCGGCCAAGCGCATCGGCGCCATCGCCACCGCCGTGGGCCGCGAGACGCTCGTCCTCACCGGAGACCTGACACGATCGGCCGAGGCCGACCGCGTGGTGAGCGAGACCGTCGCGCGCTTCGGACACCTCGACATCCTCGTGAACAACAGCGCGAATCCGCCCACGGGCAGCCCCACCGAGCGGATCACCGACGCGCAATGGCGTGACATGATGTCGCGCCTTCTCGACGAGCCCTTTTACTGCTTGCGGGCCGCGCTCCGCGTGATGCGCCCCGCCAAGCGCGGCAAGATCATCAACATGTCCTCGGCGGCGGCCTTTCCCGGGCTGCCGAACTACGCCGCCTACTCGGCAGCGCGCGCGGGCGTGAATGGCCTGACCAAGGCCGTCGGCCGCGAGGTCGCGCGCGACGGCATCCAGGTCAATGCCATCGCGCAGAACTACGTCGAGAATCCGACGTACTTCCCGCCCGCCCTCACCGCCGACCCGGAGAAGCTCTCGCGCATGGTCAAGAACATCCCCGCTGGCCGGCTCGCGCGGAGCGAGGAGTCGGCCCGGCTCGCCGTCTACCTCGCGTCGGAGGATGCCGATTTCTTCATCGGCCAGGTGGTGCCCTTCGCCGGCGGCTGGGTGACGCCGTGATCGTCTGCCGGGTCGCGATCACCGCCGCCGACGACTACCTCGAGCGGCGCGGGGCGCACCGGGCCGCTCACATCGAGCGCATCGTCGAGCTGCGCCAGCGGGGCTTCGTCCTGGGAGGCGGCCCCTCCGCCGACGGCAAGACCGCCGACATCGTCTACCGGGTGCCCCAGCCCGGCGCCATCAATCGGATCATCGAGGAGGATCCCTACTGGACCGGCGGCGTCTGGAAGACTTGGGAGCCCCGCGACTTCGCCCAGTTCATCGAGCCCTGGGAGATGCCGCCCGTCGTGCTGGACGGGTCGCGCAAGGTCACGATCGTCGAGGGCGAGGCGCCCGACTCCGAGATGGCCTCTTTTGCGTTGATCGAAGCGCGCGGCGCCGGCCGCATGGCATTCGGCGGCTTCTTCCCCGGCGGGACGACCTGGGCGCTCATGCGCTCGCCCGATCCGGACATCGCCCTGGCCGACCTCGAGGCGAGCGGCCTCTGGAAACCCGGCAGCCTCACCGCCCGTCCTTTGCTCCACGTGCTCTAGCCCGTGCGCATACGAGGAGATCGCAGATGAAGGGACACGACGACGTCATCAACCTCCTCAACGAGGTCCTCACCGCCGAGCTCACGGCCATCAACCAGTACTTCATCCATGCGCGCATGTGCGAGAACTGGGGCTACGAGCGGCTCTGGAAGAAGCTCCGCGAGGAGTCCATCGGAGAGATGCGCCATGCCGACCGGCTCATCGCCCGGATCCTCTATCTTGAAGGCGTGCCCAACGTGCAGCGCCTCGGCAAGGTCAATGTGGGACAGACCGTGCCCGAGCAGCTGCGTCTCGATCTCGATCTCGAGCGCGCCGCCGTGACGGCGCTGAACACCGGCATCGAGCGCTGCCGGAGCCTGGGCGACAACGGCAGCCGCGACCTTCTCGAAGAGATTCTCGTCTCCGAAGAGGACCACATCGACTGGATCGAAGCGCAGCTCGAGCTGATCCGGCAGGCGGGCGAGGCCAACTACCTCGCCCAGCAGATCAGGGAAGGTGGCTAATAAGGTCAGGTAGATAGAAAGCAAAGCCTCGAAAGCGCATTAGGTGGCCTTGCCGGAGTGAGGATCACTCCGCGCAGCAACTCCGTGGGCAGCCTCCACCGTTCCAAGTCCTGAGCTATCCCACCCGATTTCTTTACGGTTGACAGTATCTTTTTCATTAGGGTAGGCTAACTCAACTTGACCAAAAGGGAGGCCTCGATGAGGCGATATGTAGCGTTGGTGGCCCTCGTGGCCATGTCGGTGGGATTCGCAGGTGCGGCCGCGGCGGCCGATCCCGAGCTGCCGCTCGTGCTCGAGAAGAACCGCTGGCAACCCGATGTCATCAAGGTCAAGGCTGGCGCGCCATTCGTTCTGGTGATCACGAACAAGGACAAGGGCCCGGAGGAGTTCGACATGGCCACGCCGCGGATTGAGAAGGTCATCCCGGCCGGCAAAACCGTGCGGCTCAAGATGCCCGCCCTCAAGCCCGGTAAGTATCCCTTCGTGGGCGAATACCACTCCGAGACCGCGAAAGCGACCATCGTCGCCGAATAGTCCATGGGCGCCACCTTCATCGTCACGCTGCGCGAGGCCTTCGAGGCCGCCCTGATCCTGGGCATCATCTACAGCTACCTCGAGAAGGTCGGCGCTCGCGACGGCGTCCGGTACCTGACCCGCGGTGGGATCTTGGGACTCCTGGCGAGCGTGGGCATGGGAATCGGCGTGAGCTACGTGTCCGGCCCGCTCCTTGACGTCGGGCCCGACCTCATCGCTATCGTCGTCATCTTCGCCGCCGTGGGCCTGCTCACGTGGCATGCGTGGTGGATGCAGCAGCACGCCCGGCTCATCCGGGGCCACATGCAGCACCGGATCGACCAGGCCCGCGCTGCGAATCGTCTCTGGGTCGTAGGGCTCATCGCCTTCACCGCTGTGTTCCGCGAGGGTGCGGAGACCGTGCTGTTCCTCTGGGGCATCATGGCCCAGGCAGGCGGCGGGGGTTGGGGCAGCGTGGTCGGCGGCGTCGCCGGCATCGGGTGCGCCGCTGCGCTCGGCTGGGCCATTTTCCGCGGCGGACGGCGCCTGAGCCTCCAGCACTTCTTCTCGGTGACCACGGTTTTCATCATGCTGCTGGCCGCCGGCCTCTTCAGCAGCGGAATCGCCCGGCTGCATGGCATG
>Ga0335084_10006910_pt1 | contig 11289 bp, 6 predicted proteins | sample Lox_Sample_44_FD_206721 | JGI IMG/M metagenome (GOLD analysis project Ga0335084, IMG submission 206721) | Soil microbial communities from Loxahatchee National Wildlife Refuge, Florida, United States - Lox_Sample_4.4 | ecosystem: Environmental > Terrestrial > Soil > Wetlands | place: USA: Florida...
CTGCGTGGCGGCGGCGGGAAGGTGCTGCACAAATGAGGTGCGTGTGACAGCGCGCTCGATGACCGGAGAAACGGAACCGGGAACATGCAGCAGCGCGAAGATGTCCACCTCCGGGAACACTTCACAGAGGGCTTCCACGCATTTCTCACCCCCGCGCATCCCGGTGAACCATTCGTGGACGATGGCGACCCGGCGTATCTGAGGCAGTGCTGGACTCATGCGGTGTCAATATACCGAGATCACGCTGCAGAAGCAACGCGGCCGTTGATTCACTCCGGAGGGCTTTTTATATTGGGAGATGTCCACCCGCCGCGATAGCACCGCCACGCCATGACGATACTCATCGTCGCGCTCATATGGATCGTTATTGCGCTTGTGTTCGTCTCCGCCGTTCTTTTCGTCATCGGGCCCGGAATGCTGCTCCAGCCGTACAGAAGAACGATCGAGTATTACCGGCGCTTCACTTCCGTGCTGCACCCTTCCGATCTCGGTCTGCCGTTCGAGGATGTCGCGCTCAAAACCCCCGAGGGAATCGCGCTGAGCTGCTGGCTGATACCCGCCCGCGGCGTGCCGAAAGGAACCGTGATCTACCTCCACGGGGTCAGCGAATGCAAGATCGTGGGGCTGCCGATGGCAGCTCAGCTTCACGACCTGGGTTACAACGTGTTTTTGTACGATTCGCGCCGTCACGGTGACAGCGGGGGGACGTACTGCACCTACGGTTTCTACGAGAAGCATGATGCGCGCTCCGTGATCAGCTACGTCGCCGGACGCGCGGACCTGCACGCGGGAAGGATCGGCCTGTTCGGCACGTCGATGGGGGCGGCGGTCGCCATTCAGGTCGCCGCGATCGATGCGCGCGTGGTGGCGCTTGTTGCGGAGAGCGGATTTGCCACGCTCCGGACGATATTTGACGACTACCAGAAGCGGATGATCATACTCCCCTGGCACTATCTCCGGAACATTGTCATCAAACGCTCCGAACACATCGCCCATTTCAAAGCAAACGCCGTATCCCCGCTGGAAGCCGTCAGGCAGGTGCACGTCCCGCTCTTCGTCATGCACGGCACAGCCGACACGCTCATCGATTCACGGTATTCGGAGATGGTGTTCGCCAACGCGAACGAGCCGAAGGAGCTGTGGCTCATCGCCGGGGCGAAACATAACGACATGGCGGACGTGGGGGGGGAAGAGTACCGGAGGCGCGTCCTGGACTTCTTTGTGCGCCACCTGGGCGATCAGAGCGGGAACCAGTAGCTGATTTTCAGTACGAGGGCATCTTCGTGCGGCAACGCGAATGTATCCCCGAATCTCTGGCTGAACCCCGTTTCGTAGTCCCCGCTGTCCCCCGCGCGTCCCTGCGTCCAGACCAGATAGAGCGTACTCCCCGGAATATACTCCCAGCGGAGCAACACGTTCGCATTGAGAATCGCCTCGTTGAAGTCGGCGCTCACAAAAGCCGGATTCGAGGGATAATCATACGCAACCGCCGTCTCGCCGATGAACCTCCTGTAATCCCTGTATATCCCCCGCGCGAGGAGTATCTGGCCGAAGAACTGCAGCGAGAGGTTCTTCGTGAACGTGACGGTCCCCCTCAGCTCCATGTCCATCTCATCCAGATCCCTGCTCGCGTAGACGCTGAACGGGGAAGGGGTGACGGCCGGATCGGAGACATTCCCGCCCGGGAAGACCCATGCTTCCTCGTTCCTCGACCGGAGCCAGAGAAATGTGGGGTTCAGTTCAATCCAGGAGACCGGCCGGACGCTCAGGCCGAGCGACCCGGTCCACGCTTTTTTTCCCTTCTGATCGGACGCGTAGCCGCCTGCCAGCGTCGCAAAGACGTTCGCACGGGGGTCCGTCTGCACCTGTGCTGTGAGGGAACCCCCCGGGGGACGCTTGTGGATTCCGATGATTCCCCGTTCTTCGTCATCATAGGCGGGGAGATTGATGTCCAGGACGAGGATCGGCCTCCAGAAGTTCAGGAACTCCCCTGTGAATGTGAGCTCGGCGGTGGAGGTGGTCAGGATATGGTCCCAGTTCCACCTCGTTGCGGGGACCAGAGAGAACGCGTACCGGCGGAACATGCCGGTACCGAAATTCTCCCTGTAGATCAGCTGGAGGTAATCTCCGTAGTCGTGCGGCTGTGCGAAAAAACCGATGTCGTTGCAGTTGAAATACCGGGTGTAAAAATCGAACGACCCGGTGTACAGCCAGTGCTCGGCGGCAATCCGCGAGAACAGGAGCCGGCCTGCTGCCCCGTCGCTCCCCGAGGAGCCGTCGTTCAGCACGCGCGGGGTTGATGCGCGCGCCCCCGCTGCGTAGCCATCGAGCGTGTAGACACTTCCCCCGAAGTGGACGTTCCAGTCCGCCCCGGCGCTGAACGCCGGGAGCATGCCGTCACGCACGGTGAGTGTCCCCATCCCTCCGAGCCATGACCCGCCGTCGAATTCCTGTTTTGCCCGTACGACGTTGTACGAGCCGCGCGGCTCCGTCGTGATATGCGATTTGTTTCCTGCCGAATCGACAAGGACCGCATCCATCTCGTCCGTGGCGGCGGACATGGCGCCGAGGGAGAACCCGCCGTTCGTCCTGCCGGAAATCTTGGCCGCGCCGAGTATCGTCGTAACCTGCGGGTTAGCCTCGATAGAGCCGTGCGGGGGGGGAGTGACATACGGGCTCCCCGTCGGTTGCTTCCCGATGCGGCGCGAGAAGAAGAGCGACAGGGGGGTGTTGTCCACGCTCGAACCGAATGTAAACATCTGCGCTCCCTCGACAAAGAACGGGCGTTTCTCCGGAAACCGGGTTTCGAACACCGTGAGGTTCAGGACGGACTGGTCGACCTCCACCTGACCGAAGTCCGGGTTGATTGTCGCATCGAGCGTGAAGTTCCTCGCCAGGCCGTACTTGAGATCGACGCCCGCCTGTTCCGTGTATGCCCTCGCCCAGGGGCGCGCAGGTGTTGCAGTCTGGTACTGGACGGTCCCGGAGACGTACGGAAGAAGTTCCAGGTGCATGGGGGGTGCGATCCCCCGGATCCCGTCCACATATCCCCACTTTGAAATCTGCAGTGTCTCGCTCCGCGGAACCATGACCCACTCGTCGGTTTCCTTTTTCCGGCTGATGTAGCGCCTGAAATTGATTCCCCAGCGGTACACCCCGTCGGGCTGCACGGCAAAACGGAGCGCGTTATACGGTATGGCAAATTCCGCGGACCAACCGTCCTGGAAGACGCGTGTGCGGACAGTCCAGACCGCGTCCCAGGTAATGTCGTAGACGCTCCCGTCCTGCGAGAGGACCCCGTCGCTCTGGACCCCCGAAACATTGGTGACAAACACGAATGCGGTCTGACGATCAAAGTAGGAGTCTATCATGACGCTGAACCGGTCGGCTTCGGAGGCGCGGTCTCTTCGCGTAAGCTGGCGGACGATCTTCTGCGGGTGTGCATCGTAGCATATGACCCCGACGTACAGGGCGCGATCATCGTACAGGAGCCTGACAGACGATATCTCGGTCGGCAGGGCGCCCTCTTCAGGGTCAAATTGGGTGAAATCGAGTACGGGGGGGGCCTTCTGCCACTGGGCGTCGTTTACCCACCCGTCAATGACGGGAGGGAAGTCGACACGCACCGCATTCACCACTTTCGGTGCATCCGCGGCGAATGCCGGGATTGTGAGCACACATGCCGATATCAACAGCGTGAGCGATATACTCGCCATACGTGGGTGATATCCAAAGACCGGTGACGGGGGACGACCAGGGGGGGACTCTACAAGCTATCTCTTCCTTCGCAAATAATCAATGATTATTGGAAAGAATTGATGAGTCCGACGACGTTTTCAATATGCTGCGTGTGAGGGAACATGTCGACAGGCTGGATGGACTCGATAGAATACCTCCCTGATTCACAGATTATTTTCAAATCCCTTGCCTGCGTCGAAGGGTTGCAGCTGACGTAGACGATTGTGCGGGGAGTAAGTGATACGATTTCCCTGGCTACTTTTTCGTGCATCCCTGCGCGCGGAGGATCGACGATAATGACGTCCGGTGCGGGAAGCGGTTCATCCGAGCGGCGTGAAGACAGAAGGGTGTCCTTCAAATCGCCCCGGAGGAACTGGCAGTTGTGGACTCCGTTGGACTCTGCATTCTCCCGGGCATCCTCCACGGCCTGTTCCACTGACTCGATGCCGATCACTCTGCCCGCCCCTGCGGCGATATGGAGCGCGATCGTCCCGGTGCCGGAGTACAGATCGTACACGACGTCGCCGGGGCGGAGCTGTGCGAATGCCAGCGCGGTGTCGTACAGACGTTCCGCCTGTTCTGTGTTGGTCTGGAAAAAGGAGTTCGCGGAGACCCGGTACGTCCTTGCACCGATCCTCTCCGTGATCGTCCCCGGTCCGTGGTAGACCTTCTCGTGATCCCCTACCGCCACCTGAGAACGCCTCTCCGTGATGTTGTTGACGATCGTTGTAAGCGAGGGAAACGCTTCAAGCAGCACTGCCGTGAGCTGAAGCATGATCCCGGGACGATCGTCTCTCGTGACCAGGTTGACCATGGTTTCCCCGGTCCGCTTCGATTCCCGGATCACGAGGTTTCTCAGGTAACCGCTCTGCGTGACGGTGGAATAGACGGTAAGGTTCTGCCCGAGTGAGAATTCCCGGACGAGATTCACAATGCGCACGCTGGTCTCCGACTGGAGCCAGCATTCATGCAGGTCAAGAATCCGGTCATAGCGCCCGGGGAGGTGGAGCCCGAGCGCCGGCTCGATAATCTCCCCGATCGTCTTCCCCTCCGGGCGTGTCCGGCCCATCTCTTCGCTCGTCCGCCACCGCTCTCCGAACGAGAACTCCATCTTGTTCCTGTAGTAAAACGGGTCCGCCATTGCCAGAGGCGCAGGAACAGGAGGCGCGGAAAAACCTCCGAGACGTTCAAGTGCACCGGCGACATTCCGGCGTTTGAACTCGAGCTGGGAGGCGTAGCCGATGTTCTGCCAGGTGCAGCCGCCGCAGGTGCCGAAATACCGGCAGCGTGCTTCCGTGCGCCGCGGCGACGGTGCCTCCAGCGCAACGAGATCTGCCTCTGCATAGTTTCGCTTGACCGCCCGTACGCGCATGCGCACGGTGTCCCCGGGGACCCCCCCGCGGACAAAGACCACAAAGCCGTCAACGCGTGCGACGCTTTTTCCCTCGACGGCAAGATCTTCAATCAGGGCACTGAGCTCGTCTCCACGCTTCACTCGCTCCTCCGGCCTGGATCCTCTGCAGAATCCCGGTCTTCAAGCTGTTTCGTCAGCTCGTTCCACCGGAAATATCCGTCCCCCAGGTCTTTTTCAAGCTGCCTGTACCGTGCATGGATTTTCTTTACCTGTTCGCCGTCCCGGTAGAACTCCGGATCGGCCATCTGCCGGCCGATATCCGATTTCTCTTTTTCCATTTCTTCAAGCTGCCGTTCGAGCGCCCCGATCGTCTCCCGGAGCGGGCGGTTTTTCCTGTACCGCCTCTGCCTCTCCTCGGCTTCGAGACGTTTCCGCTCCCGCTCACTCTGAGAACCCGACGGGGACTTTCCCTGCGCAGACGGGGCCTCCTGCTGCCCTTCCCTTCCCCTTGCCTCAATGTAGTCGCTGACGTTGCCGGTGTACGTCCGTATCCCGCCGTGACGGAAGTCGACAACCTTCGTGACGATCGGGTCGAGAAAATCCCTGTCATGCGAGACGATGACAAAGCTTCCCTCGTATCCCGCGAGCGCCTCCTGCAGCACTCCCTTGGAGCGCATGTCGAGGTGGTTCGTCGGCTCGTCCATGACAATGAGATTGCTCGGGTTCAGGAGCATTTTTGCCAGGGCCAGCCGGCTCTTCTCCCCGCCCGAGAGCACGCGCACTTTCTTGAACACGTCGTCTCCGCTGAAGAGGAAACAGCCGAGGAGCGTCCGGAGCCTCCGGCGGATGTCTCCCGTGGCGACTTCGTCGACTGTCTGGAGAACATCGTACGCCGGATTGAGCTCTTCGGCCTGGTGCTGCGCAAAGTAGGAGATAACCACATTGTGGCCGACCGTCCGCTCTCCCGCATCGAAGGGTTCAATCCCCGCCAGGATGCGCGCGAGCGTGGATTTCCCCGCGCCGTTGACCCCGACGAATGCGATCCGGTCGCCCCGTTCGATGTCAAGGCCGAGCCCGTCGAACACTTTCAGCCCCCCGTACCTCTTGCGGATCCCTTTCAGTTCCATGACAACGCGGCCGGACTGGGGGGCCGGAGGAAACGCAAAATGTATCCCCCCCTCCTCGTCCTCAATTTCAATGAGTTCAAGTTTCTCGAGCTGTTTGATGCGGCTCTGCACCTGGCGTGCCTTGGTTGCCTTGTAGCGGAAGCGCTCGATGAACTGCTCGGTCTGCTTGATCTGCTGCTGCTGGTTTCTGTACGTGGCGATCTGCAGTTCCCTCCGGGCGGCCTTCTCCCGGACGAAATAGGTGAAGTTCCCCGCGTATTCTGTGAGCGTTCCCATGCTCAGTTCGTACGTCTTGGCCGTCATGTTGTCGAGGAACCGGCGGTCATGGGAGACGATGATCACCGCCCCCTCGTAGGAACGGAGGTAGTCCTCAAGCCAGCGGAGGGAATCGAGGTCGAGGTGGTTCGTGGGCTCATCCAGAAGAAGCAGGGAGGGCTGGGCAAGCAGGAGCTTGGCCAGCGCAATGCGCATCTGCCACCCCCCGCTGAATTCGTCTGTCTGCCGGGTGAAATCGGACTCCGTAAACCCGAGGCCGGTGAGGACCTTCTCAATGCCGGTCTTTATTCTGAATGCGTCGGAGGATTCCAGCCGGTGCTGGAGTTCGCCGTAGACTTCGAGGAGCTCGGCGAACTCTGCCGATTCATGGTCAATCTCTCCCATGCGCCTGTGGATCTCGTCAAGCGCCGTTTGCGTCCCGATGACATCCGCGAATACTGATTCGGCTTCGCTGTAGAGCGTCCGGCCCGCGGCGGACATCCCCTCCTGGGGGAGATACCCGACGCTCACATACTTTGCCTTTGCGATTTCCCCGCTGTCTGCGGTCATCTCCCCGACGAGTATCCGGAGCAGCGTCGATTTCCCCGCGCCGTTGGAGCCGACGAGCCCGATCCTGTCGTGGGGACCGACGCGGAAGGAAATCTCCCTGAAAAGAGCCCGGTCGCCGAACTCCAGGAGAAGGTTGACCGCGGAGATCATGACAGGGGGGACATTACTTGAGGAAATACTTCAGCGGGTTTGGATCGACGCGGCATTCTTCCGCGATCCGAATCCCGGCGATCCTCTGTTCATCCCGGAGCTTGTACAGGCGGGGGACCAGGCGGTCGCGCAGCTCGATGGGGGTGAAGGGATTGATATAGATGCTGGTCCCTCCTTCGAAGCCTGCGGGGACGTTCGTGCGCCACTTGATGAGAATGTGCCAGGGCATTTTGTAGACCGCATCCACAGGCGTGTAGTACCACTCCTCGTTGCAGGAGATCCGGCTCCCCATTGCCGCGTGGATTGCATGAACAAGATTGCTGACGCCCCGGATTTCCTCGTCTGGGTGCTCGTACGGCCTCCCGGCGACGGACCGGGAATAGACTTCGATTGTGGGAGAGCGGTGGCCGATTCCCGCCCACGCGATCGCGTGATCGTTTTCGGCAAAGATCAGGTTGTGATAGGCCGCGAAATTGGCGCCGTATTCGTTGAAGACGTTCGGGTCCTGCCGGACCATGTGCGTCTGGTCCTCGATCGATGCCCCCCACTCGTCAAGCGCCACGACCTGCTTGTGCAGGTGATCGAACGACGCACCGGCCGGGCGGAGCCAGTTCTGAAAGACGCTGATGTACCGGACGTAACGGTTGGTCTGCGTGATATCAAGCATCGCATCGACGGTGAAGCGGAAGTAGCGGAAGTGTTCCTCCAGCGACATCTCACCCGAGGAGAACAGTTCCGCGTCCGTCGCAGCCCCCTCCCGGTAATGCCTCGCCGCGATGATAAGCTCGTGGCCGCCTCCGAAAAATGCGTCCGCGATGGCAAATTTGTCCGCCATCGGCATTTTCTCGATCTGATCCTCGGTCCGTCCCTCCTGCCTGAGCTTGTAGTGGACGATGTCGGTGATGTGCTTCAGGCCGCTCGGGTTGGCGAGGTACTCCTCTTTCCATTTCTGCCTTCCGGCGGTCATCTTGTAGGCGTAGTTTTTCCGCCAGTAGTCAAGCGTGACGATCTCGAACATATTGCCGACCCGGCGGAACGCGGCCCCCGTCTCAAAATACCTGTCCGGTGCAAGCGCGTCAATCCGGTCCCACCCGTCGCCGCGGCGGACAAGACGCGACTTCTCCGGCGGCGTCTCGAAATACCGGGGAGGACAGAAACTGCAGTAATCCTCCGGCGTGTGCCTTTCCAGCGGCCGCGCCTCCGGGGTGAACTCGTTGGTGATGGGGCGGCTCTTGCGTCCCGCCACCGCCCACACCTCCGTCCCGGTGAAGGGATTGACCTGCTTCACCGTCCCGTCGGGCATGATCGTATAATACCGGTTCGCTTGCATTATCGGGGGCGTCCCGCCTTTTTCAGATGTGCGAACTGCTTTTCCTGCGCTGCGTTGCGCCGGAAAGGAGCGCATCGACCATCGCGGTGCTACCCCCCTCGGCATACACGCGTATGAGCGGTTCCGTTCCCGAGGCGCGGACCAGGACCCACCCGCCGTCGACAAAGAATTTATGCCCGTCAGTGTCGTTGCGCCCGGTGACGGCATACCCGCCGATCTCTTTGACGGTTTTCCGGAACCGGGTCATGACCGAGTCCTTTTCTTTCTCCGAGAGATGCATGTCCACGCGCCTGAACTCATGCACCCCGAATTCGTCCATAAGCTCCTGCACGAGCGCCCCGAGCGGCTTGCGGCGGACCGCCATCATCTCGCAGAGCAGCAGGCCGAGAAATATGCCGTCCCTCTCGGGCAGGTGCCCCTTGACGGCGAGCCCGCCGCTTTCCTCCCCCCCGATCAGCACGTCATGTCCGGTCATGTAGCTGCAGATGTACTTGAACCCCACGGGCGTTTCGACGAGCTTGAGCCCGTACTTCGCGCACTGCGCGTCCACCATCCGGGTGACGGAGAGGGACTTGACGACTTCGCCCGTCATGTTCTTCTCCTCGACAAGGTACTTCAGGAGAAGGGAGAATATCCGGTGTGAGTCGACGAAGTTCCCCTGTTCGTCGACGGCGCCTATCCTGTCCGCGTCTCCGTCGGTGGCGATACCGATGTCGTAGCGCTCCGCCTTCACTCTCTTCATCAGGTCCGCGAGATTCTGCGCGAGCGGCTCGGGATTGGTTCCTCCGAACGACGGGTTGAAAATCTCGTGGATCTGCCGGATGCCGGGGAGAACCCCGTCAAGAACACCCTGTCCGGCGCCGTACATCACGTCGTACAGAATCCTGATCCCGGAGCCCCGGATGAGATCCAGGTCGATCTTCGTGGCCAGGTCATCCAGGTAACGCTGCTTCATCGCGATCGGCGTGATCTTTCCCTTCGCCAGGAGCTCTCCCATCGTGTGCTTCGCCCGGGGAAGATTCTTCAGCTTCATCACCCCGGCAAGTTCCTTCTCGACGCGCGCGATCATCCCGGGATCGGCCGGACCCCCAAAATCCCCTTTGATCTTGAATCCGTTGTACCGCGCCGGATTATGGCTGGCGGTGATCACGATCCCGCCCGCCGCGTTTTCTCTCAGCGTCAGGAGGGAGACCATGGGTGTGCTGACGATGCTGTCGGCGAGTTTCACGGCAATGCCGGCGTTCGCCATGACGGCGGCCGAGACCTCTGCAAATTCCCTCGACATGAAGCGGGCATCGTACCCGATCACGATTCCGTTCTTCCGCTTCCTGTGATGTGCGAAGAACCGCGCCGTTGCCAGCGCAACCCTCCCGAGGTTGGCGAACGTGTAATCGTCAGCGATCACCCCCCGCCACCCGTCCGTGCCGAATTTTATCGTCTGCGTCATGGGAACGCCATGCATGCTTGTGTGAGTTGTGACGTCACTTCCTGCCGAATGCGGCCAGCCCGGGATAGCGCGCCGATTCGCCGAGCTCCTCCTCGATGCGCAGGAGCTGGTTGTACTTTGCGATCCGGTCCGTCCTGCTTGCCGAACCGGTCTTGATCTGCCCCGTGTTCGCAGCGACCGCGACGTCGGCGATCGTCGAGTCTTCGGTCTCCCCGGAGCGGTGGCTGATCACGCACGTGTACCCGGCGCGTTTCGCCATCTCGATCGCGTCAAAGGTTTCGGTGAGCGTGCCGATCTGGTTCAGCTTGATCAGTATCGAGTTGGCCACGCCCATGTCGATCCCCTTCTTCAGGAACTCGGTGTTCGTGACAAACACGTCGTCCCCCACGAGCTGGATCTTTTTCCCGAGCGCGTCGGTCATCAGCTTCCAGCCGGTCCAGTCGTTTTCCGCCATCCCGTCCTCGATGGAGATGATGGGGTACTGCGTGACCCAGTGTTCGTAGTACCGTACCATCTGTTCCGGGCTCTTGGCGGATTTGTCCGATTTGCTGAAGACGTACTTCCCGGCGTCAAAGAACTCGCTGGAAGCAGGATCGAGCGCCAGGAAGACGTCCTTGCCGGGAACGTACCCCGCCTTCGTGATCGCCTCCAGGATGACTTCCACCGCCTCTTCGTTCGATTTGAGGTTGGGCGCAAACCCGCCTTCGTCGCCGACGGCGGTGTTGTATCCCTTCTTGCTCAGGACAGACTTGAGCGAGTGGAACACCTCGGCCCCGGTCCGGAGCGCCTCGGCGAAGCCGGGCGCGGCGACCGGGACGATCATGAATTCCTGAATGTCGACGTTATTGTCGGCATGCTTCCCGCCGTTCAGGATGTTCATCATCGGGACGGGGAGCGTCTTCGCATTCGTCCCTCCGATGTAGCGGTAGAGAGGCAGTTTCAGCGACAGCGCGGACGCTTTGGCGGCGGCGAGCGAGACCCCGAGGATTGCGTTCGCACCGAGCTTTGCTTTTGTCGGCGTCCCGTCGAGCCGGATCATCAGCGCGTCGATCTCCGCCTGCTCCAGCGCATCGTACCCGGTGAGTTCTTCGGCAATCGTGTTGTTGACGTGCTCCACCGCGTTCAGAACTCCCTTGCCGTTGTACCGCGACTTGTCACCGTCGCGCAGCTCCACCGCTTCGTGTTCGCCGGTGGAGGCGCCGCTCGGCACCGCCGCCCGTCCGAGGCAGCCGTTTTCGAGCGTGACGTCGACTTCAATCGTGGGATTCCCGCGCGAGTCCAGGATTTCGCGCGCAACAATATCAGCGATAAGCGTACT
>Ga0335084_10006911_pt1 | contig 11288 bp, 10 predicted proteins | sample Lox_Sample_44_FD_206721 | JGI IMG/M metagenome (GOLD analysis project Ga0335084, IMG submission 206721) | Soil microbial communities from Loxahatchee National Wildlife Refuge, Florida, United States - Lox_Sample_4.4 | ecosystem: Environmental > Terrestrial > Soil > Wetlands | place: USA...
TCGCGGAGGCGGAAGGCAAGAAGCTCGTGCGCGCCGGCTACGTGAAGGAGGGCACGCCGGCCAACCTCAGCGTGGCGCGGACCATGAAGACCGCCCTGGCGCGGCGCATCGCGTTGGGCGGTCCCTTGAAAGACGAGCTGGAAGAGGCGCGCGAAGCGCTGGCGGCCGCGACCAGAGCCGGCCAGCCGCAAGCCCGTATCGCGGCGCTTGAAAGCCGCGTGGTGGAACTGGAAGGACGACTGGAGCGCCTGCCGTTCCTGGACGACGTGGACTTGCGCTACCGGCATCGCGTGACCGTGCCGAGGCCCGCCGCGCGCGCAGTCATGTTCTGTCTGATGGACGTTTCGGCGTCCATGGACGAGCGCAAGAAGGATCTGGCGAAGCGCTTCTTCACGCTGCTGTATCTTTTCCTGACCCGCAAATACGAGCGGGTCGAACTGGTCTTCATACGCCACACCGACGAGGCACAGGAGGTCGACGAAGACACGTTCTTCTACGACACGCAGAGCGGAGGCACGGTGGTGTACTCGGCGCTGGAGCTGATGCATCAGATCTGCGAAGCGCGCTACCGCCGGTCGGAGTGGAATATCTACGCCGCACAGGCCTCCGACGGAGACGCCTTCGGCGCCGACCCAGCGAAGAGCGCCCGCTACCTCCGCGAGCAGGTGCTTCCTCTTACGCGTTACTTCGCCTATATCGAGTGCCCGGACGAGAATCAGTCGGGCAACAGCAGCCTGTGGGTTGAATACGAGGAAGTGAAGGGTTCCGACCTCAATTTCGCCATGCGCAGGGTGTCTCAGCCGCAGGAGATCTACCCGGTCTTCCGCGACCTGTTCCGCAAGGAAAAGGTGTAACCGGCATGACCCCGCTTCCGCACGGACCGGAGTGGGAGTTCGAGCTGCTGCAGCGCTACGACGAGGTGATCGCGCAGACCGCGGCGGAATTCCAGCTCGACACCTATCCGAACCAGATCGAGATCATCAACTCGGAGCAGATGCTGGACGCTTACGCGTCCGCCGGCCTGCCGCTGGGCTACCCGCACTGGTCGTATGGCAAGGCCTTCATCCGTCACGAGCAGGCTTACCGCAGAGGCTACCAGGGCCTCGCCTACGAGATCGTCATCAACTCCAATCCCTGCATCGCCTACCTGATGGAGGAGAACTCCCTCATGATGCAGGCGCTGGTGATCGCCCACGCCAGCTACGGTCACAATTCGTTCTTCAAGGGCAACTATCTGTTCAAGCAGTTCACCCAGGCCGACGCGATCCTCGACTACCTGGTGTTCGCGCGGCGCTACGTGATGGAGTGCGAGCAGCGCTACGGTGTGGCGGACGTGGAGGAAGTGATCGATTCGTGCCACGCGCTGATGGAATACGGCGTGGACCGCTACAAGCGCCCACAGCCGCTGTCGGCCAAGGAAAAAGAGGCCCGCCGCAACGAAATCGAAGAGCATCAGCGGCGTCAGTTCAACGACCTGTGGCGTACGCTGCCTCAAGCGGCACCGTCTTCGACCGCTGCCTCGACCAGCGTTTTCCCGGAAGAGCCGGAAGAGAACATTTTGTATTTTGTCGAGAAGCACTCGCCGCGCCTCGCTCCCTGGCAGCGCGAGCTGGTGCGCATCGTGCGCAAGCTGTCTCAGTACTTCTATCCGCAGACCCAGACCAAGGTCATGAACGAGGGCTGGGCGACCTTCTGGCACTACACGCTCATCAACCGCTTGTATGAGAAGAAGCTGGTGGACGACGCGTTCATGCTCGAGTTTCTGCACAGCCACACCAACGTGGTGACGCAGCGCGGCTTCGACCAGGACGGCTACCGCGGCGTCAATCCCTATGCGCTGGGCTTCGCCATGATGCAGGACGTACGGCGCATCTGCGAGGACCCGACCGAGGAGGACGCAGCCTGGTTCCCGGAGCTGGTCGGCACCGACTGGCGCAAGTCCCTCGATTTCGCGATGCGCAATTTCAAGGACGAGTCATTCATCGCTCAGTATCTCTCGCCGCGGCTGATCCGCGAGATGCGCCTGTTCGTGGTGGCGGATCACGTTGGCAAGGCAGAGCTGGAGGTCGACAGCATTCACGACGAGCAGGGTTACAAGCGCGTGCGCCGCATGCTGGCCGACCAGTACAAGCGGGACAATCTGCTGCCCGACATCCAGGTATCCCGGTACGAGCGCGACGGCGACCGTTCGCTGACCCTGCGCAATCAGCTGTTCCGGGGGCGCCCGCTCGCGGAGGACCAGGCCAACGAGGTCCTGCGCCATCTCGGTCGCCTGTGGGGTTTCCCGGTTCGCCTCGAGGCGGTCGACGCCGAAGGCCGCATCGACGGCTACCGCGAGTGGCGGCCTTAGCCGGCCGCGTCTGTTTTTCTTCCCCTCTGCTTCTCTTCGCTGGCGTTGAGCGCTAGCTGCTGAAGCGCCTCTGACCCTGCACCAGCCGCGCGAGCGCGCGGAGCTATAATCGCCCCGGATGCGGGCGCGGCTCGCCGCTCACGCGACGGCGATCCTTACGGAGGAGCAGGGCATGTCGATCGGAGCGGAATGCGTAGTGCGCAGCGAGGATACGCTCGGCGAGTGCACGGTCTGGTGCGATCGCGACCAAGTGCTGTGGTGGGTCGACATCCGCGCACCCGCTCTGAAGCGTTACAACCCGGCGAGCGATGAAGTTCATGCGCTGCCCCTGACCGAGGTGATCGGCAGCTTTGGCCTCACCACGTCCGGCAACGCCATGGTGGCGGGCATGAAGTCGGGCCTCTATCTGCTCGATCCGAAGTCCGGCGCGATGAAGCTCATCGCGGCACCTGAGCGAGATGTGCCGGGCAACCGCTTCAATGATGGACGCTGCGACCGCGGCGGGCGCTTCTGGGCCGGCACCATGAGCGACGGGCCGCGCGCTCCGAGCGGCTCGCTCTACCGCCTCGATCCGGATGGGAGCTGCACCCGGTTTCGCAGCGGCATCGTGATCCCCAACAGCATCGCCTGGAGCGTCGACAATCGCGTCATGTACTTCGCCGACACGCACCTGAACACGATCTGGGCCTACGACTTCGATCTTGCCGCAGGCACGATCCGCAACGAACGCGTCTTCGTCGACACGACAAATCAGCCGGGCCGTCCGGATGGTTCGTGCGTCGACGCCGACGGCTGCCTGTGGAACGCGGAATATGGTGGGTGGAGAGTCGTGCGCTATACGCCCGACGGCAAGATCGACCGAGTCATCGAGCTGCCAGTGTCAAGTCCGACCTGCTGCTGTTTTGGCGGGAGGCGGCTCGATACGCTCTACATCTCGACCGCGCGCCAGCGTCTTACGCCTGAGCAGCTCGCACGCGAACCGCTTGCCGGCGCCGTGTTTGCCGCGCACCCCGGCATGCGCGGTCTGCCCGAAGCGCGCTTCGCAGATTGAGCGCTGCTGGCCCTTCGCGCGTCAGTGAAGCGTAGCGAGGGTGTCTGGCGCCGCGATAAGCATGTTGGCGTTGCCGCTGCCGGATGATTGTGCGTAGCCGCCGTATTGCCGCCCCTCGAGGTGGGTGTCGGTGCCGCCTAGCGCCTGCGTCACCCCGAGCAGCGTAGCGAGCGCCCGGCCACCCATCTCGGCCACCGCCGCGCGGCTGTAGGCGCCGAATCCGGCGACGATCTCGCTCAAGGCACCGCGCTCGAGCTGCGCGAGCAGGCGCCGGTCCGCGGCGACGCGCTCGGGCGTGGGCATGAGGTGACGGCCGCGCACCAGCGCATGGCTCAGCGCCGTGCTGGCCAGGAACACCACGCGGCGCCCGGTGCGCTTGGCAGTCGCGTGGATAGCGGCGCCCGCGCGCATGCATTCGGCATGATCCGCCATCAGCACGACGGGAACGCCGACCACCGCCACTTGTGCTTCGGGGTCGAGGTGCGAGAGCGGGACGCAGGTGCCGTAGTCCCATTCGTAGTGAGGCGACTCGTTGCGTGCCGCGGGAATCTCGAGGCGCTTCCATTCGTCGACGAGCGCCGCACCGAACTCCGGATCGCCGCGATAGCGGTAGGGCATGCCCGGAATCAGGTCCGGGGCTTCGTCCGCAACGCACGTACCCTCGTGCACGGCCTGGCAGGTCGCAAACCAGTTGAAAGTGGACACCCAGTGCGTCGAGGCGATCACCCACAGATCCGGCGCGAGCGACCGCAGATGCCGTCCGAGCTCGCGCTCGCCATCGACGAGCGTGTGCTGGAAATCGGGAGTGATTTCCCGCCGGCTCAGTGTCGGCACGTGCGGAATTACGGCCGCTGCAATGACGCCGCTCATCTTCCCACCGCCTCATCCTCCCGCTTCGCGAGATTGGCCAGAATCTCGGCGCCGCGGTTTGCCGCCGACAGTCCGCGAAACAGGAAGCACAGGTTGATCACTGCCTGGAGCTCTTCCCAGCTGGCGCCCGCGCGCCGGGCGGCGATCGCATGCAGTGCCGCTGCGTCGCTCAGGTCCATCAACAGCATGCCGAACAGCATGAGCTGCGCCGTCTTCACGTCGAAGCACTTGGGATACATGCCGTGGGAGCGGATCTGTTCCTGCAGATCCATCATCTTGGGGTCGAGCGCACCCGTGACGTTCAGCCGCGCCTCGATGCGTGGCGGGACGAAACCGAGCAGCTCCTTGTAGACGTCGCCGCGCTCCTGCAGGGATTGTTCTGTGTCTGCATAAGCGCCGATGCGGCGCTGCACGACGGCGGGGTCGATGCGTGGGGGAAGCATGGCAAGGCTCTCCGGTCGATGGTTAGCTTCTCGCCATTATCCTGAAATCGCCGCCGCGGTGGGGTACCACCAGCGCGGAGCGCCAGACGAAAACATTTCGGGATACACAAAAGCAAGCGCCGCCGGCGAAGCGGCGGCGCGAGCGCCAGGACTGGCCTGGTTTCAGCGCTGGGCTTGCGGGCCCACCGCGGAGGAAGTGGGCTTGCGCGGTTGCTTCTTCTGCGCTGCTTTGGGCTTGTCGAGCGCGCTCATCGCCTTCGCGCGCGCCTGGTCGCAGTCGAATTTGGGCTTGGCGCGCATGCACCCCATGTACTCTTGCAGGATCTTCTGCTCGGCGGCGGCACGTGCCTCCGCCTCTGAAGGCGGCGCTGGCGGGGGGGTGTCAGCGGCCTGAGTCGCGGGCGGGGTTTTGGCGGTCTGTGCGGGCGCTTGCGGAGCAGTCTCAGCGACCTGTTGTGACGCAGGCTGGGCTTTTGGCGTCTGGGCGGCCGTTTGTGGAGCGGTTTCGGGCTTTGCCGCCTGGGGTGCGGCCTCGACTCGGGCAGGCGTTGCCGCTTCGGCGCTCGGCGAACGCCCAGTTGTCTCGGCGGGTGCGGCGGCAGCGACCGTTTCGCGCGCCGCGGCTTCGGCCTCTGGAGTACGCGTCGCGGCCGGAACCGGCTTCGGGTCGGCCAGGCGCGCCAAGGCCTTATCCCGCTCGCCCGCGCAGAGCGCCTTGTCTTTCTGCGCCCGGCGGCAGCTCTCGTACTTCTTGAGTACCTCGACGATGGGCGGCTTGAACCGGGTCGATATGCCCGTCGGTCCGGAGAAGAATTCCACCTGCTTCTCCGAGATGTTGCCGTACTGCGAACGTAGCTGTTCCATCATCGCCTGCTTCTGCTGCTCGTCGATCGGCGCCGCATTCGCCTTGGGCGGCGTCGTGACGTTGCCCATCAGGTCCTCGCCACAGGCTTCGGCCAGCTTCGATTGCCAAGGGACGGTAATCTGCCGGCCGTCTTCACACCGCAGCACCAGCTGATCGACGTATTTGTCGGGCGCCACCTCGACATGAAAGTGGCTCTCGAGGATCTGGTACGCCAACAGGTCGTTCCCGGCCAGTGCCAGGGCTCCGGCAGCCAGTAGGGTGATCGGTTTCAAGCCTGCCTCCCGCTCTTGTGGTTTGAGGGCAGGCGAGCCGCAGCAGGAAACGCGCCAGCCGGGTGGCTAGAGCCCCTGGGCGCCGCCGTCAAGCGTCCCAGGGATTCGGTCGGGCCGGATCGATGCCGTATTGGGCCATTGCCTGCTTGACCGTGTCGAGCTTCACGCTGCCTTCGTCGGCCAGGCTCTTGAGGGCCGCGATGACAATGCTGTGGCGATCGACCTCGAAAAAGGAGCGCAGCGCCGCGCGCGTGTCGCTCCGGCCGAAGCCGTCGGTGCCCAGGCAAACGAAACGGCGCACTCCCGAGCGCGATGACGCGGGAATGAAGGGGCGAATGAGGTCGGGCACTGCGCGCATGTAATCGCTGGCGGCGACGATGGGCCCTGCGCTGGGCGCGAGGCATTTCTCCACCCAGGCCTGCTTTGGCTCGGCCTCGAGCCGCAGCCGGTTGTGACGCTCCACGTCCAGGCCGTCGCGGCGCAGCTCGGTGAAGCTCGTGACACTCCACACGTCCGCGGCGACGCCCCAGTCCTGCTCGAGGAGCGCACCGGCCGCCGCCACCTCGCGCAGAATCGTGCCGGAACCGAGCAGCTGGACGCGTGGCTCGTGCTTTGTCATTCGCGACTGGCTGAGACGGTACATGCCGCGCAGGATGCCCTCCTGTGCCCCCTCGGGCATCGCGGGGTGGGCGTAGTTCTCGTTCATCACCGTGATGTAGTAGAACACGTCCTGCTGGTCTTGGAGCATGCGGCGCATTCCATCCTGCAGAATCACGGTGAGCTCGTAACCGAAGCACGGGTCGTATGCCACGCAATTCGGCACAGTCGAGAACAGGAGATGGCTCGACCCATCCTCGTGCTGCAGCCCCTCACCCGACAAAGTGGTGCGCCCGGCGGTGGCGCCGAGGAGGAAGCCGCGGCACCGGGAGTCGCCCGCCGCCCAGATCAGGTCGCCCACGCGCTGGAATCCGAAGCACGAGTAGAAGATGTAGAACGGCAGCATCGCAACGCCGTGGCTGCTGTAGCTGGTCGCGGCGGCGATCCAGGACGCGACCGCACCCGCTTCGCTGATCCCTTCCTCCAGGATCTGCCCGTCGCGCGCCTCTTTGTAGTACAGCAGCTCGTCCTTGTCCTCGGGCTCGTACAGCTGCCCGACCGAGGAGTAGATGGCGACCTGACGGAACAGCGCCTGCATGCCGAACGTACGCGCCTCGTCGGCGACGATGGGTACGATGTGCTTGCCGAGCTGCCCGTCGCGCAGCAGCTGCGAGAGCAGCTGCACGAACACCATGGTGGTGGACTGCTCGCGCCCGTGCGTGCCCTCGAGATATTTGCTCAGCGCTTTGAGCTCGGGAGCGGCGAGCCCAGGGCCTTTGGGGGCGCGCGCGGGAAGGTAGCCGCCGAGTGCCTGCCGACGGGCATGCAGGTACTTCATCTCGGGACTGTCGGCGGCCGGCTTGTGGAAACGCAGTCCGACCACGTCTTCATCCGAGAGCGGCAGCGCGAACCGGTCGCGGAAAGCGAGCAGCGCTTCGTCCTCCAGCTTCTTCTGTTGGTGCGCCCCCATCTTGCCTTGGCCGCTGCCCATGCCATAGCCCTTCTTGGTCTGCGCAAGGATCACGGTCGGCTGCCCCTTGTGGTTCACAGCGGCGTGGTACGCAGCGTAGATTTTCACCGGGTCGTGGCCGCCGCGCTTCAGGCGGTCGATGTCCTCATCCGACATATGGGCGACGATGGCCTGAAGCTCAGGATACTTGTTGAAGAAGTGCTCGCGGTTGAAGCGTCCATCGGTGGCCGCGTACTTCTGGAACTCGCCGTCCACTGTCTCGTGCAGACGCTTGAGAATCACGCTCTCGTGGTCGCGCGCAAACAGCGGATCCCAATCCGAGCCCCACAGCAGCTTGATGACGTTCCAGCCAGCGCCCGCAAACAGGCCCTCGAGCTCCTGGATGATGGAGCCGTTGCCGCGCACCGGGCCGTCCAGGCGCTGCAGGTTGCAGTTCACGACGAAGATGAGGTTGTCCAGAACTTCGCGTGCGGCCATCGACAGGCCGGCCAGCGCCTCCGGCTCATCCATCTCGCCGTCGCCGACGAAAGCCCACACCTTGCGTCCGGACGTCGCGAGCACGCTGCGGTTTTCGAGATAGCGCAGAAAGCGCGCCTGGTAGATGGCCATCAGCGGGCCCAGCCCCATGGATCCGGTCGGGAACTGCCAGAACTCCGGCATGAGGTAGGGATGGCAGTACGAGCAGAGTCCCTTGCCTCCCACCTCGCGCCGGTAGTTGTCCAGATGCGCCTCGCTCAACCGGCCCTCCAGATAGGCGCGTGCATAGATGCCGGGCGCCGAGTGGGGCTGAAAATAGATGAGATCGCCCGACTGGCCGGCGCGAAAGAAGTGATTGAAGCCGAGCTCGAACAGGTCGGCGGCGGATGCATAGCTGGCGATGTGGCCGCCGAGCTCGGACGAGAACTTGTTGGCGCGCGCAACCGTCGCCAAAGCGTTCCAGCGCACGAGGCCGATCAGGCGCTGCTCGGTCTCGAGGTTGCCCGGGAATTGTGGCTGGTCGGCGAGCGAGATCGTGTTGCAATAGGGCGTGCTCAACACCGCCGGTAGTGCCACGCGCTGGGTGCGCGCGTGGTCGAGGAGCTTGCGCAGTATGAACGTTGCGCGCTCGCGCCCCTCGTTCTCGATGACGGCGTCGAGCGCCTGCATCCACTCTCTGGTCTCGGTCGGATCTTGATCCGGGGGCAGAACGGCCCAATGGCCGGAGAGGCTCAAGTCGGAGAGGTCGGTCATGGAAGGTCCGTGATTCGTGATTCGTGGGGCGTGACCCGTGCTTCGCGTGTCGCGCCGCGCCTGAAGCGCGAGCGCGAATCCGACATCCTACTCAGTTTGGCGGAGCACATGGTTTCGTTTGTCGGATATCGGTCGGCTCAAAACAACATAAAATGCTGTTCTCAGACCTCATATCAGGCAGAAATTCCGCCAATGGAACTGGACGCGATAGATTGGAAGATCCTCGACCTGATGCAGACCGACGCCCGCCTGTCCAACGTGGAGCTCGCGCGTCAGATCGGCCTGTCGCCTTCGCCATGCCTGACCCGCGTGCGCGCGCTGGAGAAAGGCGGCTACATCAGCCGTTACGTGACCCTGCTCGACTCCGTGCGAGTCGGCCTGCGGGTCAGTGTGTTCATCCAGGTAACGCTGGAGCGGCAGATCGAGGCGGCGCTGGAAACCTTCGAGCGGGCGATCCGCGCTCGCCCGGAAGTGATGGAGTGCTATCTGATGACGGGCGATGCGGACTATCTGCTGCGAGTCGTGGTGCCCGATGTGCAGGCGTTCGAGCATTTCATCCTCGCCTTCCTGTCGAAAGTTCCGGGAGTCGGCAACATCAAGTCCAGCTTCGCGCTCAAGCAGGTCAAGTATCAGACCGCGCTGCCGCTGCCGGGCCGCATGGAGAAGCCAGGGACGAAGGTGCGGGCGGATGCGCGGCGCCCACGCAGGCGCTAAGCTACTTGGGTGTGGGGTTCGGCGCCATGGGGTTCGGCGCCATAGGAGTGACCGTCGGGGGGTTGCCAGCCGGCGGTGCCGGTGCTGAACTCCCCGTCGCGGGCTCAGTGCCGGCTGCTGCCGCGGGAGCATAGACGAACCGCCAATCCGAGTACGCTGCGCTGCCGGCGAAGGAGCTGTCTTCGGGAGCGAAGTTCTCGATTTTGAGCGGCTTGTCGCCCGACCGGCTGTAAACACCAACGATCCGGTCGCCTGCCGTCACCAATCCCCAATCGGGGCTTCCGGTGATCGGGTCGAGGTAGATCTTGCGCAGATGGCGCTTGACCACCGGAAAGCGCTGGTCTTGCAGCAACTCCTCCAGCTTGCTCGGGTACTGCTTTACGCCGGGCGAGGCATCGAAGTAACTGCCGATGGCGCGTCGGAACTGCGCACCCGCGAACAGCAGCTCGCGCTCGCGCTCGCGCTTGGCGGTCGTGTTCCAGACTTGCCCGGCAGCAGCGAGGCCGATGCCGATCAGGACCACTACAACCAGCAGACCGACGTAAGTAAACCCGCGTAGACCCTGCATCCTGATGATGGTACCCCATCCCATTCGAGCGTCGTCGTCCACCGTGCCTCGACCGGGAGCGCGGCTGGCTCGCTGGATGGCGTGCGCGCTGCTATTTGCCGTCGCCCCGGCCAGCGCAGGAGTTGCTGCCTCCGTCGAAGCGGGCCGAGGCGAGTCCGTCGACATCTGGGGAGTCGGGTTGCGCTGGACCGATCTGCACACATGGCATCTAGGGGGCAGCACCGATCTCGGAGTGTCGATCCTCGGGCGGCTCGACCATTGGCATGGCACGGAGGCGAACGCGCAGGTGACCGACCTGTGGGATCTCAGCGCGACTCCGGTGTTGCGCCTCGAGCCGGCGGCGCGCAGCGGACTGACGGTGTTTCTCGATGCCGGCATCGGGGTCAGCCTGATCTCGCACACGCGCATCGACTCCCGCGTGCTCAGCACCGGCTTTCAGTTCAATGAGCTGATCGGTCCGGGCGTGCGCTTTGGCGCCCGCGGCCAGTTTGAGATCGCGCTGCGCGTGCAGCACACATCCAACGACGGCATCCGGGAGCCCAACAACGGGCTGACCTTCCGCACCCTCGTGTTCCAGTATGCGTTTCAGTGACCCCGGCGGGCGCGCCCAGCAGGGTTTATCATAGGACAGCAGCAGGCCCGCACCGGAAGTTGCGGATTTACCACCTCAGAGGGCGAAAAGTTGGCGAAACCCAATTACCAGTACGAGAAGCGGCAGAAAGACCTGGCCCGCAGGAAAAAACAGGACGAGAAGCGGCAGCGCAAGCAGAACAAGGGTGATGCCCCGCAGCAGGACGGTCCCGCCCTGCCTCCTGGCGAGGCCAAACCCACGGCTGATTGACCCGAGTAGCGTGGCGTCCGACCCGAGTCGCGGGCCGGCAGCTACTCGTCACAGAGGCGGAAGGGGCACCCCGATCTGCTCCAGGATTCCGCGCGGGGCGCCTCCGGCCACGACCTCGGGGCGGATCATGACGATGCGCTCGGCTGCGACCCGGTAGAAGAAGTAGTGCTCTGGGATCCGCACCTTCCGTCCGGTGGGCGCGACAGGATCCATGCCGGGCATCGCGAATACTCCCTCGTGCGTCCCGCCCTGACGCCATTTGACGGCGAGCAGGTCTCTCTGCCACTCAGGCGCGTCGTGGTCGTAATGCCAGTCCGGAAACCCGGTGTAGAGCGCGCCCAGCATCCGCAGGAACTCGGCCTTGTTGAGTGTGCGTGTAGCCGAGACGAACGCGAGGTCATCGGAGACCGTGTCCGCGATCTTGCGCACATCATGCGCCTTCAGCCCATCGATGTAGGTGAGTAAGACGGAGGGAATCGCGGGCGGATGCATTCGGCGCCTCTCAGCCGCCCGGGTC
>Ga0335084_10006912_pt1 | contig 11288 bp, 10 predicted proteins | sample Lox_Sample_44_FD_206721 | JGI IMG/M metagenome (GOLD analysis project Ga0335084, IMG submission 206721) | Soil microbial communities from Loxahatchee National Wildlife Refuge, Florida, United States - Lox_Sample_4.4 | ecosystem: Environmental > Terrestrial > Soil > Wetlands | place: USA...
TGCTCGGTGGCCCGCGAGAGGGCCTCGACGATCTCGGCCCTATCGCGCGCGCGGGCCAGCGCGAAAAGCCCGCCGAGGTCGATCTCCGGCGGGTGATGGAAGAACGCCTCGCTCATCGCGAACGCGTGCATTTCACTGGCGGTCCTGGCCATCGCGATCCCGTTTTCCCATGGTGTCGCAGGATGTGGGTGGCTTTCTGCCCCGTCGCCGTGTGACGGGACCGGGTCCACACCCCCGGGGGCCACGAGCGCGCTCGCACGCCGCAACCGGGGCGCAGGAAACGGCGATCCGACCAAGCCTTGCGGGGGCCGTCGCGCGCCGGGCCGCTCGCGGGTGTGGGGCAATGCAACGGCCCGCTAAACCACAGTTCGCGATTCGGAATCAGCTTCGCTGACCGAATCGCGTTGTGGTCCAGCCGACTCTTGCCCGGGGGATTTCGCCCCGAACCCCCGGTTCTCGGGCCCCTGGCGCGCTTCGCCGGTGGCTCGCGCGCCTGTCCCGCGGAGAAGCAAGGTGTTTCTGAATCGCGACCGTTTGTTCAGAGCGACTCCAGCAGCCGGTCCAGCCTGCCGGTGAAGATGAGGATGCGCTCGAAGGCCTCGGCCACGAACTCCTGCCCGTGGGCGAGGTCGTTCCGGAGCGACTCCAGCTCCTTCAGCGCGCGCAGGGCGGCCTTCCGGCTCATGCCCGGATCGACGCGGTCGGCGATCCCGGGGATGCGGAGCGCCAGCTGCCCCTTGTCCGCGAACTGGAGGCAGTCCACGAGACGGCTCTCCACGCCGCGGCGGCGCCGCTCCTGCCGGAGCGCCTCGGCCCGGGCGAGGCGGCCCGGCGCGAGCAGGGGCCGGAAGGCCTCTGCCGGGAACGCCTCGTCCACGGTGCGCGCGAGCAACATCTCGAGCAGCGTGATCATCCCGAAGAGGAACATCCTCACGGGCGGCTTCTCGAGGTCCTGCAGGGTGACGATCGCCGCCGGGCGGCCCAGCACGGTGACGAAGCAGCGCCGGTTCACTCCCAGCGACTGGATGGCCTCGAGGAGCGGCGCGGTGTACGGGACGAGGTCGTCCTCCACGAACGGGACCAGGTGATCGCCGCAGCGCCCGCCGGAGAGGGCGGTCCGCTCGACGTATCCGGCCACGAGGCCGTGGCGCCGCACGCCCGCCCGGTCGAAGTCGTGCGCGTCGAGGAACGCGCGGACCTCGGCGGCCGGCCGCTCGGCGTCGAAGGAGACCAGGGGCTCGGCGACGTCGAGGGCGACGAAGCCCTCCAGGAAGACCCGCCGCAGCCGGCGGCGAGAGGCCTCGACGCGCGCGGAGGCGTCCAGGGACGGCGCGGAGGGATCCGGAGGAGGGTGTCGTCGTTTCACGGTCGTCGCCTCGCGGGTGCGTTCGACGTTGCGGACCCCTTCGGGAAACACATAGCATCCGCCCGTCCCGCCCCGGAACGCCGTTCGTAGGAGGTTCGCCTGTCCGAGCCCCGCCGCGACTGGAGCCTGGTGCAGCGGTTCATCGCCTGGGAGGCGTCGGGCAGCGTGGCGCTGCTCGCGGCCACGGTGGTCGCGCTCGCCTGGGCGAACTCCCCGTGGTCGGGCTCCTACGAGGCGCTCCTTCACCTCCGCCTCGGATTCACCCTGGGCGGAGCGGCGTTCTCGCTCGACCTCCACCACTGGGTGAACGACGGCCTCATGGCGGTCTTCTTCTTCGTGGTGGGCCTCGAGATCAAGCGTGAGGTCGTGCTCGGCCGGCTCTCCACCTGGAAGGGGGCGGCGCTGCCAGTCGTGGCCGCGATCGGCGGGATGGTGGTTCCGGCCGCGCTCTACGTGGCGTTCAACGGGCGCGGCGAGGGCATCCACGGCTGGGGCATCCCGGTGGCCACCGACATCGCCTTCGCGCTGGGGGTGCTGACGCTGCTCGGGTCGCGCGTGCCGCTCGGGCTCAAGGTGTTCCTCACCGCCCTCGCCATCGCCGACGACATCGGCGCTGTGACCGTCATCTCCGTCTTCTACACGGACACCGTGAGGCTCTCGGCACTGGCGGGCGCGGCGATGCTGCTCTTGCTGCTCTGGGTGGTGGGCCGCTGGTTCCAGATCCGCGCGGCCGGGCCCTATGCCGTCCTCGTGGTGGGCGTGTGGGGAGCGATCCTCGCCTCCGGCGTGCACGCCACCGTGGCGGGCGTCCTCATTGCCATGCTGGTCCCGGTCCGCTCGCGGATCGAGCCGGAGGCGTTCCTCTCGGGCGCGGGCGAGGCGCTCCGGGCCCTGCACTCCGGACCGCTCTCGCGCGACTCCCTGGTCCACGACTCGGCGCTCCTCGAGCAGCTGGAGCGCCTGCACGAGGCGGCGGAGCGGTTCCGCCCTCCCGCCGTGGCGTTCGAGCGCGCCCTCCATCCGTTCTCGACCTGGGTGGTGCTGCCGGTCTTCGCGATCTTCAACGCGGGGGTGAGGCTGGAGGGCGGCGGCGTGGGCGAGGCGCTGGGGCACCCCGTCGCGATCGGGACCGTGGTGGGACTGTTCGTGGGGAAGCAGATCGGCATCACCCTCTCGTCGTGGCTGGTGCTGCGACTCGGCCTCGCCAAGCTGCCGGAGGGAATCACGCTCCGGCACGTGTACGGCGCCTCGGTCGTCGCCGGGATCGGCTTCACCATGTCCATCTTCGTGGCCGAGCTGGCGTTCACGGACCCAGTGCTCGTCGCCTCCGCGAAGCTCGGGATCCTCGCCGCGTCCGTCCTGGCCGGTGTCGCGGGGTACCTCGTGCTCCTCTTCGCCCTGCGCCCCGGCTGAAGGTCGAACGCGGCCATCCTCCTCGCCGTGGGCCTGGGCATGGCTCCGGCCTCGGCGAGCGCCGCCGGAGCGGGGCCCGAGGGGCACCACCTGCGCCTGCGCGGGATCCGCGTCGCGGAGATCTCCGCCCCGCTCGGCGCCGCCTTCGGGGCGCTGGCCCTGGCGGTCGTCTCGGTGAACGAGCTCGCGGGGCCCGTCCTGTTCAAGCTCGCGCTCGACCGCTCCGGCGAGAGCGCTCCGGCCGGGACGGCCGAGGCTCCGGCCGCCCCGGCTGGAGGGGAATCGTCGGGCTCCGGCCCGGGTTGAGGCCCGGGTCGGGCACCTCCTCCACGTGTCCCTTCCCGGCGGCCCGGGGGGTGTACGACCTTGCGGGCCCCTCGCATCCCGTGGAGGCTTCGGGACGGGGAACAGGAATCGTGCACAAGGACGACGAGCACGCACATCGCGTGGCACGGCTCTACCGGGAATACGGCCCGGCGGTGTACCACCGGTGTCTCCGGCTGCTCCGGGAACCCGAGGCGGCGAGGGACGCGACGCAGGAGGTGTTCGTGAAGCTCGTGCGCAACGCGGACCGTCTGTCGGACCCCGACGGCGCGCTCCCCTGGATCTACCGGGTGGCGACGAACCACTGCCTCAACGAGGCGCGCAACGCGCGCATGCGGCGGCGGCCCGCCGCGAACGAGGAGGCTCTCGAGCTCGCGCCGGCGGAGACGCCGTCGCTGCCCGACGGCCGGCTGGCGCGCGAGCTGCTCTCCCGCTTCGACGCACGCACGCAGGCCATCGCCGTGGGCGTGCTCGTGGACGGCCTCGAGCACGAGGAGCTGGCCGGCGCGCTCGGCATCTCCCGGAAGACCGTCCAGCGCACGCTGGCGCGCTTCCTCTTCCAGGCGCGCGCGCTGCTCGCAGGAGGTGCCACGTGACCGGTGCCATGGCCGCCGCGGGGCGCTGCCCCTCCGAGCTGGACATCCTTCGCCACCTGCACGCGCCGCAGCCGGAACTCGAGCGGCACGCCGAGGCCTGCCCGGGTTGCGCGGCGCGGATCTCCGAGGCGCTCCGGTCCGCCGAGACCTTCCGCAGGCAGGTCTTCCCCGCCACGCTCGACTCGGTCGTCGAGCGCAGCCGGCCCTGGCGCCCGAGGGCCTGGATGCTGGCGCCGATCCCGGCCCTGGCGGCCGCGGCGGTGTTGGTCCTCCTCGTCCGCCCCACCATGCCGCCGCCCGACTACGTCGGCGTGAAGGGCGGGCTCGCGCTCTCGGTGTACGTGCGCGACGCCGGTGGCGAGGGCGCGCGGGCCGCCAGCGACGGGCAGGTCGTGCCTCCCGACGCCGCGATCCGCTTCGAGGTCCGTGCCGCCCGGGCCTGCCACCTCTGGCTGGTCTCCGTGGACGCCTCGGGGCAGGTCTCTCGCCTGCATCCCGCGACCGGCGATCCGCCGAGGGTGAAGGGCGACACCGTGCTGCCGGGAGGTGCCATGCTCGACGGCACGCCCGGACCGGAGCGGCTCTTCGCGGTGTGCACGCCCTCGCCGCTGCCGTTCGCGGAGGTGGAGCGGATCGCGCGCGCGGCGGCTCCCGGCGGCGAGACCTCGGTGCGCTCGCTGCGCACCCTGCCCGACCTGCCGAACGGCGCGCTCCAGGCCACGGTCCTGCTCGAGAAGCGTCGCTGACGGAGGGGCGTTAGGCAACGGGCGATGTACCGCGCAGCACATCTCGCCGCGATCGCGGCGCTGGCGCTGGCCGCCGGTCCCGCTCGGGCGGGCACCGCGGCCCGTTTCGCCGTCGTGGTGGGCAACGACGCCGGCGATCCGGCCCGGCCCCGGCTCTGGTTCGCCGAGCGCGACGCGGAGCGCTTCCGGCGCACGCTGGTCGAGCTGGGCGACTTCGACGAGGACCGCGCCGTGCTCCTGCGCGGTGCCGACGCCGGACAGGTGCGGCGGGCCCTCGACGCGGTCGAGGCCCGCATCCGGGGGTCCCGCGCGGCCGGCGAGCACCCGCTCCTCGTGTTCTTCTTCTCGGGCCACGCCGCCGCCGGCGGGCTCGAGCTCGGCGGATCGGTCCTGCCCTTCGAGGAGCTGCGCGAGCGGGTGGGGGGGAGCGCCGCCGAGGCCCGCGTGGCCATCGTGGACGCCTGCGAATCGGGGCTGCTCACCCAGGTGAAAGGCGCGACCGCCGCCCCTGCGCTCGACTTCGCCCTGCCTGCCGACGAGCCTGTGCGCGGGACCGCCCTCGTCGCCTCCACCGCGGTCGGCGAGGCGGCGCAGGAGTCGGCCGCGCTGGGAGGCAGCTTCTTCACGCACCACCTCGAGATCGCGCTGCGCGGGGCCGGCGACGCGGACGGCGACGGCCTCGTCACCCTCGGTGAGGCCTTCCGCTACACGGCGGCCCGAACGCGGGCGGGGACGCTCGCCACCGTCGTGGGGCCGCAGCACCCCACGTACGACTTCCGCATGTCCGGGCGAGGCGACGTGGTGCTCTCCGACCTGCGCCGTGCCGACGCCCGCCTCGCGATCCCCCCCGACCCCGGATCGACCTACGTCCTGCGTGGGCCCATGCGGATCGTGGCCGAGGTGGACGGCGGAACGAAGACGGTGACGCTGGCGCTGCCGGCGGGCCCGTACCGCGTCGAGCGCCGCGCCGCCGAGGGTCGGGCGATCGCGGACATCTCGCTCGCGCCGGGCCCGACGCAGGTTCTTCCGCCGCTCGCGCCCACCCGCTACGAGCTGGCGCGCTCGAAGGGCGGGCCCAAGCCGGGCCTCGTCTTCGCGGGGTTCGGCGGGGGCACCGTCGGGCCCGCGAGCTGGGGCATGACCCCCTCCATCCGCCTCGGCGTGCGGAAGGAGATCGGCCCCATGGGCCTTCGCGTGCGCCTCGACTACTCGGCCGGGACGGTGAACGACCACGGCCTCAGGTTCGACCTCGTCTACTCCGGCGCCGCCGCCGCGGCGCTCTACCCGCTCAACACGGGCTCGGTCCTCGTCGAGGCCGGCCCGGAGCTCGGAGGCGGCTACGCCTGGCAGCGGCTGGAGGACCGCCGCAGCTTCGGCTCGGTGATCGCCTGGGGCGGGCTCGCCGCGATGGTGACCGCGCCGCTCGGTCCGCTCCGCTTCGGGCTCGACGCCGGCGTCGGCTACCAGCTCGCCAACCTGAACTTCGAGCGCACGCTCCTGCCCGGGGCGCACGCCTCGGTGCTCGTCCTGTGGGGGTTCTGACGATGGGACCCGCACCCGCGCGCCACGCTCCGCTCCTCGCCGCGCTCGCGGCCGGCCTCGCGCTCGGCGCCGCGCTGGCCGGCTGCAGCGACTCGCTCGTGGACCACCGCGCCGACCCGGCGATCCTCAGTCCGCCATGCCCGTCGGGGCAGGTGCGCTGCGGCGACGTATGCGTCGCCGAGGACGCCTCGCACTGCGGCGCTGCCTGCTCGGACTGCACGGCCGGGCCTCCGCCGGGGCCCGACGCCTCGGCGGTCTGCACGGAGGCGCACGCGTGCGCGATCGAGTGCCGGCCCGGGCTCCTGCGCAGCGGGGACGCCTGCGAGAAGGCCGTGGCGGTCTCCGCCGGGTTTGGCCACGCCTGCGCGCTCGCCGAGGGCGGCGGCGTGCTCTGCTGGGGGGCGAACGAGCACGGCCAGCTCGGTGACGGGACGGTCGTGGACCGCTCGCGCCCCGCGGCCGTGGCCCTGCCGGCCGCGGCCACCGCGCTCGCGGCGGGCTTCTTCCACTCCTGCGCGGTCGCCGCCGGCGAGGTGTGGTGCTGGGGCGACAACGCCACGGGCGAACTGGGCGACGGCACGACGACGACCTCCGCCCGTCCGGTGAAGGTGAGCGGCCTCACCGGCGCGAGCGCCGTCGCCGCGGGCGGTGGGCCGAGCATCGGGCCGTTCACCGAGTACGGCCACAGCTGCGCGCTCCTCGCCTCGGGGGACGTGCGCTGCTGGGGCGGCAACGCCTGGGGCCAGCTGGGCGTGGGGGACCAGGTTCAGCGGTTGACGCCCGGGCCCGTGGTGGCCCTGCCGTCGGCCGCCCAGGTCATCGCCGTGGGCGACCGGCACACCTGCGCCATCGCCGGCGGGGCGGTCCACTGCTGGGGCGACAACGAGCTCGGCGAGCTGGGCGACGGGAGCGGGGCGAACCGGCCGTCGCCCGTGCTCGCGGTCGCCTCGGGGGCGCAGGCGGTGGCGGCCGGCGCCTTCCACACCTGCGCGGTCGTCGATCCCGGCCCGGGCGCGGAGGTCCAGTGCTGGGGCGGCAACTCCGACGGCCAGTCGGATGCGGGACTGAACACGCAGGCCTCCTTCGCGACGCCGCATACCGTGGACCTCGGCACCGCGCCCACCCCCACGCGCATCGCCGCGGGCCGCGCCCACACCTGTGCGCTCGCGATCGGCGTGGCCGACGGTGCCACGTGCTTCGGGTCGAACACGTCGAGCCAGCTCGGGGGGCCCCCGGCGGTGCTGGGCCTCGCGACGCCGGATCTGCCGCTGGCCTTCGACCTGGCCGCGGGGTCGGCGCACGGCTGCGCGCTGCTCTCCGACGGCGGCGTCATGTGCTGGGGCGCGAACGACCGCGGGCAGCTGGGGCGCGGGACCAGCGGGCCGTCCTCCGGGACGCCAGCCCTCGTCAGCGGCCGGTGAGCGGGTCGCCCGTACCCGAGTGCCGGCCGACCTGTCAGTCGAGCCAGAAAGACCCGAGGGTCCGGCCGGTTGGGGAACCCGCGTCCGGCACCCGACGTGCTTCGAGGCGGGCGGACATTTCGACCACGGGAGTCCCACACGGGCACCATCAACCTCAGCGCGCTCATCCCCACCGCCGCCACGGCCATCGGGCTCGTGGCGGCGGCGCTCTCGCTCCGGATCGCCCGGGCGCCCGGATGGCGTCACCAGCGCTGGTTCGCGGGGGCCTCGCTGGCGGGAGCGTCCTATGCGGCCGTCGGCGCGGCCACCAACGCGGGGCTGGCGGATGCGCTCCTGCCCGTCGCGTCCGGGCTGCAGCTGGCGTTCGCCTACCTCGGCGTCTGGGCCTGGCTGTGGTACGCCGACGGAGTCGCCCGCACGAAGCCTCGGCCCCTCGCGCTCGTCTGGCGGTCCTTCTACGCATGCCTGGCGCTGCCGGCGGCGCTCCTGCCCTACCGGCTCTTCGACGTGAGCACCGCCCGCGCCCACGTCCTCCTCGGCGGGCACCTCGTCTACCGCGACGTCACCGCGACCACCCTCGGCGACGTCCTCGTGGACATCGCCATGATCGGGCTGGTCCCGGTGATGATCCGCTTCGCCCACGCGCACAGGAAGGGCGTCCCGCTCGCGGCCTTCCACGCCGTCTCCGTCGGGCTCATGTTCCCGATGGCGCTGAACGACATCCTCAACGCCGCGGGCGTGATCAGCACGCCCTACCTCCTCGACGCCGGCTTCGTCCTGCCGATCGCCGCGGTCGCCGCGGCCACGACCGCCCGGTTCGTGCAGGAGGCCCGCGAGCTCGCGGCCCTGCGGTCGAGCCTGGAGGCGGTGGTCCAGGAGCGGACGCGCTTGCTCACCCGGGCCCAGGTGGCGCTGCACGAGGCCGAACGCCTCGCCTCGCTGGGCCAGTTCGCGGCGGGAATCGCCCACGAGGTGAACAACCCGGCCGCGGCGGTGACCGCCAACCTGCGCTTCATCGTCGAGAACGCCGACGGCGGTCCGCACCTGACCGACATCCTCGAGGCCGCCGAGGAGGGCACCGCGGCGATGAGCCGGATCACGGCGCTCGTGCGGAGGCTCGCCGAGGCGGGCCGGCTCGCCGCGCACGGTGGAGGCAGCCGGACCTGCGATCTCGCGGAAGCGGTGGGGCGCGCCCTCGACGACGCCGCCACGCGCGCGGTGGATGGGCGGGTGGACTTCGTGATCGGACGCCTCGAGGGCATCCGGGTCGCGGCGCCCGAGGAGGACGTGCACCACGCGGTGCTGGCCCTGCTCCAGAACTCGGCGGAGGCGGTACCCGCCGCCCGGCGCGGCACGGTCACGCTCACGGCCGTGCGGGCGCCGAACGGGCGCATCGAGCTCCTCGTGGAGGACGACGGGGCGGGGCCCAGCGCCGAGGCCCTGGCGCGGGCGTTCGAGCCGTTCTTCACGACGAAGCCGCCCGGCGAGGGCCCGGGCCTCGGGCTCACGCTGGCGCAGGCGCTCGCCCGACGGAACGGGGGCGAGCTCTCGCTCGAGCGCCGGGAACGGGGAGGCGCGCGGGCGAGGCTGGTGCTGCCTGCCGACGGCTCCGCGCCGGAGGCGCGGGCGGTGCGCCCGGATCCGGACCCGGCGGACGCGAGGAACACCCTGCACTGAGATTCCGGTGGTGTCTCCCCGCCTGCGGGTCCGCTACCATCCAGGAGCGTGTGGACGATCGAGCCGAGGCAGGGAGCCGCCGCCGCCCTCGCCACCGCCGCCTACGCGGCCGCGGTGATCGCCTTCCTGCTCGTCCAGGAGATCGGCATTCGCCTCCAGCACGAGGAGCAGCGCGCGTGGTGGGCCGGCAGCGGCCGCGACCTCCTCAACGTGGCCGGCCTCGTGGCGATCGGAACCGCCCTCCGGGCGCTCGGGCTCAGCTGGCCGGCCGCGCTCCTCGTGGGGGGCATCCTGACGCTGGCGATGTTCGGCGCCTCGGTCCTCATCGCGATCCAGCTCGAGTGGGCGCACCGCCGCGCCTGGTCGTTCTTCGCCGGGCTCCTCTGCGCCATCCCGCTGTGGATCTGGCTCGACCGGGCGGTCGCGCTGCTCGCCTCGGCGGCGGGTCTGCTCTTTCCCCACCTCGGCCGTTCCTGATCGGAGCCCGGTGGCCGCCACCCTGAAGTCGTTCTTCGATCGTCGCGTGGTGGAGGAGATCGCCGCCGCGGTGAGCCGGGTTCATCCAAAGTTCGACCGGCGCGACTTCGTCGCCGACGCCACGCGCGGGCTCTCGCGCCTGGAGCTGCTGGCCCGCGGCATCCACGTCGCCGCCGCGCTGCACCGGCACCTGCCCGCGGACTACGAGGCGGCCGTGGACGTGCTCGTCCGCTCGCTCGGCCCGGAGATCGACGGGAACGAGCTGGCCGGGCAGGGCATGACGCCTTTCCTGTACCTGCCCCACGTGGCCTTCGTGCGCGACCACGGCGTCGAGCACTTCGAGGCCTCGATGCGCGCCAACCACGCGCTCACGCGACGCTTCACCGCGGAATGGTCGATCCGGCCGTTCCTCGACCGCTGGCCCGAGCGCACCTTCGCGCTCCTCCGGGAGTGGGCCCGCGATCCCTCGGTGCACGTGCGCCGGCTCGTCTCGGAGGGGACGCGGCCGCGGCTGCCCTGGGCGACCCGCGTGGACCGGCTCGTCGAGGATCCGCGGCCGGGCCTCGCGCTCCTCGAGCTCCTGCGCGACGACCCCGAGCCGTACGTGCGCCGGTCGGTCGCGAACCACGTGAACGACGTCGCGAAGGACCACCCCGAGCTCGTCGTCGAGACCTGCCGTCGCTGGCTCGCCGGGGCGAGCCCGGAGCGGACGGCGCTCGTTCGTCATGCGCTGCGCACGCTCGTGAAGCGCGGCGACCGCGGCGCGCTGGCGCTCCTGGGCCACGGCGCGCCCGCGCGGGTGAGGGTGACCGAGGCGCGCGTCGAGCCGGGTCGGGTGCGCATCGGCGGGAAGGTCGCGTTCCGGGCAACGCTACGAAGCACGTCCCGCGCCGCCCAGTCGCTCGCGGTGGACCTCGCCGTGCACTTCGTGAAGAAGGACGGCAGGGCGCGGCCCAAGGTGATGAAGGGACGGACGCTCGAGCTCGCGCCAGGGGGAAGCGCGGTCGTGGCGAAGACCATCTCCCTGGCGGTGCACTCCACGCGGAAGCCCAATCCAGGCGCGCACGCGGTGGACCTCGTCGTGAACGGCCGCACGTTCCGGGGCGCCCGGTTCACGGTGCTCCCGGCGCGCGGAAGGCCGGCCCGGACGCGGCGGTGGCGGGCGCCGATCTCGCGGCGGCCGGTCTAGGGCTTCTTCGCCGCAGGCGCGGCGGCGGGCGCAGCCGGGGCGGATCCGCAGCTCGCGGCGAGGGCGTCGACCCGGTCGGAGAACCGCTTGCGCATGTCCGCGGGCGCGAGCTCCGAGAGGACGTCCACCGCGCGGCGCTGGATGAAGAGCGCGTCGGTACAACGGCCGAGGCCTTGCACGGCCGCGGCGAGGGTGTCCAGGGTTGCCGCGCTCCAGGGAGCGAGCGCGGCGGCCCGCTTGGCGAGCGGGAGCGCCTCGCCCTCGCGCTCCGTGGTCACGAGCAGCCAGGCGAGCTCGTTCAGCGCGTACTCGGATTCGGGCGCGAGCTCGACCGCCTTCCTGAAGTCGGACTCGCGGGCGGCCACGTCCTTCGAGAGGTCGCCGCGGAACAGCCAGGCCCTGTAGTCCTCGGGATGCCCCTCGATCGCGTCCGCGGCCAGGGAGGCGGCCTCGCCCTTCGATTTCGAGGCCTTGATCCGCAGGGCGACGACGTTGCCCCGGTCCTCGCCGAGGGACTCGCCCACCTCGGCGGCTACC
>Ga0335084_10006914_pt1 | contig 11287 bp, 7 predicted proteins | sample Lox_Sample_44_FD_206721 | JGI IMG/M metagenome (GOLD analysis project Ga0335084, IMG submission 206721) | Soil microbial communities from Loxahatchee National Wildlife Refuge, Florida, United States - Lox_Sample_4.4 | ecosystem: Environmental > Terrestrial > Soil > Wetlands | place: USA: Florida...
CGTCTTGTGCCAGGCGCTCAGGTAGTGGCGCAGGATCCGCGCCACCGCCTGCGTCGCTTCCTCGGGCGAGCGCGCCTTCCAGAAGTACCGCAGGGAATTCAGCGCCACGGTCGGCACGCCCTGCGCCGCCAGTCGCGCAGCGAGCTCCTGATCGAGCCCCGCCCAGCCCCCGTCCCCGGTGAGCAGCAGCGCGAGCTCACTGCCACTGCCCTCTGCGGCGACCTCCTCGAGCGGCAGGTCGCCGATCGCGGCCGCGCTGCCGGCGGGCATCGTGGATGTGTGCTGTGCGCTCACCCGCGCGAAGGCTTGCAGGAACTGCGGCATCCAGTTGCGCTCGACCGAAAAACCATGCCCCACCAGCGGCAGCGACACGAGCGCCCCCCCGCGGACCGCGCCGGCGAACTGCGCCGCGGCCTGCGGGCTGCACACCTGATCCTTCTCACCCTGCAGCGCCACCCACGGCTGCCGCAGCGTGCGCGCCGGCTCGAACACCAACTCCTGCTGGGCGTTGGCGGAGTAGTGCAGGCCCGCCCCGGGGCAGAGCTGCGCGCCGGCAAAGTCCTGGTCGGCGCAGAACCCCAGGCTGAGGGCGCCCGTGAAGGTGCCCGGCGGGGACTGCACCAGGGCCGCGTACACCAGCGTGGCGCCGGAGGAGTAGCCGACCAGCGCCGGCAGCAAATAGTCGGCCATGCCGAGCTGCTTCTGGATCTGGTGGCTCAGGTTCTCGAAGTCCGCCGCGATCAATTGGCACGGGGCGCCGGGGCGCTCGGCCGCCTGGTGCAGGCTGGCAAAGTAGTGGCGCACGTCCACGCCGATGACGAGCGCGCCGGCCTCGCGCAGCGCTTGCGCCATGTTGATGACGCCGAGCTCCCAGCCGCCGTCTCCGGAGACGAAGATGGCGACACTGCGCACCTGGCCTGGCGGGACGTACACGCGGACGCGCCCGAAGCGTCCCGCCTGCAGGTGCTGCTGGGCCTGATCGGCAACGGCCGGCGCGGGAGCGGGCGCCGCCGGCGGCGTCGCCACCGCCGCGCCCAGCAGGAGCGGCAGTGCCGCGAGCGCCACCCATGCGCGCCGCGGGCTCATCGGGCGAACAGCTCCTTGACCCCGCCGGCGATCAATACCGAGACATCGACCAGCACGCGCGGCAGGGAGATGCCGCCGGGTGCCATCAGGTAGCGCGGCTCCCAGCGCGGCTCGAATTTGGCCTTGTAGCGCCGCAAGCCCTCGAAGTTATAGAAGTGCTCGCCGTGGCGGAAGATGAAGTTGCCGACGCGGTGCCAGGCCGGGGCGAGCGGATGCGCCTCCAGACCCGACAGCGGCGCCATGCCGAGGTTGAACCAGCGATAGCCCTGTGCGCGTCCCCACAGCAGCAGCTCGATGAACAGGTAGTCCATGGCGCCCCGCGGCGCGTCCGGGCCGAAGCGCATCAGGTCGACTGACAGCTCGGCCTTGGTCGCGGTGGTCCAGAGATTGGCAAAGGCCGCCGGCTCGCCCTGCGCGCGCACCAGCGCCAGCGGGAACTGCCGCAGGTACTGGGGCGTGAAGGAGCCCACCGAGAAGCGCTTCTCGCCGGTGGACTTGCTCACCAGCCAGGCATCGGAGATGCGCGTCAGCTGCGGCAGCAGCGCCGCAACGCCCGCCTCCGGCACCACCTCGAAGCTGGCGCCGTCGCGCTGGGCGCGGCGCTGCGCCTGGCGCAGCTCCGCGCGCGCGCTGCCCTCGAGGGTGAAGTCCGCGAGCGCCACCCGGGCTTCCTCGCCGATCTTGAGCGCCGCGAGCCCGAGATCCACGTACAGCGCGAGGCGCTCGCCGCACACCTGATAGAACACCGGCTGACCGCCGTGATGATCGGAGATCTCCCGCAAGCGCCACACCAGCTCCTCGGCGCCCGCCGGCGATCCCACCGGATCGCCGAGCGCCACCCAGCTGTGCCCGGCGATCTGGTACATGAGAAAGGCGTCGCCGGCCTCGGCGAACAGCAGGCGCTTGTCACCGCTCAGCGCCGCATTGGCGAGCGTCAGGTCGCAGGCGGCAATCAGCGGCCGGGCGCGCGCGATCTCCTCCGCGCCGGCCACCGCCGGTTCCGGACGTGCCGGTCGCAGCATGTCCCACAGCACGTACGCGGTGCCGAGCACCACCACCGCCAGCGTGGCGCGCAGCATGCGCGGCGCATTGCCATCGAGCGCGAAGGTCCACCACAGCTCATGGGAGTATTCGACGTGCCGGTAGGAGAGCGCGCCGATCCACACCGCCATCACCACGACGCCCGCGATGGCGGCCACCCACACCGGGGTGAAGCGCTCGGAGAGGACGGCGGTGGGACGGTAGAACGCGCGGCGGCCGAGCATCAGCACCCCGAGCACCAGGGCGAGCAGCGTCGCCTCCTCGAAGTCCAGCCCCTTCAGGAGCGAGGCGGCAATGCCGGCGAACAGCAGCCACACGGCGATGTGGTAGGCGGGCTGCACACGGCGGAACAGCGCGCGCGCCAGCACCAGCAGCCCGAGTCCGACGATGCTGCCGACGAGGTGCGAGACCTCGAGCACCGCGAGCGGCAGGAAGCGGTCCAGGTACGCAAGCCGCTCGTCCACCGCCGGCGTCGCCCCGGAGAACAGCAGCAGCGCGCCGGCGAGGAAGGTGAGCGCGCCGGCGATCTGCGGCACCACGGGCGCGATGTACAGGCTCGCCAGCTGCTGCGCACGCAGCAGCCGCGCTCCCTGGCCCGCGAGCTCCTTGATGCCAAACAGCAGCGTGCCGACGATCAGCGGTACCAGGTAGTAGATGGCGCGGTAGGCGAGCAGCGCGCCGAGGAGTGCGTCCGGCGGCACGTTCGGCACCGTGAGCAGCACCACGGCCTCGAACACCCCGACACCACCGGGCACGTGGCTGATGATGCCGGCGATCACGGCGGCGGCATACACGCCGAGGAAGCTCACGAACGGCACCTGCGCCTCGGCGGGCAGGAGCGACCAGAGCACGGCACTCGAGAGCGACAGGTCCAGGACCGACAGCAGGATCTGCGTCAGGCCCAGCACCGCGCCGGGTGGCCGCAGTGCCCAGCCGCGGATCTCCAGCGCGCCACGCGCGGCCGAGGCCCACAGCGCATACGCCAGCACCGCACACAGCAGCGCCGCGCCCACCAGCAGCGCCCAGTTGTGATGCAGGTGCAGGGCGCTCGCCGCGTGCCCGGGCGAGAGCAGCAGCGACAGTCCGGCGATCGTCGATAAGCCGATGCCGAGCGAGAGACTGCAGAAGGCGGTGACGGTGGCGACTTCGATGGCGCTGATGCCCGCGGTCACGTACAGCCGGAAGCGGATGGCGCTGCCGGTGAAGACAGCGAACCCGAGGGTGTGGCCGAACGAGTAGGCGATGAAGGACGTGAAGAGGATGCGCGTGTACGGGATGGCACGGCGCAGGTAGCGCAGCGCCAGCACCTCGTAGGTGCTCAGCAGCCAGTAGCTGAGCGCGGTGAAGCCGAGGGCCGCGAGGATCTGCCGTCGCGGGATGGCGTGCACTCGCGCGAACACGTCCTTGACGTGCAGGTGCGCGAACTCGCGGTGCAGCACCAGCACCACCGCCGCGAACACCACGAGCGCGGCGAGCGGGCCGAGCCAGCGCCACAGCGCTCGCTCCTCATGCTCCACCGGCGCTGCGGTGCTCACGGGAAACGCCGCCGCGCCCGGGGCACGTCAGCGCGTCAGCGGCTTGTACTTGATACGATGCGGCTGCGCGGCATCTTCGCCCTTGCGCCGCTTGAAATCCTCCGTGTACTCCTGATAGTTGCCCTCGAACCAGACCACCTGCGAGTCGCCCTCGAAGGCGAGGATGTGGGTCGCGATTCGGTCGAGGAACCAGCGATCGTGCGAGATCACCACCGCACAGCCGGGGAAGTTGCCCAGGGCCTCCTCGAGCGCGCGCAGTGTCTCGATGTCGAGGTCGTTGGTGGGCTCATCCAGCAGCAGCACGTTGCCGCCCGCGCGCAGCACCTTCGCCAGGTGTACGCGGTTGCGCTCGCCGCCGGAGAGATCGCCGATCAGCTGCTGCTGCTGCGTGCCCTTGAAGTTGAAGCGGCCCACGTAGCCGCGCGAGGACGTCTCGTAGGCGCCGACCTTGATCAGGTCGAGCCCGCCGGAGATCTCCTGCCACACGGTCTTCTTGTCATCGAGCGTCTGGCGCGACTGGTCCACGTAGGCGAGTTTCACGCTCGGACCGATGCGGACTTCACCCGCATCGGCGCTCTCGGCTCCCGTCAGCATGCGAAACAGCGTGGTCTTGCCGGCCCCGTTGGGGCCGATGATGCCGACGATGCCGCCGCGCGGCAGGTTGAAGGACAGGTTGTCGATCAGCAGCCGCTCGCCGTAGCCCTTGCGCAGTCCCTGCACCTCGATCACCAGGTCCCCGAGCCGCTCGCCCGGCGGGATATAGATCTCGTTGGTCTCGTTGCGCTCCTGGAACTCGCGGGATGCCAGCTCCTCATAGCGCTGCAGGCGCGCCTTGCTCTTGGCCTGACGTGCCTTGGGGTTCTGGCGCACCCACTCCAGCTCGTGCGCCAGGGTCTTGCGCAGGGCCTCGCGCTCGCGCTCCTCGAGGGCCAGCCGCTGCTCCTTCTGTTCGAGCCACGAGGAGTAATTGCCGTGCCAGGGAATGCCGTAGCCACGATCCAGCTCGAGGATCCACTCGGCGACGTTGTCGAGGAAGTAGCGATCGTGGGTGACCGCGATCACCGTGCTCGGGTATTCCTCGAGGTAGCGCTCGAGCCAGGCGATGGATTCGGCATCGAGGTGGTTGGTGGGCTCATCCAGCAGCAGCATGTCCGGCGCCGAGAGCAGCAGCCGGCACAGCGCGACGCGACGGCGCTCACCGCCGGAGAGCGTGCTGACCTGCGCCTCCCACGGCGGCAGGCGCAACGCATCCGCGGCAATCTCCAGCTTGCGCTCGAGCTCCCAGCCGCCGGCGGCATCGATGGCATCCTGCAGCTTCGCCTGGCGCTCGAGCAGCGCATTCATCTGCTCGTCCGCCATCGGCTCGGAGAACTTGTCCGAGATGGCGTTGAACTCCTGCACCTGGCGGAAGGTCTCGCCGAGCCCTTCCATCACCGTGGTGCGCACGTCGCGCTCCGCATCGAGCTGCGGCTCCTGCGGCAGGAAGCCGATGCGGATGCCGCTCTGCGGCCGCGCTTCGCCGTCGAAGCTAGAGTCGATTCCCGCCATGATCCGCAGCAGCGAGGACTTGCCCGCTCCGTTAAGCCCGAGCACGCCGATCTTGGCGCCGGGGAAGAACGACAGGCTGATGTCGCGCAGGATGACCCGCTTGGGCGGGACCACCTTGGATACGCGGTTCATCGTGTAGATGTACTGGGCCATGCAGTCTCTGGGGGTGGCAAGCGTGAACGCAGGTGCGCGGATTATATCGTCGCACGCCGCCGCCGTGCCGCGCGGTGGACGCGGGAGGCTGTGTTAGGCTTGCGCGCCGTGGAGGCTTCTGCAAGTACCGGCACGAGCGGCACGCCCAGCGTGGGCGTCGTCATCAGCGAGCGGCTGGCGCGTTACGGCTTCGGTGACGGTCACCCGTTCGGTCCCGACCGGCACGCCGCCTTCGTGCGCGAGTTTAACGCGCGCGGCCTGGACCGGCGCGTGCGCGTGCTCGAGCCACGCCTCGCCTCCGCGAGTGAGCTGCGCGCCTTTCACAGTGCCGACTACATCGAGTTCGTGCGCGAGCGCTCCGCCAGCGGCAACGGCTGGCTCGACGGCGGCGATACGCCCGCGTTCCGCGGCGTGTACGAGGCCGCCGCCGGCGTGGTCGGCGCCACGCTGAGCGCAATGGAGGCGATCATGGATGGCGATTGCCGGCGGGCGTTCGTGCCTATTGCCGGACTGCACCACGCCGCCCGGGATCGCGCTGCCGGCTTCTGTGTCTTCAATGACTGCGGGGTGGCGATCGAGCTGCTCAAGCGCGCCGGCCTCAAGCGCATCGCCTACGTCGACATCGATGCCCACCATGGCGATGGCGTGTTCTACGCTTTCGAGGACGACCCGGCGGTGGTGTTCGCCGACCTGCACGAGGACGGCCGCTACCTTTACCCCGGTACCGGCGCGGCCGAGGAGATGGGCACCGGGGCGGCCAGCGGCACCAAACTCAACCTGCCGCTGCCCCCGGGAGCCGACGACCGGCTGTTCGCGGATACCTGGCCGCGGGTGACCGCGCACCTGGAGAAGTTCGCGCCCGAGTTCGTGATCCTGCAGTGCGGCGCCGACAGTCTCGAGGGCGACCCGATTACGCACCTGCGGCTCACGCCGCAGTCGCACGGGCGCGCGGCCCGCGAGCTGAGCGCGCTGGCGGAGCGCTGCGGGCACGGGCGGGTGCTGGCGCTCGGCGGCGGCGGCTACAACCGTCAGAATCTGGCCCAGGCCTGGAGCGCCGTGGTGGAGAATCTGCTCTAACTACGCCCGGGCGTGCGCCGCAGCTGTCGCAGTACTTCCAGCGCGGCGGCGCCCGGCGACAAGGGCAGGGGCGGCCTCGTTCCGGTACAATTCGCGCCCTTTCCTGCAGCTCCTCCAGGCGGTGCCGCACCATGTTCCGGACGACCATGACCATCGAAGGCTTCGATCCTGAGCTCGCGCGCGCCATCGCGGGTGAGCGGCAGCGTCAGGAGGAGCACGTCGAGCTCATCGCCTCCGAGAACTACACCAGCCCGCGCGTGCTCGAGGCGCAGGGCTCGGTGCTCACCAACAAGTACGCGGAAGGCTACCCGGGCAAGCGCTACTACGGCGGCTGCGAGTACGTCGACGTCGTCGAGCAGCTCGCGATCGACCGCGCCAAGAAGCTGTTCGGCGCCGACTACGCCAACGTGCAACCGCACTCCGGTTCACAGGCAAACGCCGCAACCTACTTCGCCCTGGTGCAGCCGGGGGACCCGATCCTCGGCATGAGCCTCGATCACGGCGGCCATCTCACGCACGGCGCCAAGGTCAACTTCTCCGGCAAGTTCTTCCGCGCGGCGCAGTACGGCATCCGTCCCGAGAGTGGCGAGATCGACTACGCGCAGGTGCAGCGCCTGGCCGAGGAGCACCGGCCCAAGATGATCATCGCCGGCTTCTCGGCCTACTCGCGCGTCATCGACTGGTCGCGCTTTGCCGCCATCGCCAAGGGCGTGGGCGCCTACTTGGTGGTGGACATGGCGCACGTCGCCGGCCTGGTCGCCGCCGGCATCTATCCGAATCCCATCCCGCACGCCGACGCGGTCACGACCACCACGCACAAGACCCTGCGCGGACCCCGCGGCGGGCTCATCCTGGCGCGCGCCAACGATGAGATCACCAGGAAGCTCAACTCACTGGTGTTCCCCGGCACCCAGGGCGGCCCGCTGATGCACGTCATCGCCGCCAAGGCGGTGGCGCTGCTCGAGGCGCTGCAGCCGGAATTCCGGGACTACCAGCACCAGGTGCTCGCCAATGCGCGCGCCATGGCCGCGCGCCTCATGCAGCGCGGCTTCTCGGTAGTCTCCGGTGGCACCGACAATCACCTGTTCCTGCTGAGCCTGGCGGACCGCAACATCACCGGGAAGGATGCGGACGCGGCCCTCGGGCGCGCCAACATCACGGTCAACAAGAACGCGGTGCCGAATGACCCGCGTCCGCCGATGATCACCAGCGGCCTGCGCCTCGGCACGCCGGCCTCCACCACGCGCGGCTTCAGGCAGGCGGAGATCGAGCAGGTGGCCGACTACATCGCGCAGATCCTGGATGCCGAGGGCGCCGCGGACGTGGTGGCGCGCGTGCGACCGCAGGTGATCGAGCTGTGCCGCCGCTTCCCGGTATACGGACCCTAGGCAAGGGAGCGGGCGCGCCGCATGCACTGTCCCTTTTGCGGCCACGAAGAGACCAAGGTGAATGACTCGCGTCTGGCGGGCGAGGGACGGCAGATCCGCCGCCGCCGCGAGTGCCTCAAGTGCGGCGAGCGCTTCACCACCTTCGAGACCGCCGAGCTGCTCATGCCGCCGGTCATCAAGGGTGACCGGGCACGCGAGCCGTTCGATGAGAACAAGCTGCGCACCGGCATGGAGAAGGCGCTGGAGAAACGCCCGGTACCGCGCGAGCAGATCGACGAAGCCGTGAGCCGTATCGTGCACAAGGTGCGCGGCCTGAGCGAGCGTGAGGTCTCCTCCCGCACCATCGGTGAGCTGGTGATGGAGGAGCTGCGGCATCTGGATGAGGTCGCCTACGTGCGCTTCGCCTCGGTGTACCGCCAGTTCGAGGACGTCGAGGCTTTCCACGAGGAAATCCAGCGGCTGCGCAGCGCGCGCGCGGCTGCGCCCCCCGCCCGCGCTCACAAGCGCCAGGTGGCGCGCGCGGCGAACCGCGAGCAGCTGCCGCTGCTGCCGCCGGATGAGGCCGCGGCCAAGCGCGGCCCGGGCGAGGACAAGTGAGCCCGGTGTTCTCGGAGTTCGATCGCAGCGCCATGCAGCGTGCGCTGATGCTGGCCGCCCGCGGGCTCAACACCACCGACCCGAATCCGCGCGTTGGTTGCGTGATCGCGCGTGGCGAGCGCATCGTCGGGGAGGGCTGGCACGAGCGCGCCGGTGAGGCGCACGCCGAGGTTGCCGCCCTGCGTGCCGCGGGCTCCCAGGCCACCGGCGCCACCGTCTACGTGACCCTCGAGCCGTGCAATCACCAGGGACGCACCGCGCCGTGCACCCTGGCGCTCACCGCCGCGCGCGTCGCGCGCGTGGTCTACGCACTCGCCGACCCCAATCCACAGGTGCGCGGCCAGGGCGCCGCGGCCCTGGCGGCGGCAGGCGTCAGCGTGCAAGCGGGCCTGCTCGAAGCGCAGGCACGTGAGCTCAATGCCGGCTTCTTCAAGCGCATGCAGCAGGGCCTGCCGCTGGTGCGGGTGAAGCTCGCCATGAGCCTGGACGGGCGCACCGCGCTCGCCGATGGCAGCAGCCAGTGGCTCACCGGCGAGGCCGCGCGGGCGGACGTGCACGCCTGGCGCGCGCGCAGCTCCGCCGTCATGACCGGAGTTGGCACGGTGCTCGCTGATGACCCGCGGCTCACGGTGCGCCTGCAGGAGGGGGTCGCGGCGCGCCAGCCACTGCGCGTGGTGCTCGATTCGCGCCTGCGCACCCCGCGCAACGCGCGGCTCTTCGAGGAGGGCGGCGAAGTGCTGCTGCTCACCACCCTCGGCGCTCTCGACGAGAAGCGCGCCGCTGCTTTGAGCGAGCGTGGCGCGCGTATCGAGACGCTGCCCGCCCACGGCGAGCGGCTGGACCTGGGCGCCGTGTTTGCCCGGCTGGCAGAGCTGGAAGCCAATGAAGTGCTGGTCGAGGCAGGCGCCACGCTCGCCGGGGCCATCGTGCGCGCGGGACTGGCGGACGAGCTGCTCTTGTACGTGGCGCCGAAGCTGCTCGGTCCGGCCGCCCGGGCACTGGTGACGCTGCCGCCGCCGGGGGCGCTCGCGGACGCGCCGGGCTTTGCCTTCCTCGAGTCACAGCGCATCGGTGAGGACCTGCGCCTGCGCCTGGCTCCCGGGCAACGCTGAACCGCCGCCCATGTTCACCGGAATCGTGCAGGACGTGGGGCGTATCGAGCGTCACGAGGCGCGCGGCGGGGACCTGCGCCTCGTCATTCGCTGCGACCGCCTGGATGTCAGGCGGCTTGCGCTCGGTGACAGCATCGCCGTGCAGGGCTGCTGCCTCACCGTGGTGGAGCAGGCCGCGCCGAGCTTCGCGGTCGATGTCTCGCGCGAGACGCTCGCGCTCACCACGCTCGGTCAGCTCGCCGCGGGCGCTGCGGTGAATCTCGAGCCGGCGCTGCGCGCCGGCGATGCCCTGGGAGGGCACCTGGTGTCCGGGCACGTCGACGGGGTCGCGCAGGTGCTGAGCATCAGCGCCGAGGCGCGCTCGCAGCGGGTGGTATTCGGTGTGCCGGTTAAGCTGGAGCGTTTTTTGGCACCCAAGGGCTCGGTGTGCGTCGATGGTGTCAGCCTCACGGTCAACGAGGTGGGCGCGGCGAGTTTTGGCGTCAACCTCATCCCGCATACCCAGGCGGTGACCACCCTCGGCGCGCTCAGCGCCGGTACGCGGGTCAACATCGAGGTCGATCAGCTGGCGCGCTACCTGGCGCGACTCCTGGCGGTGCCGACAACGCCCTAGGACTGCCGCTGGCGCTCGCGCGTGCGTCCCTGGGTTACAATCGCGGCGTGTTGCATCCGCATCCAGGCGCCGCACGCCGCATATGCTTCTGCTGCTCGCCGCTTGGTTGCTGCGACTGTTGGTGCCGGCGGGCTGCATGTCGGGCGGCTCCGCCACGGCGTTGGGTCTGAAGCTGTGCCCGGGTGCGCAGGCCGGTTCAGCAGGCGCGACCCACGGCCCGCACCACCAGCACCAGGGGCACGACCCCCAGCAGCACGCGCCCTGCCTGTTTTCCGCCGGTGCCACGGCAGCGCCGCTGACGGCCGCGCCCGTGGCGGTGCTGGCGCGCCGCCCACGACCTCCGCCTGAGGGCGACAGCCCGCTGATCTCATCCGCTCCGATGCGGGGGAGAACCCGCGCGTGCCTGTGACGCGAGCCTGTTTGCATGAGAGGGTCGTATGAGCCGATCAAGCACTGGCGGCGCTCGCCGCGGCACCGGTGGCGGCCTATGGCTGCGCCTGCGGCTGTAGCGCGGCGCCGGCAGCTGATAACGAGGACAAGCGCATCCGCACCAACTTCTGGACACCAACGGGAGCGGCAACCAGCTCGTGGCGCGCAATCTGTTCAAGGTGAGCGTCAGCGTGCAATTTTGAAGTGAAGGAGTCTCAATGAACGTACGTGCACTTTCCACGCCGTGGCTGATGGCACTGCTGCTGGCGAGCGCCGTCGCGGTGGCTGCCGCGGGCGCAGCGGTTGGTCGCGCGGCGCCGGCGCTGACCGTGCCGCAGCTGGATGGCGCCGAGTTCGATCTTGCCCGCCAGCGCGGCAAGGTGGTGATCCTGAACTACTGGGCGACCTGGTGTTCCCCCTGCCGTGCCGAGATGCCGGTGCTCGAGGCCTTCTACCGGCGCCACCGCGCCGAGGGCCTGGTGCTGCTCGGCGTGAGCGTCGATGACGCCCACGACCGCGCCGCGGTGGCTCAGCTGATGCGCCAGTTCAGCTATCCCGCCGCGCTCGCCGGCAGCGCCAGGTCCGACGGCTTCGGCCCGCCACTGGCCGTGCCGACCACGTACGTGATCGATGCCGCGGGAGTGGTGCGCGCCCGCCTCATGTCCGGCAGCGCGGTCACCGAGCAGACGCTGGAAAAGGTGGTACTGC
>Ga0335084_10006917_pt1 | contig 11283 bp, 10 predicted proteins | sample Lox_Sample_44_FD_206721 | JGI IMG/M metagenome (GOLD analysis project Ga0335084, IMG submission 206721) | Soil microbial communities from Loxahatchee National Wildlife Refuge, Florida, United States - Lox_Sample_4.4 | ecosystem: Environmental > Terrestrial > Soil > Wetlands | place: USA...
GGCGCGTCCCCGTCGCCGCGGCCCTGTCACCTCGGGACGAGCAGGGCGACGCCTTCGACGTGGTGCGTCTGCGGGAACAGGTCCACCGGCTGGACCGCCGCGAGGCGATAGCCCGCCTCGGCGCAGGCGCGGAGGTCCCGCGCGAAGGTCGCCGGATCGCACGAGACGTAGACGGCGCGGGGCGCGCCCAGCTCGCGCAGGGCGGCGCCGACACCCCTGGCGCCCTCGCGAGGCGGGTCGAGGAGGACGGCGCCCCAGCGCGGCGCGGACGACCCGACCTCGCGGGCGAAGGCGCGGGCGAGCGCGAGGGCGTCCCCCGCGAAGAACCGGACGGCGCCGCCGCGCCCCGCGGCCGCGGCTTCCACCGCGTCCGCGCGCGCCAGGTCCAGGGCCGGGCCCTGCGCCTCGACGGCGGCGACCGAGCGGGCCCGCGCGGCGAGCGGGCCGGTGAAGTTGCCGGCGCCGCAGTAGAGCTCGAGCACGTCCTCTCCCTCCGGCGCGAGCAGCGCCAGCGCCGCCTCGACGAGGAGCGCGTTCGCGGCGCGGTTCGCCTGCTGGAAGACGTCGGGACGCGTCCGCTGCGTCCCGGCCTCCGGCCGCCCCGGATCGCGGGCGAGCCGGAGGACCGGCGCGCCGGCGAGCGCGGGAGGCGCTCCCTCGGCGAGCAGCACCGCGCCGGCGAGCGCCGGGACGGCCGCGACCAGCCCCTCGGCGCGCGCCCGGACGGCCGGCGTCAGCTCGGGGAGGCGCAGCGCGGCGCTGCCGCGCCCCTCGCCCTCGGACCACTCCAGCGACACCTCGCGCGGCTCGAGCCGGGCGGCGGCGAGCGCCGGCCCGACGGCGGCCCTGAGGGCGTCGAGGCCGGGCTCGAGCAGGTGGCACTCCTCGAGCCGCACCGGCGCGTGGGAGCGCCGGCGGAAGAAGGCGAGCCTCCCGCTGGCTCGGTCGAGGTGGAACTTGGCGCGCGAGCGGTACCGCAGCGGGTGCGGCGAGGCGAGGATGGGCCGGGCCTCGTAGCCGCCGGGCTCGAACCGGCCGATGCGCCGCAGCGCCTCGGCGAGCGTCCGCTCCTTGGTGGCGAGCTGGCGCGCGTACGGCGCGTGGAGCCACTCGCAGCCGCCGCAGCCTGCATCGTTCCGGGGGGCCACTCGGTCGCGTCCGCTCCGCGACGCGACCTCGCGCCCCCCCGGCCCCCCCTGCCGCTCCGGTCCAGCCTCATCCGGCTGGACCTCCGCTCGATACCCCAGCCCGAAGTGCCGGCAGGGAGGCGCCACGCGCTCCGGCCCCTCCCGCACCACGCGCAGCAGGGTCGCGTGCGCCGGCCCCTCCCCCGGCGGCACGTCGGCCTCGACCCGGTCGCCCGGCCCGGCGAACGGGACGAACACCGCGCGCCCGTCGAGGCGGCCCACGCCCTCGCCGCCGGGCGCCAGGTCCTCGATCTCGACGGTGCGTCGCACGGATCCTGGATAGCGCCGCCGGCGCGGCCGCGCCGGGACTCGCCGCGGTGCGGCTACGCCTCCTCGAACTCCCGGCGGAGCCGCTCGACGAAGACCTCGATCTCGCTCCGCCGCGCCTCGTCCACGCCGGTGAACTCGATCCCCATCCCCGGGACCATGTTGGCGTGGTTGTCGTACTCGGTGACCCGCGTGACGCGGCCGCCGAGCTGGAACGGGAACGCGGCCCCCGGGAGCTGGATCACGATGGTGACCTCGGTCCCCACCGCCAGCGGCTTGCGCGTGTTGATGAAGAGCCCGCCCTGGCTGATGTTGGTCGCCCAGTCGGAGAGGAAGCTGCCGACGCTCCGGTACGCCACCGGGATCTCGTGGTGGAGCCGGGCCGCCTTGCGCTTGTTCTCGCCGGACATCGCGAAAAAAACGGTAGCACGCGAGAGAGGGCGCGCCAAGCGGCTGCTGGTTCACCCCGCGAGGACGAGGCGCACCCGGACGCCGCGCGCGCGCCCCAGCGCCGCGGCCGCGCTCCCCTCGCGCACCGCCACCTCGACGCGCCCTCCGCTGCCGAGGAGGACGAGCAGCTCGCCCGGTCCGCCCTCGCCGAAGGTCCGCACCCACCGCGCCGCCCGGCCGTCCACCTCGGCTCCGCGGACGCCGGCGGGCCCCGCCGCCCCCAGGTCGCGCGCCCGGATCGAGGTCACCAGGTTGCCGAAGGGGTCGGCGGCGAGCGCCTCGCCCTCGACGGCGGCGCCGGCCCGGCTCGCCGCCGGCCACGCGAGCCGCACCGGGTCGGCGACCGGCGGACCGAGCCGCCCCGGCGCCGCGCCCTGCGCGAGCAGCACCGCCGCGGGAGCGAAGAGGTCGCGGCCGTGGAAGGTGGCCGCCTCGGGCTCGGGGAGCGCGGCGTCCGGCCCGGCCGCGATCCGGTGCACCCGCGCGCCCGGGCCGAGGAAGGGCTCGAGGAGCCCGTTGTCGGGGCCGACCAGGCGCCGCCCGCCTGCGTCCACGACGCAGAGCGCGCGCCGCGCCGTGCCCACCCCCGGATCGACGACGGCGACGTGGATCGTCCCGTCCGGGAAGCGCGGCACGCACGCCTCGAGCAGCAGGGCGCCCGCGGACACGTCGAACCGCGGCACCTCGTGGGAGATGTCCACGATGCGCGCGTCCGGGATCGCCGAGAGCAGGACGGCCTTCACCTGCGCCGGGTAGCCGGACCCGGCGCCGAAGTCGGTGAGGAGGGTGAAGAGCGGGGACATCATACGGGGGGCCACTCGCTCCGGCTTGCTTCGCCGCCACGCTCGCGCCGCAGCATTCGGAGTCGCGGCGCGTGCGCGCCGCTCCGCCCCCCTCACGCATGACGCCGCTGCACTGACACCACCAGAATCACACGTCCATCGCCTTCACGCCCGGGCCGACGATGAGCTTGGGCTCGGTGAGCCGCTGCACCGACTCCACCGTCTCGCCCGGCGCCAGCTCGCGGAGCACCAGCCCGTCCTGCGTCACGTCCACCCAGGCGCGGTCGGTGCAGATGGCGGAGACGCAGCGCCGGCCGGTGAGCGGGAGCGAGCACTGCCGGAGGAGCTTGGGTTTCCCCTCCTTGTTGGCGTGGTCCATCATCACCACCACGCGCCGCGCCCCGGCGACGAGGTCCATCCCGCCGCCCATCCCCTTCACCATCTTCCCGGGGACGAGCCAGTTGGCGAGGTCGCCGCGCTCGGAGACCTCCAGCGCGCCCAGGATGGCCAGGTCGATGTGGCCGCCGCGGATCATCGCGAACGACTCGGCGGACGAGAAGAACGCGGCGCCGGGCAGCACCGTGACCGTCTCCTTGCCGGCGTTGATGAGGTCCGGATCCTCCTCGCCCTGCACCGGGTACGGACCCACGCCCAGGATCCCGTTCTCCGACTGGAGCACCACCTCGACGCCCGGCGGCACGTAGTTGGAGACCAGGGTCGGCATCCCGATCCCGAGGTTCACGTAGAAGCCGTCGCGCAGCTCCCGCGCCACGCGCTTCGCGATCTGCTCCCGGCTGAGCGGCATGGTGTCTCCCTACCCGCGGGGACGGACGGTCCGCCGCTCGATCCACTTCTCGTAGCGCTCGCCCTTCACCAGCCGCTTCACGTAGATGCTCGGCAGGTGGACCTGGTCGGGATCGAGGGTGCCGGCCGGCACGACCTGCTCCGCCTCGGCGATGGTGACGCGCCCGGCGGTGGCGATGACCGGGTTGAAGTTGCGCGCCGCCTCGTGGAACACGAGGTTGCCCCAGGCGTCCGCCTTCCAGGCGTGGACCAGGGCGAAGTCGCCCCGGATCGGCATCTCCAGCAGGTATTCGCGGCCGGCGATGACGCGCGTCTCCTTCCCCTCGGCCACCTGGGTCCCCACGCCCGTCGTCGTGTAGAACCCGCCGATCCCGGCGCCGCCGGCGCGGATGCGCTCGGCCAGCGTGCCCTGCGGCACCAGCTCCACCTCCAGCTCTCCGGAGAGGTACTGGCGCTCGAACTCCTTGTTCTCGCCGACGTAGGAGGCCACGATCTTCCGGATCTGCTTGGCCTGCAGCAGGATGCCCAGACCCAGCTCGGTCGTGCCGCAGTTGTTCGAGACGACGGTCAGGTCCTTGACGCCCTTGCGGTGCAGCGCGGCGATGAGGTTCTCGGGGTTGCCGCACAGCCCGAACCCGCCCACCAGGATGGTCGCGCCGCTGGGGACGTCCTTCACCGCCGCGTCCGCCGATTCGACGAGCTTGTTCATGGAGCCTCCACCCGATGGCCTTCGCTCACCGCTCGACGATCATCGCCACCGCCTCGCCCCCGCCGATGCAGAGCGAGGCGAGCCCGCGCTTCTTCCCCAGGTCCTTCATGGCGTGGAGCAGCGTCACCAGCAGGCGCGCGCCGCTCGCGCCGATGGGGTGGCCGAGGGCCACCGCGCCGCCGCGGACGTTCACGATTCGTGGATCGAGCCCGAGCAGCGTGTTGTTGGCGATGGAGACCACCGCGAACGCCTCGTTGATCTCCCAGAGGTCCACGTCCTTCACGGCGAGGCCGGCCTTCGCCAGGGCGAGGCGGATCGCGTCGGCGGGCGCGATGGTGAACTCCACCGGCGCCCGCGCCGCCCCGCCGTGCGCGCGGACGCGGGCCAGCGGCGTGCGGCCGTCCTTCGCCGCCCGCTCGGCGCTCATCAGCACCACCGCCGCGGCGCCGTCGTTGATGGACGAGGCGTTGGCGGCGGTGACGGTGCCGTCCTTCTTGAACACCGGCCGGAGCGACGGGATCTTGTCGGGCCTGGCGAGCTTCGGCCCCTCGTCCTCGGACACCACGGTCTTCTCGCCCTTCTTCCCCTCGATCTCGACCGGCGCGATCTCGGCCCGGAACGCCCCGCTGCGCTGCGCCTCGATGGCGCGCCGGGTGGACTCGAGCGCGTACTCGTCCTGCGCCGACCGCGGGATGCCCTGCGAGGCGGCACAGGCCTCGGCGCACATGCCCATGTGCTGCTGGTTGTAGACGTCCCAGAGGCCGTCGAAGACCATGCCGTCCAGGAGCTCCACGTTCCCCATGCGCGCCCCGGTGCGCGCGGCCCGGTCGTAGTAAGGGACGTTGGACATCGACTCCATGCCGCCCGCCACCACGACGTCGGCGTCGCCGAGGGCGATCGCCTGGGCCCCGGAGATGACCGCCTTGAGACCCGAGCCGCAGACCTTGTTGAGCGTCCACGCCGGCGTCGTCTCCGGCAGGCCCGCGTACAGGGCCGCCTGGCGAGCGGGTGCCTGGCCCTCGCCCGCCTGGAGCACGTTCCCCATCACCACCTCGTCCACCGCGCCCGGCGCGACGCCGGCGCGCTCCAGCGCGGCGCGGATGGCGACGGCCCCGAGGCGAGGCGCCGGCACCGCCGCCAGCGAGCCGAGGAAGGAACCGATGGGCGTCCGCGCCGCACCGACGATGACGACCTCACGACCAGCCATGATCACCTCGCGCGCCGGAAATGATAACGAGATCGAGCCACCCTCGCCCCCGCCGAAGGCGCCCATCCCATCATGAGCCCCACCGCGAAGCCAGCCATCATCGTCCACGGCGGCGCCGGCCACCTCGGTCCCGACGACCCCGCCTCATCAGGGGGGCCCGAGGCCTCGCGCCTGGCGGGGGTCCGGCGCGCCGCCGAGGCCGGGTGGCGCGTCCTCGCGGCCGGCGGGGGGGCGCTCGACGCCGTCGAGGAGGCGGTCCGTCTGCTGGAGGACGACCCGACCTACAACGCCGGGACCGGCGCCTGCCTCACCGCCGCCGGGGACGTCGAGCTGGACGCCGCCATCATGGACGGCGCGACGCTGGCGTGCGGCGCGGTGGCCGCCGTGAAGGACATCCGGAACCCCGTGGTGCTCGCCCGGGCCGTGATGGAGCGATCGGGCCACGTCCTCCTGGTCGCGGGCGGCGCCTCGGCCTTCGCGCGGGAGATCGGGATGCCCGCGGTGGACGGGGGCTCGCTCGTGACGCCGGCCCAGCGCGCCCGCTGGGAGGCGGCGATCCGCGCCCAGGCCGGCCGGCCGCCGGCGAGCGGGCACGGGACCGTGGGCGCGGTCGCGCGCGACGCGCGCGGCCACCTCGCCGCCGCCACCTCCACGGGCGGCACCTTCATGAAGCGACCCGGCCGCGTGGGAGACAGTCCGCTGGTGGGCTGCGGCACCTACGCCGACGACCGGCTCGCCGCCGTGTCGTGCACGGGCCACGGCGAGCGGATCATCCGCCTCGGGCTGGCGCGGCACGCGGCCGACCTGGTGGGAGCGGGGCGCCCGGCCATGGAGGCGGCCCGGGAGGCGGTGCGGGCGCTCGGGGCCCTCGGCGGCGAGGGCGGGCTCATCGTGCTCGGTCCGGACGGCGATCCCGGGTTCGCGCACGACACGCAGGTGATGAGCCGGGCGTGGAGCCGGGAGGACGGGACGGTCGTGGTGGAGATGTGAGGTGCCGGATCTTCCCGCGTCAGCCTACGCGGGTCGCGATCCCGGGCCCACACCCCGGGACCCACGGCGCCGCAGCAGCGCGGCGAGCGCGAGCAGCGCCAGGTCGGCTGGGGCTCCGCCGGACCCGCATCCGCAGCCGCTCGACTTCGGGCCCCCGGTCGTGGTCTGCGCCTGGACCAAGACCGTCGCCGGGGCGACGTTGGCGAGGTTCGAGAGGTCCACGGCCGAGACGCGGCGCGTGCCTGGCGTGCGCAGGGTCACCGTGGCAGGGGCGGTGAGGACGCCGTCCATCAGCTCCACGTCGGACGGCGCGAAGGTCGCCAGCGGGTCGTCGCTGGTGAGCCGCAGGGTTCCGCTGAAGGTCGGGGCCGCGGTCACCACGACCGGCAGCGCCTCGCCGTCGATCGCGGTCGCCGGGACACCGATGGCGAGCTGCGTGGGCGTGACCCCGCACCCGGGCAGCTGGAAGGAGGCGATGCGGGTCCGCCAGTTGAACGAGCCGAAGCCGGGAGGCTGGTACTGGTTCGTGTACCAGAAGGTGCAGTCGTCGGCCGGATCCACCGAGAGCGCCGTGTAGTCGCCCCAGCGCGTGATGGACTCCCAGGCGCCGCTCTTCTGGCGCCCGGTCTGGGCTCCGACCAGGGAGGAGCCCGGACCGTACAGGAAGGCCTCCGAGACGGACGGCGCCCCCGGCGCCGTGTCGGTCACGAGGTAGCCGGCGACCGCGATCGAGGGAAACGTGCCCGGGCCGGCGATGCTGTACCCGATGGCGACGTCCCCCGAGAGGTCCTGCGCCGCGCTCCCCATCCACCGGAACTGGCCGTCCAGCCCGCCGTCGATCGCCGCCTGCCGGTACAGGACCGGCGGTGCCGACCCCATCGTCCCCGCGCCGTTGCGCAGCTCGTACCAGCGGACCGCCGTCGCGTCATCGGCGTCTGCGAGGCCGTTGGCGTCGATGGCATGGTTCACCACCAGCGATTCGATCCCGTCGTAGTTGCGATACGTGGCCCGGTGCATGAGCCGGTCGCCCAGCGTGTCGAGGAGCGCGGTCGGCCCGGTGGAGGGCGTCGTGCCGGGGCTCGTCGGGGGCACGAAGGCCGGGTTCGGCGGCTGCACCACGCATTCGGTGCCGGGGATCGTGGGACAGGCGAGCTGGAACGCGTCCACGTCGTACGCGATCGGCGCCGCGTCGATGGTCGAGGCCGCCGGGTTCTGGAGATCCACGCGGACGCGCCAGAGATCCAGCTGGCCGTTGAAGAGGTCGAGCCCGAGGACGAGCTCGGCCGATCCAGTCGGAGGCGGGGTGGTCCCGGTCGCGTGCGCCGGCAGGAGCGTGTTCAGGAACCGCACCTGCGACGTGAGGTCGAGGCAGACCTGCGAGGCCGGCTGCCCTGCGAGCATCCGCGCGCGATCCATGCCGCACACGGAGATGCCGAGGAAGTTCGTCGCCGCCGCGTCGAACATGTTGTAGGTGGCGTAGTAGGCGCCGCCCTTCGAGCCGCCCTGGGCGTCCGCGTCGGGCCAGACCCCGAACTTCGAGTAGTCGTTGAACGCGGCCGCGCCCTGGAACGTCATCGGGCCCATCGAGTAGAGGTACCAGGCACCGGTCGGATCGGGCCCCTGCGACACAGCCACGCACTGGTACGAGGGGCCGTTCGGGTTCCCGGAGGAATCCGAGGGCCAGGCGAACTGGGACAGGAACCAGCGGTCGGCGAGCCGATCGTAGAGGACCACCGGGTCGCCCTGGCCGGCGGTGGCGCAGGTGCCCTGCAGGGGGCCGAAGATCGACTGGATGCTGATCGGGCCGGCGCGGTGGGTGCCGTCCTTCCCGAACACGGCGATCGACTCGTTCACCGCCTGCACGTAGTCGTTCGGCCCCACGTCCCCGTTGGGATCGGGCGGCACGCCGTCGATCACGAACCCGGGGAAGCTCGAGCCCAGCCCGTCGAAGGACGCCAGCGGGCCCGAGATGGGCGCGGCCACGAGGACCGCCGGAGCCTTCGCCCGGGCGGTGTCCGGGGCGGCGACCGGGGCGGCGACCGGCCCGGCGGACGGGAGCGCGACCGGCTTGGCGAGCCGCCTCAGCGGGAACACGCGCGGGGAGGCGGACGGCGGGCTCGCGGGAAGGTCGCGGAGCGGCCGCGAGACTCCCACGGCCGCGAGCTCGCTCCGGACCGCCCGCACCTCGACCTCGGCGGTGGCCGGCGACTGGACCTGCGCCGGCGGCGCGCCACATGCGGCGAGGAGCGCCGCGGCGGCCACGGCATGCAGCGGGTTGCGCGGATGCGGGTCGATCACGGGATCCTCCGGAGGGCGGCCGCGGCGCGCACGATATAGCACCGCCGCGCCGGGGCGCGCACAGGGGTTGCCGCGCCGGTCCCGCAGGAAAAGGGGGCGTGAGCGCAGCGGTGCCGGGCCGTCAGGCCAGCTTCTTCTGGACCGCCGCCGCCGCGTCGATGAAGGGCTTCACGATGTCGATCGGCAGCGGGAAGATGATGGTCGAGTTCTTCTCCGCCGAGATCTCGACCAGGGTCTGGAGGTAGCGGAGCTGCAGCGCGCCAGGCGAGCGCGCGATGACGTCCGCCGCCTGGCCGAGCTTCTCGGCCGCCTGGAACTCGCCCTCGGCGGCGATGATCTTCGACCGCCGCTCGCGCTCCGCCTCGGCCTGCTTGGCCATGGCGCGGCGCATCTCGTCGGGCAGGTCCACCTGCTTCACCTCGACCGCGGTCACCTTCACGCCCCACGGCTCGGTGTGCCGGTCGATGATCTCCTGGAGCTGCCGGTTGATCTTGTCGCGCTGGCTGAGGAGGTCGTCCATCTCCACCTGGCCGAGGACGGACCGCAGCGTGGTCTGGGCGAACTGGCTGGTCGCGAAGAGGAAGTCCGTCACCTGGAGGAACGCCTTGTCGGCCTCCATCACCCGGAAGTAGATGACGGCGTTCACCTTCACCGAGACGTTGTCGCGCGTGATCACGTCCTGCGGTGGCACCTGCTCCGCGGTGATGCGCATGTCGATGATGATGAGCCGGTCGATGAACGGGATGATCCACTTGAGGCCCGCGGTCCGGATCCCCGAGAAGCGGCCCAGGCGCAGGATCACGCCCTGCTCGTACTCGTTGATGATCCGGATGCCGGACAGGAACCACAAGACGACGACGGCGACGGCGACGAGCAGCCCGATGGCAGGCATCGTTCCTCCTCCTCCTCGGCGGCGTCCACCGCCGGTGCTGGCCGGGCGGCCCCGGGGTCCGGCTCCGTTCTAGCCCGTCTGCGCCTCGTCCGCCACGACGGAGACGACCAGGCCCTGGACGGCCGTGACCCTCACCCGCGCGCCGCGGTGAATGGGGGCCTCGCTGCGCGCCCGCCAGTACTCGCCGTGCACGAAGGCCTCGCCGCCGCCGGGCCCGATCTCGGAGAGCGCCTCGCCGCGGCTCCCCACCAGCGCGGGTGCGCCGAGCTTGAGCGGCGCCCGCCGGGCGCTTGCGATCTTGAAGGCCATGAACCCGAGGACCACGGCGAGCGCGATCGGCGTCGGCCACACGACCCACGGGGAGACCGTGAACGCGGCCGGGTCGAAGCGGTAGTCCGGGGAGGCCCGGTCGATGAAGAAGAGCGTCCCCACCACGATGCAGATCGCCCCTCCCACGCCGGCGAGCCCGTGGGCGGTGACGTAGCCCTCCGCCACCAGCAGCCCCACGCCGACGATGATCAGCACCACCGCGCCCACGTTCACCGGGATGACGCGCATGGCGAGGAAGGCGAGCAGCAGGCAGAAGCCGCCCACCGCGCCCGGCACGATCACGCCGGGGTGGTAGAACTCGACGCCGATCCCGAGCATCCCGATCAGCATCAGCAGCGCGACCACGTTGGGATCGGCGAGGAACGAGAGGAACCGCTGGCGGACGGTCGGCTCGTAGGGCACCAGCACCGCGTCCTTGCCGCGGAAGGTCTTCCAGTCGCCGGGGCGGACGGTCCGGCCGTCGGCCTGCTCCAGCGCGGTGGGGAGGTCCGGCGCGACGAGGTCGATCACGCGCAGCTTCAGCGCCTCGTCGGCGGTGACGGAGACGGACTCCAGCACCGCCTTCTGCGCCCAGTCCTGGTTGCGGTTCCGCTCCTTGGCGATGGAGCGCGCGTAGGCGGCGGTGTCGTTCTCGATCTTCTTGGCGAGGTCCTTCCCCGCCTGCTCGGCGATGTCCTTCCCGCCGGCCAGCACCGGGTGCGCCGCGCCGATGTTGGTGGACGGCGCCATCGCCGCCACGTCGGCGGCGAGCGTGAGGAAGACGCCGGCCGAGCCGGCGCGGGCGCCGGCCGGGCCCACCCACACGAGGACGGGGACGTCGCTCGCCAGCATCGCCTGGACGATGTCGCGCGTCGCGTCGAGCACGCCGCCGGGCGTGTCGAGGGTGATCGCGACCGCCGAGAAGCCCTCGGCCTTCGCCTTGGAGAGGCCCGCCACGACGAACTCGGCCGTCCCGCCGGTGATGGCGCCCTTCACCTCGAGCGTGAGCACGCGGGGCGGACCCGGCGGCGGCGGCGGAGTGGTCCGGATGGCGGCGGCCGGCGCGGCGGCGCGGGCGGCGTTTCCGGCCGCGGGAGCGGCGCGGTGACCGGGGACGGCGGCGGGCGCCTGGGAAGGCTGGGCGGCGAGCGCACCGGCGGCCCCGGTGGCGAGGAGCGCGAGGGCGGCGGCGAGGCGGGCGCGGCGGTACCGGGGACGCATGGGTTCACCTCTGCGGGAGCGGCTTCCCGAGCTCCCTCATGACCAGCTGGAGATCATCCCACGCTTTCTTCTTCTCGTCCGGGCTCCGGAGGAGGTACGCCGGGTGGAACGTGGGCATGAGCTTCACACCCTGGTACGCGGTCCACCGGCCGCGCAGCCGCGAGATG
>Ga0335084_10006918_pt1 | contig 11282 bp, 8 predicted proteins | sample Lox_Sample_44_FD_206721 | JGI IMG/M metagenome (GOLD analysis project Ga0335084, IMG submission 206721) | Soil microbial communities from Loxahatchee National Wildlife Refuge, Florida, United States - Lox_Sample_4.4 | ecosystem: Environmental > Terrestrial > Soil > Wetlands | place: USA: Florida...
AAGCCACTGCCCACGGAAAAGGAACGTGATAACTGTCGAGAATGGTGAAGGCGACGTAGGTGCTGATCATGGCCATTTCCCCCTGGGCGAAGTTGAGAACCTCAGAGGTCTTATAGATAATGACCATGGCGAGGGCGAGCAGAGAATAGCAGGCCCCCACGGCCAAACCGCTCACAATCAACTGACCAAACATATTCCTTCCTCAAAAGACCTGGAGTGATGGAGTATTGGAGTAATGGAGTGTTGGGTTTATACTACCTTTCAACAGGGCATTTTGGGTTTACCCCCAATACTCCGCCACTCCAGTACTCCATTATTCTATCGTTCTCTAAAAAGGCCATGTCTTCCAGTATCGTTTCATTCGTATCCAGAATCCAAACATTCCAAGAGGCTCGAAGAGGACGATGAAGATCATGATCAACCCATACACAATGACGGCAACATTCGACATCCCTGCGATGTTCATATACTTCTGGGAAAAGGTGACCAAAGCCGGGCCAATCGCCGGAATATCCTGAATCGCCTGGAGCTTGATGTCGAGGTAGGTCATCAACGCCGCGCCGGCGATGGAGCCCATGACGGACCCCAGGCCTCCCACAACGACCATGGCCAAGAAAGTGATCGACATGATGAGGTGGAAGCTTTCAGGATTGATGAAACCGAGGATAAAGGCGTAGAGGCCTCCTGCCACCCCCGTGTAAAATGCACTCACCGCAAAGGCGAGGGTCTTATAGTAAGTCAAATTCACTCCCATCGCTTCGGCAGCGATGTCACTATCCCGGATGGCAACGAAGGCCCTGCCTACTCTCGTTCTTATGAGTTTCAAAGCTCCGATGACCATGACGACCGCAATCCCCATGATCAGATAATAGAAATGGATGTCTTTCATGGGAGTCCCGAAGAAAAAGAGCTTCGGAGCTTGAAGCCCCATCCTTCCTCCAAAAAATTCGAGATGCTTGATGACGGTAGTGATGGTCATACCGAAACCCAGGGTTGCAATCGCAAGGTAGGGGCCTTTCAAGCGAAGGGCTGGGAGACCCAGGAGAAACCCAAAACCGGAAGAGATGAATCCGGCGAGGGGCAGGGCGATCCAAAAAGGGAGTCCCATCTTCAAGACGAAGATGATCGTGGTAAAAGCTCCGATGGCGAAGAATCCCGCGTGACCCAGCGACACCTGGCCGGTGTATCCGACGAGGATATTCAGACCGATGGCCACAATGGCATGGATGGTGATCAGGTTGACGATGTAGATGGACATCCCGAGAAAATGGGTGTGCTTCACCAGCCAGGGCAGGAAGGCCAGGAACAACAAAAAAGCGATTGACCAGACGAAGACCGTCGTACTCTTAAAAAGCTCGATGTCTTCATAATAGTCACGCTTTATGTCCATGAGAATAGCCTGCGGGGCGAAGGTTATTTTATTCCACGCTTCGCTCTTTCTTCCTGGGCCAGCACGCGGCGTAACACTTTGCCTACCATCGACTTGGGCAAACCGTCTCGAAACTCGACATGTTTGGGAACCTTGTACGGAGCCAGCTTCTGTCGACAATACTGCCGGATCTCATCCGCCGTCGCTTGTTGTCCGGACCGAAGAACCACCCAGGCCTTGACCGCTTCCCCTTGGTAATTGTCGGGCACTCCGGCAACGCCCACCTCGAGGACGGCCGGATAGGACGATACGACCTCCTCCACTTCGCGCGGCCAGACCTGGAATCCGCTGGGCTTAATGACGTCCTTCTTGCGGTCGACGATAAAGACGTAACCATCTCCATCCATATAGCCGAGGTCACCCGTATGGAGCCAGGGGCCTCCTTCCCCGTGGACTTGAAGGACCCCGGCGGTCTCCTCCGGATTCTGCCAGTAGCCCTTCATGAGTTGGGGGGCGCGGAGGAGAAGCTCTCCTACTTCACCGGTTGGAAGACTCTTGTCCCCGGACTCCGGATCAGCAATGCGCACTTCTACGTCCGGCAGTGGCATTCCGATGGATCCGATCTTCTTCATCCCCAGGGCCGGATTGACGGTACAAGCCATCATAGCCTCGGTCAAGGAGTATCCTTCCAGAATGCGGCCTCCGGTCAACTCCTCGAAGGACTTCTTCGTTTCGGCCATGAGGGGTGCTGCCCCCGAGATGCACAGCTTGATGGACTTGAAATCGACTTTGCCAGCCTTCACATCTGGATGGTTTAAAAGGGCGATGAATAAAGTGGGTACGCTGACAAAGAAGGTTGGACGGTCCTTGCGGATGGCATGGAGGACGTCCTTGATGTCGCGCGGGTTTGGAATGAGCGAAATCGCGCTTCCGCTCACAAAGACATTGCACTGGATCCCCGCGTTCGCGTACACGTGAAAGAGGGGCAGGGGCAGCATGACGACATCTTGCGACTCGCTCTTCAGGTTCTCAACCCAAGATTTCAGTTGAAGCCCCGAACTGACGAGACAACGGTGAGTCCCCACGGCGCCCTTGGGGGTTCCCGTCGTTCCGCCGCTTAACAGGATGATGGCGGGATCGTCCGGACTGACCGGCACGTGGGCCTTCTTCCCCGGTTCGGTGGTTTTTAACAGGTCGCTGAACCAAAAGTCCCCGGACTGGAGACGGATCCGGTGGCCCTCTTTCTTCTCTTTGACCAGGGTGAAAAGAAGGCGCAAAACCGGCGGGAGGAATTCCTTGATGTTGGAAGCGATGACTCGCTTCACTTTCGTATTCGGCTGGATAGCTTTGACTCGGTTGTAGAAGAGGGTGAGGGTGATAATCGTTTCAGGAGCGCAACTGACCAGGGGGCCTTCCAACTCACTCTCGGTATAGATGGGGTTGAGCGGCAGTACGGTCGCCCCGGCTTTCCAGGCGCCCAGCTCCGCGATGATGAACTGAGGACAATTGGGCAGGAGTAAGGCGACTCGATCCCCCTTCTTCACACCTCGGTCGGCCAGGGCAACGGCAAAGGCATCGCTCAGCTTTTCCAATTCACCATACGTGACACGCAACCCTTTGAACAGGAGCGCCGGAAGGTCAGGGTGCTCTCTGGCCCCGTCAGCGATATAGTCCAGCAAGGTTCTGTTAGGGTAGGGTGCGAGGGTTCGGGGAACATCCTTATCGTAGTGACTGAACCAAGGGGTTTGTTCCATAGGTCACCTCCTTAAATCGTGGCGGACGATGGGCCGCCTCCTGAAATCCGGAAATTTTGATCTCGAAGATAGCCGTTAGCAGGGATGAACGCAATTGCTGAATCCGCAAAGGCGGCCCGGCTGACCTAAGAAGTCGGATAACCGTTTGATCATTATAGTCGTCTATGAACCCTTGTCAATCTTTTTTTGCAATGTTTTTGCAACTGGGTCCCTCCGGAAAACCACATCCTCCTTCCATCCCCTTGCCGGTTTATTCTCCGGTCAGAATCTGTTATAAATTTAATTGACACTTTCTTCTACTCTGATAGAATGATAAAAACTTTGGCCTTCTGGTTTTTTTCCCGCGATTGAGGATTCCGGGGTTGACTTTTCAGGAAGGTCTTATAGAATATAGGGTTGTAACAGGGCGCTTAGTTCAGGGGGAGAACGCCTGCTTCACACGCAGGAAGTCAGAGGTTCAAATCCTCTAGCGCCCACCATTCTGAGAAAGTGGAAGGTAGAGGGTGGAGGGTGGTTTTGAATTTTCGACCCGCCATTTTCTCCCAAAACCTACGAGAGCAGAGCGATATGTCCGGACATTCAAAGTGGAGTACGATCAAGCGAAAAAAGGGCGCGGCAGACGCCAAGCGAGGAAAGCTTTTTACCAAAGTCATTAAAGAAATCATGGTTGCAGCCCGTATGGGCGGTGGGGATATCAATGCCAATCCCAGGCTCCGATCCGCTGTCCTGGCGGCGAAAGCAGAGAACATGCCCAAGGACAACATTGACCGGGCGATCAAGAAAGGGACCGGAGAGCTCGAAGGCGTCAACTATGAAGAATTAACTTACGAGGGGTACGGTCCCGGTGGCGTGGCCATGTTAGTGGAGGTGTTGACAGATAATAAGAACCGGACAGTTGCCGATGTGAGACACATCTTTTCTAAACACAACGGCAGCCTGGGAGAGAACGGCTGTGTCTCATGGATGTTCGAAAAGAAGGGGTTAATCATTATCGAAAAGAACGGGGTCGATGAAGATCGCCTGATGGAGGTGGCCTTAGACGCGGGAGCCCTGGATGTGAAGGATTCGGGAAAAGAATTTGAGGTCACGACCGATCTGGCAAGCTTTGAAGGAGTGAAGAAGGCCCTTGAAAAAGCCGGTCTTAAGTACAACTATGCTGAGGTGACGATGGTTGCCCAGAGCAATGTTCGCCTGACCGGAAAAGAAGCGGAGCAGATGGTGAAATTAATGGAGGTTCTTGAAGATTCTGACGATGTTCAGAAAGTCTACGGCAATTTTGACATTGCCGAAGAGGAGATGGAACGACTCAGTGCATAACCGTCCCTCTCTCGGTTAGCTTATCAGCCACCCCCTTCTTAAGGAAAGTGCTCGGGTGGCTTTTTCACATCTGGGGAGATAGCTTTGGTGAAGGCGATTGGAATCGATCCAGGTCTGGCGATGACGGGGTTTGGAGTCGTCGAGGCCCTTCCCCGCGGAGGGAAGGCCTGTGATTGGGGAGCCATCCGGACCGAACCAAGTTCCTCCGTTCCCCTGCGTTTAAGAACCATCTACGACCAACTCAAGGGACTTCTCGAAAAATGGAACCCCAGCCTTCTTGCCTTGGAAGAGGTTTTTGTGTTGAAACAATTTCCCAAAGCTGCCATTCAACTCGGGGAGGTGAGAGGGGTCATCTACCTGGCAGCTCAGGAGATGGACATTCCCGTCGTCGAGCTGAAACCGACGGAGGTGAAGAGCGCTTTAACCGGAAGCGGCCGGGCTGACAAAGAGCAGATGAAAAAGGCCATTCGTCAAATTCTGAGGATCGAGAATCCTCTTAGCTCAAGCCATGCCGGGGATGCTCTTGCCCTTGCCTTAACCGGCCTTTCTCGAAACAAGAATTTTCGATGGTAACCTCCGCTTCTCCGGAGAGAAGCGGAGAAATAACAAATTCCAAGCACCAAATTCCAAATAAGCACCAATGTCCAATATTCAAATGTATAAACCAAATAGCTTGGAATTTGGATATTTGAATTTGGGATTTCTAGCGATAGTTGTACTCAAAGACATGAAAGAATAACGAATTGGCCCCACGAAATTTTAGGTAGGGAGAGAAATGATTCGCTATATCGAAGGGAGATTGCTGAAAAAAGAAGAAGACAGAATTGTGGTCTTGGCAAACGGCGTAGGCTATGAGATTCTCCTTCCTGCCGTCGTTCGGCAGACCTTCAGCACCAAGCGGGCAGGAGAAGATGGGGAGACCGTGAAGCTTTTTATCTATTACCACCAGACAGAGCGCCAGCCCAAGCCCCTTCTGATTGGGTTCAACTTCGAGCCCGAGAAGGAGTTCTTTGAGAAATTCATTACCGTGGAAGACATCGGTCCGCCCACGGCCGTGAAAGCCCTGGTGATGCCCATCGCTAAAATCGCCAAGGCCATCGAGGAAAGGGATTCGAAGACCCTGGAGAGACTGAAGGGGATCGGAAAGAGGACAGCAGACAAGATCATCGCTACTCTTCAGGGGAAGGTAGGGAAATTTGCATTGATGCGATCGGATCAAATTCCGGGGGATATGGAGCTGGTGGACTTTAAGAAACAGGTGGAAGAGGTTTTGGTCAAGGACCTCGGCCACAAATTAAGCGAGGCGCAGAGACTGGTGAAAGAGGCGACGCTAAGGAATCCGAACATCTCCACGCCGGAAGAATTGTTTGAGGAGGTCTATCGAGGGCAAAAAGATGTTCCCTGAAATCCCAAATTCCAAATTTCAAATCCCAAATAAAATCCGAACTCCAATTTCAAATGACCGAAACAATACGGCTTAGAATTTTGAATTTCGGTGATTTGAAATTATTTGGTGCTTAGATAGAGAGGGATGTATGAACACGCCCGAAGAGGAAACAAAGCCGGATTCCGAGAAGCGAGCTGAAGATATCCAACAAGAAGTTGAAGATTTCCTCGATCTGAGGCCTCGTAAGCTCTCCGAATATATCGGACAAAAACAGGTGGTGGAAACTCTGGAGATTGCCATCCAGGCTGCCAAGAAAAGAGGAGAGCCCATCGACCACATCCTGTTTCATGCCCCTCCGGGATTAGGAAAAACCACGCTTGCCCATATCATTGCCACAGAGATGGAGGTTCGTATTGTGACCACCTCCGGGCCGGCCATTGAAAAGGGGGGAGATCTCATTAGCATTCTGACCCATCTTGAAAGAGGGGATGTCCTTTTCATTGATGAGATACACCGTCTCCCCAAGGTGGTGGAAGAATTTCTCTATCCCGCGATGGAAGATTTTTGCATCGATTTCATTTTTGATAAGGGATCTCATGCCAGAAGCCACCGGTATCGGCTGGAAAGGTTTACCCTCGTCGGGGCAACCACACGGGCCGGACTCCTTTCTGCCCCCCTTCGAGAACGTTTTGGAATTTTGAGGAACCTCGATTTTTATGCAGTCGACGAACTCTGTCAGGTCGTCAGGCGTTCTGCCGCTCTCCTGGGAATCCCCGTCGATGAAAAAGGGACAGAAGAGATTGCCAAGCGGTCAAGAGGGACACCGAGGATTTCGAATCGTCTTCTTAAAAGGGTGAGGGATTTCGCCGAGGTTCGAGGCCAGGGAAAGATTGACAAACCCATTGCCGATGAGGCGCTTCGTTTGGAAGGAGTGGATGAGATCGGGTTAACGAGTCTTGATCGTAGGTTTCTGGAGACCATCATCCGTTATTACAACGGGGGGCCTGTGGGTCTCGAGGCGATTGCCGCTACGCTCCAGGAAGAAGCCGATACGCTGGTGGATATGATCGAGCCTTTTCTCCTCAAGATCGGATTTGTCGCAAGGATGCAGAATGGAAGGAGAGCCACGGAGCTGGCCTACCAGCATTTTGGAATTTCGTATTCAGAATCGGGGCGACAACTCTCCCTTCCCACCCGAAAGAAACATTCGTAATTTTTTTCAGCTTGACAACCCTTGCCGCTTTGTGTAGTATTTCCTAGCCATTCCTTGATTGAGACGGATGAATGCACAACCACACTAATCCATTCAGAATTTGAACGTATACCCCGGGAGAGTTGATGAAGGCTCCATACATTGTATCGAGGATACCTTTGTAGGGAGCCTTTTTGTTTTATCCCGGCAGCAGAAGGCCACGGCCTCTGGCCAGGGTTGAATGCGCCAACCTTTGGCCGGGATGTCGCCCGACATGGGCGTTGGTCAGATGCCACGGGCTTTGCCCGAGGGGCTCCATCTTTCCATGCAGGGAATACCTGTGAGAAAAAGAATACCCGATCGCGCGGCGGAAAAACCGGCAAAGCGTTTGAAAGAAGAGCCGGGACAGCTCAGGCGCGTTCGAGAGGTGCTGCGGGAGAGCGAGGAAAAATCTCGCGCCATTCTCCAAAGCATCGAGGAACTCTATTATGAGGTTGACCTTGCCGGAAATCTTGTGACCTTCAATCCTTCCATGATCGAGATTCTCGGATATTCAGCAGAGGAATTGATGGGGATGAATAATCGGCAGTACATGGATGAAGAGACAGCCAAGAAAGTTTATCAGACATTTAACCAGGTCTACCGAACGGGTCTTCCGACCAAAGCCTTCGATTGGGGTTTAATCCGAAAAGACGGTTCCCGGAGAATTCTTGAGACCTCTGTTTCTCTCCTGCGCGATGCCAAGGCGCGGCCCATCGGGTTTTATGGCATAGGGCGCGATATCACCGAGCGCAAAAAGGCAGAGAAGGCCCTACGAGAGAGCGAGGAAAAGTACCGCACGACGCTTCAGAGCATTGAGGAGGGATATTATGAAGTGGACCTTGTAGGGAACCTGACTTTTTTCAATAACGCCTTGGTCAGGTTTTCTGGATATTCGAAAGAAGAATTGATGGGTATGAACAGCCGAGGGTTGATGACTGAGGAAAGCGCTAAGAGGATGTTTCAAATTTTCGGCGAGGTTTATCAAACGGGGGAACCCGCCAATCCATTCGATTGGGAAATGATCAGAAAAGACGGCACGAAGAGATTCATCGAAACCTCGTTGTCTCTGGTTCAGGATTCAAAAGGCAGGTCGACCGGGTATCGAGGGATTGCCCGCGACGTCACCGATCGTAAGAAGATGGAGGAGCAAGCCAAGATCCGTCAACAGCAATTGATGCAGGCGGGGAAGATGGTCGCCCTGGGAACGCTGGTCTCGAGTGTCGCTCACGAGATCAACAACCCAAACAATTTTATCATGCTCAACACGCCACTCCTATCAGAGGCATGGGAGGGTGTCCTGCCCATCCTGGATGAATACTACGAGAAGAACGGCGATTTTGCGGTCGGCGGCCTGAGATATACGGAGATGCGCGACAGTATCGCCGTCTTATTTTCCGGAATTCGAGACGGATCGAAACGGATCAAGCAGATCGTCGAGGACTTGAAGGACTATGTGAGGAGGGATACCACGGATATGACCCAGTCCGTCGATATGAATGCGGTGCTCAGGTCTGCAACCTCACTCCTCTCGAATACGATTATGAAGTCCACAAATCATTTTTCAGTCGCCTACGGAAAGAATTTACCCCTCTTAAAGGGTAATTTTCAACGGTTTGAGCAAGTCATGATCAACCTGATTCAAAATGCCTGCCAAGCGCTCCCGGATAACCGAAGGGGCATTCTTGTGTCAACCTCTTATGATGAAAAAAAAGCCAGCATCATGGTCGAAGTCGAAGATGAGGGCACGGGGATTCCTTCGGAAATGTTGACTCATATTACAGACCCTTTCTTTACGACCAAATCCGATTCAGGAGGCCTTGGGTTGGGTTTGTCCATTTCTTCGAGAATTGTGAAAGAGCATGGGGGAACCTTGACCTTCACTTCGGAGCCGGGAAAAGGCACCCGGGCCAAGATTGTGCTGCCTATCTTACAAGTGAATCCAATGCCGATGGAGATGAAAGAATGACGGAATCCTTCTATCCTCAACTGCCGGTTTTGATGGTCGATGACGAAGTACAGGCCCTAAACAGCTTTGAGATGGTGCTCCGCTCAGCCAGTATGAACCATATCCTCCGTTGTCAAGATAGTCGTAAAGTCATGGAAATCTTTTCGAGTCAAGAGATTGAAGTGATGATGCTTGACCTCTCGATGCCCCACGTGTCGGGGGAGGAGTTACTTTTGTTAGTCACCAAGGACCATCCCGAAGTCCCCGTCATCGTGATTACCGGGTCGAATGATGTCGATACGGCGGTCGCCTGTATGAAGACCGGTGCCTTCGATTACATGGTCAAGCCTGTTGAAAAGAGCAGATTGATTTCTGGAGTGAAGCGCGCGATTGAACTCCGTGAATTGCAGCGGGAGAACAAATCGCTCAGAGCGCACGTCTTGTCCGATAGGTTAGAGCACCCGGAGGCCTTTTCAGAAATAGTAACGGAGAGCCCGGTCATGCGATCCATCTTCCAGTATATTGAATCGATCTCCGTCAGCCCTCAGCCGATCCTGATCACAGGCGAGACCGGCGTCGGCAAGGAATTGGTTTCCAAAGCCATTCACAGACTCAGCCAACGTAAAGGTGCCTTTGTCCCGGTCAATGTGGCGGGTTTGGATGACAATGTTTTTGCCGACACTCTTTTCGGGCACAAAAAAGGGGCTTTTACCGGCGCAGACCAGGCACGAAACGGTTTGGTGGAACAAGCCTCCGGGGGGACACTTTTCCTGGATGAGATCGGCGACCTGAGCCCTGTTTCCCAGGTGAAGCTCTTACGCCTCTTACAGGACGGCGAGTACTTTCCCCTTGGGTCGGATGTCGGAAAGCGCTCGGATGCCCGAGTCGTGGTCGCGACGAACCAGAATATTCAGGCCCTTCAGGAATCTGGGAAGTTCCGTAAAGATCTTTATTATCGACTCTGTTGCCACCAGATTCATCTCCCCCCGCTTCGTGAGCGCCGAGAGGATTTGCCCGTGCTTTTGGACCACTTCATCGAGAAGGCTTCCGAAACGCTGGGCAAGAAAAAACCCACCCCTCCGGGGGAATTGTTAGCACTGCTTTCCACCTATGGGTTTCCCGGAAATGTAAGAGAACTCCAATCGATCATTCTGGATGCCGTGAGCAGCCACAAATCGGGGAAACTTTCCATGGAGGGATTCAAATCCTATCTCCGTCAAAAACAGCCCACTCTGGAAGCGGATCCGAAACATCTCTCACAAGGGGAGAGATTCCTGGTTTCTTTCTCTGAACCATTACCTACCCTCAAGCAAACCGAGCAGTTGTTGATTTCTGAAGCCATGAAGCGGGCACGCCGAAATCAAGCAACCGCCGCTCAATTGCTCGGGATTACAAGGCAGGCATTGAATAAGCGCTTGAAACAATGGGACCCGTGAAGTTTTTGTAAGAAAAAGACCTGATTAACCCTTGAGGATGTCTTTATTGATGTCGATTTTGGTCTTGGACCGGAGTTGACCGAGCCAATTCTGAAAGGCCTCTTCTTGCTTCTGGTAGCTCAGCCGTTTTTCAAGATTCTTCTTGACGGATTGAAATTTGCTCTGATCCGCAGGCTCATGTCCGGATAACGTGACCACAAAGTAGCCGTCTTTGGTCCGGATCACTTCTTTGGGCACGGGGTTTTTCTCCGTCAAAGAGGCGAGGATCCCCATAAATTCTCTGGCCGGGCCAATCTTCGGAACGATCCCCGTCGTCCGGGTGAAGAAGCCGGTCTCGGCCAGAGGAGTACCCTTTTCTCTCGCAACCTCTCGGATGTTCTTCCCTGTCCGAATTTGATTCAGGATTTCTTCAGCGACCTGGCGGGCCTGTGCCTCTACCTTGATTTCGACGACCTTTCTTCTCACTTCCTCCTTCACCTCATCCAGAGGGGGAACCCGGGAGTCCTTCCGGCTCAGCTGTTTCAAGACGTAGTAATTGGGCGGGATGTCCACGACGGGAGAAATCTCTCCCACCTTTAAGGAGAGAGCGCTGGAATAAAAGAGAGGATTCTTGCCAACATCCGGGACCTCATCGCCTTCTTTGAACAGGCCGGTGGTTTTGATGGGAACACCCTTCTCTCTGGCGTATCCTTCCAGATCGCGGCTACGGAAAAGAGAATAGAAAGCGTCATCCGCCTTTCGAGAGGCCTCCGCCTTGGTCTTTTCCTTTTTTAAGGCTTCAAGGATCTGGCCTTTTACCTCTTCGAAGGATTTTTGTTTTTCTTCCTTAACCTCTTCTAT
>Ga0335084_10006920_pt1 | contig 11282 bp, 10 predicted proteins | sample Lox_Sample_44_FD_206721 | JGI IMG/M metagenome (GOLD analysis project Ga0335084, IMG submission 206721) | Soil microbial communities from Loxahatchee National Wildlife Refuge, Florida, United States - Lox_Sample_4.4 | ecosystem: Environmental > Terrestrial > Soil > Wetlands | place: USA...
CGCTCACGCGTCGCTTCCAGAAGATCGACGTGGTCGAGCCCTCGATCGAGGAGACCGTGGAGATCCTCAAGGGGCTGAAGTCGCGCTTCGAGGCGCACCACAGCATCAAGTACACGGCCAATGCGCTCACCACGGCAGCCGAGCTCTCGGCCAAGTACATCAACGACCGCCACCTGCCCGACAAGGCGATCGACGTGATCGACGAGGCCGGCGCCGCGCAGCGCATCGCGCCCAAGGCCAAGCAGAAGAAGGTCATCGGCAAGACCGAGATCGAGGACATCGTCGCCAAGATCGCGCGCATCCCGCCGCGCAGCGTGTCGACGGACGACCGCAGCGCGCTCGCCAACCTCGAGCGCGACCTGCGCGCCGTGGTGTTCGGCCAGGACAAGGCGATCGAGGCGCTTGCGTCGGCGATCAAGATGGCGCGCTCCGGCCTCGGCAACCCGCAGAAGCCGATCGGCAACTTCCTGTTCAGCGGCCCGACCGGCGTGGGCAAGACCGAACTCGCGCGCCAGCTGGCCTACTGCATGGGCATAGAGCTGATCCGCTTCGACATGTCGGAGTACATGGAGCGGCATGCCGTGTCGCGCCTGATCGGCGCGCCGCCGGGCTACGTCGGCTTCGAGCAGGGCGGCCTGCTCACCGAGGCGATCAGCAAGAAACCCTACGCGGTGCTGCTGCTCGACGAGATCGAAAAGGCGCACCCGGATATCTTCAACATCCTGCTGCAGGTGATGGACCACGGCACGCTCACCGACAACAACGGCCGCAAGGCCGACTTCCGCAACGTCGTGATCGTCATGACCACCAACGCCGGCGCCGAGTCGCTGGCGAAGAACAGCATGGGCTTCACGCAATCGGCGAAGGCCGGCGACGAGATGGAGGCGATCAAGAAGACGTTCACGCCGGAGTTCCGCAACCGGCTCGACGCGGTGATTTCATTCGGCGCGCTCGACCACGACATCATCCTGCGCGTGGTGGACAAGTTCCTCATGCAGCTGGAGGAGCAGCTCGCCGAGAAGAAGGTCGAGGTGCAATTCACCGCCGCGCTGAAGGAGCACCTGGCGAAGAAGGGCTTCGACCCGACGATGGGCGCGCGTCCGATGGCGCGGCTGATCCAGGACACCATCCGCCGCGCGCTCGCTGACGAGCTGCTGTTCGGCAAGCTGGTGCACGGCGGCAGGGTGACCATCGACGTCGACGCGGCCGAGAAGGTCCTGCTTCGCTTCGAGGAGCAGGCGCCGGCGGTGCCGCCGGCCGCCGCCGAACCCGTCGCCTGACAGCGGACCCTTCCCGAGGGTCTGCGTGAAGGCATAAGCGATACGGACGCGCCGTGAGGCGCAGGGACTTCCTCAAGATCGCGGGCGCGGCGTCGCTGGCCGGCTGCGCCGGCGCATCCGCCAGGGCGCGCGTCGTGGTGGTCGGCGGAGGCTTCGGCGGCGCGACCGCGGCGAAGTACCTCCGGCTCTGGGATCCCGCGATCGAAGTCGTGCTCGTGGAGCGCGCCGGCCTCTTTACGTCCTGCCCCGTCTCCAACATGGTGCTGGCCGGATTCCGCTCGATGGACGACATCCGCCAGAGCTACGACGGCCTGCGGCGCCACGGCGTACAGGTCATCAACGACGAAGTGACCGCGATCGACGCCGCGCGCAAGCGGGTGGGGCTCGCGCGCGGAGGCGACCTCTCCTACGACCGGCTGGTCGTTTCGCCGGGCATCGACTTCGAATTCGACGAGGTCCAGGGCTACGAGGCGGCGATGCAGGCGGGTCGTGTTCTGCACGCCTGGACGGCGGGCGCGCAGACGGTGGAACTGCGGCGCCAGCTGGAGCAGATGCGCAACGGCGGCGTCTTCGTGCTGTCGGTCCCGCTGACGCCCTTCCGCTGCCCGCCCGGACCGTACGAGCGCGCGAGCGTGGTGGCGGCCTATTTCAAGCAGGCCAAGCCGCGCTCCAAGGTCCTCGTCCTCGACGCGAACCCGGATCTGACCTCCAAGCCGGCGCTTTTCAAGGCGGCATGGAAGGACCTCTACCCGGGCATCATCGAGTATCGCGGCAATTCCACGGCGACCGGGGTCGACGCGGCGGCGATGTCGGTGAAGCTGGAAGTCGAGGACGTGAAGGGCGACGTGCTCAACGTCCTGCCGCCGCAGCGCGCCGGCGACATCGCGCGCAAGGCCGGCCTGGTCACGACCAACAACCGCTGGTGCGACGTGGACTGGCGCAGCATGGAGTCGAAGGCCGTGCCGGGCGTCCACGTGCTCGGCGACGCCACGCTGTCGGCGCCGGCGATGCCGAAGTCGGCGAGCATGGCGAACGCGCACGGCAAGATCGCCGCCGCGGCGATCGTCGAGATGCTGAGCGGGCGCACGCCCGCGCCGATGCAGGTCCTCAACACCTGCTACAGCTACGTGTCGCAGAAGGAGGCAATCCGCGTGTCGTCGGTGCATGCCTGGGACGACAAGGACCACACGCTGAAGACCGTACCGGGCTCGGGCGGCGTCTCCGCCGCGCGCAGCGAGGCCGAGGGAACCTACGCCTGGAACTGGGCGCGCACCATCTGGGCGGACAGCCTCTCCTGAATCAGCGCTTGCCGGTACTGCCGAAACCCCCGGCGCCGCGATCCGAGGCCGCGAATTCCTCGACCAGGTTGAATTCGACCTGCTGCACGGGCACCACGACCAGCTGCGCGATGCGGTCCATCGGTTGAATGGTGAAGCTCGCCTGGCCGCGGTTCCATACCGAGACGAACACCTGGCCCTGGTAGTCGGAGTCGATCAGGCCGACCAGGTTGCCGAGCACGATGCCGTGCTTTGCGCCCAGGCCCGAGCGCGGCAGCACGAGCGCCGCAAACCCGGCGTCGCCGATGTGGATGGCGATCCCGGAGGGAACCAGCTGGCTGTCGCCGGGATTGAGCGTGAGCGGCCGCTCGAGGCAGGCGCGCAGGTCGAGGCCGGCGGCGCCGGGCGTGCCGTAGTGCGGCAGCATTTCGCGGATCCTCGGGTCGAGGACCCTGACGTCGAGCTTCCGCACGCTAGCGCGTCTTCTTTGCGCTTCGCAGCATGCCGGCGACATGCGCCACCAGCTTGCGCGCCTGCTCCAGCTTCGGTCCGCGGCCGAGCGCATGCCGGCCGCGCGCGTCATACAGCGTAATCGCGTTGTCGTCGGCTCCGAGCGCCTCCTGCGCGAGGTTGGCGGCGATCAGCGGCACGCCCTTCCTCGCCAGCTTGGACTTCGCGTTCGCGCCCAGCCGTTCGCTCTCGGCGGCGAAGCCGACGCAGAACGGCGCGCTCTTCTGCGCCGCGACCCACGCAAGGATGTCCGGATTCTGCTCGAACTCGAGGCGCGGCGCGCCGCCGTTGCTCTTCTTCAGCTTTCGCTTCGATACGTTCTTCACCTTCCAGTCGGCGACCGCAGCCACCGAAACGAAGACATCCTGCCCGGGCAGAGCGGACTTGACCGCGTCGAACATCTGCTGCGCGCTACGCACGTCGACGCGCTCCACTCCCGGCGGCGTCGCCAGCGCGACCGGCCCGCTCACCAGCGTGACGCGCGCGCCGGCCTCGCGCGCGGCGCGCGCCACGGCGAAGCCCATCTTGCCGGAGCTCGAATTGGTGATGACGCGCACCGGGTCGATCGGCTCCTCGGTCGGCCCTGCAGTCACCAGCACGCGCCTGCCGCTCAGCGCCTTCGGCTGGAACCAGGCCTCGACTTCGGCGACGATATCGGCCGGCTCCATCATGCGGCCAAGGCCGACCTCGCCGCAGGCCTGGTCGCCCGCGGTCGGCCCGGCGAACGCGACGCCGTCCTCGCGCAGGCGCTGCACATTGCGCTGCGTGGCCGGGTTGCCCCACATTTCGACGTTCATCGCGGGCGCGACCATCAGCCCGCAGCGGCGCGCCAGCACCAGCGCGGAGAGCAGGTCGTCGGCGAGCCCGTTCGCGGCCTTGGCGAGGAAATCCGCGCTCGCTGGCGCCACCAGCACCAGGTCGCGGTCGCGCGAGAGCTCGATGTGCGACATGTTGTCCGGGATGCGGGGATCCCAGAGGTCGGTCCACGCCGTCTGGCCCGTCAGCGCCTGCAAGGTGACTGGCGTCACGAAGCGGGTCGCGGCCTCGGTCATCGCGGCGCGCACGTCGCAGCCCGCCTTGCCCAGCAGGCGCGCCAGTTCGGCGGCCTTGTAGGCGGCGATGCCGCCGGTCATGCCGAGCAAAATGCGCTTTCCCTTCAAGGTCATCGGAACGGTCGCGCCGGGCGTTAAGGGATCAGGATTCTATTCCAAATGGCAATTTCGGACTGGCCCCTGGACGAGCGACCGCGCGAGCGCCTGCTGGCGCGAGGCGCGTCGGCGCTGAGCGATGCGGAGCTGCTCGCCGTGATCCTGCGCACGGGCATCCGCGGCAAGAGCGCGGTCGAGCTGGGCCGCGATCTGCTCGAGCGATTCAAGGGAGTCGCCGGAATCTTCGGCGCCGATCTGCGAAGCGTAAAAGGCCTGGGCCCGGCCAAGCGCGCGCAGTTCGCGGCGGCGCTGGAGCTCGCGCGCCGCAGCCTGCAGGACGACCTGCGCTCGGGCAGCGCCCTCACCTCGCCGGCCGCCGTGCGCGACTTCCTGCGGCTGGCGATCGCGGACCGGGAGCACGAGGTCTTCGTCTGCCTCTGGCTCGACGCCCAGCATCGCGTGATCCGCTGCGACGAGCTGTTCCGCGGCAGCCTGACGCAGACCTCGGTCTACCCGCGCGAAATCGTCAAGGCCGGCCTGAAGGCGAACGCGGCGGCGGTGATCTTCGCGCACAACCACCCTTCCGGCGCGGCGCAGCCCAGCCGGGCCGACGAACTGCTCACGCGCAACCTGAAGGATGCGCTCGCGCTTGTCGAGGTGAAGGTGCTCGACCATTTCATCGTCGCGGGGCGGCAGACGCTTTCCTTCGCCGAGCGCGGCCTGTTGTGAAGTGCCTGTTTTCGCGTATAATTCGCGCCCTCATTTGTCCCTCACAGAAGTCGCCCCGGAGTCCGCAATGTCCCGAGTCTGCCAAGTCACAGGCAAGAAGCCGATGAAAGGTCATCTGGTTTCGCACGCCAACAACAAGACCATCCGCCAGTTCCAGCCGAACCTGCACTACCGCCGCTTCTGGCTGGAGAGCCAGAGCCGCTGGGTGCGGCTGCGCGTGTCGACGTCCGGCCTGCGGCGCATCGACAAGCTCGGCCTCGAGGCCGTCCTGGCCGAGATCAAGGCCCGCAAGAAGGCAGCCTGAGGAGACCGCCATGCGCGAAAAGATCAAGCTCGAGTCCTCGGCCGGCACCGGCCACTTCTACACCACGACCAAGAACAAGCGCACCAAGCCCGACAAGATCGAAATGATGAAATACGATCCGAAGGCGCGCAAACACGTGATGTACAAGGAAGGCAAGCTCAAGTAGCGGCGTCCCGCCGCACATGAAAAAGCCCGCTCGCAGCGGGCTTTTTTATTGGCCGGCGACGCGGGTCAGGCGTAGCGGCGCAGCCTCTGGCTGAATTCCGCCAGCGGCGCGACGCCGCTGGACTCCGCCTTGTGGCACCAGTCCTGCAGCTGGTGCAACAGCTGCGCGCGCGAAGCGCTCGAGCGGGCCCAGATCGCGGAAAGGTCGTCGCGCATCGCGATCGCGGTGGAGAGCGCCTTCGAATTCTTGACCGCTTCCGCGAGCCGCGCGCGCTCCGTCTCGGACAGGCGCTGCAGGCGCGCGAAGTAGCGCTTGGCCGGCTTCAGCGATTCGGCTTCCTTCGACCAGTGCCCCAGCCGCTCGAGCTCCTGGCTGTAGGTGCGCTTGAGCGAGGCGCCGTAGCGCGCCAGCACGTCGTAGCGGTTCGCGATCACCGCTTCCAGCGTCTGCTCGTCGCAAACGGGCTTCGGGTCCGAGAAGCGCGGCGTCGGCGCCACCTTCTTCACCGTGGCGAGGCCGAGCGACTCGAGCGCGCGGATGTAGGTCCAGCCGATGTCGAACTCATACCACTTGAGAGAAAACTTTGCGGAGGCCGGGTAGGCGTGGTGGTTGTTGTGCAGCTCCTCCCCTCCGATCCAGATCCCGATCGGTGAGATATTGCGGCTCGCATCCGGCGCGGGCACGTCCCAGTTGCGGTAGCCCCAGAAATGGCCGATGCCGTTGATCACGCCGGCCGCCCAGAACGGGATCCAGGCGATCTGCGTCACGAGGATCAGCGCGCCCGGCAGCACGCCGAAGAGGGCGATGTCGATCGCGCCCATCAGCCACAGCCCGAACATGGAGTAGCGCGCATAGAGATTGCGCTCGACCCAGTCGTCAGGCGTGCCGTGCCCGTAGCGCTCCATCGTCTCCGGGTAGTGCGATTCCTTCACGTACAGGACCACGCCGAGCCAGAGCACTTTGTTGATGCCGTGCACCTGCGGGCTGTGCGGATCTTCAGCGGTTTCGCACTTGGCGTGGTGTTTGCGGTGGATTGCGGTCCATTCCTTGGTGACCATGCCTGTGGTCAGCCACAGCCAGAAGCGGAAGAAATGCGCCACCGCCGGGTGCAGGTCGAGCGCGCGGTGCGCCTGGTTGCGGTGCAGGTAGATCGTGACGGAGGCGATCGTGATGTGCGTGAGGCCGAGGGCCACCAGCACCAATCCCCACCACGGCAGGTCTACCAATCCATTGAATAGCATAGGGTTCTCAAATTGCGTTTAACGTCGTTATATGGGGACAGGCGCGCCGAATTCTACTGGAAAACCCCAATTATCGTGGGTCAATTTTCGTGCCGTTGCCCGCCCAGCATCCTAACCTCCCGCTGCGGAACGGGAATTTCGATTCCGCGCGCCTTGAGCGCCGAGAGCAGCGCTACGCTCACGTCGGAGCGGACGCTCTGGGTGCCGCGCTCGGGATCCGAAATCCAGAAGCCCAGCTCCAGCTCCACTCCGCTATCGGCGAGGTTGACGACCTGTGCGCTCGGCGCAGGGTCGCGCAGCACGCGGGGGTGCGCGCGCGCCGCGTCGGCCAGTACCTCGAGCGCCTCCGGTATGTCGGTCCGGTAGGCGACGTGCACGCGCACGCCCAGGCCCACGCGCTTGTCCGTGTAGGAATGGTTCAGCACGGTCGTGGTAACCAGCGTGTCGTTTGGGATGATGGCCTCCACGCCGTTCAGCGAGCGCACGACCATGTAGCGCGTCGTGATTCGCGTCACCTCGCCGTAGTGGCCGTCGGCGGTGATCATGTCTCCCAGCCGGATCGAGCGATCGAGCAGGATGATGAAGCCGGAAAGGTAGTTCGAGGCGATCTTCTGCAGGCCCAGGCCCAGGCCGACCCCGAGCGCGCCGCCGAAGACCGACAGCACGGTCAGGTCGATGCCCATCAGCGGCAGCACCATCAGGAGCGCCCCGACCAGCAGCCCCGCCTTGGCCAGGCGCGCGAAGACCACGCGCAGGCTGGTGTGCAGCGCCTCGGCGCGCATCAGCCGCGCCTCCAGCGCGGCGCCCGCCCAGAGCGCGAGCAGCAGCGTCATCGCCACCCAGAACGCCGCGCTCAGCAGCGTCCAGAGCGACAAACTGTGCTTGCCCACGGCGAACTCCACCTCGGAGAGCCAGCGCACGATCTCCGGCAGCACGCCCGTGAGGTGCAGCGCGAGCGCGGCCCACACCAGCGTGGCGATCGACCGCTCGAAGGTTTCCAGCCAGGCCGCCTGCGAGAACCCCAGGCGCAGCAGGTAGACCGCGAAACGGATCCCGGCCAGCGCGGCGAACAGGGCGATCGCGACCGTGAGCAGGTTGGTGCTGTGCCAGTTGCGCAGGACCGCGCGCGCGACGACGAGCAGGAGCGTCGCCAGCAGCGGGAACACCATGCGCCGGAAGGCTGCCGCGCCGCGCTTGAGGGCCTCGACGCTTTGCTCCGGCGCACGCCATTGCAGCAGCCGTCCCGACCACCAGGCGGCAAGGAGGCACAGCGCGAGCGCGCCCGCCTGCCACAGGATCGCCGGCTCGCGCAGATCCGACCAAAGGTCGGCGAGCAGCCGGCCGATCTGGTTATCCGTCACGCGGCCAGCCTATCAAATTTCGGCGTGCAGGCGCAGGCCGAGGAAGTTCGCCGGTCCGCGGTCGCGGTTGTAGCCCGGATTGGCGATGTACTGGTAGCCGACAGAAAACCAGGCCGCGCGCGCCACGTTCAGGCTGTAGTAGGTCTCGAATATGCGCTCGCTGCCGTAGCTCAGGCGGCCGTCGCCGAGGAAGAAGCCCTGCCCGCCGGCCGCGAGATAGTTGCGGTGCGGGCCCGATAATCCATTCAGGTAGGCCGCGACGCCCACGCTGTCCTGCGGCCGGCTCCAGCCGACGCCCTTGACGAGCGCGCCCGCCGCGAGCGATCGGTCGATCTCCGTGAACATGAAGGTTTCGGTCTTGCCGTCACTCCAGCCGGCACGCACATAGGCACCGACGGCATCCGTCAGATCCACCTGCGTGCCGATGCCGAAGCCTGCTTTGGACTGCGTCCGGCGCACCAGCGAAAGGTCGGGCACGGCGCCCGTCGCCGCGCCGAGGGCAATAGCATCGTCGAATCCGCCAGCCGCCACGCGGTTGTGGAACACAAGCGCGCGTGCAATGGCGGCACGACCGGCCAGCCGGTAGGGCAGCTCGAATTCCGCGACGTCGCCATAGCGCTGCTTGAATTTGCTGTCCAGGTGAGGGCCGTTGGACTGGATCGGCACGAGGAAGCGGCCGGCGCGCAGCTGCCAGCCCGGGGCAATGTATTCGACAGCCAGGCCCCAGGTGTAGCCGCGCGCGTCGGCCGGGTAGTCCCAGGCGCCGTAGGTCATCGACGCCCAGTTCATGAACTGCGTGCGCGCGTCGCGGCTGTAATCGACGGCGTCGAAGATGTCGAGAACGGACAGGCTGCCGGCCGTCACCACCACGCGCTCGCTCGCGTAGCGCGTCTTGACCTGGTTCTGGCCGGATTCCTGCACCTCGGTTTCCCCGGCCAGGTTCCACGTGTGCCGCAGGAAAAGGCGCGCCGTGTAGCCCTTCAGGTCCGGTCCGGATCCGCGCTGCATTTCGCCGTTCGTGAAGCCGCCGACGCCATGAAATCCCGAAAACGGGACGCCCTGGACGATCTCGGGATTGAAGTAGGCCTCGGTGGACTTGCCGAGGCGTGCGGCGAAATACATCGTGCCGGTGAACGTATAGCTCGACTCGCGGTTCGCGCGCAGGCTGTTGGGCCCGCTGTAGGGCGCGTCGAACGCGGATTTGTACTGGCGCAGGTAGGTCGACTGCGCATGCAGCTCGAGCGGCGACTCGTCCTGCGCCATCGCCGGCGCCGACAACAGGGCGAAGCAAATTGCGATTGCACGCGGTGCCGACACCGGCAAAATATAGCAAACAAACATTACCGCTCCGGAGCCCATGACCATGGAACTGCTTGCCGACCCGCAAGCCTGGATCGCATTCGCGACCCTCACCGCGCTGGAGCTGGTGCTGGGCATCGACAACATAGTCTTCATCTCGATCCTGGTGGACAAGCTGCCGCCGGCCGGGCGGGAGCGCGCGCGCCGCATCGGACTGGCCATGGCAATGTTCATGCGCGTCGGACTGCTGCTGGTGCTGGCATGGATCATCGGCCTGACCGCGCCGCTGTTCACGCTGCTCGGCCAGGAGATCTCCGGCCGCGACCTGATCCTGATTGCCGGCGGCCTGTTCCTGCTCTGGAAGAGCGTGAAGGAGATCCACCAGCTGCTCGAAGGCGAGGAAGGCGCCGTCTCGGCCGGCGTGCGCGCCACATTCGGGGCGGTGGTGCTGCAGATCATGGTGGTCGACATGGTGTTTTCGCTCGATTCGATCATCACCGCGGTCGGCATGGTGCAGGAAGTCGGGGTTATGGTCGCGGCGGTGGTCGCCTCCGTCGCGCTGATGATGCTGTTCGCCGGCGCGATCGGCCGCTTCGTTTCCGCGCATCCGACCATCAAGATGCTGGCGCTCGCGTTCCTGGTGGTGATCGGCGTGGTGCTGATCGCCGCCGGCTTCGACCACGAGGTGCCGAAGGGCTACGTGTACTTCGCGATGGCGTTCGCCGTCGGCGTGGAGCTGCTCAATATCCGCATGCGCAAGCGCGCGGCGCGGCCGGTGCGGCTGCACGAAGCCTACGCGAGGGAGAAGGACGACGCCTAGCGCCGCTCGTAGGCGGCGGCGAAGAAGCCGTCGGTGCCGTGCCGGTGCGGCCAGAGGCGCAGGCGCTCGCCCGTGTCGAGCGGGATGCGCTGCGCCGCCAGCAGCTGCGCGCAGGACAGCGCCCTGAATTCCGGATGCGTCGCGGCGAAGGCGTCGGCGACGGCCTCGTTCTCGTCGGGCAGGATGCTGCAGGTGGCGTAGACGAGCCGCCCGCCGGGCTTCACGAGCCTCGCGGCGGCCTCCAGGATGCGCGCTTGCTTGGCCGCGAGCTCAGCGATCGCGGATTCGCCGTGGCGCCACTTCAGGTCCGGGTTGCGCCGGAGCGTGCCGAAGCCGCTGCAGGGCGCGTCCACCAGAACGCGGTCGATCTTTCCGGCGAGCCGCTTGACCCGGACATCGGCCTCGCTCGCGAGCGCGATCGGATGCACGTTGGAGATGCCGGCCCGCGCGGCGCGCGGCGCCAGCTGGCGCAGGCGCTTCGCCGATACGTCCATCGCGTAGATGCGTCCCGTGCCGTGCATCAGCATCGCGAGCGCGAGCGTCTTGCCTCCCGCCCCGGCGCAGAAATCGGCGACCATTTCGCCGCGGCGCGGCGCGAGCAGATAGGCGAGCAGCTGGCTGCCCTCGTCCTGGACCTCGACGGCGCCGGCGAGGAACAGGGCATGCCGGTTGATGGCGGGCTTGCCCTTGAGGCGAATGCCCGCGGGTGAAAGCGGCGTCGGCGCGCCCTCGAGCCCAAGCCGGGCGAGCGCTTCCTCGCGCGAGACCTTGGCGAGGTTGACGCGCAAGTCGAGCGGGGCCGCGCCGAGGAAGCCCTGCGCGATCGCGACGGCCTCCTGCGCGCCGTAGACGGCCACCAGGCGCTCCCACAGCCAGTCCGGCAGGTCGGCCTGCGCTGCGGCCGGCAGTTTATCGGCCGCAAACGCCTTCAGGCTGGCGACGAGCGCGGCATCCTGCGCAAGCGCGCGGCCGGAGAGGCCGAAGACCCGCACCAACGCCGCCACCGCCAGGGCGCGCGGCGCGGCGCTGCCCGCCGCGGCTTCCAGCGAGCGCTTGCGCCGCAGCGCGGCGAATGCGGTTTCGGCGATGAACGCGCGGTCCCGCTGCCCGAGATTGCGATGCCGCCGGAAATAGGCCGACAGCGCCT
>Ga0335084_10006921_pt1 | contig 11281 bp, 11 predicted proteins | sample Lox_Sample_44_FD_206721 | JGI IMG/M metagenome (GOLD analysis project Ga0335084, IMG submission 206721) | Soil microbial communities from Loxahatchee National Wildlife Refuge, Florida, United States - Lox_Sample_4.4 | ecosystem: Environmental > Terrestrial > Soil > Wetlands | place: USA...
GATACTTGTCGCCCACCCGAATCCAGAAGCCGAACCCACGAACTCCGCCGCCCATCAGAACGCGGTGCTTGAGGTTCTGGCCGTTGAAGAGCTGGGTCAGCTCGGAGACGCCGATCATCGCGTGTCCTGCCCCTGCGGTGACGATCGTCACCGGCGCGTTCGCCGCGACCACGTAGGTAAGAAGGCGGTGACCCTCGTCGACGATGTAGTAGTCGTTCGGAACACCCTGTCCAGGAGAGGTCGCCCCGTCCTCGACAGCCGCACCCTCCGCCGCGACTCCGGTGAGCCACCAGGCAGGATCGAAGCGCATCTCGAAGCGGCCGCTCTTGTGCGCCAGCGACTTGATGTGCCCGTACAGCACCATCTGGCCTGCCGCCGCGGCCGGCGGCAGCTGCACGGAGAGCAGCTTCGGCGTCTCCGACGTCGAAACGCTGGTGACAGCCGCGCTCTCCGTGACCGTCTTCGTGACCGTCTTCGTGGTCCCGCATCCCGCCGCGACGCCAGCGACTGCTATCACCAGCCCCGCCAGCAAGGCGATCACGTACACACGCCACCTGTTCGATGCCGTATGCATAGACATCACTCCCTTTCGCCCCGGCTCGGACGCTGCCAAACACTCGCCCGCACCAAGACCCAACCGACGACTCTAGTGTCCGTTCATCGGGGCGGGTGTGCATCGGGGTCACCTCGCGACCGGTTGCTTCGAACTACCGACAAATCCGCTCAAGGGACATTTCCCGAACGCTGGCCCAGACCGCTTCGCCCTCGCTCGGGGTGGTCAGTGAACGATCTGCCAGACGCGATAGCCGGTTCGGAAACGGGAGACGAAGCTCACCCGCTCCGACAGGCTCGCGCTGGGGAGGAGTGCGCGCAGGGTGATATAGACGACGACTGTGCGCCGCCAGACGCGACCACCGCACTCGGTTCTGGCAATTGCCCCTCGCTGAACATCGGTCGGGGCAGAGATCGCCCCAGTGACCTGGGGCCGGGAGCTGGGCTTCTCCCGAGCAAAGGCAGCGTGCGCGGCGGGGCCGATCGAATCAGCCGTCAGCGGAAGCGTCGATCGCGGGCAGCTGAAGCGGCCGGAATGGGGCGCGGCGCTGGCCCCGGCCCCGGCGACACTGAGTGTCATTGCTGCAAGGGCACCAAGGAGGATCCACGTGCGCATCCTGATCTGCTAGTGACTGTACGCCCTGGGCGCGGAGACGGCCACGATTCGCTCTAGTGATATTCCGGCACGCTGGCCCAGACCGCAGCCACACCGCTTGACTCATCGCCTGCGGGTGTCAGACCACATAACGTTGGGACATGTCGCGGGTCGAGCGTGATCCTGAACGCGGCCGAGCCGTTGCAGCCGAGTTGAAGGCGCTCGGCGTGAAGAAGCGAGAGCTCATCAGGGCAGCTGAGCAGGGTTACATCACGGAGCTCGCATGCAGGATGCCCAGATGCTTCTGCCCCGAGGAGCTCGGGGGCGCGTCTTACTTCGCGCAGGTCACCAACGACTGGAGCGACTGGAGGAGCGACTGGACGCCCACCTTCGAGCACTACCCGGTCTACAAGAAAGATGGCGGCAAGGCGACCGTGGAAAACGCCATCCTGGCGCACCGCCTGTGCAATCGCATCGATCACTCTTTAAGGGATGGCCGTTCGCACCGGAGGGATCTCGAGCGAATTGAGAAAGCCCGCGAGGAAGGGATCCGTCGGAACAATGCCCTGACCGGGAACGCAGAGAGCGGCGAGAGCGGGACCGAGCCGGAGGCCGAGGGAGCGACGCGGAAGCCGCGTAAGAGGAAGAAGGCGCCGGAATGGACGTCGATGCCGGACGCTGAAAAGGCGCAGTACCTCCTCGACCACCAAACGATCTCCGATGGCACCTGGACGGACGAGCCTCGGCTCGAAGGCGAGAAGCGCGACGCATTCATCCATCGCATCCTGGGGTTTCCGAAGACGCCCTAGCGCGGATCTAGGTAGGCAATCGCTCGGGGACACATCGGCACGCTGGCCGCCCGCCGTCCAGCCGCCCGATGCGTCAGTCCTTGTCTTGCCGGAAACCGTGCTTCGCCACCGATGCGCTGGCCAGGCACGCGAAGAACGCGACGAAGATCGCCGAGGGGATCGTGGTGGAGTTCCCGTCGTTGGAGTGGCTCACGAAATTCGGGCCGAAGATCGCGTCGAACAGGACGGCGAGCCACATCATGCTGATCGCCATCGAGGCCCACAGCTCCCGGATCTTGAGGAACTGCGCCCACTGTGGCCGCTCGGGCGTGAAGGTGGAAGGCTCGTGTGAAACGGTCGCCATGCTTCACCTCCTCTCTGAGCGGGAGCCTCGCACCCACACGGCCTCGCTACATCCGCGAAAGTCCGCCATCCGGTTGCCGAGAGCTACCGAATGAGCATCGGGCCGGGCTGTCCCGGGATTTCATCGGCGACCCCGTCGCGTTCTTCGAGCTGTACCGCCGGGACCCGGGCCATCGCTTCGAGCTCAGCCCTCGACGGGGTCGCCCACGCTGACCCGGCCGGGTTGCGCGACTGCTGCGTAGACGCCGAACGGGAGAGGCTCGGTTGTCTCGATGACCCCCCGGTACGCAGCCAGCGCCTTCAGCGTGTCGAGGTCGGGCGCGCCTGTCTCCGGGTTCTGCGTGGTTACCGCGCAGCGGCCGACGTTCCCCTGCGGGACGACGATCGCCTCGCCGAGCCGGACGCGGCGGCCGAGCCAGTCGTCCTCCGCGTGCTCTCCGAGGCCGTCGATGCCGAAGTTCATCCGGAAGCGGCGGCCGTCGACATCGTCCACGCCGAGGGTCCGCGCCAGTGCCTGCAGGGAGCCCGTTCCTAGAAGCGTGGCCGCGCCGCTCCGCAGTCGGTCGGTCGCAGGCCCCGGAGCCCGGACGAGCCGGAGTTCCCGGCCGGCGTACTCCGAAAGCGCCGCGCTCCACGGCCCTTCGACGACCCGGACGTCGACGGTCGCGCCCCAGAACTGCGCGCCCAGCGCGCCGTTCAGGCCAACCTGTGCGGCGACCTCGTTGCCGTCGGGAAACGCGAGCGTCAACACGTCGGCCTCCGGGTCGTAGCGCGGGACGACCTGCTGGAGGACGCCGAGGCCCTTCGCGTTTACGAGGCGGTCGTTCTCGTCGACGAGAAAGAACAGGCGATCTCCCGCGATCCCGGCCTCCGTCAGCTCGCACGTCTCGAGCTGCTGCAGGGCGAGGCCCTTGACCGGGGTGTACGAGATCCAGGCGACGCTCAGGCTCACTCGCTGAAACCTACCGCGGCGGCGCCTGGACGCTAGTGGTCGACCTGGCCGAGGCGTAGTCTCCGCCGATGGCGATCGTCACGTTCCCAGACGGGACACGTGTGCGGGCCTCGCCGCTCGCCGACCGGCGTGAGAACGACCCCGAGCGGGCTTACGGCCTCTATCTGGATGCACAGTGGGCGCCGACCTGGCCGGCGGACGTCGTCGCGTGGCCGGACTTCGGGCTGCCGTCCGAGCCGACGGTCGCGGCGGGACAGATCAGCGATGCGTTCGCCCGCGCACACGGAGGCGAGCTCGTGGAGGTCGGCTGCCTCGGAGGCAGCGGCCGAACGGGCACGGTGCTCGCGTGCATGGCCGTCCTTTCGGGCGTCCCGGCTCCGGAAGCCGTGTCGTGGGTGCGCGCGGAGTACCGGCCCGAGGCCGTGGAGACGGCCGACCAGGAAGCGTGGGTCCAGTGGTTCGCCGACTGGGCTTCGAACGCCACGGCTCTTTAGCCGCGGACGCGGGCCGATGGGTCCTCGGGTGAGCGGCGGCGTGGGAAGAGCGTGGGGCAGGCACTAGGAGCCGTCCTGCCGCTGGCGGTTGCGGTGGCGATTTTCCCAGTGCCGGTCATCGCCGTCGTGCTCGTCCTCGGCTCCGAGCGCGGAACGACGAAAGGCCTCGCATTCGTCGTCGCCTGGAGCGTCGGCCTGGCCGCGGTCGGGACGGCTGCCCTCCTGTTCGCCGGAGCGGTCGACGCGCGTGACGACGGGAAGTCCGCTACCTGGGTGAGCGCGCTGCTCCTCGGCCTCGGCGTGGTTCTGCTGGTCCTGGCGCTCAGGCTCTGGCGGGAGCGGCCTCGCCGGGGCGAAGAGGCTCCGATGCCGGTTTGGATGCAGACGATCGACCGCTTCACCGTGGCCAAGGCGGGTGCAACCGGGTTCGCGCTCTCGGCGCTCAACCCGAAGAACATGCTCCTGACCGTCGCAGCGGCCGCCGAGATCGCCGCGTTCGGGCTCCCGGCGCACCAGGAGGCGGTCGTGCTCGCCGCCTTCGTCCTCATTGCCTCGATCGGCGTGCTGGCCCCGCTCGTCCTCTCGGTTGCGCTCGGAGCGCGGTCGGACGAGCCGCTCGAGAGCCTCACAGGCTGGATGGCGCGTCACAACGCGGCGATCGTCGCGGTGCTCTTCCTGCTGATCGGGGCGAAGTTGATCGGTGACGCGATCGCCGGCTTCTCAGCCTGACGCCGGCGACGCGCCGATCTCGACGAGCGCTTCGACGAGGGCTTCGAGCGGGAGCGTCGCGTCGAGCTCGTGGGTGCAAGTTGCGCGGAGGAGCGGCTCGACCTCGGCGAGGTGGCTGAGGACGAGCTCGCGGTCCTCGGCGCTCTTCCCGTAGTGGTTGGTGGTCCTCGCGTTGATGCGCTCGAGCAGCACGTCGGCCGGTGCGCTCAGCAGCACGACGGCGTCGAAGCGTGGGTAGAAGCGACCCTGGTTCGAGACCGTGCCCGAGACGTAGAGCGTCCCGTCGCCCTCGCGGTCCAGCAGCTCCGCTATTCGGTCCTCGCGCCAGACACAGCCGCCGTCCTCGTCGCTCCACTCCGTCCAGCCGGGCTCGTCGGTGTCGACCACGTCGAACCCGCGCGTCCGCAGCTCGGCGAGCGCGCTCGACTTGCCGGTGCCGGACATCCCGGTCAAGAGAACGCGGCGCACACCTGAAGGCTAGGCGGTAGCGTGGCCGTGTGGCCGAGGTCGTCGTCTTCCACCACGCGCTCGGGCTCACCGACCCGATCGGGCGGTTTGCCGAAGCGCTCCGCGACGCCGGCCACATCGTCCACACGCCCGACCTCTTCGACGGGCGGACGTTCGCTCAGATCGAGGACGGCCTCGCATACTCCGAGGAGCTGGGCGGGCCGATGGGCGTCGTCGACCGTGCGCGCGCCGCCGTCGACTCGCTGCCGAGCCAGCTGGTCTACGTCGGCTTCTCCCTCGGCGTGCTGGCCGCGCAATCACTCGCCCAGACCCGCGCAGGCGCGCGCGGTGCGGTGCTCTGCTACTCGGCGCTGCCGCTCGGCGAGTGGGGAGACAACTGGCCGGCGACGTGGCCGGACGGTGTCGCTCTCCAGCTGCACATCCTCGACGGCGACGAAGACGTTCCGTTCGCCGAGGGGCTCGCGGTCACCGTCGAAGGCGCCGAGCTGTTCATCTACCCCGGTACCGAGCACTACTTCGCCGAGCACGACGACGAGGCGGCCGGGCTGCTCCTGCAGCGCGTCCTCGATTTCCTGGCGACGCGCTAGCCGCTCGACCGTTCGGCGTCGGGCTTCGCCTGCGCTCGCTCGGCGAGCCTGCGAGTCCGCTCGGCGTTTTCGAGGACACGTCTGCGGTCCGCCTCGCGCTGCTCGCGTTCAGCCTTCGTCAGCTTCTTCCGCTTCACCGTCGTCCTCCAGCAAGCAGCTACGAAGACGCTAAAGCGGGCCGTTCGGCCCGGCGGTACTCGACCTCGTAGCCGAGCCGCCGCGGCACGGCGAGCAGTGCCTCGAGGTCGAGGTCGATATGCGCGCCAGCCTTCTGGGTGACCTCGTCCTCGATCGGGAGATCGAAGTCGTCGGCGCCGTAGTCGAGCGCGCGGAACGCCTCCTCGTTCTGGGTCAGCACCGACGTGCGGACGTGCTCGACGTTGTCGAGGAAGATCCGCGAGAGCGCGATCCAGCGCCAGTACTCCTGCGGCGAGATCTCGCGCCCGCCGAACGCGGTGCCGTACGGCTTGTACGTCCAGCAGAGGAACGAGAAGAGGCCGCCGGTCTCGTCCTGGAAGTCGCGCGTTCGCTGCAGGTGCTCGAGCCGCTCCTCGAGCGTCTCGTCGAACCCGATCACCATTGTCGCGGTCGTCTTCAACCCCGCCTCGACGATCGCACGCTGGGCCTCGAAGTAGTCGGCGACCGTGTACTTCCACTTGGCGTGTCGCGCGCGGAAGTCCTCGGTCAGGATCTCGCTGCCGCCACCCGTGATCCAGTGGACGCCCGCGTCGCGCAGCCGGGCCGCGGCCTCCGCGTGGGAGAGCTTCGCGCGGTCGGCCAGGAAGACGAACTCGGCGACCGTCAGTGCGTAGAACTCCACTCGCTCGCCGTAGCGCTGGCGCACGGAGGCGAACAGGTCGCAGTAGTAGTCGAGCGGCAGGCGCGGGTTGAAACCGCCGTTGAAGCCGACGAGGTCGCCGCCGAACTCGAGCAGCTCGTCGATCTTCGCGAAGACGTCTTCCCGCGAGAGCACGTAGCCGCCGTCCTGGTTCGGGAGCACGTAGAACGCGCAGTAGTCGCATTGCGCGACGCAGACGTTCGTGTAGTTGATGATCCGCATGACCATGTAGGTCGCGCGGTTCGGCTCGTGGTAGCGGGCGCGCACGTCCTGCGCCAGCCGCTTGAGCTCCTCGTCGGACGCCTCGTTCCAGAGCGTCCTCGCGTCGTCGACGGTTATGCGTTCGATCACAGGACGTCCATGAACGAGCTGACCGAGAAGACCGCCTTGCCCACGCCCGGCTCGCCGTACCCCGGTGGCGGCTCCAGGCCGTTCCGGCGGAGTGCGTCGCGGTAGGCCTCGAGCAGGCGCACGTGGTACTCGAGCGGGGCGCCGTCGGGGTTGTCGCGGCCAAGCGGGGTCGTCGGCTCCGGGCACCAGGTCGTGAAGCGCGGCGTGACGCCGCGGCTCATGAAGTAGTCGAGCCCTTGGACGGTCGACGTGATCGCCTCGTCGATCGTCTCGAACCCGAACGGCTTCGCCAGCTCGACGCCCGCGACGAAGTTCGGGATCACGTTGCTCGGCCCGAAGATCTCCGCCGCGTCGAGGATCCTGCGGTGCCACTCCTCGCGGCCGACGTAGCGCTCCTTGCCCGGCGAGATCAGCGAGAAGAGCCGCTTGTCCCAGACCTCGTAATTCGGGTGGTAGATCGAGATCCCGTAGTCCTTGAACCGCTGCGCGTCGGCCTTCGGCAGCGCCTGCGCGACGACCTTGCCGATCCAGCGGCCGGGGAAGCGCTCCTCGATCGCCTGCGCGTAGCGGCCGTAGAAGTCGGCCTCCTCGAGCCCGTCGACGGTCGAGGTGACGGAGCCGCCGGTCAGCGTGTACGCGTGGGTCGAGCCGTCGTCGTGGCGGTCGATCAGCTCGAGTGCCTCGAGCACGTCCTCGACCGGCTTCACGCCCGTGTACGGGCGGCCGGCCCTCTTGTGCTGACGCCAGTTGTGGTTGATGTCACAGAAGCCGCACTCCTCGTGCGCGCCGAAGTACTGGCACAGGCGCAGCACGGTCAGGTAGATCAGGTAGCCCCACTCGATCGTCGGCGCGGTCTCCATGACCGTCTTGCCGTTCGAGAGCGTGTGGCGGTAGTACTCGGGCATCGGCGGCAATGTCACCTCGGCGAGATCGCGGCCCTCGAGCGAGAGGCACAGCCCGCCGTCGACTCGCGACACGCGGTACGGCGAGGTGGGGTTGACGCGAACCGAGACGATCGTCCGCCGGAGCTCGTGCGGCCCGCCCGTGAGCGCGATCTCCTCCGGCGGCCGCTGCGCAGCGGCGGCGCCGAGCTCGGTCAGCGGCTTCTGGTCGAACGAGAAGATGAAGTACGACTTCGGCTTGACCGTGCCGTCGAGGTTGTTCGTCAGCGCTGCGTCGTCGAACGCTATCCCCGTGCGAAGCAGGTCCTCCTTGAGCACCGCCTCCGGAGGCACCTGCGGGTAACGCGAGATCAGCTCCTCGACCAACCCGGTACGCGTGTCGACGGTCGCGCTCACACGTGGAACCTACCCGCGTACGGCACCAAACGCTTCGTTTACAGACTTCCGCTACCGTGGGCGCGGGTCGTGCACCGCCTAGTCGTCATTGCCGCCCTGCTGGTGGGCTTGGCCGCGGTTTTTGCAGCACCCGCTCCGGCCGCCACGCAGGTCTTGATGCCCGGCGTCTCCTACTCGCGCCAGGTGCAGTTCACCGCGCACGGGCCCGTGGTCATCAACGTGATCACCGCGCCCAAGCCGGGCGGCCTCTACGCGCTCAAGCCGGTGCTCGCGAACGGCACGATCCTGGGGCGCCAGCGCGTGACGGCAATGCAGAAGGCGATGTCCAGCACGACGACCCTCGCAGGCGTCAACGGCGACCTCTTCGCGTGGGCGGACGGGCACCCGAGCGGTTTCGTGATGCAGGACGACGTGATCAAGGCTCCGCCCAACAGGACTCGCTCCAGCATCGGCATCTCGGCAGACGGCCAGCTGAACGTCGCGCGGGTGGCGCTCTACGGCTACTGGCAGGGACTCGGCAGCAGGCGCACGGTGACGGTCAACAAGACGCCCAAGGGTGACGGCTCGGCGCTGTACACGCCCGCGTGGGGCGCGAAGACGCCGGTCGTACCCGGAGCGACCGAGGCGGTCATCGGCGACTTCCCGCCGGCGACGAGCGGCGGCGAGCTCGATGGAGTGGTGACGTCCCAGGACAGCGGGGGCGGCACGCCGATCCCGCCGAACGGCGCCGTGCTGCTCTCGATCGGCACGCAGGCGCCGAAGCTGGCCGCCGAGGCGCTTCCGGGTACCCCGCTGCACATCCAGCTCGTCCTCTCGCCGGACTGGCCGGCAGCAGGCATCGGTGATGCCCTTGGAGGCGGGCCGGTGATCGTCAGGAACGGCAAGGCCGTCTACACCGCCGGCGAGGACTTCCTCCCGTCGCAGCTCGCTCCGCGCGACCCCCGCACCGGGATCGGGCAGCGGCGCGACGGCAAGATCGTGATGATCGCCGTGGACGGGCGGCGCCGCGGCTACAGCGTCGGCCTGACGAACTTCGAGCTCGCCCAGGCGCTCGTGCGCTTCGGCGCCGTCACCGGCTCGGCGCTCGACGCGGGCGGCTCGACGACGATGGCGTTCGACGGCAAGCTCCTGAACCGGCCTTCGGACCCCGGCGGCGAGCGGCCGGTCAAGGAGATGCTGGCCGTCGAGTACGCGGGGGTTTACGCGCCGCCGCCGACGCAGCCCGTGATCTCGCCGAACGGCGACGGCGCGGCCGAGAAGCAGACGCTCTCGTTCAAGATCGTGCTCCCGTCGACGGTGACCGCGAACCTCATCGACCCGACCGGGACGAGCGTCTACAGCGTCTCCGGCGCGCGTGCTCCGGGGATCTACAAGATCACCTGGCCCAGCACCCCGAGCGCGAAGAGGGCGGCGCAGGAAGCGCTCGGCCGCTGGCGCTGGGTCGTCACCGCCACCGACGACCAGGCCCGCCAGTCGTCGATCGAGCGCGCGTTCTGGGTCAACGACACGCTCGGGTATCTCAAGGTCGCGCCGAAATCGGCACGCGTCGGCCCGAGGAGGGCGAACCGCGTCGTCGCGCGCTTCCGGCTCGCCCACAACGCGCGCGTGGTCGGCTCCGTCTGGACGCGCACGGGCGTGCTCGTTCGAAGCCTCGGGACGCGCAGCCTGAAGGCGGGAGTCCGCGGCTTGAAGTGGAACGGCCGCTACCGCAGCGGGCACTTCGCGTATCCGGGGCGATACGTGTTCAGGGTCCACGCGCAGAACGCCTACGGCCCGGTCGAGCTCTCGCAGACGTTCGGCGTCCGGCGCTGACCAGCTAGCGGCCGCCATACACTCCGCGCGTGCTCGCGTCCCTCTCGGGCTCGATTACCTCGTTCGTCGCTGATCACGGCCTCTATGCGGTGTTCGTCCTGATGGCGATCGACGCGGTGTTCCCCGCCGCGAGCGAGCTCGTCATGGTCTACGCGGGAGCGCTGGCCTCGGGCGCGTTCGCGAGCCAGCACGTCGTGCTCTTCGGACACGACGTCTCAACTGGGTTCTGGGCGTACCTCGCCGTGTGCCTGGCCGGCACGCTCGGCTACCTGCTCGGGTCGATCGTCGGTTGGTGGATCGGCTGGAAAGGCGGCAGGCCGCTGGCGGACCGGCACGGCGGTTGGCTCCACCTCGGCCCCGAGCGGATGGGGCGCGCCGAGCGCTGGTTCGAACGCTGGGACGACCGGGCAGTTCTCATCGGCCGCGTCGTGCCGGTCGTCCGCTCGTTCATCTCCGTGCCCGCCGGGATCTTCCGCATGCCGCTCGGCCGTTACACCGTTCTGACCATCCCGGGCTCGGCGCTCTGGTGCTTCGTGTTCGCCGGAATCGGCTGGGCTGTCGGCGCGAGCTACGAGAGCTTCAACCACGGGTTCGAGGTCCTCGAGGTCGTGCTCGTGGCAGGAGCCGTGGCGCTGGCGCTGTACCTGGTAGCGCGACGGCGCTCAAACTAGACTCAAACCCCGTGCCAGATTCCATTCCGCTCGTCGACGTCAAGGCCCAGTACGAGCACCTGATCCCGCAGATCCAGGAGCGGATCGGGGAGGTGCTCGACTCGGGCGTCTTCATCCTCGGCCCGAACGTCCGCGCGTTCGAAGAGGAGGCCGCCGCGTACCTCGGCGTGCCGCGCACGATCGGCGTCGCGAACGGCACCGACGCGCTCGTCCTCGCGCTCGACGCGATGGGGATCGGGCCCGGCGACCAGGTGATCTGCCCGACGTTCACGTTCTACGCGACCGCCGAGTCGATCGCGCGCCGAGGGGCAACACCGGTGTTCGCAGACATCGACCCGGTCACGCTGAACCTCGACCCCGAGGACGTGGCCGCGAAGGTCACCGACAGGACCCGCGCGCTCATGCCGGTGCACCTGTTCGGGCGGCTGATGCCGCTCGACGGCCTCGTCGCCCTAGGCGTGCCGATCGTCGAGGACGCGGCCCAGGCGTTCGGGGCTCCGGGAGTCGCCCAGACCGGCGTGCTCTCGACGTTCAGCTTCTTCCCGACCAAGAACCTGTTCGGCCTCGGCGACGGCGGGCTCATCGCGGCGAACGACGACGCGCTTGCCGAGCGGATAGCGCTGCTGCGGTTCCACGGCTCGAAGGCGAAGAAGGAATTCGAGCTGGTCGGCTACAACTCGCGGCTCGACGAGCTCCAGGCGGCCGTGCTGCGGCTCTTCCTCGAGCAGATCGAAGCCTGGACGCAGGCGCGGCGTGAGGCCGCGGCCCGCTACGAGGAGCTTG